>Ga0299913_10004067_pt1 | contig 12184 bp, 11 predicted proteins | sample RVTome_9_FD_201360 | JGI IMG/M metagenome (GOLD analysis project Ga0299913, IMG submission 201360) | Soil microbial communities from uranium-contaminated site in the Upper Colorado River Basin, Wyoming, United States - RVT155D38 (version 2) ... | reverse complement strand
GGAGCCCCCCAGCGCATGCACGTTGCACATGGCCACCCCGAGCGAGGCGATGTTCGCGCTGGCACGCTCGACGGTCGTCGGGATGTCGTGGAGCTTCGCGTCAACGAACACCGGTCCGTGAGCGGCGATGCGCCGCACCGCCTCGGGCCCCGAGGCCCAGGCCAGCTCCAGGCCGACCTTGAGCATGCCCACATGGGGGGCCAGGGTCGCTGCCAGCCGATCGGCCTCGTCGAGGTCGGAGACGTCGATCGCCACCACCAATGGGTTCTCAGGCCTGGGCATCGTGCTGGGCTCCTCCGGCGACCCCGAACGAAGCGGGCACGCGCAGGCGGCCGCGCACGTCGGCGGGTGAAGCCAGGTTCTTGGACTTCAGGTATCGGGCGATGCCGTGGGCGATCTCGACGGGCGCGGCGGGGTCGATCATCGTCGCGGTGCCCACCTGGACCGCCCACGCGCCGGCAAGCAGCATCTCGATCGCGTCGTTGCCCGTGCCCACCCCGCCCACCCCGATCACCGGCACTCCCGGCAGCGCGCGCGAGACCTCGAACACGGCGCGCAGGGTGACGGGGCGAAGGGCCGGCCCCGACAGGCGGCCGGCAACGGCGCCGAGCGCCGGACGCAGCCGAGCTGCATCGATCGCGAGCGCGGGCGGGGAGTCCATCAGCGTCACTCCGTGCGCCCCGGCGCGGACCGCCGCCTCCGCGAGCTCGACGACGCGTGAGGGTGCGTGCGGGATCTTCGCGAACACGGGGACGGTGGCCATGCGAGCGCATGCACCGACGATCTCGGCGAGCCGGTCGGCGTGGACCCCGAGCACCGCTCGCTCGAGTTCGTCGTCGGGCTCGGTCGTTTGCACCTCGATCGCGGCGACCCCCGGCGCGCCCTGCAGCGCGTTCGTGCAGCGGACGTAGGCCTCCAGGCTCGAGCCCGCGATCGACACGACGACCCGCGTGCCCGACTTCGTGAGACGGGGCAGCTCCTCGGCGAGGAACGACTCGATCCCGGGGTTCTGCAACCCCGTCTCCCACACGAGGCCGGAGGCCGACTCGGCGACGCGGGGCGTCGGCGCCCCCCGACGGGGCTCGGCCGTGATCGATCGGCTCACGATGGCGCCGACCTTGCGCAGGTCGACGAGGCCGGCGAGCTCTCGACCCGTGCCGGCACAGCCGCTGGCGATCATCACGGGGGTTGGCAGCACCAGATCGGCGCCCAGGTCGACCGCCAGCGTGCGCGTCACGCCGGGCATCGCACCGCCATCATCCCGGCCACGACCGCACCACGGGCAGCCCTCCGGGCGGCGTAGGCACCATGGTCGCTTCGTCGGAGAGCCACCGATCCCACATGATCCGCGCGGGGTTGAAGACCGGACCGTCGGCGCATGCCCGCAGATGGTCGTAGCCGCTGCCATCTTTGCGCGCCACCGGCACGACGCAGGCGAAACACAGGCCCGTGCCGCACGCCATCCGCTCCTCGATCACGACCTGCGCCGGCAGCGAGCGTTCACGGCAGAACGCCGAGAGTCGTTGCAGCGTCGAGGGTGAGGCGGCCGCGTACACCACCTGCGCACCGGTGCGATCGACCACGTCGGGCAGCATGTCGAGCACCGTGCCACGCTCCCCCAGGGTGCCGTCGGCCGTCACCACCGCGACCGTCTGCGACAGCCGCTTGGCCTCGATCGGCTTGAACACGGCGTCCATCGTGTCGCCGAACACGATCATGTCGACCCGCTTGTGCCGGCTGAGCAGTTCCTGTGCCAGGAAGTACAGGGACGCCGCGCCGCGGCCCTCGGACACCAGCAGGCAGTTCGTGAGCCGCTTGGGATAGGAGAACCCCGTCCCGAGGGGTCCGATCAGGTCGAGGAACTCGTGCGCCGTGGACCGGCTGAGCCATGTCGAGCCCGGGCCGGTGGGCTCGACGACCAGCTCCAGCGTGCCGGCCCAGCCGCCGCGCCGTGACGCCTGGTGGATCGCGAGGTGGCGGCGCAGCAGGAAGTCACGGCCTTCAGGCATCTTCACGGCGACGAACTGACCGGGTCGGGCACGGTCGGCGATCTCGGGCGCCACGAGGGTGAGCACCTGGTAGGCGCCGAGCTTGCGGGTGCTGAGGATCTCTGCCCGCGCGCGTTTCACGACGCCGCACCTTCCGCGCCCGCGGTTGCCTGCTCGAAGGTCAGGCGGGCCTGCCGGGGCTCTCGCAGCGCCGACGCGTGGTGCTCCTGCAGCGACCGTGGTTCGGTCGCGGGTCCCCGCAGCGCCTCGATACCGCGAACCGCGGCGAAGACGCCCGGCAGCGTCGTGATGCACGGCACGCCGGCGGCAGCCGATGCGGTGCGGATCGCCGCCCCGTCGCTGCGCGGCGACCGGCCGAACGGCGTGTTGATCACGAGGTCGATCCGGCTGGCGCGGATCAGCTCGGCGACGTTGTTGGGTCCCTCGCTCACCTTGGCGACACGTTGCACCTGGATGCCCGCGCGCTCGAGCACCCCGGCCGTGCCGCTGGTCGCGAGCAGCCGGAACCCCATGTCGGCCAGCCGTTGCGCCGCGAACACGATCGAGCGCTTGTCGCGATTGGCGACGCTCACGAAGACCGTGCCGTCGTCAGGCAGCGCGTGGCCCGCCGCGACCATCGACTTGGCGAGCGCCATCCCGGGGTCGGCGTCGATGCCCATGACCTCGCCGGTGGACTTCATCTCGGGACCGAGCACGGTGTCGACCCCCGGGAAGCGGCCGAACGGCAACACGGCAGCCTTCACGCTCGTGTAGGGCAGGTGCCGGTAGTGATGCGGATCGTGCGGCAGCACACCTTCATCGGTCAGGTCGGCGAGGCTTCGACCCACCAGCACGAGCGTGGCCACCCGCGCGAGCGAGACGCCGATCACCTTCGAGACGAACGGCACCGTCCGGGAGGCGCGAGGGTTGGCCTCGATCACCCAGATCTTCTCGTCCTTGACGGCGAGCTGCAGGTTCAGCAGGCCGATCACCCCGAGACGCCGGCCGAGCCGGCGGGTGATCTCCTCGATCGTGTCGAGCTCGTCGTCGGAGAGCGTCGCCGGAGGGATCTGGCATGACGAGTCGCCTGAATGCACCCCCGCCTCCTCGATGTGTTCCATCACAGCGCCGACGAACACGTCGGTGCCGTCGCACACGGCGTCGACGTCGACCTCGATCGCCCCCTCGAGGAAACGATCGATCAACACCGGGTGGTCTGGTGAGGCCTCGGCGGCCGTGCGCACGAACAGCTCCAGCTCGTCGTCGTCGTAGACGATCTCCATCGCTCGTCCGCCCAGCACGTAGCTCGGGCGCACGACCACCGGATAACCGATCTGGGAGGCGATCACCCGGGCTTCCGGGATCGTGCGCGCCTCACCGTGACGTGGCGCGGGGATGCCCAGCTCGGCGAGCACCTCGGCGAACTTGCCACGGTCCTCGGCGAGATCGATCGCCTCGGGCGAGGTACCCAGGATCGGGAACCCCTCCTCCTGCAGCACCCGGGCCAGGCGCAGCGGGGTCTGGCCGCCGAACTGCGCGATCACCCCAACCGGCCGTTCGGCGTGACAGACCGCGAGCACGTCCTCGGCGGACAGCGGCTCGAAGTACAGGCGGCTCGACGTGTCGTAGTCGGTGGAGACGGTTTCGGGGTTGGAGTTGACCATCACGGACTCGAACCCGGCCTCCTCCAGCGCGAAGGCGGCGTGCACACATGCGTAGTCGAACTCGATGCCCTGGCCGATCCGGTTGGGTCCCGATCCCAGGATCAGCGCCCTCGGACGCTCGGCCGGGCGCACCTCGCTCTCGTCCTCGTAAGTGGAGTAGTGGTACGGCGTGTGGGCGGGGAACTCGCCGCCGCACGTGTCGACCGTCTTGAACACCGGCGCCACCCCGAGCGCCTCGCGGTGGCGCCGCACCGCCGCGTCGGTGCCGCCGGTGAGCGCCGCGATGCGCCCGTCGGACATGCCCAGCCGCTTGGCCCCACGCAGCTCGTCGGCGCCCAGCATGTGCAGCGGGCGCCCCCGCAGCGACGCGGCCTCCTCGACCACCTGGGCGATCTGGTCGATGAACCACGGGTCGATGCGTGATGCTTCGGCCACCTGCTCGACCGAGTGACCCGCCATGAGGGCAGCCTCGACCAGGTGCAGCCGTTGCTCCGTGCCCTCACCGATCGCCCGGATCGGATCGACCGCACCGGGGTGATCGGCCACCGCCAGCTCGCCGAGGTCGTAGCCGGTCTTCTCCAGGCCCCGCCAGGCCTTGCCGAGGGCCTCCTTGAACGTGCGGCCGATCGCCATCGTCTCGCCCACCGACTTCATGGTGGACGAAAGGATCGGCGAGGCCTCCGGGAACTTCTCGAAGGCGAACCGCGGGATCTTGACGACGACGTAGTCGAGCGTGGGTTCGAAGGCAGCCGGCGTCTCACCCGTGATGTCGTTCACGATCTCGTCGAGCCGGTAGCCGACCGCCAGGAGCGCCGCGATCTTCGCGATCGGGAACCCGGTCGCCTTCGAGGCGAGCGCCGAGGACCGCGAGACCCGGGGGTTCATCTCGATCAGCACCTGCCGGCCGGTCGCGGGGTCGACGGCGAACTGCACGTTGGACCCGCCGGTCTCGACCCCGATCGCCCGGATGCACGCGATCGCGGCGTCGCGCATGTGCTGATACTCGCGATCGGTCAACGTTTGCTGCGGCGCCACCGTGATCGAGTCGCCGGTGTGCACACCCATGGGGTCGACGTTCTCGATCGAACAGATGATCACGGCGTTGTCGGCGCCGTCGCGCATCACCTCGAGCTCGAACTCCTTCCACCCCGCGATCGACTCCTCGACGAGGATCTCGCTCACAGGGCTCACCTCGAGCGAGCGGCCGGCGAGGGTGGCGAGCTCCTGGCGGTTCGCGGCGAACCCGCTGCCGCCGCCCCCCAGGGTGAACGACGGTCGCACGATCAGCGGGTAGCCGATCGCGTCGCCGATCGCGAGGGCCTCCTCGAGCGTCGTCGCCGTGTCGGCGCGGGGCACGTCGAGCCCGGCCTCGAGCATCGTGCGCTTGAAGCCGCTGCGATCCTCGGCCTTGTGGATCGCCGCGAGCGAGGCCCCGATCAGCCGGATGTTCAGCCGGTCCAGGTGGCCGGCCTCGGCGAGCGCGACGCTCACGTTCAGCCCGGTCTGGCCTCCGAGCGTCGGCAACAGCGCGTCGGGACGCTCCCGCTCGAGCACACCGAGCACCGCCTCGGGGGTGAGCGGTTCGACGTAGGTGCGGTCCGCGAACCCCGGGTCGGTCATGATCGTGGCCGGGTTCGAGTTCACGAGCGCGACCTCGAAGCCTTCCTGGCGGAGCACCTTGCAGGCCTGGGTCCCGGAATAGTCGAACTCGCAGGCCTGGCCGATCACGATCGGACCCGAGCCGATCACCATGATCTTGCGAAGATCGGAGCGCCGCGGCATCAGGCGCTCTCCATCAAGGTGCGGAACTCCTCGAACAGGTATCGCGAATCGTGCGGCCCCGGCGCGGCCTCGGGGTGGTACTGCACACCGAAGGCCGGCACGTCGAGGCAGCGGAGCCCCTCGAGGGTGCCGTCGTTCAGGTTCCAGTGCGTGAGCTCGATCCGACCGAGGTTCCCCTCGGCGATGCCATCGGCGGTCCGAGACCACGACGCGGGATCGACGGCGAACCCATGGTTGTGGCTCGTGATCTCGACCCGGCCGCTACGGCGGTCTTCGACCGGCTGATTCACGCCACGATGCCCGAACTTCATCTTGAAGGTGCGGCCGCCGAGCGCGTGGGCGAGCAGCTGGTGGCCCAGGCAGATGCCGAAGACCGGCACCTTGCCCAGCAGGGCGCGCGTGGAGGTGATGCCGTAACGCGTGGCCGCGGGGTCCCCCGGACCGTTGGACAGGAACACACCATCGAAGCCGCCCGCGGCGACCGTCGCCGCCGGCGTATCCGCGGGGTAGACCGTGGTCTCGATCCCATGGGTCGCGAGCAACCGCAGGATGTTCCGCTTCATGCCGAAGTCGTAGGCAGCCACGCGGAATACGCGGCCACGTGCCCGGGCGGCCGGCCCGACGAGCGCCGCTGCCTCGTAGGGCTCCTGGGAGCTGACGCTGCGGGCGAGATCGGCTCCCTCCATGCCCGAGGCCTGCCGCACGCGCGCGACGAGCGCATCGGCGTCGAGCTCCTCGGTCGAGATGGCGGCTCGCATCGCGCCCTCCGAGCGGATCCGCAGCGTCAGCCGGCGGGTGTCGATGCCTTCGATGGCGACGATGCCCCCGGCGGCCAGGGCGTCCTGCAGGGTGCCTTCCGAACGCCATGACGAGGCGCGACGCGACGCCTCGCGCACGGCGAGCCCCGCCACCTGCACCCGGATCGATTCCGGGTCCTCGGCGTTCATGCCGTAGTTGCCCTGGTGGGGCGAGGTCATCGTGACGATCTGTCCGGCGTAGGACGGGTCGGTCAGCACCTCCTGGTACCCCGCCATGCCGGTGTTGAAGATCACCTCTCCGAAGGTCTCTCCCTCGGCCCCGAACGCGGAGCCTCGGAACACCGAGCCATCCTCGAGCGCGAGCAGCGCCGGTCCGCCGCTCACGCGGTCGCCTTGCCGTCGGCCACGGTGAGCCGCCCCCACAACAGCGTGTGGGTCACGCGACCCCGCAGCCGCGCACCCATGAACGCGCTGTTGCGGGCCTTCGACGCGAAGGGAGGCTCCACGAGCCACTCCGCGTCGGGATCGAAGATCACCAGGTTCGCAGGCCGCCCCTGCTCGATCGGACCGCCGTGGTCGGCGGCGCCCAGGATGCGCGCGGGGGCTCGCGACATCGCCTCGATCATCTGCGACAGACCGAGCGCTCCGGTGTGCACGAGCTCGGTCAGCACGACGGCGAGCGCGGTTTCGAACCCGATCGTGCCGGGTGGGGACCGGTCGAACTCGGCCTCCTTCTCCTCCACCGCGTGCGGAGCGTGGTCGGTCGCGATCACGTCGATCGTGCCGTCGGCGACCCCCTCACGCAGCGCCTGACGGTCCTCCGAGGTGCGGATCGGGGGGTGCACCTTCAGGTTCGTGTCGTAGGTGACCAGCGCGTCGTCGGTGAGGGCGAGGTGGTGCGGGGTCACCTCCGCGGTCACGCGCACGCCGTCGGCCTTGGCGCGCCGCACGAGCTCGACCGAACGGGCCGAGGACAGGTGGCACAGGTGCAGGCGCCCGCCGGTCATGCCGGCGATCGCCAGGTCACGCGCCACCGCGATCTCTTCGGCCTCGGCCGGACGCCCACGCAGGCCCAGGGCCGCCGAATGGACCCCCTCGTGCATCTGCCCACCGTCGACGAGCGAGGCCTCCTCGGCATGGTCGGCGATCACGACCTCGACCGGGAACGCGCGGGCGTAGGTCAGCGCGTTGCGGAGCATCCGAGCCGTGGGCACGCAGTTTCCGTCGTCGCTGAAGACCCGGACCCCGGCCTCGACCATCTCACCCAGCTCGGCGAGCGACTCCCCCTGCAGCCCCTTCGTGATCGCGCCCACCGGGAAGACCTCACACAGCCCCGCGACCACCGCGAGGTCGCGCACCTCGTGCACGATCGCCGCGTGGTCGGTCACCGGCTCGGTGTTGGCCATCGCGGCCACCGCGGTGAAACCACCGACGGCCGCCGCACGGCAGCCCGACTCGACGGTCTCCTTGTGCTCGAAGCCCGGTTCGCGCAGGTGGGCATGCAGGTCCACGAGGCCCGGCGCCACCACGAGGCCGCCCGCCTCGATCACCTCGGCCTGCGGCCCCGCCGACCCCGGACCCACCGCGTCGATCCGGCCGTCGATCACGACGACGTCGGCCACCTCGTCGCGCCCACTCACCGGGTCGACGACGCGGCCGCCCTTGATCAGCAGGTGCTCACTCACGGCGCACCTCCGTCGGAAGCGCCCAGCAGCAGGTACAGCAGCGCCATGCGGGTCGCGATGCCGTTGGTGACCTGATCCTCGATCGTGCTGCGCGGAAGGTCCGCCACGTCGGAGTCGATCTCGACCCCACGGTTCATGGGCCCGGGGTGCATCACGAGGGCGTGCTCCGGCAGCTGGGCGACACGCCGGCTCGTCAGCCCGAACAGGCGCGAATATTCACGCACGCTCGGGAAGTACTCGAGGCGTTGCCGCTCGGTCTGCACGCGCAGCATGTAACAGACGTCGAGCTTGGGCAGCACCGCCTCGATGTCGTAGTCGACCTGGACGCCCCAGGTCGGGGCCTCGAGCGGGATCAACGTCGGAGGACCGACGAGCGTCACCTCTGCCCCCATCGTCACGAGGCCGAACGACAACGACCTCGCCACGCGTGAGTGCAACACGTCGCCGACGATCGCGACCCGCAAGCCGTCGAGTCGCCCGAGCTTCTCGCGCATCGTGTAGAGGTCGAGCAGAGCCTGCGTGGGATGCTCGTGGGTGCCGTCGCCGGCGTTCAGCACGTGGCCCCGAACCCAGGTCGTCAGCTGGTGGGGCGCGCCGCTCGACCCATGGCGGATCACCACCGCGTCGGCCCCCATCGCCTGCAGCGTCAAGGCCGTGTCCTTCAGGGACTCCCCCTTCGACACGCTGGAGCCGCTCGTCGTGAAGTTGATCACGTCGGCCGACAGGCGCTTGGCGGCCAGCTCGAAGGAGATGCGCGTACGGGTCGAGTTCTCGTAGAACAGGTTCACGACCGTGCGGCCCCGCAGCGCGGGCACCTTCTTGATCACCCGTGTGCCGACCTCCCGGAAGGACTCCGCGGTGTCCAGGACGCGCGTGACGTCCTCGGCCGACAGGTCGTGCATCGAGAGCAGGTGCCTGTTCATCGCGCCCCCTCCACGACGACGGCATCCTCGCCGTCCACCTCCTCGATCGAGACCCGCACCTGATCGGCCCGGCTCGTCGGCACGTTCTTGCCGACGTAGTCGGCGCGGATCGGCAACTCCCGGTGACCCCGGTCGACCAGCACCGCGAGCTGGATCCGACGGGGGCGCCCAAGGTCCATCAGGGCATCCATCGCGGCGCGGATCGTGCGCCCCGTGAACAAGACGTCATCGACGAGCACGACCGTCTCGCCGGTCACGTCGAAGGGGATGCGGGTCTCGTGCACGAGGGGAGCCTCCGAGGTCAGGCCGATGTCGTCACGGTAGAACGTGATATCGAGCACCCCCACGGGCACCTCGACGCCTTCGATCTCGTGCAGCTGCCGCGCGAGGCGCCGTGCGAGGTCGTCACCGCGGTTGGCGATGCCGACGATCGCGACCCCTTCGCTTCCGCGGTCGCGCTCCAGGATCTCGTGGGCGATCCGGGTCAGGGCCCGTCGGATGTCGGCGGCGTCCATCACCTTGCCGCTCATAGGCGAACGCCTCCTCGGGCGTGCGAGGAGGCGCGTCGGTTGTGCCACATCGTGATCTCCCTTCCCGGCCTCACGGGACCGGACTTAAAGGGGAAGCCGCTCGTGAGCGAGGATACCCGTGGCGCCCTCGGCACACAAACGTGCAGGCATCGTCGCTGCGACCGTTGCCTGTCGCGGTCCGCGCCCGGCGCGTATCCTGGGTTCCTCTGACACGACCGGCGAACGGAAGGATGTGAGCGAGCATGGGTGGCCCTGAGCTTGCGATCGTGGCGGTGATCGCCGTCGCGGTGCTGTTCGGCGCGAAGAAGCTCCCCGAGATGGCCCGCTCGGTAGGTCGCGCCAAGGGTGAGTTCTCGAAGGGTTTGAAGGAAGGTCACGTCGACGAGGAGCCCACCCGCTCCGAGCCCGCGGCCGCCGCACCTCCGGCCGCCGCACCTCCGGCCGTGGCGCCCGCGCCCGAGCAGCAGGCGCCCCCCTCCACGCAGCCCCCGCAGCCCCCGACGAACGGCAGCCAAGCCTGAGCCGCCGCATCGCCCGGAGCTAGCTCCCGGCGCTCCCGGCCTCGTCCGCTTCGCTCGGCCGGAGCCCGGGTTCCCTCGCGATCCGGCCGAGGATCCCGTTCACGAACCTGCCCGAGCTCTCCGTCGACAGGTCGTTGGCGGCCTCGACCGCCTCGTTGATCGCCACCGAGTCCGGGATGTCGGGCCGGTGCAGCACCTCTTCCAGGGCCACCCGCAGGATCGTGCGGTCGACCGCGGCCATGCGAGCCAGGGTCCAGTCCTGCGCGTGCTCCTCGAGCAGCAGGTCGATCCCGGGAAGGTGCTCGACCGTGCCCTCGACCAACGCTCGCGTGAACGCCGACACCTCGCGCCCGGCGTCGTGCCAGTCCTCCAGCACCTCGATCGCATCGGCGCCGGTCACGTCGGCTTGGTAGAGCACGTCGATCGCGGTGCGGCGGTCCTCGCGCCGCGAGCTCACGCCTTCACGCGTTCGATGTACGCGCCGCTGCGAGTGTCGACCTTGATCCGCTCGCCTTCTTCGACGAACAGGGGCACCTGGACAACGAGGCCGGTCTCGACCGTGGCGGGCTTCAGCGCCCCGGTGCGGGTGTCCCCTTTCGCGCCGGGGTCGGTCTTCGTGATCGTCAGGACCATCGAGGCGGCGAGCTCGACCCCGATCGGCACACCTTGGTGGGTGGTCACCTGCGCCGAGCCACCTTCGGTCAGGTAGCTGGCCGCCTCGCCCATCAGCTCGGTGGGCACGTGCAGCTGTTCGTAGCTCTCGAGATCCATGAACACGAACCCGTCGGCGTCCGGATACAGGTACTGCATATCCTTGCGCTCGACGATCGCGAGGCCGACCTTCACGCCGGCGTTGAACGTCTTCTCGGTCACGGCCCCCGTCTTCACGTTGCGCAGCTTCGTCCGGACGAACGCGCCACCTTTGCCGGGCTTGACGTGCTGGAACTCGATCACCTGGAACAACGTGCCGTCCAGCTCGAGGGTCATGCCGTTCTTCAGGTCGTTGGTCGAAACGCTCACGGTGGGTCGGCTCCTCTACAGCTCGATCAGCTCTCGGGTCGAGGCGCCGAGGACCCTGCAGCCCTCGTCGGTCACCTCGACCATGTCTTCGATGCGCACCCCACCCAGCGCCGGCACGTAGATGCCGGGTTCGACCGTGACGACCGCCCCCGCGGGCAGGGGTTCATCGAGCCCCGCCCGCAGCCACGGGGCCTCGTGGATCTCGAGGCCGACGCCGTGGCCGAGCCCGTGCGTGAACCGCTCGCCGAAGCCGGCGGTCTCGATCACCCCGCGGGCGGCCGCGTCGACCTCGCCGGCGGGCACTCCGGCCCGCACCGCGTCGATGCCCGCTTGCTGCGCCTCGCGGACCACGTCGTGGATCTTGCGGAGCTCGGCCGCTGGCGCGCCGAACGCGACCGTGCGGGTCATGTCGGCGTGGTAGCCATCGCGCAGCGCGCCGAAGTCGAGCTTCACGACGTCGCCCTCCTCGAGCAGCCGGTGCCCGGGCTGGTGGTGAGGCTCGGCGGCGTTCTCGCCGAAGGCCACGACCGACGGGAACGCCAGGGCGTCGCCGCCGTCGCGTCGCAGGGACTGCTCCAGGAGACCCGCGACCTGCTGTTCCGACACGCCGACGGCCATCCGCTCGAGCACTTCCTCGAAGGCGTCGTCGGTCGCCTGCTGCGCCCGCTCGATCGCGGCGAGCTCTTCGGGATCCTTCACCCGCCGGTGGTGCTCGACCGCCCCGTCGACCGGGATCGTCTCGATCGCGCCGGCGGCCGCGCGCAGACGGGCGTGGGCGGCGAGCGTCAGATGGTCCGCCTCCACGCCCAGGCGCCTCGCGCCGAGCCGTGCCGCCGCCTGGGCGATCGGCTCGGACAGGCCCACGTTCGCGATGACGCGCTCGAGGCCCTCGACCTCGCGCCGGGACTGCTCTCCGTAGCGCCCGTCGGTGAGGAACAGCCCCTCACCCGCCCCGAGCACCAGGGCACCGCTGGATCCGGTGAACCCGGTCAGGTACCGGAGGTTGGGCAGGCTCGTGATGAGCAGTGCGTCGACCCCGAGGTCATCCAGGCGCGCTGCGAGGGCCGTTCGTCTCAGTCCGTGATCCACGGGATCGCCTCCAGCGCGAGATGATAGCCACCGGCCCCCAGGCCGATGATCGACCCGCGACAGACCTCGGCGGTCACCGAGCGCCGCCGGAACGGCTCCCTCGCGTGTACGTTCGACATGTGCACCTCGAGCACGGGCACCTCGCACGCCTCGATCGCGTCGCGCAGCGAGTACGAATAGTGCGCCAGGGCGCCGGGGTTCAGGACGATCGCTCCGACCCCTTC
>Ga0299913_10004066_pt1 | contig 12184 bp, 12 predicted proteins | sample RVTome_9_FD_201360 | JGI IMG/M metagenome (GOLD analysis project Ga0299913, IMG submission 201360) | Soil microbial communities from uranium-contaminated site in the Upper Colorado River Basin, Wyoming, United States - RVT155D38 (version 2) ... | reverse complement strand
CTGCGGTGGGTGCCCCAGTCCCTGTCCCCCGCGGGCGCCTCGTGAGCCAGCCACCCCTTCGCCCACACCGTCTTGCCGATGATGCCGCGGCGGTCGCGGGCGAGGTACTGGGTCTCGAGCGTCTCCTCGGTGCGCTGGAAGGTGGCCTCGAGGTCGACCTGCCCGCGGCCGTCGTAGCGCACGTAGTAGCCCAGGCCGACGTCGTCCACCGTCGAGCCCACCGCGTACCAGGTGGACGACTCCCCCGCCGTCTGGCGGAGCACGCCGGTCACCGCGTCGTAGGTGGGCCGGCGGAAGCTCTCCAGCGCGAGCTCGAACCGCTCGATCGCCGAGCCGCCGGCGAAGGCCCACGAGTCGTCCTGCGCGATGGCGGTGTTGGCGATCGCCGGCGTCGGCGACGAGGTGGGGCGGATCGCCCGGTGCCGCCGCTCCCAGCGGTACTCGCGGCTCCTCTCTTCGGTGACCCGGTCGGAGCTGTCGTAGGTCGTCGTGGCGGTGCGCTTGGCGACGTCCAAAAACCGCTGCCGGGGCCACGCCACGAAGACGCCGTCGTCGATGTAGGCGTCGGCGTAGTAGAGCCCGCCCACTGGACCGGCGCCGTCGCCGGGGCCGGTCGTGTACTGGGCGGCGGCGGGGTTTTTCCAGCCGCGCTCGAGCACCTCCTCCTGGACGACGAGGCCGTGCCGCGTCGTCCGCGTGGTGATGATCTCGGCGAGCGTCACCAGCGCCTGCGGGAGGTTGGGCTCGCCGGTCTCGGTGATGTTGCCGGCGGCATCCTGGTGGTGGGTGGCCGCCCGGGGGCCGCCCGGGCCGTCCACCCGCACGCGCTCCTGCGCCACGTGGTAGCCCGCCTCGTCGACGAGCACCGCCGCCAGCCCGCGCACCACGTAGCGGCTGGCCGGCGCGCGCGGGCCCTCGGCGGTGAGGCCCGGCAGCAGGTCGGCCACCGTCCACAGGTGGTCGGGCGGCTGCGGCGGCCGCTTGAGCTCGGCGGTGTAGGCCTCCAGCCGGTGGGCCGGCGCGCCGTCGCGCGGCGCCAGCCGCCAGTGCCAGCCCTCGGGCTCCCCCCACTCGCGCAGGAACTCGAAGAGCGGCCGCTGGTCGGTGAACACCGGCTTGTCGTAGCGGGCGCCGTCGGGGATGGAGGTGACCGTGAGGCCGACGTCGGCGGCGAGCTGGGCGGCGATGGCGCCGCGCGTCTGCCCGCTGTAGGGCGGCACCTCGTGGCACAGCTCCACCTGGTCGTAGAGCGAGGCGTCGTCCGCCTCGAGCTGCACCACCGGCTCGAGCTCGCCCTGCTGGCGGGTGCCGGGGATCACCTGGCCGCGGAACTCGAGCTCGGCGACCAGGTCGCCCTGGGCGGGGTCGCCCTGCAGCGTCCAGATCTCCACCGGCACGCGCGTCCAGGTGGCGAGCGTCGCGAAGACGCCGTAGTCGGCGCCGGCCAGGCTGAGGCTGGCGCTCTTGCGGTGCGTGTCGAGGCTCTCGCGCCACGACACCGGGCCGGCGAGGTCGGCGGCGGGCACCCACTCGCCGTCGAGCTTGACGCGCAGGCCGATGGAGATGGACTGCGCGTCGAGCTGCTCGAGGGCCGCGCGCGACACGGTGCCGGTGAGCACCGCCGGGCCGCCGCCCTCGCCGGCGAAGCCCGGCCCCCAGAAGCCCGGGGCGACGAAGCCGGGGCTCGCCACCTGGCCCGGGAGCCGGCTCACCGTGGCGCCGGCGGCGAGGGTGCCGCGCACGCGGGCGACCTCGGAGAAGGGCATCGCCGTCACGCCTCCAGGAGCACGAGCTCTTCGGGCTCGCGGATGGGGCCGGTGAGCCGCTTTTCGGCCAGCTCCCCGGAGTGGTAGACGCGGTAGGTGGGGACGAGCGCGGCGTGCACCGTCTCCCCCACCGCCGGCGGGGCGGCCAGCTTGAAGCGGCTGCCGCCCGTCTCGAACCACACCTCGCCAACGGCCGGCGCGCCCGCCTCGTAGGTGGCGGTGTCCTGGGAGACGTAGGCGAGGTCGGCCCCGGCCATGCCCACCCGCACCCTGGGCGTGTAGGTGCCGCCCGGCGGCGCCGCGGCGGGCGCCGTGTCGAGCGCCAGTCGCCAGCCGTTGGGCAGGCTGAACTCCGTGCGGCCGCCGGTGCCCGGCCACGAGGGGTACTCCTCGCGCCAGAGCACCAGGTCGTACGGGCCGGAGGCCGCGAACAGCCACTCCAGCGTTTGCCGGAGGCTTCTCACGTGGAACCAGGCGAGCGTGAAGCGGCGGCGGACGACGCGCCGCGGCAGCCCGTCGCCGGCGTACAGCCGCACCTCCCGGCGGCTGCCGTCCGCCGCCTCGGGGTGGGCGACGACCTCGCGGGGCAGGATGCGCCACTCGTCGGTCGGCACGTCGAGCACCGTGCCCGCGAGCACTGCGGGGCCCGGGACGGCGAGCGGCATCAGAGGGTCCCGTCCCGCTGGGCGTCGTTGAGCTGGTCGACGAGGTCGTCCATCAGCCGCGAGAGCTCGGTGTCGCCGAACTGGCGGCGGAACGACTCGACGACGCCGGCGAGGCGATCGAGGGTGACCTTGCCCTGGCGGAAGGCGTCGAGGATCTGCAAGAAGTAGCGGGTGAGCTCCGGCGCCCGCTCGCGCAGCCGGGCGACGACCTCGTCGAGATCGATCGCGCCGTCCTCGAAGGCCTTGATCAGATCGCGCATCTCCTGCTGCGGCTGGCGGTAGTCGATGCCTGCGAGGAGCTCGCGCACGGTGGTCGTCTCGCCCTTGAAGCGGACGACGCCCTCGCCGAACTTGAACAGAAACTCCTCCATCGTCTGCAGGCCCAGCTGCACGGCCTGGAGCTGGAGGTCGAGCTCGACGTCCCAGGCGTTGGTGTGCTCGCGCGCCCGGTGGATCAGGTCGTCGAGCTTCGTGGCGACCCGGTCGCGGACGCCCTGGACGTCGCCCTCGAGCCCCGACGTCTCCTGCTGCACCGTGGCGCGGGCTCCACGCACGGCCTCCGTGATCCCCGCCGACGCGGTGGCGATCTTCGAGCGCGTCGCCTCCACCCCCTCCGCCAGCCCGGACGTCTCCTGCTGGACCGCCTGCCGGGTGGTCACCGCGGATTCCGCGATGCGCTGGAAGCTGCCCCGGTTCTCCTCGGCGACCCGGCGGGCGGTGGTCGCCGTCTCGTCGAGCGCCCGCTTCGAGCTGGCGGCGCGGGCGGTGAGGTCGTCGAGCTCGGTGCCGATGCGGCGGAGCATGCCGATGACGGGGAGGGAGTCGAAGGAGGGCACCTAGAACCCGCCCCCTTCGCCGCCGCCGGAGTCGCCGTTTCCGCCGGCGCCGGGCGCGGCGGGGGCGGCCAGGACGGCCACCGGAGCGCCCAGCTGGATGGCCTGCAACGCCGCCAGCACCTGCTGGGCCTTCGTGAGCAGCTGATCGAGCGCCCCGAGGACGGGGGCGACCTGGGCTGCACCGCCGGCGAAGGCGGCCTGGAACGCCGGGGGCAACAGCTGCAGGACGTGGGCGAGGTCGGAGAGGCGGACCTCGAGCCCGCCCACCTGCTCCGCCGTGTGGTCGGCGGCGGACCGAGCCTTCGCCTGCTCGTCGCCGAAGGCGCGGGTAGCATCCCCGGCGCCCGCCATGCCCGACTCGACCTCCCCCGCCGCCTTCGCCTGGCCCTCCAGGCCCTCGGTGCCCGCCTCCACCTTTTCCGTCGTCCGCTCGACCTCGTCGGCGACGGTGCGCCAGACCTTCTTTCCGGTCTCGGCGTCGATGACCACCTCGACCATCGAGCCGTGGAGATCCCGGTGGGCCCCGCCGAGGTCCTGGGTGGCGGCGAGGACCCGCAGCACCTCGTGGGTGTAGACCCCGGCCTCGAACGCGGCCTGGGCGAGGACCCGCGGCACCTCGACGCCGGCCACGACGTGCTGGTCGACCCAGGCCTGGACGGCCACCCGCGAGCGCTCGTACTGCTCGGGGTCGAGCGCCTTCTGCTGGGCGAGGTTCAGCCCCTCGAGCGCCTGCGGGAGCGCAGCGCCGAGCTCCAAAACCTGCTTTTTCAGGTCGGCGCCCAGGCCGAGCTGCTCGCGCAAGTTGCTGATCAGCGCCTTCTGCTTCTCGGCCGCCTCGCCCTGCTTCGTGCTGAGTATTCCCCACGTCTCGGCGAGCGCCAGCAGGTCCTGGCGCTGGTCTTCGTGGGCGACGCCGAGGCGCGCGTAGCCGTCGAGGATCTCCCGGATCTGGGAGCCGAAGATCCCGGCCAGCTGGGTATGGCTCAGGCCCGCGTTCGCCTCGGCGAAGCGAGCGATGTTGTCGAGCAGCGCGGTGGTCTGCTTGTCGAGCTCCTCGGTGGAGAGCCCCATCTCCGTGCGCCACTCGCGGTGGGCGGCGGCGGCGTCGGTGGCCTTCTGCCGCTGCTCGGACATCGATTTGCCGAGCCCCTGGACGAGCTGGTCGACCTCGAGGACGCTCTTGCCGGTGGGGTCGATCCCCTCCGCCCGGAGGATCTGGAGGTTGTTCTTGTAGCGCTCCGCGGCCTGCGAGGCCTCGTCGGTTACGCCGGCGAGGTACTCGGCGAGCTGGCCGAGGGGGCCGGCCTGGACCAGACGGTCGAAGCCGCCGTCCGTGATTTCGTTGAGGAGGTCCCGCAACCGCAGGCCCTGCTGGTACATCGCCGCGAACGTCGCGACGTACGCGCCTGCGGCGGTCAGGTACTTCGCCCACTTCCCGACGCCCGCGCCCAAGAGGTCGTCGAGGTCACGCAGCGGGTGGGTCGGCAGAGCCAGGTCGCCCGCAGTCTTCTTGGCCGCTTCGCCGGCGCCGGCCTGGGCGCGCTGGTACTCCGCGAGCCTCGCCTTGCCCTCGTCGAGCTCGGCGTTGAGCTCACGCAGGCGTTGCGTGGCCTCCTCTCCCAGGTCCTCGCCGGCCGCGGCGGCCGCCTTCATCTGGGCCTCGTAGGCCTCGAGGGCGGCCTCGGCCGAGCGCAGCTCGCCTTCGACGCGGTCGATGTCGTTGAGGAGGTCGACGAAGTCGGCCTCGGTCTTGAACCGGGCCACCGCGTCGGACGCCGCGAGGAACGACGCGGTGACGGCGTCTATGCCGCGGCCAGCCTGGGCGCTGCCCGCGGCGGCGTCGCTCAGGCCGCCGCCGGCTTCCTTCGCCGCGTCGCCGAGGTCGCGGACGTCTTCGGCGAGGCGCTTCGGTGCCTCGAGGTCGCCACCCTTCTCGACCTCGAGGCGTGCCCTGATGTCGCGCTCCTCGGCCACGGCTCAGCTCAGGCGGCGGGGGTCCAGTCGCGGTCGGTGACCACCGTGACGGTGACCGGCGGGTCGCCGGCGTCGTTCGTCTCGCAGGCGAGGTTGACCGTCTCCTCGATCTTGTTTGGGCCCGAGGCCGCGTCGGTGCGGCCGGTGACGCCGCAGGATGGGGCCTCGACGACGATCGACTCGCGCAGCGCGGCCGAGAGCTGCTGGCCGAGCCAGGAGAGCTTGAGGTCGATGCGGTCGTGGCGGTCCTGGCGCAGGCGCCAGAAGGTGTCGCGGAAGTCCCGCGACAGCTCCAGGGTGGGGGCGACCGGACCGAAGCGGTCGATCGCGTAGGGGTAGCGGCTGCCGTTGCCGCGGGCGGCCTCGACGGGGTCGGCGAGGGTGACGGTGCCGGTGTTGACCACCTGCTCGGTGTAGGCACCGGCGCCGACGGTGCGGGCCTCGAGGATCCAGTGGGCGCGGGTGAAGCGCTCGGGGCCGGTGATGAGCGAGAGGCCGGGGGCCTGCCAGTCGCCGGCGAGGGGGAGCTCGAAGACGTCGCCGACCGCGAGGTCGCCGTGGGCGGTGGCGTCGCCGGGCCAGACGCCCTCCAGCGGATCCTTGTTCTCGGCGTAGACGCCGAGGTCGAGGCCGGTGTCGGAGCTCTGGAGGTTCTGCCAGGTGCCGTCGCCGTCGTCGTCGAGCTGGACGGTGAAGACGGTGGCGGCGGCGGTCCAGGTGGGGCCGTCGGGCTCGGCGGCCGCCTGGAGCGCCTTGAAGGTGAGCGGGGCGAGGCTCTCGACCCGCAGCCAGATCGACCCGGCGGTGGGGTCGGCGACCAGGCCGCGGACCCACGGCCCGAGGACGTAGGTGCCGGTGTTCCCGGCCGCGGGCACCGCGGCGCCGAGGTCGCTACCGTGCTGCAGCAGGCCCTCGGCCGCGAACGGGATGACCTCCTCGCCCACGGTGATCGCCATCGTCCCGAACTTGATCCCGTAGCGGTAGAATAGGTCCACCGGCGGCTTGCCCAGCAGGCTCCAGAAACTGGTCTCGAGCCCGGCGGGCCCGGCGGGGAAGAAGACGTACTCGAAGATCGACCCCGAGGGGTTGGTCTTCACGATCGAGCCGTCCGCGACGCTGGCCTTGAAGAGGTGCTGGAGGAACTCCAGGACGTGGCCGGCGGTGAAGGGGTGCTGGAAGCTGAAGGCGGCGCCGCCCTTGGCGCCGGGGGTCCCGGCGCGGACGTAGCCCAGGCGGTTGACCTGCGGGTTGGCGAGCTCCTGGGGGTCGAGCGAGCCGGCGAGTGGGAGGATGGGGTCGTAGCCGACGAGGGCGCCGGCGGGGACGCCGAACTGCGACTCCACGCCCAGGCCCAAGAGGACGGCGTTTCCGGTGGCGGCGGGCTTCATGGTCTCGGGTCTCCTCGGCTCAGTTCGGGTCGGTGGCGGCCGCGGCGGCGACCTTGCGGAGGCGGCGGGCGGTGGTGGGGTCGAGGACGAGGACGATCTCGCCCTCGCGGCGGGCTTCGAGGCGCGCTACCAGGTCGGCCTTCGTGCCGCCGGTATCCAGGCCGCGAGACACGGCGAGCAAGACGAGATCCCTCTTCTTGAGGTCGAGGTCGTCGTCGATGAAGCGGTCCCGTTCAGTGCGTGCGGTGGTGACAGCACCGCGGGCGACCAGACGCTCGACCGCGGCCTCCTCGAGGCCGAAGCGCTCGGCGGCGGCGGCGACGGTGAGCGCCTCGAGATAGCCGCCGAGGCGGATGTAGTCGGTGGCCTCGGGCTCGGGCACCTGGCGCACCTGGCCGGCCTTCCAGGCCATGGCCCGCGTCGGGTTGCGCATGGTCGTCTTCGTCTCGGCCCCGTGGTGGCCGGGGTAGTAGACGAGGCGGGGGGCGGGGGCGTCGGTCATCGGGGCTCTCCTCAGACGGTTTCGCGGGTGTCTTCGCGGATCGAGGCGGTGAAGGTGGCGCCCACGACGTGGGCGACGAGGTCGGAGCTCGGGGCGAGCGGCCGCGGCTCGGCGGCGGCCGCCCATTCGATCAGGGCCTCGGTGAGGCGCTCGCCGGCGGGGTCGCGCAGCACGCCCGCCTCGGCGGCGAGCGCGGCCTTCAGCCACCCGGCGAGCCGGGCGTGCAGCCAGTCCTGGGTGCCGCGGGCCGAGGTGCGGCGGAAGACGTGGACGCCGGCGACGTCGACGTCGAGCCGGTTGGTGCGCGACGAGCCGGAGCGGCGCTCCACCGTGCGCACGAGGACGACGCCGAGCTCGGGAGCGGTGATGTCGATGTCCTCGCTCGTGAAGCTGGACTGCTCGCGGGCGTAGATGCGGCCGCCGAAGTAGCCGGCGATCGTCGGGTCGGCCGACCAGGTGCGCAGCACCGCGTCGGCGACGAGCGCGTCGGTCGTCCACGGGAGCTCGGGGTGGACGCCGGGCGGGTCGAGCGGCACGGCTCAGGCCTCCCTCACGTCGAAGAGCTCCTCGGCGATGAGCTCGACCCAGTCGTCGACGTCCTGGCGCGACGGCTGGATGAACGGGAAGGCGCCCACGGTGCGGGTGCCCGTGTGGTCGGTGTGCGGGCCGCCGTGGTGGACGGCCGCCGCCGCGTGGTGGGCCGAGCCCACCTCGACGAAGCCCGGGCCCTCGGCCAGGGTCTGGATGGAGCGCAGCAGGTCGCCGCCGCGGATCAGCTTGCCCTTGCCGCCGTGGCCGTAGTAGCGGCGGATGGCGCGGGTGGCGGGCTGGAGGTCGGGCCAGGAGATGCCGCGGTCGGCCAGGCGGGCGCCGCCGGTGGTGATGTTTTCCTGGAACGCCGTCACCATGTCCGCCGCCCGCGCGGCGAGGACCTGGCGCTCGAGCTCCGGGTCGGTGAGCCGCGCGCCGAGCTCGGTGAGCCGCTCGGCGGCGGCCTCGGCGCCGTCGACGGTGAGGCGCACGGTCAGCATGGCCTCACCACTCGTCGAGCCCCCCGTGGCCGAAGACCATGTCGGCCTCGGTCTTGGCGCTGAGCACCGCCGGCCGCGAGACGTCGGCCGGCGGGCGGGTGGCGAGGTCGAGCACGAAGCGCCCGTCGGCCACCCCGCGGAGCCAGGTGAAGGCGTCGTCGCGCGCCTGGCGCACGCCCTCCGAGACGAGGTCGGTGGTCTGGCGGGCGACCTCGAAGAGCACGATGTCGGCCGTCTTCGACTTGAGGATCCGCGTGGCGGTCGCGGGCGTGATGTCGTCGAGCTCGGTCTCGTATCGGCGACGCACGTACGAGAGCGCCTCGGCCTCGACGTCGGCGATCGCCGCGGCGATCTCGGCGTCGTCGCTCGAGTAGCGCGACAGCTTCGCCGCGCCGACCAGCGCGGCGAGCTCGGCCGAGTCCTGGAGGATGACGCCCATGCGGCGTTATCCGCGTGCCCCCTCGTCGGCGGCGTCGTCGGCCGGCGCGGTGGTGTCGTCGTCGGCCGGCGCGGTGGTGTCGTCGTCGGCCGGCGCGGTGGTGTCGTCGTCGGCCGGCGCGGTGGTGTCGTCGTCGGCCGGCGCGGTGGTGTCGTCGTCGGCCGGCGCGGACGCGGCCTTGGCCTTCTCGAGGCGAGCCTCGATCTCCTCGCGCTTGCCGGTCGCCGCGAGACCGTGGGAGGAGGCCAGCGTGCGGAGGGCGTTCCACTCCACCTCGGCCAGGTCGGCCGGGATCGGGGGCGGCGCGGCGGCGGGGGCGTCGGCGGCGGCCGGCGCGGGGGCGGCCTTGGCCTTCTCGCCCAGCCGCTCGGGGCGGAGCTCGGTCTCGGTGGCGCCGACCTTCTGCGCCGCCGTCCAGTCGCTCGCGGCGAGCTCGGTGACGAGGACGTGGGGGTCGGTTTCGACCTCGGGCGGCACCTTGGCGAGGTAGGTGGGCTGGCGGGTGAGGGTGAGCACCTGGCCGGAGGCGAGGAGCACGTTGTGGGTGCCGGTGTCGCCGGGGCGCAGCTTGGCGACCTCGGGACTGACGATGGCCTGGTACATGGGGCGTCTCCTTTTGCGAGTCGGTCGGGGGGTCGTGCCGGTGGGCGGTGACGAACGGCTCGTCACCGTCCCGCCGGCGGCGATCGTCAGCCCGGCTGCACCTGGAGCGTGGTCGCGGGGTCGCCCGGCTTGAGCCCGAACTGCAGCTTGAAGCCGACCGCGACGTAGCCGTTGGGCACCGCGTTGGTCTCCCAGGCCTCGAGCTCCGGGTTCTTGTCGAGCACCAGGATGCAGGGCCGCGGGCCGTTGCTGCGCGCCCACAGGACCTCGAGGTAGTTCTCCTGGCCGGCGGTGGGGTTGCCGTCGCGCCAGAGCTTGAAGGTGCCGCGGTAGGCGTTCTCCTCGCCGGCGACGTCGCCGGGCAGGGTGCGCCGGTCGCGGACCCGCTTGAAGGCCGTGTAGTGGGCGGTGTTGTGGACGATGATGACGAGGTCGTCGGTGAACTTGTCGTCGTCGATCAGCTCGCTCTTCACCGCGTCGATCTCGCCGAAGCGAGCGCGGATCGAGTCGAGCAGGTCCATCACCTCGGCGTCGGTCGGGGCGGCCGGGTCGGCCCAGTCGGGCGTGAGCACGTTCGAGAACGCGCCCTGGTCGGACGGGCGCGGGTGGGCGGCGTCGAAGAAGTTCTGGCCGGTGATCGACAGCGGGTTCTTGCGGAAGACCTGGAGCGCCTTGCGGAGGTGCAGGCGGTCGAGCTCGGTGCGCAGCGGGCCGCTCTCGCCGAGGATCTGCGCCAGGTCGGCCACCGTCGAGGGGCGGTCGATGTTGACCGTGTTGTAGGGCACGAAGCTGTCGTAGCCCTTGATCGGCACGACCCACTCGAGCCGGTCGAGCGCCGCGGCGACCTCGATCTCGTCGTCCCAGGCGTGGCTGAACGCGACGAAGAACGAGGCGTCGAAACGGACCGGGTTCTCGCGGCTGGTGCGGTTGTCGTGGATGAAGCACAGGGCGCGGAGTGCCGCGTCGCGGTCGGCCTCGAACTTGTCGTAGGTCTGGTACGCGAGGGTGCGGTAGTTCCGCAGCTGCTTGCGGAGGTGCTCGAGCATGGGGGCGGTCTCCTATCTCGGGGTCGGTGGCGAGGGATCAGGCGGTGCGCCGCGCGATGTCGACGTACCACTCGCCGCCCCCGGCGGGGCGGGTGAACACGCCGGCCACGATGCCGTGGCCGGGGTCGGCGGCGGAGACGGTGTTGTTGTCGACGAGGTACGCCGGGTCCTCCGTCTTCGGCGTGGCGCCGGAGACGGCGAAGGCGTACTCGCCGGCCTGGTCGTAGCGCAGGGCGCGCTCGGCCTCGTCCTGGCCACCGGTGACCACACCGTCGCTGCCGTTGGTGTTGTCGAGGTGGTGGGCGAGCTGGTCGGGGTCGTCGGGGAACAGCGGCTCGACCAGGACGCCGAGCGGGACCAGGCCCGCGCCGACGACGTTGGTGCCGAGGTCGGCGGCGGCCTCGCGCAGCACGTAGGCGCCGGTGAAGAACGCCTCCCCGGCGTTGGCGCCGATGACGTTGAGGCGCCGCTGGTGGGCCTTGTGCTTGCGCACGATGTTCTTGGCGAGGACGGTCATGGACGGCTCCTTGTGAGGGTGGGCGGGGTTGCTTCAGGTTCGTTCGGCGGTCAGTTCACGTCGCCGGCGCCGGGCTGGCCGAAGCCGTCGCGGTACTTGGCCTGGAGGCGGATCGCCTCCTCGTCGGTGATGCCGAGACGGGCGTCGACGCGCTTCTGCTCGGCGCTGCGGCGGTCGCGGGCGTAGGGACCCTCGCCGGCCTCGGGGCCGGCGAGCTCACCCACCGCGGCGGCGGTGAACTCCGGCGCCGCGGCGAGGGCGGCGAGCACCACGTCGTAGGGCGTGCGCTCGACCTTCGCCTCGGTGCCGTCCTGGTTCTTCACCGCGAGCTGGATCGTGCGCGGCTGCTCGTCGGCCGCGTCCATGGCCAGCTCGATGAGGGCCGGCTTGAGGCCGGCCCGGAGCTGGGCGGGCGTCACGCGGTGGGCGGCGGCGAGGTCCTCGAGGGCGCGGTCGACGCGCGCCTCGATCCGCTCGCGGCGGGCGGCCAGGCGCTCGCGGCGGGCGGCGGCGCGCTCGTCGGCCAGAGCCTTGCGGTCGGCGGCGAGTTGGGCGGTGGTGGGCGGTTCCGCGGCGCTGGGCGGCGGGTCGGGGGCGGGCGGGGTGGCGGGGTTCGGGTCGGGGGCGGGCGGGTCGCCCGCGGCGGGGGTGGCCTTCTGCTCGTCCGGCTTCATTTCGGTCTCCTTCTCCGGATCCGGGTCCGGAGGGTCGGTGGGCGGCGCGGGCGCGCCGGGGGTGTCGGTGAGCTGGATGACGTAGCGGTCGCCCGAGGCCGAGAGCCGCGGCTTGGGCAGGCCCTTGACCGCCGGGGGGCTGGCGCCGAGCACGGCGACGCCCTGGAGGTACCAGTCGCCGAGGGGCTCGTAGTCGTGATCGATCTCGATCGAGAAGCGCTCCCGGCGCTTCTGCTGGATCTCCTCGACGAGCTCGGCGGCGAGCTCGGTGGGTACCACCCAGAGGTAGCCGTCGTCGACGAAGGTCTCGGCCACCCAGCCGAGGGCCGGGCCGCCCCAGAGGTGGTCGAAGTTGAAGGGGGCGCGGTCGAGGTTCACCGGGTCGTAGGCGGTGGCCAGCTGGCTGAGGCGCTCGGGGGTGATCTCGATGAGGCCGGTGCAGGCCCGCCAGGTGCCGGGCTTGCAGACCGCCCAGGCGGGGCCGCGCGGGGAGTCGCGCAAGGCGATGCGGGGGGCGGGCGGGGTGAAGATCACGGTGGGCGGCGTGACGGCCTGGCCGGCCGCGGTCTTGCGGGTCATCGGCGATCTCCCGGCAGGGTGATGAGGTCCGACAGGCCGAGGGCCTGGAGGATGAGGCGGAGGGCCGCCAGCAGGTCGGCGCCGTGGCGGCTCTCGGCGGCTTGTCGGCCGGTGGCGGCGGTGAGGGCGCGGAGCTTGTCGAGCGCCGTGTCGGCCACGGTGAG
>Ga0299913_10004065_pt1 | contig 12185 bp, 11 predicted proteins | sample RVTome_9_FD_201360 | JGI IMG/M metagenome (GOLD analysis project Ga0299913, IMG submission 201360) | Soil microbial communities from uranium-contaminated site in the Upper Colorado River Basin, Wyoming, United States - RVT155D38 (version 2) ... | reverse complement strand
TTCCCGACGCGGTGGGCGGCACGATCGTGCGGGTGGTCCAGGCACCGGGTGACGCGCTGCGACTGCTCACCCGTGATCCGAAGCAGGCCGTCGCGTGGACCGCCAGCCTGCTGCTGTTCGCCCTGGCCGTCATGGCCGTCCGCCGCCGACAGGAAGCGATGGCGCTGATCCAGGGCTGATCACATGGAAAGATGATGGACGCGGGGAATGGCCATGGGGGGTCGACGGAGCGTGGAAACCGGGGGGACGACGATGCGGGGCAGGCGGGTTGCCGCGAGTGCGCTGGTGGTCGCTGTGCTCGGGCAGGGGGCCATGGCGGCCGCCGGGCCTCGGCACGAGGCCGGATGGACGGATCCCACGCGTAGCGCGGGAGCGATGGTGTGGGTCCAGGAGGATCGGGGCGACATCCGTCACGGCTCCTCCGTGCGGATTGCCCCCGGGCCGCCGGGAGGGCCGTCGCGCGTTCCGTACTCGGACTTCCTTCCCAGCGTGCCCGATCCGGACAACTCCACGTTGCCCAGCGTCGAGCCGCCGGACAGCTCCGCCGGCATGCATCTCCCGGATCTGGTGCCGTTGCCCGCGAGCGATGTGTACGCAGAATCCAGTGTCATCAGCGCATCCGCGGGCGATTTCGTGCTGGCCACCGCGCAGGGGAACGATCCCTTTGCGGGCGCGAAAAAGGCCATTCGCTTCGGCACGACCATCACGAATGCGGGTCGTCACAGTCTGGAGGTCATCGGGTTGCCGACCCCGACGGGCGAGGCTTCGGACCCGGTGCGCGTCGGCGCCTCGCAATGCGTCCGTTTCGCAGGTCCGCGCCTGTCGGGCAGCGCCCGGGTGTGCCAGGAGTACCGCCCGGTGGGTTCCCTGGTGCTGCACCCTCAGCACGGGCACTTCCACATCGACGGCTTCGCCATGTACCGACTGCTGAAGGATGCGGGTGGCAAGCCCGACCGTTCGCCGCAGGGCGTCGTCGCCACGTCCGAGAAGGTCGGGTTCTGCATGGGCGATACGTCGTGGCTCGGCACGAAGCCGCTGCTGGTCGACACCGGGTGGTATCGCGAGTGCCGCCACACCGCGCCGCACATCCCGGTGACGTTCCGGCAGGGGATCTCGCCACAGTGGGGCGACACATACGGGTCCGATCTCGCCGGCCAGCACCTGGTGGTCGAGAAGGTGCCGGACGGCATCTACTGGATCGCCATCACCGTCAATCCGGGGGGACCCGGCGCGGTGAAGCTCCTCGAGTCGAACATGGCCAACAACACGTCGTACCGGCGAGTGCAACTGTCGAAGCAAGGCACCGTCGCGAAGATGCTGTAGACATCGGCCGTATCGGTTGTGTGGAGTGCCGCGTTGCCCCACACTGGCGTGGGTTCGAGGTCGGCGAGGGGGCGGAGCCAAGATGAGGTTGATGGGGCGTCGGTTGGCGGTGCTCGCGTTGTGCGGGCTCCTGTCGGCATGCGGAAGCCGCGTGTCACCCGGGCAGGACGAGCGGACGGTCGTCGTGGACCAGACCGCGCAGGCATCGGACGCCCCGGCCGATTCGGGCGCTGCTGCTGATCCACAAGCCACCTCGGCCGACGGCTCGACCGTCGCCCCCACGCCGGCCGACGGGACATCGGACCGGCCCTCGGCGAGGCCTTCGCCAAAGTTGGGTTCCAAGCACAACAACGGCAAGGTCAAGCTGGACCTTTCGGCCGGCTGTGTCGCCCCCGGTAGCGTGCTGGTCGTCACGATCACCGCGCCGCCGAAGGCAGGCCTCGGCATGGTCATCGGCTTCGCCGACAGCCAGGCCCACGGGGCGATGCTGACGGGCGAGTCGGATGCCGAAGGCCGCTACGTGTGGCGCGTGCCGGTGGATCCGACGGTGCCCGAGGGAGACGCTCGTGTGTTGGTGTCGGCCACGGGGCCGAACTGGAGCCAAGAGGGCGGCGGCACCGCCGACAAGGTCTTCCGCGTGGCCAAGGCCGGCTGTTGACGGGTGTCGGTTCGACGCACAGGGGTTTCCGCTACGCTGCCTTCAGGTTCGCGGGGGCGAGCACGGGCTGGGGGAAAGAAGGAGCAGGGCGATGAGTGGAATGGTGCGGCGGAGCCGGGTTGCCATGCGGGTCCTGGCCGCTGCGGTCGTGGGGGGACTGCTGTTCGCGGGTTGCGGTGGTGACCGCAAGCCCGCCGATGAACCGTCGCCGACCGGCGAGGCGTCCGCGCAGAGCGACGTCGACCGGTCGCGCAAGTTCGTGGCGCGCGTGACCGCGGTGGGCACAGGCGCGGCGGCGTTCACCTGGGAGGGAGAGCAGGAGATCGTCCTGACCCGCGTCGGCAAGCAGGGCATCGACGTCAATCTGCTGTCGGCCGGCTTCGCCATCCCCGAGGTCGTCGACAATGACCGCAGCCTGCGCTTCCGCTGGGCGTTCGACCTGCTCAACGCCTACGCCGACGAGCCCGGGACGTTCACGATCGACGGTGTGGCGCAGGGCGGTCAAGGACTGCGCAGTTCGGCGTTCCTCATCTTCATGAAGGCCAAGGACCCGTCCAAGGACGCGGTCTACGACATGAAGGAAGTCGAGTACCTCAAAGAGTTCAACGTCATGAAGCAGGCGTGCACGGTCGAGGTCGGCGCGGGCGAGAAGACCGGCAAGATGACCTGCCCGGAGCTGGCGACCAAGGACGGCGAGACCGCGGGGCTCACCGTGACTTGGGAACAGACCGGTCCCGACCAACCCTCCCAGTAGCCCGACCCTCCGCAACGAAAAGTTCATACCCGTATAGGTTCCCGCACCTCTGCCGTGGGGTTGGTTAGGGTGGAACAGAAGTTGTGGGCGACCGGAGGCGGGCATGCGCTATCCAGCGGTTCCTATTAGGACTTGTAGGCTCCTAATAGGCCGTGTTAAGGTTCGCCTTCGACGGGGCGTGGCAGACGCCCGGACGGGGTCGAACGGGGGAGTGGCGACAATGGCCGAGGTGGGCGAAGCGCTGGCTGAAACCGCACAGGACGACTCCGATCCAGTCGGGGATTTCACGACACCGCCCACGAGCTCCGCCAAGGTCCATGATCTCTCTGAGTACTTGTGGCGGCATGAGTCCGAGGAGTTCGAGGATTGCTTGGATGCCTTGGCCCGCGCCCGTTCGCGGGCTCACCTCATCCTAGCCCTCGGGGGCTTGCGGCCTTGCGCCGCCGCGCACGGCGACTGAGCGCGCGGTGACCGTCGGCTGATGACGACCGCCCACCCTGCGTGGGAAGATCTGTACGCCTGGGACCAACCCGATCCTGGCGTGATCTTTCCGCTGCGCGACGTACGCGATGTTCAACGTCTCGGCCACTTGTACCCCGTACTGCATGGCCGGCCGCTTGACGCAGTCTTGCGGCACGCCCGCAAACTGGGTGCGAAGTCCGTGGTGGTGGAGACGCGGTATATCGACCCTGACTACCGAAGTGAATACACCGCCTTTTATTCCAAGACGTTTTCGTCGGTCAGCGACACGGCTCATCGCCTGCATTTCTTCGCGACCGCAATCGAGGAAGGCCACCCGCTCGGGGATCTCCCGGAGGCCAAGGACGCCGGGTACATCGGCTACTGCGTCATCCGCCCGAACACGATCTCCCGTGTCAGCCGGACGATGCTGCCGCCCTTACCCGACGACCGTGCTGCCGTGCGGTGCGTGATTTCGCAGACGGTGCATGTCTTCGGCCAGCCGTTCCAAATCGAAGGAGCGGTGCCGTTTCTCCAGCAGGATGCTTTGCTGGGTCGCTGTGCGCACGTCGCGGCATGGATCTGTCATGCGATGCTTGCCGCCAAGGACCAACTGCGTGTACTGCCGGTCGCGGCATTCAGTCTGGCTGCTGACCCGTCGTTGAGCCACGCCCGCCAACTGCCTTCGCAGGGCCTGACCGACGCGCAGACGATGCAGATTTTGCGCTCGAGCGGAGTCTCGCCGACGGCGTACTTGGTCAAGGAGCTCAATGGCGACGCACAGGAATACCGGCTGCCGGTCTGGGCTCGCGACAAGCGCTATCTCAACCCGTCGTACCGCCATCCCGAGCACCCGATGATGCGAGCGTTGTGCCGCTATCTGGATTCCGGCATCCCGGTCCTGGTGAACGTGGATGAACATTCGTTCGTGGTGCTCGGCTATCGCCGCGTTGCCGATGACGAGCTGGGCGAACGGGTCGAGTTCATCCGCCATGACGATGCGCGAGGCCCCTACAAGTGGGTGGATGATCCGCTGGCTGATCCCGTCGGTCGCCGCGACAGCGAGCAGGCCTGGCGGAGCATGATCGTGCCTCTGCCCGAGAAGCTGTGGCTGCCCGCCGCGTCTGCGGAGGCCGCCGGTGGTCGAGGATTGCGCGAGGTCGCGCACGAGAAGGCCCAAGGTGGGTCCCCGCAGGCCGCGGCCTTCCTCGCAGCGCTGGATCGTCATGAGGTAGAACTGCGGACCTTTGCGATCACGTCCACGGCCTTCAAGAAAGCAGCCCTTGGTCGTCTGCCCATCGAGGTGGTGCGGGCGTATCGGATGCTTCGCTGTCCGCGCTATGTTTGGGTGACCGAGGCGATCCTGCGCGACCAACGGCACCAGCCGAAATGCGTCGTCGGCGAGGTGGTACTGGACGCGACCTCCGGCGAGTTCGCACCCAACCTGTTGGCAGTCCACATTCCCGGCCATGTGCTGTGGCAGCAGACCGACGGCTCGACCGACAGTCATCTTCCGCCGGAAACGCCCTATGCCTCCGCAGGGGTGGGGCCGGTATTGGGCGTCGCGAATGACCAGCAGCCAGGCCGCGATGGTGGTGACGCGTGACCGGGATCCTTCAGCCTGCGGTGCCCTGGGAGCGGTTGCGCGACGCGTCGCACAGCCGTGACGCCGTGCAGGCCGTGCTCGCGCTCATCATGTATCCGAGCCAATGGATTCACCGCCGGATCGAAACCGTGACGTTTGTCGATGACAGCACGGTGCGTCGGCGGGTGAGTTTGGATTTCACCGTGCCGGCGTGCGCGCCGGTGCTGGACACGGGGGCGGCGGCGCCGCGGCTGCTGCCGGTGGCGTCGTTCGAGAAGGCGTCACTGATGAATTTCGACTTGCACGACGAGCAGGCCAGTTCGCTGTTCCTGCTGTCGGCGTCGCAGAACGCGGCGGTGAGCCTCCAGGTATTGCTCCACCTGGCACGTGGGCATCTTCAGGCCGCTCCACACCCGCTGATCGACAACTGGTTGCGGACGTTGGTGTTGCATACGCCGGACGACACCCGCGAGGCTCGCAAGAGTGTGATCGACGATCCGGGTGCCTTTCAGCAGTTTCGCGAGCTGAGGAGCAGATCGGTGTTCCGCGGGCTGTCTGACGAGTTGGCCCGCAATTTCTTGTTGTACGCGGTAGTAGGCGACGAGCCGGGGACCAGACGGATACTCAAGTATTCGGCCGATGCGCCCTTGGGCTCGGTCTTGGCAGGAGAGAGCAAGTGGCATCGCAAGGTCCAGGCGTGGTTCGGGTTGCGCCCAGGCGTCCTGCGGATTCCCTGCGGCAATGCGTCCGCGGTCCACAGCTTTCATTTCGAATTGAGTCCGCCCGCCGGCGTGTTCGTGACCGAAGGATGGTTGGGGACCCCGATTCCGGCAACTGCGGAGACCAAGCTGCGCGTGCAGGACCATTGCGAACGCGTGGAAGGCCGGCTGCACATGCACGTGCGCGATCTTCCGCTCGGGACGCCATTGCTGGCCCAGGTCAAGATCTTGCCCGCCCATCTGGGATGGCTGACCGGGGTACTGTCAGCAACATTGGTCACCTTTGCCATCGTGTTGATGACGGGTATCGGTGTGCTGCGTTCAGCGGCGCCTGCACTACAGACTTCAGCCGACCGGGCGGGCGCGCTCGCCGTCATCGCGATTTTTTCGGGTCGGCTACCTGAGGGTCAGCAAGCGGCCGATCCGGCGGTCGCGGTGCTGCTCAGCATTACAGCCGTGTTCGTGACCGTGCTCGGACGCACGGAAGCGCATCAACTGGTCGCCCGCGTGGTCCGTGGAGTGCGCCTGCTCGCGACCGTTTCGGCCGTGATCCCTGCGATCGCGTCGGTTATGGTGGTATTCGGTTGGGCGGGATCGATCAAGGCCTGGTTGGTTTTGTGGGCACTGTCTTTTGGAAGTTTCGGCTTGGTCTTGGCGAGCTGGCTGCACGCGCGGGCCAACGGCCCGAAGACGGCAGGATCCGCTGGCACCGCGTATACCGTGGAGGTGTGATGAGCAACGAGCACGACGAGCAGAACCCGGGCAAGTCACACAAACCGCCGAGGCAATCCGCGCAGGGGTCGGGATTGCGGACGCTGAGCGAGGCCGAGTGGCGTGCGGAGACCGAAGGTGCGCTCATTCTGGTATCGGTTCCCGAGGGGCCCTTGCTGCGCGGTGCGCATGTCTACGATGATGAAGTCATAGCCCGTGAGTTGAACGAGGCGCGGGTCGGCAACGAAGAGGCGGATCGCAACGAGGCCGCGAAGCGGTAGTAGCTCTACGCGTCCGTCCCGCCCGATCGATCATGGGCAACAGCGCATAGGCGATGAATGCGCTGGCGAAGGGGGCGACGGGCAGCCGGAAGCGGGCATCGCCGATGGTGGCCATGCTGATCAGCGTGAAGACCACCACGGGGGCGGCCAGCAGCACGGCTGCGGCGCGCGTGCCGGGGTCGCGGAGTGCGCGGGCGAAGCCGAGCAGCAGCAGCCCGAGGGCGCCAGCCGCCCACAGCGCGCCCGCGGCGGTGTCGACCACGTGGAACAGCCGGTTGCGCAGCCACGCGTCCGGCAACCAGCGATGGTGGTCCAGCGCGTGCTGCCAGGTGCCGCGCCGGCCCAGCGTGCCGCTGAACGGCAGCCACAGGTGGGCGGCCTTGGGCACGGTCAGCAGCACGGTGCGCATGGGATGGCGGCGCATCCAGTCCAGGGCGCAGTCACGCCACTGCGCGTCCAGCGATGGGTCCAGGCTGGAGTCGCGCCCGCCGCAGGTCGCGGCGGCGACCTGGTCGTCGACGTAGCCGCCGTCGGCGTGGTCGTTGGCGCCGGTGAGCAGGGTGAAGCCGAGATTGGCCGACAGCACCACCCCGTCGCCGGCCTTCCAGTTGCGGACGACCAGCGCGGCCGGGCCGATCGCCATCGCCAGTGCGCACAGCAACGGCACGGCGACCTGGCGGGTGCGCCACATCGCCCACAGGGCGACTGCGGCGCCGGCGGGCAGCAGTTTGGGCTGCAGGGTCGCGCCCAGCCCGGCGACGAGGAACGCGCCGGCCAGCGCGCTCGTGCGGCGGGCGCCGGGCGGCCGGTGGACCGCTCGCGATGCCAGGTCGGCGCAGGCAACCGCGCAAAGCGCCAGCAGCGGCTCGTACATGAACGTGCTGGCTGACAGCCCCAGCGCGGGGGAGACGGCCAGCATCAGGACGGCGCCCACTCCGGCGGCGGGCGACAGCTCGCGGGTGGCCAGCCGGTAGGCGAGCAGCATCGTGGCCGACAGCGCGAGCTGCTGGACGACGAACAGGGCGATGGTGCCCAGGCCGGTCAGGCTGTAGACCGCCGCGATGAACACCGGGTAGCCGGCGGGCCAGAACGGGATGCCCTCCATGCCGCCGGTGAACAGCCCGTGGGCGTGCAGGGCCGCGGCGGCGTTGGAGTAGACGGGGGAGTCCGGGCCCCATTCGGGCGAGCGCAGGGCGGCGTAGTCGATCAGGAACACGGTGTAGGCCAGGCGGGCCAGCGTGGACACCGCCACGATGACGAGGACCAGCCGCCAGGCGCGGTCCTCGGACGGACCGGCCGGACCGGGCGGACTGGGCGGCTCGGCCGTCACCGGGCGTCCCCGGTGGCAAGCCGCGCGACACCCGCGGGTTGCTCCTGCTGTGTCGGTGCGCCGCCGGGCGCGCCGCCAAACGTGCTGTCGGCGATCACCCACAGCAGCACGGCGGCGCGGATGGCGATCATCGCGGCGAACACGGGGTAGTCCGCTCCGGGCACGATGCCGGCGGCGGCCCCCAGGAACGAGAAGCGCACGAAGAACACCGCCAGGTCGGCCACGCAGAAGGCCGCGAAGGCCGACGCGGACGGCAGCGCCAGCACCATCAGCGGCAGCAGCCACAGGCTGAACTGCGGCGAGTACACCTTGTTGCTCAGCAGGAACCACGCCAGCAGGGGCAGCAGCAGTTCCCACCAGCGGGACGGGTCGCGCCTGCGCGCGCCGGCGACGGCGATCACGACGGCGCCGGCGACGAACACCGCAGCTCCGGCGGCGTTGACCGCGGCGGTCGACAGTTCGAACTGCCCGAGCCGCATCGCCAGCAGCCACAGGCTGTCGAAGTCGGCGTAGCGGTCGCGGTTCAGTTCCCAGAACCGCGCCCAGCCTCGCGGCGCGGCCAGCATGACCGGCAGGTTCACGGCCAGCCACGCGGCGGCCGCGGTCCCGGCCAGCTCGAGCGCGTCGCGCCGCCGTCGCTGCGCCAGCCGGGTCGCCACGGCGACGGGCAGCAGCAGGCCTGGGAAGAGCTTCGCGGCGGCGCCCAGCCCGACCAGGGCGCCGGCCAGGCGATCGCGGTCCCCACGATGGGCCGCGAGCGCTGCCACGAACAGGCCGATGGCCAGCGGGTCCCAGTTCATGAATGCGTACACCACCAGGGTCGGGGCCAGCGCGAACCACGCCAGCCGTCCCGGTGGTGCGCCCAGGCGCCGCAGGCTGCGCATGGTCCACAGCAGCAGCCCGGCGCCGATCGCGGCGGTGACGTGGAAGAACGACACCGCGGGATGCCCGGGCAGCAGGCGGCCAAGCCGATCGGCGGCCCACATCTGCGCGCCGGTGAGCACGGGGTACTCCACCGGATGGTCCAGGTACGGCGTGGCGCCCTCGTCCAGATCCTCGTCGAACCACAGGGGGAACACGTCCGTGTAGCACCAGCTCGTGTATTCCTCGCCGCCCACCCAGCCGTCGCCGTCGACCAGGCAGCGCGCCTTGGTCCACCAGCCGAGCAGCAGCGCCGCCGCCAGTAGCATCACGACCATCGAGCCATTCCGGCGCATGAGACCTCCCCCCAAGTCCTCGTGCGGTCCTCGTGCGGTTCGCTATCGGGATGCTAACGGTCCAGGGAGCCCTGCGCAGGCTTGTGCCGGTCCAGAAGATCAGCGATTGATCGGTTCTGCGGCCACGCCTACAGTGAAGCGGGACAGTGGGTCGGGGGGCATGGGGGGAGAGGGCATGACGCTGCGTGGGCTTGCCGTCATCGGTTTGGTGGCATTGGCGTCGGTGGGGGGCCGCCCTGTCGCCGGGGCGCCGCCCGGGCCAGGTGGTGGGGCGATGCTGCCGAACCTGGCGCCGCTGCCACCGTTCGACGTGTCGGTCGGGCCGGGCGATGCACCGGCTGAGGCTGTTCCGCACACGCTGTGGGGTGTGCCCCTGACCGAGCCGCCCGGCCCGGCGCTGCGCTTCTCGACCACCGTGCAGAACCGCGGCGCCTACAGCCTGGACCTGCGGGCGCTGCCGGCGCCCGACGTCGTGGGGACCGACGTGTACGCGGTGGCATTGTCACAGTGCGTGCGGTTCCAGCCGTTGCTGCCCGGGGGCGCGCCGCGCGGGTGCGAACGGTACGCCGAGATGGGAGTGGTGCCGTATCACCCCGCGCACCATCATCTGCACCTGGACGGGTTGCTGCGCTACGAGCTGCGCCGCGACGCGAAGGGACGGCCCGACCTGCGCGGCGCGGGGCTGGTTCGCGCGTCGGACAAGGCGGGGTTGTGCCTGTCGGACATGTGGGATTGGCGGGGGGACCGTGTGCGCGACGTGGGGGATCCTCGCGCGCAGGCCGTGTTCTCCGCGGCGACGGCGCCCGCGGGGCGCGCCTGGTATCGGGAGTGCAGCGCGCATGCCCTGGCCCCGGCGGCGGGGTGGCGCCAGGGTGTCTCGCCGGGCTGGCTGGACACCGGGTTCCCGTACATGCCCGGCCAGCAGATCCCGCTGGCGGGCGTCGTGGACGGGGTCTATTGGATCGTGGTCACGCTGAACCAGCCCCCGCGGGGCAAGGGCCCGCGCTTGTGGGAAAGCACGTGGGCGGACAATACCGCGGCGAGCCGGATCCAGGTGTATGGGGGAGGCCGCAAGGCGCGGTTGCTGTCGCCGTTGCCGCCGGCGCCCAACGCCGACTGGTACGACAATCCCGAGGACCAGCCCGGCGATTGATCCGCGGATTTGCGGATTAGTGATTCGGACCGACAGTGATACATGGCAGATGATTTTTTTGCTTGTCATATGGTGCCGGGTCGTTATAGGGTCGGCTCGTCTCGTGGCTTGGCCCGGGTGGTCCGGGGGATGGGGCTGCGAGGGGGTGGGGGTGAGGCGATCGGGGGGTTGTTCCATACGCCTTGGGGAGGTTTTCCGCCTGATTTGGGGGGTGTTGGTTCCTTCGGTCGCGCTTGTGTCCACGGTCCGTATTGTCGTGTGAGAGGAGCGCTTCGATGAAGCTTTCAAGAATGTTGACGTTGGTGGTGAGTGTGTTCGTGGTGGGGGCGTTGGCCCTGCCCGCCACGGCCGGTGTGGAGACCGGCTCGATCGCTATCACTAGTGGTGCGGCGACGGTGGGCAACTCGATCGGTGGAGGTCCGATTCCGCAGAGCGGGGAGTGCGTCCCGACGGGGAAGGGCCTGAATTATCCGCTCGCGCACATCAGCAATAAGAACAAGGCCAAGACGACCCCGTTCCAGGTGAACAAGGAAGTCTATTACCGCCTCCAGATGCCAGCGCCGGGAGGCCAACCCGTGCAGGTGGTGATCACCGACACCAATGATGTGCCGAACTCGGGTGCGTTCGCCGGCACGATGAATGTGTGTGGGATCGTGGGGCCTGGCCCGTCGGGTATCGGTGCGGCGTGTGGTTCGTCGTCGGGCCACAACGGCCGGGGCAAGCTAGACGTCACGAACGCGGTGACGGGTCAGCGCCGGATCTTCGATTTGCAGAAGGTGACGTGGCCGCCGACGGCGTCGGGGACGTTGCCGGTGTTCGGCTACATCACGCGCGTGAACCTCGCCAAGACCCGTAAGTTCTCGGCCAAGGGCACCTTCGAAGGTGCAGTGAATGCCATTCCTGACCCCGGTAAGCTGCCGAATAACAGTTGCGCTCGCGCGAAGGCCACGGCGAAGGATGGCGGTGCGAACTTCTTTGTGGTGAACGGCACCGCTGCCGCGGAGGCGTTGGGCAAGCCAGCTGGGGGGAAGGACGTTGAACCCAAGCTGAGGAAGGAAACCTGAGAAAGTAAAGGAGTGTTGGACTCGGCGGGCTATTAATTCGGCTTGCAGGGTTGAAGTGGGCGGCGGCGCTGGCTCTCGGGCGGCGCCGCCGTTCCATGTCTGGGGGTGATTGACGGGTTGATGATTTTGGGCGTGAGGGATGGGGGCGCTGGTACGTATCCTGCTCGTACGCCTGTGTGGGACGGCTGGAAGGGACACTGTGATGCGCCAGGGTGCGGCTCGGAGGGCGGCGGCGGTTGCGCTGTGCGCGCTGGTGTGGGCGTTGTGCGCGGTGCCGGCGGGGGCGTCGCAAGCGCCCGACGCAGGGAAGGAAGGAGCGCAAGGCGGGGTGGTGGACACGGGGCGGGTGCTCGAATTACCCGACGGATTCAAGAGAACCGGCACCTTCGGGCAGGGGGGGGCGGCGTTGTGGGTGTGGCCGCGGGGGCGGCGGGTGTTCGCGGTGGGCGGATATGCAATGGCCTCCGCGGGAAACAGGCGGGAGGGTTTCAGCCGTATCGCGGCGTTTGATGTGGACACGCTGGAGCAGGTCGCCTCGTCCGAAGAGTTGCCCCGCTACATATTGAACACCCTTGGGGCGTGGGGTGGCCTTGGGCAGTCCCACGCGTTGGCGGTGGACGACGCGGGCGGCCGGGTATTCGCCGCGTATGGCAACACGACTGGACAGTTCTCGATCCTTAATCCGTCTGGCCATGCTGGCGATCTCGCGGCAGATCGGCAGACCCCATGCTTTCTGAGGCCTTCCCCACTTTTTGGGGTTGCGCAGGCTGGTTGTTTTGGTGGGGTGTTGGTGTTGGATGCGGTGTCGTTGGGCGTGGTGGGACGGGTGCCGTTCGAGTCGTTGCGGTTGGATGGGGTGTCGGTGGCGCCGGTGTTGCGGGCGATGCGATACGTGCCACCAGTGGTGGATGCGGGCGGTAATGAGGAGTTG
>Ga0299913_10004064_pt1 | contig 12186 bp, 10 predicted proteins | sample RVTome_9_FD_201360 | JGI IMG/M metagenome (GOLD analysis project Ga0299913, IMG submission 201360) | Soil microbial communities from uranium-contaminated site in the Upper Colorado River Basin, Wyoming, United States - RVT155D38 (version 2) ... | reverse complement strand
ACGCGGAATTGAGGTGGAATACATATTGAAGGAGGACGAGGGACACGGGTTCCTGAAGGAAGAGAACCGGCTGGAGCTGTACGGCGCAATGGAGCGATTCCTCGCAAAGCACCTGGATAGCAAGCCAACTCAGCCTCCAGCCAAAAGTGAGGGAAGCGGTCGATCTGGCGCCTGCGTAGATCTCCTGGGCTCGGTGCAGCAATAGCTCAATGGATAGGCCTCGATTACTGCCTCACCTACCGGCAAGCATTGCCATCCATTGAACGATCTGCGGGAGATATGTGCGATTGAGCTATGCGCTTTAGTGCATTCCTATGCAATGATCGCAACAGGCGTCACGCGACTTCGTTTGTAAATACAGCTGGTTAGGTTTCGAAAAGCGATCTTCGAACGACGTAGCCATCGCGCGGAGTTGTTGGTTTTTCAGTATGTTGCGGGCAGTTGCAAGGTATTGCGTCACCCCCTCGTATCTAGCGTACGAAAACGAGCGGAAATCGCAAATAAGAAACCAGCGGCTCTGAAATCGGAGTTTTTCAACAGAATAGACCCATAGCGGTCAATTGAATCCTGTTAGCCCGTTAACGATGTAGTTTGCCGTGTCTCTACAGCATTCACTAGTTTGACGACGTTGCTTGGAGGAGTCACTTCGATGAATGAAAAAGAAAACCCGAGCGGATCACCTAGCGTACTGGATCGTGTCGTGGATGCCGGTTCTCATCTACCGGCACCACTAGCCTACGGTGTTCTCATAATTGTTTGCATAGTCCTGCTATCTATTGCGCCAGCCGATCTGCCTCAGAGCATTCATGTGCTGTTTGCAGTTGTAGTGCTGGCGACACTTGTGAGCTACGTCTATCTGGACTCTGAAGCGAGACAGCATCGCAAAAGCCCGGAAGAGAGCATTGAAACGCTCCGAGAGGCCTTTGCACGGAAAACCTTTGACGAGCCGTTACCGGAATGCAAGCTACAGAATTGGATCGACCGATTCAAAGGCACGTGCGAGGAATACGATATATTGAAGCAACTCAAGGAATCCGTGGATGCTCGAGGCTCAGATGAGCTTAAGAGCCAATTTGCAGACTTGCGGAGGCATGTCGACGGGTATCGGGATGACATAGCCAAACATCTGTTGAAAGAGATCAAGTTTACGGAAAGGAAAAAAAATGGTGATATCAAATTCATTCCGCAAGAAATCGAGAAAGACTGTGAGGGTCACCGCAACGAGATTCGACGGATCGTAGACGGTCTTTGAATCATAGTAAAACATAACGAATACCGACTAACAGATTACGTGAACGCGCTTGAGACTAATTGTCCGTTGTTGGCCGTTAACTGTGCTGCAACCAGTAGGCTTCGCATCTAATGAATGACCGCTCCGGGCAAAAGCAGACATTCGATGCGATCGCGTTTCCAAGAAGTTATTCCTCAGAGTGCATACATGGTGATGGCAGCCGGTGATTCCCCGTCCGGTGTCGACACGAACATGACGAGCCAGTCATCGTAATCCCAGTAGCTGTCCTGGGTTTCCGTTGCCAGGCCGGAGAACTGGGCGTTCAGGAAGTCGTAGGTTGCGTTGCAGTTTTCGATGAGCAGCTCGACATCGAACACGTAGAACTCGCCATCCGGGGTGTGGCGTCAATGTGCCGTTTCCGATGCAGCCCGTGGCGGGGGCCTGGACGAACAAGGCCCCGGCACCGTCGATGCTGATGACCACGTCGTCGCCTTCTGCGAACTGCACCTTGAGCGCGGCCGTGACTCACCCGGCCGGTACCTTCAGGGAAGAACTCGCGTTGGCGCGGACAATGCGCGTTCGCGTATAAAATTGCTTTATACGCGTTCTCGTATATTTATAGATTATACGCAATCGCGTATAAATGATTCATAAATGGAGAATCCGCCATGAATCAGAGCGCGCGTACAGCCAAACAAATCGGTGCGATTATTCGCCGCGCACGCCGGAATGCCGGGCTTACCCAGACCGACCTCGGTAAACGCATCGGTCTGCGTCAGGCCACCGTCTCCAAGCTGGAGAAGGGGGAGCCTGCCACGCGGCTCAGCACCTTGCTCGATGCCCTGACAGCCCTTGGGTTGGAGATCATCATCGACAAGCGCGGCAAGCTATCAAGACAGGCTCTTGAGGATCTGTTCTGATGGCCCGGAAGAGTACCCGCATACCGCTGAATGTCTATCTCAACGGACGGCTCGTCGGGCGGCTCCAGCGCGAGACCTCCGGCGCGATCGAATTTCAGTACGACGAGAGCTGGCTGAACTGGAAAGGCACGTTTCCGGTATCTCTCTCGCTGCCGCTGCGTGAGGATCGTTATGTCGGTGATCCGGTCATCGCTGTCTTCGACAACTTGCTGCCGGACAATGAGGACATTCGCCGCCGCGTGGCAGCCCGCAGTGGCGCAGACGGTATCGATCCGTACAACTTGCTTTCGGCGATCGGGCGAGACTGTGTCGGAGCGCTCCAGTTCCTGCCGGCTGGCGTCGATCCCGGCAAAGCCGGTGAGATTAACGCAGAGCCGATCAGCGATAAGGACATCGCCAAGCGCCTGTCCAATCTCGCAACAGCCCCGCTTGGTATCGGTGAGGACAAAGAATTCCGCATCTCTATTGCGGGGACGCAGGATAAAACCGCGTTCTTGCGACTGGATGGGGCGTGGCATGTTCCCTACGGGACGACCGCAACGACACATATATTGAAGCCGCAAATTGGTCATCGCGACAACTACGATCTAACGCGCAGCGTTGAGAACGAGCACATGTGCCTTGAGATTCTTGGAGCGCTCGGTCTAGCGGTTGCCAAGACCGAGATCGTTGATTTCGGTGATACGCGCGCCTTGGTCATTGAGCGCTTCGAGCACAGCACCTGCTTGATGCCAAGCAGATCCAGCGCAAAAACATGAAGCTTGCCATGTCCGTCGGCAAGAACCGGCATTATCGTATCTATGAGATCGGCGGCTCCGTCAGTCGCAAAGTACGGTCGTCTCGTTTCGAAGATTCCGGCGACGATGCGCTGCTTCCTGCACCAAAAAGCCGCGAAAGGTCCGCCACAGCGCTACGAGATCATCGACATGACTTCGATCGGCGAGCTGGCGGTGGCACGCTTGAGAATGTCAAGCTCACCGGTTGTTGATTTTAGAGCGTTGCTCGACGCCTTGATCTTTAATCGGATCATCGGCAAACATGATGCGTATGCGAAAAACTTCTCTCTTCCGTACCTGTCGGACCGCAGTGTGCGACTTGCACCGTTGTACGATCGCGATTCCACTTCCACCTGGGCCGCCTCACTCTTACCGCCACGTGTGGATTGGCGGCCGTTGAGCCGATATCAGGCACGTCCGAATACGGCTGGCGAATCCGCAAACAGCAGCTATACTGAAGAGAAACCGTCAAACCATAAAAGAATGGCGGTGGTAATACAAAACAATAACAAGAGGAAGCAATTCTGTCATTTCATTAAGTATTTTGCCGACATGTCTCTGACTCGCGTGCGTCTGGCGCTCATCCGACGTGCGCCGGTCAGGGATCTTTGTCAATGGAGGAGGAAGAAAATGTGTACCAAGTGCACTCGAACAATTATAAATATCTGCCTGCTCGTCTCATTGGGATTGGCTGGGCCGGCCCTCGCGGTCGATGACCTAGGCTTGTTCGAACTGGAGGGCAATGCCGTCAACGATAACCTCGCCGATGACTGGGAGGATCTGCACACCGGCGGCGGCAGTGCCCAAACGTTTACCGGGATCAATCCCGATCCCGCGCCGCAGTCGATCTTCACCGGGGGCCGGAAGGACATCCAGCCCATCAGCGACTGGGCCCACAAGAGCGGCTCGTCCGCTGACAAGGCCGAAATTACCAATGCCTACGCCGCGGCCTACAACCACAGCGGGGACCTGATCGTCTACTTTGGCGCTGATCGGATCAGCAACAACGGGGATACGTTCCTTGGCTTCTGGTTCTTCCAGCAACAGATCACCGCGGAAGCGGACGGCAGTTTCAGCGGCGAGCACGAGAACGGCGATGCCCTGATCCTCGCCAATTTCCCGCAGGCGGCCAACGCGGTACCGGAGATCCAGGTGCTCGAGTGGGATACCAGTTGCTCGAAAGCGGACAACAACAATCCGCAGCCGGGCGATTGTGCCGCCAAGAACCTGCGCGTGGTGTTCGGCGGTTCGGGCGCGGGCGCGGTCTGCTCTCCGGGCGGCGCTTCCCAAGAGGCGTGCGCGATCACGAACGACGAGGGCGGCTCTCACGATCCAACGGACTCGCCCTGGCCGTACACATCGAAGGATGGTTTCGTGAATGAGTTCCCGTACGAGACGTTCTTCGAAGGCGGTGCGAATCTGTCGAACCTGCTCAACGGCGGCAACACGTGTTTTGCCAGCTTCATGGCCGAAACCCGCGCCTCCAGCTCGCCGACGGCGGCCCTGATGGACTTCGTACTCGACTCGTTCCCGGTATGCGCCATCACGGTGACGAAGGACTGCGAGGAGGATCCAGTACTGAACTCCGCGGGGACCCACATCACATATGCGATCAGCGGCACGGTGACGAACGACGGCTTCGGGCCGGTCTACAACGTCAACGTCACCGACAGTCCTGCGTTCGACGCCGGCAGCCTTGTGTTTGATGGTAATCCGTCGAGTCTCGGCGGTGGGGAAAGCATCGGCTATGAGGCGACAATGACGGTTCCGCTGGCACAGAACGGTACCATGGACACGGTGACCGCCACGGCGAATACGGAATCCGATAATTCCGGTATCGAGCTCAGCGATACGGCGGAGGACACGTGTCCGGTGCTGCAGGTGAACCCGGCGGCCGCGGTTAGCAAGGACTGCAGCACGGTCATCGCGCTCGAGAACAGCACGGTCATTGCCCAGGTCAATATCACGGGTGAGGTGTGCAACACGGGTGATTCCCCATTGACGAACGTCACGGTCACCGACGACGAGGCGGGAGTCCTTCTGTCGGACGCGAGCCTGGTGAAGCCTGCAGACCCTGCGAATCCCGGCGATACCGCGGGGGCATGTCAGAGCTATTCGGGCAGTTATACGCCGGACGTCGCAAACGACTTGAGCGACAACCCGACCACCGATCCAGCCGACGTCTGGTTCAAGGATTCGGTGACGGTCACGGCGACTGACGTCTTTGGGGATCCGCTTTCGCCAGAGCCGACTGCCATGGCGCAGTGCCCGCTCTGTCCCCAGTGCGAGGACTGCGAATAAGAATTGCGGCTCGCTGAACGCTGTAACTGCAGGGACGCAGCGAAATTGGGGCGATGGGAATGAGTCCTATCGCCCCTTTTCTTTTCGGACGTCCATGCGCGGCATCCTGCCGCGGACATCGGTTGCGTCACTTGTTGCCTTTGCCTTTGCCTTTGCCATTCCCGCCGCCGGGACCGTCGTTCTTCCCAGCGTTCATGACGTGGACATGCGCCGTCGACTGTGCGTGTCCGTCCGAGACCGTATAGATGAAGCTGTCTTCGCCGCGGGTCTTGGGCGTATAGACGACGCTGCCGTCGGCATTAACCTCCACGGTCCCCTTGGTGCCCTGCGTGGCCGCCGTGACCGTCAGCGGATCATTGTCCGGATCGGAATCGTTGGCGAGAACCTCGATGACGACCGGAGTGCGTTGTGACGTTTCCGTGCTGTCATCGCGAGCGACAGGCGCCTGGTTCGTGACTGCCGTACTGACCACATATGTCAGCGTGGCCGAAGCCACATCGCCGCCTCCATCGTTACGCTGGGCAATGACATCGAGTGTGTAAACGCCATCCGGCGAGCCTTCGGGCGAAACGATCGTAAGGCCGGTTTCCCCGCCGGCTCCGGGATAGAGTGTCAGGCCCGGATCATCGACGGTCGCCGTCCAGCCGGCCGGCAGTTCCGGATTGAGTACGAACATGGTTGCATCGCAGGCGGCGCTGTCCGCGTTGGTTACCGCAATGGCGTAACTGGCCGGCGTGCCGGCAGCGGCCCACTGGCCTTCGGCGGGCGATGCGGACAGGAGCGGTGCGGATGAAAGGCAGCTCGCCTGGCCGACCCCGACCTCGACGATGGCGGTCCCATCTACGCCGGCATGGCTCGTCAGCGTCACGCCGCTGACCGGGTCGGCGAAAGACTGCCCGACCACCAGGGCGGGATCTCCCATGTCGAAGGTCGAACTCTCCGGTGTCATGTCCAGCAACAAGCTGCTGACGGACGAGGGCGTCGCTGTCTCGGTCGCGACCCGGACGACGACACCGTTCAGAACGTTCGTGTTGCCTGCGAGGAAATCGTCGAATCCCAGCGCTTGGCGATACTCGAGGTAATACCAGCTCGGCTCGCCGGTCTCCGGGTTCGCATCCTTGAAAACCTTGAGCGCCTTGGGCGCATAGTGCAGCGACGGTTCGTAGGCCTCAAGCGTGTACGCGCCGCCGTTGACTGCGGTGACGATCGTGCCGGATTCCGAATCGAGCCAGCCGAGGCGCTCTTTCTTGTAGGCGCCGAAATGACCAGTGGACTTGTTCCCCATGACATCCATCGTGTCGCCATAGGGCGAGATACGGCAGTCGGTGCCGAGCGTCGAGGCTTCGCAGTCCTGTGCGCCGGCATGATACAGCCCCAGGTTGTGTCCGACCTCGTGTGCGACCGTCTTCAACTGGAAGTAGTAACCGTTGATCCAGGTTTGCGACGGACTCCCGCCGACCGTCCCCGTTCCCGACGGGAAGCACGAAGTCTGCGGGAAGACGTAGATGTAGCGGTCGAATGCCGACAGAGCGACACCGGCAGCGATGGCCACCTCTTGCGCCGCCGCAGCCACGACGGTCTGCTTGCAGGTCGTGGAGGAATCCGTCGGCCGCTCGAACGGCAGCGTGAACCAGCCGTGGACTTCCCCGTTCAGCCAAGTCCGCCCGAAGGAGTTTTCCAGCATGAACTCACTGACGGTCCCGAATACGAGGTCATGCGCCTGCTGGAGCGTGTACGGCTGCTCGGCCGGGTCGTCCAGCCAGTTTACGAGCAAAACGAGCGTGCGTTGTTCGCCGAAGGTGTTGCTCAACGGCGGGACCGGGCTCCCGGACCACGCGGTACTCTCCGAACCATCTTCGTTGAGGTTGAGAAGCGTGATACCTGTATCACCGGACGCGATGGCCATCGACTGATCCATCAGAACGCCTTTTGCGCGGACGCGAGTGCCTGACTGGAGGCGCGGCGGGGACTTCGCGAAGTGGAGTTCGACGAGCCCCGTGCCCTTGTCGAGTTCGTATACGAGCCGACTTTCACTGCCCGTATGCTCATAGCGAACCTGCAGGACACCGGCGAGTTCCCGGTGCTCTTCGACATGCAGCTTGACGGCAGCGGGCATCCGGTCGCGCAGGCGGCCGGGCAACGAAACCTTGAGAACCGCTCCAGGGTTTTCTTCGATCAGGCTCTGCAGCAATTGCCGCCGTTCGGTGGCCACGGCAACCATTTCGCCGACGAGCGAGGCGGACGGGCCGCCGCTGGCCGCTCTGTCCCGCGCAGCCAGAGCCGCGAGCTTGAGTGTCTGGCGTTCCGCCGATGCGACCGGCTCACCGGACGGGCCCGCGTGGGCCGGGATATTGGCAATGGCAAGGATGCCGAGCCCGATACAGGCGGCTCGCCGCAGCCGTGGAAGACCGGGGCCGATACGCGAAGAAGTCCCAAAGAACATGTAGATCCCTCCAAAAAAAAGCCAGGAAAGATCTCACGTCCCAGGGGACCGACAGATCACTCCACCTTCGGTAGCCCGGCTATCCCGTTTGGGACCCGTGGCTTTGCGTCCCCCGATTACTCGAGGTTTGCCGTTATCGGGCAGAGATCTTTCATGTGTGTCGCGTGAGATAGCACGCTGCTGCCTCGCCAGTCAACAGAGCGCGTCACGGTAAACGGAAGTAGCTCAACACGCGTCGGTAGTTTCGAATTATGTCTAATGTCTTGCCTATGTCCGAGATCCTGTGCCGTTATCGGAGAACGGGCCGATCTGAACGACGCTTGACGCGGTAGCTGGCGGCAAAGGATAGGAAGTTTTATCGCAGTGAGCGAGGGATGCACGGCTTGGAAGCATCCGGAATGCTGGCCGCGGAGCGGCAAGAATCAGGCTCCTGCAGCGCTTCCGGCAATCTCCGGAATTTCCTGTCCTTCGTAATCATGATGCAACAATCGCCCTGTTACTCTGTCGCTTCGACAACGAACGGTCACGCCTATGCTCTACTTTCTCGCTATGGTCGCAACGGTCACGCTCGTTATCGTCTTCCTGCACTGGTACAGCTATAGTTTTTTGAAGAACGATCTGATCCGGCGCCAGCGCTGGGATCTCAATATCTGCTGCGGGATAATCGATGGCGGGGGCGTCAATGCCGACATCGTGCAGCATGGGAACCTGCCAAACTTCATCAAAATCGACAACATCTATCGACTGCCGTTCGACGATCTGCAGTTCGAGTCCGTGCTGTGCTCGCATACTGCGGAGCACGTTGACTATCCGAAGCGTTTCGATCGCGAGCTGCGTCGCGTCGCCAGGCGCGTCGTCTATATCCTGCCGCCAGTCTGGGATCTGGCCGCCGCGCTGAATGTACGGGAGCACAAATGGCTGTTCCTCACCATTCGCAAGGTGCACGAGACGCTCCCCTCCCACATTCCGCTTCCGTTCGCACGGAAACTACAGGCCAGGATAGGGCAAAAAATAACCGCCTGACTCGTGCGCGAATGCGATCCGCCTGCTTTGCCGCTAACGGCTCGATTCGAGGAGCCGGCGGTAGAGATCGAGCATGCGCCGCGCCATCTCCTCGCTCGACCAGCGCTCGGCGATGAACGTGCTGGCTTTCGCCGATAAGGCCGCGCGATGCGCGGGGTCCTTGAGCAATTCGACCACGGCGCTGCTGAACCGCGCGGCAATCTCGTCGACGACAACAGCGCCGGGGGCACCGTCGAGCACGGTCTTGGTCCCCATGACGGCCGTCGAGACCACCGGCGTACCGAGCGCCATGGCCTCGAGCAGAACGAGGCCCTGGGTTTCTGTCTTCGAGGCGAACACGAATACGTCGGCGCTGCGCTAGCAGTCGAGCAGGCCACTGCTCCTGTCCAGGTAGCCGACGAAGCGGACGTTATCGCCGAGCCGCCGTCTCTCGACCCGGCGCTTCGGGTGCTCGAGCGCCGAACGCCAAAACCATCAGCACATCCGGCACCGCCTGCCGCGTCTGCTCGAGCACGTCGATCAGAAAATTCAGATTCTTCTCGAACGCAATGCGGCCGACGGTCAGCATGACGGGCCGATCGGGCTCGATTCCCTTACGACTGATGAACTTCTCAAAGCCGGGTTGCCAGAAGACGAGGCCAAGTTTTTAGCCCCAGCGGCGAACAGCCAGGTGATTGCAGCGGGTGAAATATCGTACGACGCAAACACTCGGCGAAAATACCCTTGGTATGACCCGAGGTTTGCAAAGCACGCCTCGGCAACGCGCGCCGATTCAGATGATGGCAAATCACGTGTCTATGGCGTGGGATTTTTTATGAGCCATTCCAAGTTGCCAGGCACATATGAGCTAAGGTCGCTTGCCTCCGATCCACGGTATCACGTTCTGATCGAGCATGATCCAGAAAAGTCCTTTGTAACCCCAGTAGAAAAACCCGCATCAAACTATCAAAGTAGCTTCCTTGATTCTGCTGAGAATGCCGCAAAGCGGCACCGTTACCAGGAATTCCTCGATTCGTTGGGTCCGGATCCGAGACCACTTGAGACTACGAGGTTGAGCGAGCGACCTGCGGCGCTGCTCGGGCATGCCAACGGCGATATCACGACGCACTACTCGGCGGCGGAGTTCAACGAGCTGAAGAAAGCTGTCGATAAAATCGTCGATCAGAGTGTTGCACAGACGCCGACACTGATGGTCGTTCACAGGACGCACAACACTGTCGGAAAAGTGTCGGAAAACGAAAAAGGGCCAGCGAGCGTTGCTCGATAACCCTTTGGGAAGAGTCGCATTGCCAATAATTCCCGGGTGGTAGAACCCGTCAGCGTAGCCCTCACACCAAATCATACTGTCATATTATCTGTTACAAATCGAGACCTGCACCGGGACGACGGCCTTTTTTGGACGTACCCGCTCGATACGCTCGCATTTAACTTGCTGATCTTACTTAGCAGCCAATATGCAGCTACTTCTTCGAACCAGGCGGTCAAGAGTTCGAGTGTCTCCGGGCGCACACCATTCGAAATTTTCTCAGGCGGTTACATCACGATCCGGCTCTTACCCTCGACTCGCAGTGTAGTCTATGCTTCAAACTAACAACGGTCATTGCACAGGGTGGTCCAATGAACATTGCGCAGCTCTGCAGGCTTCCCTCCGCGAAGATTCGAGTTAGTCATTTCCTGCTTGTACTGGCGTTTCAGTTTCCGGTTGCCGCAGCAGCCGCCCAACCGCCGAAGATCGAGTTGGAGGACCTCTTTCGGAATCCGGCGTACGCCGGATTCCAGGTGTCACCGGGCGGGACGTACGTGTCGTTTCTCCATCCGTATGAATCCCGGATGAACATCCATGTCCGGGAGATCGGGTCGGATCAGACGACTCGGCTGACGGCAGATAAGACCCGCGACATCACCACGTATCAATGGAAAGGCGACCGACGGCTCGTGTACCTACAGGATTCCGGCGGTGACCAGATCTATCACCTTTACGGCGTTGACAGAGAGACTGGAGAAACGAGAGATCTGACTCCCTTTGAAGACGTCCAAGTTCTGGCGATCGTCGATGGGATGGCAGATCACCCCACGGATCTGCTCATTTCAATGAACGGGCGCGATCCGGAATTCTACGACGTATATCGCCTCAACACGGTCTCTGGCGAGTTATCGACTGTCGCTCGCGATCCGGGAGCAGTAACCGGTTGGGTTACGGATCATGACCATCAGGTGCGCGTCGGCAGCGCATTGCGCGAAAAGCAGCTGATCCTTTATCGTGAGACTGAGGAAGAGCCCTTTACCGAGCTGTTGGCTCTCGAACCTCCCGACTGGTTCTTTCCGGAGTTCTTTACCTCCGATAACAAGAACTTCGTTGCATTGTCGAATATCGGCAGGGATAAGGTCGCGCTCGTCGAATACGATCCCGCAAATCGCCGGGAGGTCCGGGTTATTTACCAGCACCCGGACGTCGACGTCGAGGAGGCCGACTATTCGAGGCGCAGGAAGATCCTGACGAACATCTGGTATCCGACGTGGAAGTACCAGCGCGAGACGCCGGATCCGAAGCTGGACCGTATATATTCGAGACTGGAAAGTTTAGTTCCTGACTCGAATGTATGGCAGGTGTCGAGCGATCTGGCTGAGAGCAAGTTCATCTTCCTGGTCTTCGGAGACCGGTTGAGCGGCGCCAACTACCTCTACGATGCGGACGCGGATCACGTCACGAAGCTTGCTGACTTTGCGCCCTGGCTCGATTCCAGTCACCTCGCCGAGATGAAGCCGATCAGCTACCAGTCGCGGGACGGCCTGACGATTCACGGCTACCTGACGCTTCCAGTGGGCCGCGATGCGCGCAATCTGCCGGTTGTCGTCAATCCGCACGGGGGGCCGTTCACGCGCGATTCCTGGACGTTCAGTCCCGAAGTCCAGTTGTTCGCGAATCGCGGATACGCCGTGCTGCAGATGAACTACCGTGGCTCAACGGGCTACGGCAAGGCGTTCGAGGCGGCGTCCTTCAGGCAATGGGGCCGCAAGATGCAGGACGACATCACCGACGGGGTCAGGTGGGTGATCGATCGGGGAATCGCCGATCCCGATCGGATTTGCATCTACGGCGCAAGTTACGGCGGCTATGCGGCGCTGGCCGGCGTCACATTCACCCCAGATCTCTATGCCTGCGCCATCGACTATGCCGGCATATCAAACATTTTCACGTGGATGGAGGGATTCCCGCCATTCGTTCCTCGGGAGTGGTGGTACGAGCGGGTCGGACACCCCGAGAAGGATGCAGAGCTGCTGCGAGCGATATCTCCGCTCTTCCACGTCGATAAGATCAAAGCCCCCTTGCTGATCGCGCAAGGCACCAATGATCCGCAGGTGCGGAAGGAAGAGTCGGACCAAATCGTGGAGGCGTTGCGAAAACGCGGAATCGAGGTGGAATACATATTGAAGGAAGACGAGGGACACGGGTTCCTGAAGGAAGAGAACCGGCTGGAGCTGTACGGCGCA
>Ga0299913_10004063_pt1 | contig 12187 bp, 11 predicted proteins | sample RVTome_9_FD_201360 | JGI IMG/M metagenome (GOLD analysis project Ga0299913, IMG submission 201360) | Soil microbial communities from uranium-contaminated site in the Upper Colorado River Basin, Wyoming, United States - RVT155D38 (version 2) ... | reverse complement strand
CACACATACGTTCAATAAGCAAATTGAACCACTTCAGACGACGAGAGGAGCCCTCGTAGAATGCAAAGCCGCGAAAGGTGTAGAAGACAAGAGGTACGCGGGCCAGTGTTGCGGCCACCCTTCCGAGAAACGCCGCAGAGATCATATGCACGTGCACGACATCATATCTTTCTCGTCGGATAAGTCTATACAGTGCTCCAATAGAACGCAGGCTGGAAAACAAGCGTGGACGATTAGTGATGGCAACGGTCTTTACTGTATATCCTTCGCCTACCATTTCACGTGCATAGTAACCATCCGAGCATGCTATATGCACTATGAAACCGGCTCGCTCCAGCGCCCGCACTTGTGCGGCAAGCAGCTTTGCGGCGGAGATGTCAATCGCGCAGACAAACAAAACCTTGAAACGACCAACGGCCTGCGACTCTGCCTTCATGAAGGCCCTGCTGCACAGGCTCCACCTAATGCTTGCACCGAAATGCTCAGGTTGAGCAACTCCGACGCGGGATCCTCAATGCTAAATCCAAGCCGCTGGTAGAATCTTAGAGCTGTCCCGTTCCGCGCCGAGACACACAGCGTAACCCTCTTTGCGCCCTGACGAATGGCGCTTTCCCTGACGCGTCCAAGAAGTCGAGTGCCAACTCCCGTTCCCCGCGCGGAATGTGCCACAGCGATCCTGTGCACATGCACGCCTGTGTCCTTCAAGGATGCAATCACGAACCCCACAGGAATCCCACCATCTACCGCAACCCACGACGAGTCCCATTTTCCGGGTAGTTCCATTGCATAATGCTCGCGCTCCCAGCGCTCTCCTATGGTACCACAGTCTATCGCGATGAAGTCATCACAAAACTCCCCCAGTAACTCTCGCGTCACTTGCAAAAAGTCGTAGCCCTCTTCTCTCACGGTATGGGACGCGCGGAAGTTCTCGCCACTCTGGCTGGTTGTCTCCATTTGACTGGCCCCGGGACCCGGCTCCCCTGACGCCGGCGTAAACTCCAGGTTTCAAACGCAATAGCGAACGGCAAAAGGAGCCAGAATGTCCGATCCGTCATTTGCCGATTATATCCGTAACTGACCGTTAGACTTACCAACGCCACAAGGAGGATCAAAGAAACGGCCTCGTATGGACCCCGCATATTTGCGCGCCAGGCCCTGTATGCCGCTGCGATAGCTTCTATCGTAAACCACGCATAGAGCAAAACTCCTATTATGCCAAGTTCTGCCACAAACCGCATAGGCGTACTGTGCATTTCATGTCCCTCTGAGTACTCCGACTCCCAGAAGCCGCCATACCCGATTCCGAGAATCGGATTTTCCTTGAATGCCCTGACACCACCTTGCCGCTGTAAGACTACGAAATCGATATCTGTGTCTTCCACCGACGTGGCAGTAAAGGCATTCAAGCGCTCGTCCACCATTCCTACCCTGGTCTTAAAAAACGCTGCCGGTTCCCAAAAGTCACTCACTATGAAGTAGACGCCCGCCAGCACCCCAACACTAGTAATTACGAACATCGCGACTCTGCGCCCCGCCTTGGCGCTCGACACGAACATCCCCAGAGCTAGGACTAATAGCCCCACCGCAAGGGCGAAAAACACTGACCTCCTTCCGGAAGCCGAGATCGTATAAAGCAGGATCGCCAGAATGGGGTAGGTAACGACACGTTCCCAGCGGCTACCCCGTGGCCAGTTGGCACGGACCAGGACCAGCCAAAAGGCCGTATGCATGTAGATACCCGCGTGCGACCTGCTCTTGAATGGTCCGGCAGCCGAGATGTTGCCGCCACTTGCTATGGAATCCATCAAGACCCACACTGCGGCGACTGCCGCCGCGTAGGTAAGCGCTCTTAGAAATAGATCGAGGTTGCGTTCCCGGACCAATAACAAATTGTACCAAACTAACAGCACTACTGAAGAGACCATCAATATTACGATGCTAAGCAGACTAAACGCTTGGCGTTCAGGCACCGCCGTCATCAGCTTATAAGACGATAGCAAAGCAGCAATCACCAACAGGAAGAGAGGAAGCATGACACGGTGAAACCGCACCGGGATGTTCTTAGTCACGAAATAAATCAGCGTAGATATTGAAATAAGGGCTGCCACCACTTCAAAAGCACCCACATTGTGTTTTACAGGAAGGAATCTAGTATCGGTAAGGAACACCGATGCCGTTTGCGCCACTATCAACAAGCGGAGAGCCAGGGGCAACTCTCGAACTGCGGTGCGTACTGGCATGATGGCCGACATCCGTTGAATCACTTCCGCATCTCCCTGACTCTCAGCTGGTCCAACACCAATTCGGTGACACGCTCAGTTGCGGCGCCTAAGCATACCAGGTTCCGGCGCACATACTGTTTCGCCTGCTCTTCGCGCCTAGCATCCGGTTTCATCAACAGTTCTATCTGATCGCGGATTCGATTATTCTCCGAGTAGATTCCTACTGCTGCGCCGCTGCTCACGTAGTCGTATACAAAGCCATACCCGGGGATTTCGAGGACTCCAAGGGGGGAACCGAAAAGTAGCGCTTCGAGCCCAACCGACGAAGCAAAGACAATGGATGCGGCTGCCACGGAAAATACAGAATAGGTGCTTCCCCCCTGCAGGACGCGGATCCTTCCCGCATGGGGCGATCTCGAGCAAATCTCATCGTAGTCATCTTTTTCTTCTCTCCCGTGCAACTTGATGATCAGCAGGAACTCGGGATCATCGAAGAGGGGTTCCAGTCGATCTACAAACGTGCGCACCAAGTCCAGCTTTCCCCGAGTTGTGCAGAATCCCTGATCATCAATGGGGTTTGTGAAGAGCGCCAGAATCCGGGCACCGTCGAGATCTAGTGCACGACGTAGTTCCTCCGCCTTTCCATTCCAATCCGTCCGCCAGATGGAATCGAAGCGAGGGTTTCCAGTCAGATGGATTTTTTCCCTTTTGACTCCCTGGCGAAGGAAGAAGTCCGAACTATTCTCTCCCCAAGCGGCGATCGCAGATGCTCCGTTCCTGCCGTATTCATCTCCCTCTGCATTCGGCAGAGGGAAACGGACTCCCTCTTGAACGAGGATGAACGGTATAGCGTAGTCTTTTAGTAGTCGGCAAATACGATCGTACGGGAAAGCAGCGTCGTTCGGCAGTACTACGAGGTCAGGACGCGTTTCGAAGCACGTTTGCAGCCTCTTCCGGAGGGTTAGCGACCAGGCCGCCTTTCGCGCCAACCTCCTAAGAAGTGTATACCCGAGGTTCCTGTTCTGGCTGCCCGCGGATCCACGCCGGAATGACGTGCGCATAATCTTTTCTATACGGACTTCTTCCTGGTTGAACAGCTCAACGGGTGTGTTCAGCCCTCGGAATTCACAGAGGGAGATCACTCTGATGTCGAAAGTATTCGAAACCCTCCGAAGTGCTTCAACGACCGGCTGAAACATCCAGGCATGGTGTCCATCGTTCGAAATTACGAAATCGATGCGGGTCATTCGTGAGAGGTTCTAGACTATGCCGACAGGGAACGGCTGTGGTGCGTACAGCTCCGCCTCGATAGAATCCGCGATTCGAGCACCATTCCGCATTACATAATCAATCTCATCGAGGGGAGTCGGGTTGGGACCTTTCCCCTCCAGATACTTCTCATAGGCGAGAATAAGGGCAGCGTGGGGGGTTTCCCCATTCAGACGACGGTAGGTGTAGCCCAACCTATCGGGTACCATTCGTCCCAGCACTAGAGCACCTTCTAGAAAAAGCCGCCCTACCGCGCGTTTCCATTTATCATCCTTTATCCTTGATAGGTATGCGGCATCGCTTAGGAAGTCTACAGTGATGATCCCTTTGGATCCGTAGATGTAGAGCATACGCCGGTTGGTTCCACAATTGCTTGAGTAATGGATAGTGCCGATGCAGCGCTCATTCCTGAGCGTCAATAAAACCTCATCGGCCGTACTACCCTTTGAAGGAACATCCCTTCCTTTGGCTACTGTGGCGGTCATGAAGTCCAAGGGACCAGCGATATCATAGATTAAGTATAGATCGTGTGGAAGTGTCTCGAACCAGCGGCCGCCCCGAAGCTGATGCGACCAGTGATCAGCAGTTTCTAACATACGATCACTCGCGGGGTTCGTAAGGAATTGACGGGATACCGCGATCACATCACCTATGCGGCCGTTATCAATCCATCGCTTGGCTTGCTGGAACGCGTTGACGAACTTCTGATTATGAACAACTGCCACTTTGACCCCAGATTCTTGAATCAAGCCCGAAAGCTCCTCCCACTCCTCAATACTCGTTACAAGTGGCTTCTCAATGACAAGATGACGGCCGGCTTTGATAGCTTTCCGTGCTATATCCGCGTGTGTGTGCGAAGGAGTACAAACATCCACGATATCTGAATGCTCAATCAGATCCTCAACGCTGCTGTATACCCTGTGCAATCCAAACTGACGGGCTTTCTTCTCCGCAAGAGAGCGATCGATGTCGAAGACCCCTTCGACCATGCACGCCGTTTTTCGCCATGCCTTTAGGTGGGCCCCGGAAATTACGCCACAGCCGACCAGGCCGACCCTCGTGTGCGTCTTCATAGAAAGCGATAGATCATCCTTGATTACTGCAGCGGCAGACGGTCGGTGGTTCTCGGGCCCGGGGAAGGAAGACAGGGCTTGTTCATAGCGATGAACCATTGCCGGTACCCCAAAGTTGGATACGGCACTCTGTCGAGCGGCTATGGATAGGCGCATCCGCTCCGCTGGGTCATCCAACATGCTTCCGATTGCCGCGGCCATAGCCTTTTCGTCACCCACCGGGACAAGGATCCCGTTCACACCTGCCTCGATGATCTCAGAAGGACCATGCGGACAGTCCGTAGATACCACCGCTGCCCCACATGCCATGGCTTGAATGAGTGCACCAGGTAGTCCTTCTGTCTTTGACGAAAGGGCATAGACCGCACATCCCCGCATGTATGGGAATGGATTTTCGAGAAATCCCGGTAACGCGACATCATTATGCACGCCTAGTTGCCGCGCCAATTCTTCCAAATCACTTCGGAGCTCCCCTTCACCCAAAATCATCAATCGTGCAGGACGCTCTTGACGGACCCTCGCGAAAGCGCGCAATAGGACCGGATAGTCCTTCTGACTGACCAATCGTCCCACCGCGAGTATCACCGGGACATTGTCTGTAAACCAAGGATGATCAATCGGCTGTTCTGCCAACTCTAGAAGGCGGTCGTCAACTATGGGATTGTGAATCCAAACTACTTTCTGTGTGTCCAGGTCAAGAGTTTCGATCAAATCGTCAGAAACACCTTGCGAAACGGCTATGATTCGGTCAGCGCGGCGGTAAAGGAGGCGCGTTACAGTGACTACCGGAGCCCACTTCGGCCGGCGCTCCCTACGGATCACTGAAAATGCACTGCGTTCAGAATGTACGAATCGTGTGGAAGTCCGTCCCAAGAACAGCTGGGCAAGAGCTGCTTCGATGTTGCATCCCCAGCCAATCGAAAGCAGCACTTCCGGTCTCTCGGATCGAAGCAGGCTAAGTAAGGGACGCCATGCGTGCCTCAGACGCGAAACCCCTAAATCGTGTATCTCGACATCTGACGGTACATCCTCCAGCCACACTCCCTCGAGCCTTGTAAGTACAAGACTGGGATTGAACTTCTGCCGGTCTAGATGTCTCAGAATAGTAATCGTGACCTGCTCCCCGCCGCCGCCCCCCAACATTGGCAGGAATACAAAGAGCTTCCTTCTCACGAAGCACCCCCAACGATTCTCTCGAACACCCGCTCGAAATTCTGACAGGCTTTGCTTGATTCGAATTGCATTGCTCTTTCTAGTCCGTTTTTCACAAACTGCACGCTCGTCAAGGGGTCTCCCAGAACAGCTTTCACGGTGGACGCTAACCCCTGAATATCGCCTGGTTGTATCAAGTACCCGTGTACTCCGGGATCAACATATTCTCGGGGACCGAAGTCGCAGTCAGTAGCGACTATGGGGACCCCACACGCCATGGCTTCTATCAACACCGCGGGCAGACCCTCCCAATGCGACGATAAGACGAAGACATCTGACTTAGAGATCCAAGCCCACGGATTCTCCACGAAACCGGGCAGCAGTACGCTTTGTGCCACTCCCAAGTCATCTGCCAGGCCTTTTAGTTTTCCCTTCAGCGGTCCATCACCTAGAATAATGAGTTTCGCAGGAGTGCTCCGTCGGATTATGGCTAAAGCCTCTATCAGGTCAGAGAAGCCCTTTTGCTGCACAAGCCGCCCAGCGGCTACAATCACCTTCTCCTTGCCCGCCCATTCTCGTACTGGAGCATTAGCCTTGGACAGACGACGTATGCGCTTAACGTCAAGCGGATTATGAATAGTGGTTATCTTGCTTCTAAGCAGGTTGAATTTTTCCACCAACTCGTTCGCGACCCCATCTGATACACTAATAATGTGGTCGGCTTGCCCATAGACCCGTTTTACGAACAGCTCTTTCAGTATTCGTTTAGGCTTTGAACGATTGCTGAATTTCGCCTTCAGGCTGTTGCGCACGCTTATGATCAGTTTGTACCTGCGCAAGCTTAAAGCACCCGCGAGAAGAGCACAGACATTGCATTGGTTCAAAAAGCTAACCACCAACTGCGGACGAACATCGCGGAGCACCCTCCTCAAGAGCCATGAAGAAATCAAGACTCCTCTATAAGAATCCGTATCCAATTCGATGATCTCAATGTCATCTGGCATTTCATTGAGGAGACTGCCCTCTTTGCGCTTGAGTATGAGCGTCGGGTGGAATCGGTTTTTATCGAGGCCTCTCAAGAGGTTCACCGCCGCACGCTCCGCTCCGCCTCCATTGAGGCTAGGGAGAAAGAACGCAACTCGTATGCGGGTCACTTTTGCGGATGAAGCGGAGACCGTGACTGCGCATTCCTGAGTGGCACTTTCACGCATCGGGGACCGCCCCGCCTGAGAAGAGTGAGGCAATAGGTGTCAGATCGTAGCCTCCCATAACGCCCAGTTCATCCCATGTTTGGCTCATCCCGTTGCGCTTCCGTGCGAAAAAGGGGATGCCGGTCTCACTGGCGGCTCGATAATCGGAGATTCCGTCGCCGACGAACAGGACCTCCTCCCTTGCAAGATTGTATCTGTCGAGAATGGTTCGAATGATGTCTGCCTTCCTCTCTGGGGACCCCCATATCTCTCTGAAATAGGGCTTCAATCCGCGATGATGAACCACTAGTTCCAACTCCTCCTGTGGCGTCCCAGATGCGACAAATAACTTGGTTGACAGATGAAGCTGCTTCAGGAGATCAAGAGCTCCGGGTACAAGGGGGCACGCGATGATCTTATCGAAAATGATCTCCGAGAATGCATCGCCCAGGTTACGGGCTTGCACGGCATCCAACGGCGAACGCAGCAGCTCCGTGTAGATCCAATCAAATTTCTGAAAGCGTGAGATGCCCACATTGTCGAGGTGATACCGCAAAATCGCCTCTTGGTGCTCCGGGTAGTCGGAGAACAGCTCCAGAAAGGCCTCCGTCTTGATGTCGGCAGACTCCAGAATTACACCATCGAAGTCGAAGATTACTGCCTTCAGCGTCTCCGTAAGCTCGCTTTCCCAGGTCGCAGCTATTTCAGCACTCATGCCAACTCTTCCTCGAGCGATCCGACTTCGGAAGGATTACGGTGCTGGAGCCACCATTCGGCAATGGCCATGTCGAGGTGCGTGTGCACATCGCGCCCGGTAACCCACGCGCGGACGATGGGAAAGGAGCGCTTCCCCATCCACCACCAAGGGTTCGGGCCCTCCTTCCTCTGAACGCATTCCTTGCGGAACGCCCAGACCCCTTGGTCATAGTAGTATGCCTTCTTGTAGGACTGGCGCTCGGTAGATACCTGTCTGTCTGCACCGCCATACGGTCTCAATAGGCCATCGTGGATTTCAAGAGCCCGTAGCGGATGATCATCAGCGGCCTCCCACACAGTCATCACCGAGTCCAGGTCCGGACGACCCTCCAGCATTTGCACTGCGCCGTCGATCACCCCATCATCCACCATCACCGTATTCCCGAGCAGGAGCACCACGTTCTCCAAAGCGCCCCCTACCAGCGTGTCGACGTATTCGACGGCGTGTTTTATGACATCACCGTGATTGACGCTATCTCCACCGAGCTCTTCCGGTCGCCAGATAATTTCGCAGCCGAGGTTTTGAGAGACCTCCGCGATCGCTTCACCGTCGGTCGACACATAGACCCGATCGATCGAGTTGGCGTCCAGGGCCGCTTGTATCGGATACGCTACCAGGGGTCGTCCAGCAACCTTGTACACGTTCTTGTCTCGAATGGACTTGCTTCCCTTGCGGGCAGTTACAATGGCCGCGTTCACGATCCGGTCTGGCTCCGGTCTTCGCTGCCGACCCGCTCGGGCACGAGTTCCTCCCGGTGGATCTGCTCGAGGATCTGGAGAATTCCCTGACCCATATCTACCGAGAGGTTTGTGGTCAGCTTGCGTCCGACACGTGGCTGAAAGGAGTACGGAGTAACCGTGTAGTGCCCATTAGCTTGGCCCTCGGAAGCGTCCTCGTAATTCACCACGACTTCGCGTCCCAGGATCTCCGAGAACATCGTGAAGAGGTCGCGAATCCGCATGGGATGCGGACCGGTTAGTACCAGGTGCTGGTTGGCGAACCTCTCCTCCAGCGCGTCGACGCTCAAGCGGGCCGCGTCCTCCACGTGGATGTATTCCCGCGTGTCTTCGGGGGTTCCGTGGTGATGGATGGGCTCCCGGCGTGCTGCCTGCAGGAGCAGCCGGTAGACGCCATTGCGATCATCCGAACGGGGGCCATAGAGGCTGCCGTAGCGGAGAATCGTATACTCGAGGCCGAAGGTTCGCTCGAACTCCTCGATATACTCCTCACAGGCTTGTTTGCTGCAGCGGTAGAAACCACCTTCGCGGCTGTAGACGTACACCGTGCTCGCAAACACGAAGCGACGAACCCCGGCTCGTCGAGACGCTTCGAGCAGATTGATCGTTCCCTCGATGTTCAGTCGGGCTGTAGCTTGGGGTTGGGTGCGCGCGGCGTTCAGGTCCGAGAATCCCGCCAGGTGGAAGACGCAGTCTACACCCTCGACGGCCTGGTCGATTTGCTTCACGTCAAGGATGTCTCCCGCGATCATGGTCTGCCCGTCGAGAAGCCAGGACGACGGACGCCGATCGAAGATTCTCACGCGATATTCCCGATAGGTCAGCTCCTGGGCGATATGGCTGCCGAGGAAGCCGGCTCCCCCCGTCACGAGGGCGGTCTTCATTCGCGCCCTCCGTTGCTCATGCTCTCGATCAGATTCTCGACAGCCTCTCGCTCCATCCGCACCCGTCCCTCCACTGCGTATGATCCGATGTGGGGAGTGAGCGTGACATTGTGCACCTGGGTCAACGGCCCTTCATAGGGCTCCCGCTCGAAGGTGTCGATGTGGGCGCCGCCGATAGAGCCGCTCCGCAGGGCTTCCGCCAAGGCCTCCTCGTCCACGAGACCACCACGAGCGCAATTGACGAGCACGGCACCGGGCCGCATGCGGCCCAATCGCCCAGCGTCAATCAGATGCCTGATACCCTCGCTGTAGGGGCAATGGAGACTCACGACATCTGCTCTCTCGAGAAGGTCGTCGAGGTTCACATACTCCACACCGCGTCCATCGGCGTATTCTCGGTCTTCCCGCGGATCCGTCGCGAGGATCGCGACCTCGAACGGCTCCAGGAGCTCGATCAAACGTCTTCCGACTCTTCCCAAGCCGATGAGACCTACCGTCTTCCCCCGCAAGAGACGCCCCATCAGTTTCCGCCACTCCCCGTTCCGAACGCCGCGGTCGGATTCGGTCACGTGACGAAGCACATCCAGGATGGCCGCTAGGGTCAGCTCCGCCACCGCATCCACATGAGCTTCCGGGGTATTCCGAACGTCTATTCCCAGCTCGGCAGCCGCATCGAGATCCACATTGTCGAGGCCGGTGCCGCAGCGTGAAATGACTTTAAGGCGTGGTGCTTGCCTAAGAACATTTCGTGTGAGGGGCTCGGTACCGGCGATGAGTCCATCCACATCACCAAGCAGTGACGCGATTTCCTCTTCCGTCAACTTGCGACCCTTCGCGTTCAGACAATAGCTGGCACCCCAGCCCTCTAGCCGATTGAGCGGCTCACGACTGTAGCGGGCGAAGGAAGAGGTAGAAATCAAGATGTTCATTTCTTCCTCTGCGGATACCTCTTCTTCGGGTCGGCCGGACGGAATATGCCGGCAATCAAAACCCCCAGTACATGGAACGGACGCAGTATTGCCGGCAGGGGCACGGTACCACGGCCGAGCGGCACCATGAGTCGTGTATCCTCACGAGACGGTGTGGTGAGACGGTGGGACAGGTATCTCAGACGGTCCTTGGTTGTGGACTGTAAACGGAGGCGGAAGAGATCCCGCTCGACCGAGTTCAACGTCTCTGCGTGCTCGACGTCTGCGGCCGCAAGCTTCTGTCCCACAATCGATGCCAACCGCACGATACTTCTGTCAGACCGGGCACGATCGAGAACGCTTTCTGGTATCGGGGCACCCAGCAGGTCGTGGGCAAGAAGAGTGCCGAGGATAACGTATTTCTCCACGTGGTAATCAGTGGCGTAACGCATGGCTTCGGACCAATTCAAGGGCTCCTTTTTCAGGAGCTCGGCTACAGAGCACAACCATTCTAGTCGACTCCAAAGATGGTTCGCCCCGTGCACACAGAGGACGAGAAGAAGGTCCTCAGGATTTAGAACGGGGACGGCAACCCCTCCAACGTTCCTTGTCCCAAGCCGTGGCCGAAGCTCCTCCACACCCATCGCGAACATCCCGCGCTGCTTCGCGAAGGCCCAATGCAGCTCCAGGACTGGACTCGAAGGGCGCTCGAAGATCTCACTGTGACGATGGTTCAGCAGAAACTCACGGCCCGCTGGCGACATCGAATGCCGCGGAACGTATCCCGACTTCTCCAGCAGATCGCGCGCCCGTGGAACATCCTGGCGGCTGATGAGAACATCCAGGTCCATGCAACGGCGATAGGCCAGGTTTCCATACACGTAGGCTGCCAGAACCGGCCCTTTGTAGGGAATCGCGTATATACGTGCCTCCCGAAACAGCCTCAGGATCTCCAGCAGTTCGGCGGTCTGACGCAGCGCCGTGGCACCGTCCTGGATAAAGCGCGTGCGGAGGATTTCCAGGGTTCGTACCGGCACGATGTCTGCAGCCGCCGCGGTCAGATTCTGGACGACGAACGCCGTGAGCCGATGAAAGACAGCAAGCAGGATCAGACGGTCCCAGTCCGGCTCCTGACCAACGAGCTGGCGGATCCGACGGATATCCTTCTCTTCGAGCTGAAGCCGCGCACAGGACATCAAGATTTCCACTTCCTTATTCCCGTACGGGGTGGCGGCCAAGGGGGTGCCGACCTCTGCCCCAGAGGGAGATTCTACGACTGACCTGCGTTGTGGCGCGTTCACTTCAGCTCCCTCATCCGAAAAGAGGCCACCGCACCGCGGTAGCCTCGCGTTCAAGAATACCATCGGCCTTCAACTTAGGATCTGTCCGCTGTGCCTTCGTCTTTCCACAGAACGCCCTTACTTCTTTCCATTCTTCATTTCGACGAGGCGCCACTCCATCAACTGTGAAATAAGCGCGAAAAGGTCGTCCATACAGGCTTCCGGATCGACTTCATATTCTTGAACCAACATGTCACGGATTTCCGCGACCTTTCTCTCCTGTTGGATAGACCTCCATACTGACGCTGCCACAGAATTCAGTCCGTAGTAGATGCCATCCTTTAGATTGAGGACGACCGTTTCGTCGCCGACGTCGCACGCGACCTGCTCGCTCGAAGCGATCACGGTGCTTTCCGGTGTGACTTCCGGGAAAGACATTCAGAAGCTCCCTCGATTTCAGTATTGAGCTAGAGAACCGGATTGTCTTGCGTACTTGAAGGCCTGGAGGAACAGCAAACTGCCAATAACCAATAGTCCGATCGTGAAGCCCAAGAGAATCATGAGGTCGCCTGCGACCTCTGTCAGGGGCAGGCCATCGAGGAGGGTCCTTCGAAGCGCCCGCAGACCATAGGTTAATGGGATGACCACAGAAAAGTTCTGAATCCAGGAAGGGATAGCTTCGGTCGGGTAGTAGACCCCTCCAAGCAGGACCGAG
>Ga0299913_10004062_pt1 | contig 12189 bp, 14 predicted proteins | sample RVTome_9_FD_201360 | JGI IMG/M metagenome (GOLD analysis project Ga0299913, IMG submission 201360) | Soil microbial communities from uranium-contaminated site in the Upper Colorado River Basin, Wyoming, United States - RVT155D38 (version 2) ... | reverse complement strand
GAGGTTGGGCATCGGCGTCGTCGCAGAAGACGGCTTCGAGCGCAGTGCGTTGATCACGCCGTCGAGCAACGTGATCACCCCTGAATGCCGGAGCAGCACGGGCTTCGGCGGCCCGGTCGTGCCCGACGTGTACTGGACCAGCGCGATGTCGGGCTCGTACTGCGGCTGCAACCCGCGGCGGATCCGGGCGATCTCCGTCTCGGTGAGGCGCGGGTTGACGGGCACGTAGACACCACCCGCCCGCCACACGCCGAACAGGTGGGCGACGAGGTCGATCCCGTTGGGCAACGAGACCTCGACGGGTTGGCCAGGAGCGATGTCGAGTCCACGTGCGATGTCGTCGGCGCGCGCGATCAACTCGGATCGCGAGGCCGTCAGGTCCCCGTCGTAGACGGCGACCTGAGGGCCGGGAATGAGCAGGTCGGCGAGCGACGTCACTCCGGTGGCTTCCACACCGCGTCACGCTTCTCGGCGAACGCCCTCGGGCCCTCCGCCTGGTCGGGATGACCCCACATGTCGATCATCTCCTGTGCTCCCGCTCGCGACGCGTCGGTCAAGCCCATCTCCAGGGCACCCCAAAGCGCCCGCTTCGTGGCGCGCATCGCGGCCGGTGAGTTCTTGGCGATCTTCTCGGCCAGCGCTTGCGCCTCGGCCCGCAGCTGTTCGGGCGGGTCGACGATCTGGCTGATCATGCCGAGGTCGTAGGCCCGTTCGGCGCTCATGCGCTCGTGGCGCCCGACCAACGCCATGCGCATCACGGCCTCGGCGGGCATCTTGCGCATCAGGCCGATGGCTTCCAACGAGACGACCTGCCCGACGGACACGTGCGGATCGAAGAACTGCGCGTCGGACGCGGCGATGACGATGTCGGCGTCGGCGATCCAGTGGAACCCGCCGCCGGCGCAGAGGCCGTTGACCGCGGTGATCACCGGTTTCGACACCTCCTGGTGCCACGCGGTGAAGTGCAGGTCGAACGCCTCGACCGACTGCCGGTACCGCTCCATGCCGACACCGTCGCTGGCGATCTCCATGACGTCGACGCCCGTCTGGAAGGCGCGGCCCTCCCCCGTGTGCACGATCACCCGCACCTCGGGGTCGGCGTCGAGCTCCTTCCAGGCGACTGCGAACTCGTCGCGCATCAACGCGGACATCGCGTTGAGCTGCTCCGGCCGGTTGTTGATCAACCACCCGACCGGGCCACGGCGCTCGACGATCAGACACTCGAACTTCGTGTAGTTCACGAGCGCGGCACCTCGCGCCACGGCTGGCCGTGCCACGGGTCGGGCTCGCGGGGCAAGCCCAGGACGCGCTCTCCCACGATGTTCTTGTTGACCTCGGTCGTGCCGCCTTCGATCGTGTTGGCGCGGCTGCGGAGCATCCCCTTGATCTCGAACGGCAGCGACGCGCCGTACTCGCCCGCCTCGCTCTCCCACGCCATCGCATGAGCGCCCAACAGATCGGTGGCGAGGAGCTGGATGCGCTGATTGAGCCCGCCCTGATGGACCTTGCCGATCGAGCTCTCGGGCCCCGGTGAGCGACCCGCCTTCACCTGCGCCCGCACGCGCTGGTTGGTCCATTCCCGGATGTGCTCCTCGCTGAGCAGCCGCATCAGCCGCTGGCGAACGATCGGATCGCGGTTGGCGGTCGCTCGCACCACGTCCACCAGCCGGTCGACCCCGGAACCCCCGATGCGATCGACTCCGCCCGAGCCAGCGCCCGACACCATCTGGCGCTCGCCCGACAGCGTGGCGTTCGCGACGCGCCACCCGTCGCCGACGTCGCCGACACGCTGATCGTCCGGCACGCCGGCCCCGTCGAGGAAGACCTCGTTGAAGTCGACCTCGCCGCCGATGTGCCGTAACGGCTTGATCTCGACGCCGGGCTGGTGCAGGTCGATCAGGAAGTACGTGAGACCCTCGCGCTTGGGCGCGTCGGCGTCGGTGCGGGCCAGGAGCACCGCGTAGTCGGAGACGTGGGCCCAGGTCGTCCACACCTTCTGACCGGTGACGACCCAACCATCACCGTCGCGCTCGGCGCGCGTCGCCAGCGACGCGAGGTCGGAGCCCGCGCCCGGCTCGCTGAACAGCTGGCACCACACCTCCTCGTTGCGCACGAGCGGCGGCAAGAAGCGGCGGCGTTGCTCCTCCGTGCCGTGGGCGAACAACGCGGGCGCCGCGAGGTTGAGCCCCAGCGGGTTGAGCCGCCCGAGGTTGTAGCGCCGCAACTCGGCATCGATCGCACGCGCGGTTGCCGGCGACACGTCGAGCCCGCCGTACTCCACCGGCCACGTGGGCACGACGAGCCCCGAGCGACCGAAGACGGGATACCAGTCCTCGTAGTCCTGACGGCTGCGAATCTCGCGGATGGCGGCCGCGCCGCCTCGGGCGGCCGCCTCGCGCCAGGCGATCGGCACGTGCTCGTCGACCCAGGTGCGGACCGCGGCAACGGCATCGTCGCTGCTCGTGTCGGGACCGATGTCGAGCAGGCCGTCGCCCATCGTCACCGTCCTTCGAAGCGCGGCGAACGCTTCTCGACGAACGCCGCCATGCCCTCGCGGAAGTCCTGACTGCGCGACGACAGCTCGAGGGCGAAGGCTTCGTTCCGGAGCTGCTCGTCCAGCGACGCGGAGGCGCCCGCGTGCAGCATCCACTTCGTCAGCCCGATCGCCACGGTCGGGGCGGTGGCGAGCTGCTCCACCACGGCATCGACCGCCGCATCGAGCTCGGGTGCGGGCACAGCTCGGTGGACCAACCCCCATTCGGCCGCTTCCTTGCCGGTGACGGCCCGGCCGAGCAGCAGCATCTCGCGCGCTCGAACCGTGCCGATGAGGCGCGGAAGCAACCACGTGCCACCGCTGTCCGGGGTGAAGCCACGCTCGGTGAAGGGCTCCCACAACGTGGCGTCGTCGACGGCGATGGCGAAGTCCGACGCCGCGACGACGTGCAGGCCGATTCCCGCGGCCCAGCCCCGCACCGCGCACACGACGGGCACCTGCACGGTGACGAGCAACGGGACGAGCCGGTGGGACTGCGACGGCAACCGGCGCTGGATGCTGCCGACCCGAGGTTTGGCGTTGGGCGCGTCGCCGGAGTTGCGCCCGACGATGTCGAAGCCCGAGCAGAAGTGATCGCCTTCCCCGGTGAACAGGATCACCCGCACTGCCTCGTCACGCCCGCCGGCGTCGACCGCGTCGATGATGCCGTCGACCATGTCGTCGTCGAGCGCGTTGCGCTTGGCCGCCTTGTCGAGATGGATGCGCAGGACACCCGCCTCGGTCGTGATGCGCAGATGCTTCTGTTCGGTCATGCACGCTCGAATCGGGTGGAGATGGCGTCGAGCGCACCTTGCAGTTCCGTCGCGCCGCCGGGTGGGTCGGGCAAACGCACGGGGCCACGCTCGCGGCTCGGCAGCAGGATCGTCGCGTGCCCGGGCGTCGTGACCTCCCCCCGCTGGTTCGTTGCGGTCAGATCAACATCGACGGCCGGCCGATCGCCGTCGGCGAGGTACGAGCGCGTCACGGAGCCTCGAAGCCATTGCGTGTCGCCGACGTAGTTGAACATCCGGAACTCGCAGTCGAGCTTCCACAGCCAGGCGTCGTCGCCCATCCAGTCCGTGCACAGATGGATGAGCCAGGTCTCGCGCATGCGGCCGTAGTCGTAGGTCGTCGGGTTCCCCGAACGGCGGGCGAACTCAGGGTCCCAGTGCACGCGCTGCATCACGTCGGGGACGTTCAGGTCATCGCGGTGGAAGAAGCGCGGGATACGAGCCCGGTTGCGGGCGCCGAGCCGCAGTGGCTGCACGCCGTAGAGACCCATGCCCATGCCGACGTGCCAGCAGATCATGTCGGTGACCGTGAGCGGGCCCTTCACCATCGGCCCGAGCTCGTCGTCCACCTGGACGTCTTCGAACCAGCGCGGTTCGGCGCCTCTCGGCTGTTCGGCCGCATACTGCGCGTCGATCGCGTCGATGTCCGCGTCTTCGTAACGATCGATCGTGATCGTGTTGTACTTCTTCTTCTCGCGCGCCTTGCTCCGTTCCGTGCGGATCATGTTGCGGTACTGCGCGGACAGCAGCGGGCCGTTCTCGTCGCGGAAGACCTGTGCGGTCCATTCGTGCACCGCCCGCTCGGCGAATTCGCTGGGCTTGTCGAGTACGCCGACGAGCGCGTTGCGACGGAACACCCGCTGATCCGGTACGAGCGGCGCCCACCACTCACGTGCGCTCGACGCGTAGAACGCGTGCACTCCGCGCAACGGGTCGCCTTTCATCAACTCACGCTTGCTTGCTTCGACCTCGGTGACCTCGTCCTCACCGATCAACGTGTCACCGCCGACGAGCGGCGGCGGCGCGATTGGTCCGTCCCATCGGGTCTTCAGTCCATAGGTCGGGTCGCACCACAGCGGGTTGTCGTCGCCGTAGGCGACGGCGACGTGGCGAAACGCGTCGGTGCCGGGCCGCAGGTAGTGCGGCGGCATCGGATGCGGCTCGGCGACGCCCACGCGCGCCCGCAGCTGGGCGATCGCCTCATCGGTGATCACGGAGCTTGTTGAGCACCTCGAACAAGGTGGCCGGGCGTCGCGCCGGTCGACTCGCCGTCGCGGCAGACCTCGACGCCGCTGACGAACGTGTGCAGGTAGCCGGTCGACTTCTGCAGCAGCCGCTTGCCGCCCGCGGGCAGGTCGAAGACCAGGCGCGGCGCGTGCATCCCGAGACGCTCGAAGTCGATGATGTTGATGTCGGCCTTGAAGCCGGGCGCGACGATGCCACGATCGAGCAGCCCCACCGTCTCGGCCGTAGCCCGGCATTGCTGCTGCACCAACCACTCGGGCTCGAAGCGGACGCCGTGCGGACGGTCGCGGCCCCAGTACGAGAGCAGCGTCGTCGGGAAGCTGGCGTCGCAGATCGTTCCGACGTGCGCGCCGCCGTCGCTGAGGCCCGGCACGGTGTGTGGGTGCGCCATCAACTCCGCGGCGGCGTCGAGGTTGCCGTTGGCGTAGTTGAGGATCGGCCAGTACAGCAACGCGTCGCCGTTGTCACCGAGCATGAGGTCGTAGAGCAGCTCGACGGCGGGTACGCCGGCGCGCTTCGCCCGCGCGGCGATGCTTTCGTCGGCGAGCGGTTCGTAGTTCGGCGGGTCGCCGAGCTCGAAGATGCGCTCGACCATGTCCGCCGTGCGACCAACGGAGTTCTCGGCGATGTCGGCGATGATCCGCGCCCGGACCTCGGGGTCGCGCAACATCTCGACGCGTGCCGCGAGCGAAGGTGCGTCGATCGACCGGTAGGTCGACGAGCCCATCAGCGGGTTCACGGTCGCCTGGAGGCCGATGAGCACCCCGATGCCGCGCGCCGGAACCTGGGCCCGCATCTGCAGCCCTTCCTCATTGGCCGCCGTCAGCAGGTCGAGAACGTCACGGTGCGCGTAGCCCCGCGCCGAGGCCAGCGACACGGACAACGGCCGGCCCGAGACGCGCATCATCTCGAGGAACGTGCCGGCCTCGTGGTCGAAGTCCGGCCAATCGGACACGACCTGCATCACGCCCGCACCGAGCTCGCCGAGCGCACGAGCGATGCCGACGAGCTCCTCGCGCGCCGCGGTCAACGTCGGGGTCGGCTCGCCCTTGCTGGTGCGATGGTTCAGCGTGCGCGACGTGGTGAACCCGAGCGCACCGGCGCGCACACCTTCGGCGGCGATGCGGCCCATCTCGGCGATCTCCTCGGGCGTCGCCGGCGCACGGTCGGCGCCGCGCTGTCCCATCACGAACAGACGCAGCGGGCCGTGGCACACCTGCGCGGCGAAGTCGATGTCGTGGGGCCGGCGCTCGAGCGCATCGAGGTACTCGGCGATGCTGTTCCAGTTCCACGGAAGGCCTTCGTGCAACGCCACGCCGGGGATGTCCTCGACGCCCTCCATCAACTCGATCAGCTGGGCGTGGTCTTCGTCACGAACGGGGGCGAACCCGACGCCGCAGTTACCCATCACGATGGTGGTCACGCCGTGACCGGACGACGGCTGGAGTTGCGGATCCCACGTGGCCTGTCCGTCGTAGTGCGTGTGGATGTCGACGAAGCCAGGCGTGACGAGCGCGCCGCCGGCGTCGACCTCGGTGGTGGCCGTGCCGTCGATGCGGCCGACCTCGACGATCGTGCCGTCGCTGATGCCGACGTCGGCGGTGCGCCGCGGCACCCCCGTCCCGTCGATGAGCGTCCCGCCTCGGATGATCAGATCGAGCATGTGGGCCTCCCCAGGAGACCCCTATCCTGCCGCACCCTCTGTTCTGGCGTCACATACCGCGGGATACCGCGGTGGTCGACGCCAGAACGGCCAAGTGATCGGCCAGGTGACTACTCGGGCGGCTCCGGCGGACGTCCGCCGCGGGCGCGGATGTCGTCGAAGCGCTCGCCAAAATGCCAGCGGTGGCCTTCGGGGTCGGTGGCCTCGTACCGGCGCTCGCCGTAAAAGGCGTCCTGGAGCTCCATGGTGATGTTCGCGCCCTCGGCCACGGCGTGGGCGTAGTGCGCGTCGATGTCGTGGACGTACACGTTGATCATCACGGTGCTGAGCCCCGCATCGAGCGGGCTGTGGATGTAGTGGACGTCGGTGTTGGCCTGGCCGATCATCACCACACCGGTACCGATGTGCATCCAGCAGAGGTACTTCCCTTCCCACTCCATCCGGGCCTCGCGGCTCTCGGTGAACTGGAACACCCGCGTGAGGTACTCGACCGCGGCGAGCTCGTCGCGGTACGCGAGGCGTGGGTAGAGGTCGGGCGTCCGGTCCCAGACCTCGGGCCGCGCGTAGTCCTGGTCGATGGTGGACATGAACTGCTCCTTCGCTCGGGAGTAGACCGCCGGGTCCGCGGGGTCGTCCGGCTCGATGCGATCGGGTCGCAGTCGCCGCACCGGATCGAAGTCGTCGCTCACGACCCGATCCTCCCAGCATCTCGGCTGTCGATGTTGTCGTCCTGTTCTCTCCCGCTGGGCCCCGCGAGTTCGCGAATTCTTCCGCGGGCGCGATGTAGGCGCGACCGCACGGTGCCGACCGGCACGCCGAGCGCGTCGGCCACCTCCTCGTAGCTGAGGCCCTCCCAGACGTGGAGCACGAGCGCGTCGCGTTCCGGCTCCGGCAACTCCGTCACCGCGTCAGCGACGCGTGACCACAGGTCAGCGGCGTCGACGGCGCCGCTCACCCCCTCGGCGAGATCGGGTGGCGGCACGCGATGGGAGGCGAGGCGGGCGACGGCGTGCATGCGACGCGCCTCGCGGCGACGATGCTTCGCCAGCAAGTTGGTGGCGATGCCGTAGAGCCACGGGCGGGCCGTCGGTCGCAGCAGGTCGTAGGTGTGGCGTTTCTCGAAGGCGATGCGAAAGACCTCGCCGACCATGCTCTCGGCTTCGTCCGGCCCGAGCCGGCGAACGAGGTAGCGGTGCAGCACGGTCGCGTGCCGGTCGAAGATCGCGCCGAACTGCACCGGAGAGTCGAGCGACGCAGCGATCACCGCGGCGTCCGACTCGTCCTCCACCTACTCATCTTCCCCGCGGACGCGTTCGAGTTCGCGGTTACGGCGTCTCGTCGGTGGTCGCTTCCGGTGTCGTTGTGGCCGTGGTGGTCGGCGGGGCGCCCGCTCGTGTGGTGGGAGGAGACGTGGTGGTCGGAGCGGTAGGCACCGGCAGGGTTGGCGCGGGATCGGCGGTCGTCGACGGCGTGATCGTCTCGGTCGATTCGGCGGGCTCCGTGGTTTCGGTCGTCGCGACCTGCGCCCGGCGTGGCGCGCTGACGGTCGTCGAGGGGAGCTCGACCGCCATCGGCGTGGTGGTGCTCACGGGGGTCTCACTGGTGACCGCCGCGTCGGATCTCGCCCGGCCGAACAAGAAGGCGATGACCGCCACCGTCGCGACGAGGGCGACGACGAGCAGCACCGTCACCGCTTGGTCCACCGGGCTCCGTCTCGGTCGTGGTGGCACCGGCTCGATCACCGCAGGCGTCTCGCCCGTCGATGCTTCCCAGCTGTGCACCTCGGCCACGTACCCGGGCCGTCCGCGCGCTAACCGTGAGTGTGCCGACGGTGATCACCCGACGCAGAACTCGTTGCCCTCCGGGTCCTGCATCACGGCGTAGTAGTCCGACTCGTCGTCGTCGGTCCGCACATGGGTCGCGCCCAATGCGACCAGCCGTTGGACCTCCGCCTCGACGAACGGACGGGCAACGTCGTCGGACGCGCCCGAGGGTCGCACGCGGATGTCGATGTGCATGCGGTTCTTTCCGACTTTCTGCTCCGGCACGCGGTGGAAGAGCACGGAAGGACCACGACCGTCCGGATCGACGATCCGGCTCCACCCCTCCCACGCCTCCTGCGCCGCCGCCGCCGAGAAGTCGGACCAAGTCGCGAAGCCGTCGGGCGGATCGGCCAGCCGGTACTCGAGCACCTCGATCCAGAACGCCGCCAGCGTGTCAGGATTCACACAGTCGATTGCCACCTGTAGCTGCCGCGCCACAGGTCAATCATGCAACGCTTGGTGCGTGCGCGTCGCCGAACGGATCAGCCGGATCTCCAACAAGGTGTACGACCGGATGCGGAGCAAGGCCGCCTTCACGATCCGCTCCGAAGACGCCGTCGAGCGGGACCTCGAACCACTGCGCGGCCACAAGTACGCCACGCTCGTGACGTTCCGCAAGAACGGGGAGGCGATGCCGTCGCCGATCTGGTTCGGGCTCGACAACGCAGGCCGCGCCTACGCGCACACGATGGCGGACTCCGGCAAGGTGAAGCGCATCCGCAACAACGGCAAGGCGCTGATCGTCGCGTCGACGACCCGCGGCAAGCCGAAGGGCCCGGTGATCGCCGCCACCGCCCGGGAGGTGCCGAAGGACGAGTGGCCGCACGCCGAAGCCGCACTCGCCGCGGCGTACGGGGCCGGGCGCAAGATCTACATGCGCGCGACGGGCAACACCGAGGGCTTCGAGACCTACATCGAGATCTGCCCGGTGACCCACGCGAAGTAACGACCCGGCTCACATCCGCCTTTTCCACGGACCTGAGCCGGATCGTCGATGGCATTGGCCGTGCGCCGACAGCGGATGAAATGCTCACGACGGTGGCCATCCTCAAACGCGTAGATCCCACTCGTCGGCGGAATGTCTTTGTGCGGGGTTTCGTCGCGGTGGGCACGACGCGGCCGGCACGATTTGTGTCTCGCCACGTGCTGTGGAAGCTCGATGTGATCTTGCTGCGGATCACCGGCGGCCGCTGGAGCACGACGTTCCCGATTCGCACTGCGGTACTCGAAACGACAGGCGCAAAGACCGGTGCGCTGAGACGCAATGCCGTCATCTACTTCCATGACGGCGTTGACGTCGTACTCGTCGCCTCGCATGCGGGGTATCCGCGCCACCCTGCCTGGTATCACAATCTCCGCGCGCTCCCGGAGGTGACACTCGGCGGTGTTGCGATGCGGGCATCCGTGGTGACGGACGAGGCCGAGCGCGACCGGCTGTGGCCGCTGGCGGACAACGTGCTCCCGGCGTACGCGAAGTACCGGCGACAAGCTGCGGACTCGGGACGCACGATCCCGCTCGTCAAACTCGCAGGAGATAGGTGACCGACTTCCGGGCGGAATAGCGATTCGGTGTGCCCCCGGCGGTGTGCCCCCGGCGGGATTCGAACCCGCACTTGAAGGGATTTTAAGTCCCTCTCCTCTGGCCAATTGGGATACGGGGGCGAGCCCGAGGCTAGGCGGCGGCGATCTTGTCGCCGCCGACCGCGGCCCAGAGCTTCGCCCGGGCGCGATCGGCCGCCACCCCCGACAACCCGTTGGCGACGACGACGCCTTCGACCATGTCGGACACGACCGCCGCCCAGGGTCGGCCGCGCACGACGACGGCGATCGTGGCGCCGCCGTCGGAGCGGCGGCGAACGGACCGGTCGACGCCGGTGAGCCGGGGTGGACTGCGAAACCCCGGCATCCGCAGCCCGTTGCGCCGAGCCTCGAGGCCGAGCGCCCGCACGGCTTCGGCAAAGCGGACGACCGGCGACTCCATCGAGCACATCTTCCCCAAGGGGTGCGACAGTGTCCGCCGTGAGCGAGCCGATGACGATCGTCAAGCAGTTCTGGGACCGGCTGTATGCCCGGGACTGGGACGGGATCAAGTCCTTCTTCACCGACGACTCCGTGTACTACGACGTGCCGACCGGTGGGCTGTCGGCCGCCCGCGGGGGCGACCGCATCGAGGCCCGGCTGCGTCTCGGCATCGAGCCGCTGTCGGACTACCGCCACCGCCTGCGCAGCATGGCGGCCGAGGGCGAGGTCGTGTTCACCGAGCACCAGGAGGACTGGTACTTCCACACAGGCGAGGTCGTGAAGCTGCCGTTCGTGTCGGTCCAGCACGTCGCCGGCGACCACATCACCCTCTGGAAGGACTACTGGGACTACAGCACGCTCATGAACGGCGCTCCGGCGTGGTGGCACGAGCGGCTCGCGAACGCCGACCTCTGGTGGGTCAGCGAGGTCCCACCTCTGGACTGACCGCCCGCATCAGCGTTCTCGAGTGTGAGATCTACGAATTCCGCGGGTGTGGCACTCGAGAATGGGCAACGGAAGGGTCCACTTCACCGTCACACCCCCTGCGTACCGTTCAGGCGTGACACTCGCAGCACCCCTCCTGAACCCCTCGCAGCAAGCGCTGCTCGACACGCTCGGCGCCGGGCGCAACGACCGCCCGACGTTTGCCGCCGAGCTCGGTCCGCAGCTCCGGGCGCAGCTCGAAGACGGCCTCCGCCCATTGCTCGTCGTGCTCGACACGCTGGGCGTCGAGAAGCTCTGGGTCAGCAAGCACAAGGTGAGCTCGATTCACGCGTGTGAGGTTCGCTTCCTCGCCGAGGAGGATCGTGGCTTCGACGGCTGGACCGTTCCGATGGCGCGCGGCACGATCGCCCACCGGGCCATCGAGCTCTCGATGAACGTGCGCGGCGAACCCGTGCCGGCGGAGCTGGTCGATCACACGCTGTCCTCATTGACCGAGGGTGAGACGAACGGTCTCGCCGACTGGTTGCAGTCGATCTCCGAGTTCGAGCGGGCCGACCTTCGGGGCGCGGCGATCGACAAGGTGGGTGCGTTCCTCGAGACGTGGCCACCCCTCAAGCCGGGCTGGCGGCCGCGCACCGAGAGCAAGGCGCGGGTCGACCTTCTCGACGACCGCGTCACCCTCCAGGGCAAGGTCGACCTCACGATCGGTACGGCCGAAGGCACGCGCGCCGGCAAGGTCCTGGTCGACCTGAAGACCGGCGGCTTCAGCCCGAGCCACGTCGACGACCTTCGCTTCTACGCGCTGGTCGAGACGATCAAGCTCGGCGTGCCGCCTCGCCGTGTGGCCACGCACTACCTCGAGAGCGGCAACCTCCTCCCTGAGGACGTGTCCGAGGCGATGCTCACCTCAGCGGCGGTTCGGGTCGTCGACGCGGTCAACCGCTGGCTCGACCTTCGATCGGGTCGCCTCGTCCCCGTTCTGAAGCCGAGCGCGTCGTGCCGGTGGTGCCCCGTCCTCGCCGAGTGCGAGGGCGGTCGCCAGCATCTCGCCGCCGTCGAGGAGTGGTGACGGCTCGTCCGAGGCGTGTGCCGGTCCTTCGTCGTCCATGGCCGCGAGCCGGCCCGTCACGCGAAGCCCGGTCACCACGACGGCAAGCAACAGGCTGAACGTGATCATGGTCTGACGAGGCCCGAAGGTCTCGGCCGCCCAGCCCTGAAGGAGCGATCCCATCGGGATCGCCGCCGTGAACGTCATCAGGTACAACGCGATCACCTTGCCCCGCATTGCCTCGTCGACCTGCAGTTGCACGGTGGTGTTGCTCGTCGACGCGATCGCCAGGTACGCCCCGCCGGCGACGAGCAGACATGCGGCCGCCACCCAGTAGCTCGGTGCGGCACCGAAAGCGGCGAGCGCGAGGGCGTAGACGAGGAGCGCAACGCCGACGAGGTGAGAGCGCGACACCGCGGCGGCCCGATTGGCGAGCACCGGCGCACCCAGCACCGCACCGATGCCGAGACACGCGCTCAGCAACCCGTACAGCACGCCGCTGACGCGGAAGACGTCATCGGCGAAGACGACCACCAGCGAGAAGACCGGCGAGCCGAACACGCCAACGGCGGCGATGAGTGTGCAGCACGCCACGAGCCCGCGCTTGGCGCGCACGTAGC
>Ga0299913_10004061_pt1 | contig 12190 bp, 10 predicted proteins | sample RVTome_9_FD_201360 | JGI IMG/M metagenome (GOLD analysis project Ga0299913, IMG submission 201360) | Soil microbial communities from uranium-contaminated site in the Upper Colorado River Basin, Wyoming, United States - RVT155D38 (version 2) ... | reverse complement strand
GCGGCGGGCTGGTCGATCTCCCAGCTCGGCGTCCAGGTTGCGCCCGGCTCGATCGTCTGGTGCGGCCCGCCGTCGGCTTCGGCGGGGAGGTGCATTCCGTGCCAGTGGATTGTCGTCATCTCGGGAAGCCCGTTATGGACGCGTAGCTCGACCTGGTCGCCTCGGGCGGCACGAAGCGTGGGGCCGAGGTAGGCACCGTTCACGCCCCAGGTCTCGGCCGGCTTGTCGGGCAGGAGCTCGACACTTCCTTGTTGCAGAGTCAGGTCGAAGATCTTGCGGCCGTCCTTCTCCTGCGCCTCGAGCAGCGGCGGGATGGTGAGCTCATTCTCGAAGCCCACGTCGCCGACTGTGTTCACGTCGGCGCGCGAATAGAGCGTGCAGGCGCTCGCGGCAAGCGCGACGACGGCGAGTCCCGCTGCTGCCAGGATCGCGAGGATTACCCGCTTCATCGGGCGTCACCTCCGTCGCCCCACCGGCCGGTGGTCAGCGCGCTTGCCCTGCCGCGGATCTCGCTCTCGTAATCGGCTGCCTGATCGGCTCCGGCGCTTGCCAGGCGCGTCCTGCCGCCGATCGGGCCTATTCTTCGCTCGTCGAAAATGAGCGTGCGCTCGCCGCCCGCGGTGTGGAGTCGGGCGACGCTCACAACCGGGCGATCGGGATTAACCCCGCGGGCGCCTCCGTCCACGCGGACGGAGATGATGCTGTGAGGCTCGGGAAGAAAGAGCTCGGGTTCACTCGCTTCGCCCCGCATCTCGAGCATGGTCAGAGTCAGCCGGCGCGGGCCGTCGCGAGCGATCTCAAGCTGGCCTGGCGGCGCAGCTCCGCGCAGCCCGCCGAGCTCGTGCTGTCTGGTCGTCATTGAGTGTGCTCCTTCCTGTGTGCGACCCAGTCGCGGCCCGGACCACGGAACACTCAGCCGGGCGACGTGACGGTGATCGAGCAGGTAACGGGACATGCAGCGAGCCTGCCGTACAGCCGTCAGCCTCGCATCGGGCGACATCCTGATCCCGCACCCTGACTTCTCGGATGAGCCCCCCTGACATATCCTTGTTGCAAGGGAGGCGAGCGATGGCTCTGGTGGCGGAACGGCTCGTCGGGCGCAAGCCCGAGCTCGCGATGTTTGACCAGGCTCTAACGGATCTCGAGCGCGGCGGGTCCGCCGCGATCGAAGTCGTCGGTGAGCCGGGTATCGGTAAGACTCGGCTGCTGTCCGAGCTTGGCCGCACCGCTGATGCGAGGGGGCAACTCGTGCTCTCCGGCTCCGCGTCTGAGCTCGAGAGCGGCATACCGTTTTGGCTCTTCGTCGACGCGCTCGACGAGTCCGTCCATGGCCTCAAGCCGCATCGCGTCGCAGCCCTCGCCGACACGACCCGCGCAGAGCTGGCAACAGTCTTTCCGTCGCTTTCCGAGCCAGCCACGCAGCCCGGCGCGGCACTCGAGCACGAGCGCTACCGAAGCCACCGAGCCGTGCGCGAGCTGCTCGAGCGACTTGCCGACGCGCAACCGCTTGTGCTGCTCCTCGACGACGTCCACTGGGCCGACCCCGCATCCCTGGAGCTGCTCGGAGCACTGCTGCATCGGCCGCCCTCCGCGCCCGTACTGATCGCTGTCGCCCTCCGTCCGCGCCAGGTACCCGACCGTCTATCCGTCCCACTAGCGCGCGCCGAGCGTGCGGGGACGCTCGCCCGGGCCGAAGTCGCGCCGCTTAGCCGCGCCGAGGCTCGCGAGCTCCTGAGTGACTCGCCCGACGAGGTAGGAGCCGTGCTGTACGACGAGAGCGGCGGCAATCCCTTCTATCTCGAGCAGCTCGCTCGCTCGCTCGACCGCCCAGCAGAACCTCCGCCGGCGCGGATCACGACCGTCGCCGAAATCGACGTTCCAGAGAGCGTCGCGGCCGCGCTAGCAGAGGAGCTCAGCCTCCTGTCGGAGCGCGCACGTCTCGTGCTGCAGGGTGCCGCGGTCGCCGGAGACCCGTTTGTGCCCGAGCTGGCGGCCGCCGCCGCCGACGTTCCCGACGCGGCTGCCCTCGAGGCGATGAACGAACTGCTGCAGCGTGACCTTGTCCGCAGCACCCATGTTCCGCGGCAATTTCGGTTCCGGCATCCATTCCTGCGCCGGGCGGTCTACGAGTCGGCACCCGGCGGCTGGCGGATCGCCGCGCACGAGCGCAGCGCGCGCGCGCTCGCCGCGCTGGGCGCCTCGGCGGCAGCACGCGCCCACCATGTTGAGTACTCAGCCCGCGCCGGCGACCTGGCCGCCGTCGCCCTCCTACGGGAGGCCGGCGAGTCAGCGGCCCACCGAGCTCCCGCAAGTGCCGAACGCTGGTTCGGCGCCGCGCTTCGCCTGCTCCCCGACGCCGCGCCCGCCGCGGATCGTGTCGAGCTGTTGCTCGCGCGTTCCCGATCGCTGGCCGCGACCGGGCACTTCGCGGATAGCTACGCCGCCCTGCTCGAGAGCTTGACGATCGTGCCCGAGGAGTCCGTCGGGTTGCGCGTGCAGGTCACCACCGCGTGCGCCGTTGTCGAAAATCTGCTCGGCCGACACAAGCAGGCCCGCACACGTCTCGAAGACACACTCGCCGAGATTGGCGACGCCGACTCGCCGGACGCGATCGCGCTCATGATCGAGCTCGCCGTCGACGCGCTCTTCAGCGCCGACTACGAGGCGATGCACGCGTGGGCGCTTCGCGCGGCCGACGCGGCGACGCCGCTGGGAGATCGCGTCCTGGGCGCCGCCACACTCGCTGTACGCGCCGCCGGGGCCGCACTTGGCGGAGCTGTTGTCAATGCACGGGTCTATCGCGAGCAGGCCGCGGAGCTTGTGGATCGGCTTTCGGACGACGAGCTCTCCAGGCGTCTCGACGTCCTCTTCCACCTAGCCAACGCGGAGATGTACCTCGACCACTTCGAAGACGTGTGCCGCCACACCGATCGTGCGCTCCGTATCGGCCGTGCCACGGGACAGGGCGATCTGTTTCCGATCCTCCTTCCGATGCTTGGAACGGCCCTCTGGTTACAGGGCCGGGTAGCGGAATCCACTGAAGTACTCGACGGGGCCGTCGAGGCGGCACGGCTGGTGGACAACCCACACGGGCTCGTCTGGAACCTACTGAGCCGCTCGCTGGCGGGATTCGCCGCCGGAGACGTCGACGTGGCGCTCGGCACCGGGGAGGAGGCCGTCGACGTCGCGCGTCACCTCGACGCGGGCACGGCTTCCGCCTGGGCCGCCGTCGCCCTCGCGACCGCCCTGTTCGGCACGGATCGAGCTGCACGCGCGGCCGAGCTGCTCATCGCCTCCGGCGGGATCGACCAGCAGCAGATCGGAGGTGGCTGGCGAGTCCGCTCACTGGAGCTCCTCACCCGCTGCCTGCTCGCCTCGGGCAGACACGAAGAAGCTCAGCGGACGGCAAGCACCGCTGCGGAATGTGCTGACGGCATCTCGTTGCCGATGGCGGCCGCGATGGCGGATCTTGCTCGGGCTGTGGTCATGCTCGACTCCGGTGATTCCGGCGACGCAGCAGAACGAGCGCTCGCTGCGGCCACATCGCTCGAAGAGGTGGGGAACCTCTTCGATGCCGCCGGTGCCCGCACGCTTGCGGGACGCGCGCTCGCCCGAGCGGGCGAGCATGACCGGGCGGCGACCCAGCTCGAACGTTCAGCGGCCGCCTTCGACGGCTTCGGCTCACCCCGCCTCCGTGCAGAAGCGGAGCGCGAGCTCCGGAAGCTCGGGCGCCGCATCCACCGCCGAACACGTGCCGGCGACGCAGACGCACCCGGCGTCGCCGCGCTCACCGGACGCGAACTCGAGGTTGCGCGGCTCGTCGCCGACGGCAAGACGAACGCTGAGATCGCCGCCACCCTCTACCTCAGCCCCAAGACCGTCGAAACGCACCTGCGGAACACATTCCGCAAGCTCAACGTCTCCTCTCGACTCCAAGTCGCGCGCGCAGTCGAGCAATCTGATCGTGCTGGGCACACGACCTGATGCGCAAACGGGCCGGGTAAAGCGTGACCCACTCGGTCCGCTCGCGCGCGCCAAGACCCGCCACGCCGCCCCTGGCGGTGACGCGAGGGATCTGGTTCCCGCGCGGCACCACTAGGAGGAGGGCGGCCGCCCTGGGCCAGTGTTCGGGAATATCCCCAGAGAGGCTGGCCGAGATGGTTTTGGTCTATCCGGGAAGGTCGAATGCCCACCGCGTCAGAAACTCGTGCACGTTGCCGAGTGAGCTGACGTACTCGACGTGATGGTCGCTCTCGAGCTTGTAGAGACCACTCGCGTTGAACGTCACGAGCGCCCACTCGCCACGACGATCTTCCTCAAGCCTGTCGACACGAAGCGGTGACGCTTCCGGCCGCAAGTCCTCCATGAACATGTAGAGAGCGTCCTCGGAAGGGTCGTCGTAGACCTCGCCATTGGGGTCTGTTGCGCGGAGGATTGGCGCGGTCATCCGGGGCGATGCTAACTTTCGACACCTACCCGCGTCGGATGCGGTGGGCTGCGCAAGAGTCATGACACCCGAGACGGCGAGTACGAAGCTAGATCCGAAGGGAACATTGAGGGAACACAACCCCGGGCATCGATAGGCACGCGCGGTCACTCGTCTTCGGGCGATTCCTTCTTTTTGCGCGGCTTTCGTGCTCGCGACTTCCCGGCCTTGCCCGCGCGTTCCGTCTCGTCGCTCAGTGGTAAGGAGGGGGGTCGACGGTTCGAGTCCGTCAAGAGGACTTCCTGCGATTTGCAGCAGCTTTGCGACTTCTCGCGATGTAGCTCACGTTGACCACGACGCAGCTCGCGCCGTACGTGCTCGCACATGTCGAGGACGACCAGGAGCTCGTCAGCCGGACGAAACGCGGCGTCACGCGGTGACCTTCGCTGGCTTCGTCCCCGTCCTGACCCGCCCCGGAGGGCGCTCCTCCGTCTCGGCCGCGAGCGTGTTCCGTTCACGTTGAGAGCGGTGTGCGCTGCGCCGGATCGTGCGCGGGGTTCAATCCTGCTCGATTTCGTTCGTAGCTTGCGCGTGGCAGGCTGTCCAGCCGTGGCGTGGAAGCCCAATAGGCGCGAGGTACCGCCAGCGTCGGCTCAGGGCGGCGGGGAAAGGACGAGTGACTCATGGTGACGATGGAGGAGATTGCCGGCGTCTCGATCTTTGCCGGGCTTGGCGCGGTCGAGCGCGAGCGGCTTTCCCGGCTTGCGGCGGATGTCCGGCTCGTGCCTGGCCAGTACGCGGTGCACCCGGGGGACGAGCGGGTGCTGTTCGCGGTGCTCGAGGGCCGCCTGGAGACTGTCGCGGTTGTCGACGGGATCGACCGCGTCGTCGGCGGGCGCGGCGTGGGTGAGCTCGTCGGAGAGGTGCCGATGGCGCTGGGAACGACCTTCCCGTTCGGATTCCGGGCCGCTGAGCCGTCGCGGCTCATGCGCATCGAGGCTCGGGACTACCACGCGATCGCGGCTTCAGCACCGGAGGTGGGCGTGAAACTCGGTGAGCTGGCGCGAGAGCGGATCGGTGCATTGCAGGGCATTACGGCCGATCCGCGCCCGCCCCGTGCGATCATCGTCGGCCATCGCTGGGACGCCTCGTGCGCGGAGCTGCGGCGCTTCCTCGACCGCAATCAGATCACGTTCCGGTGGATCACCCCGGATGCGCCGGACGCGACGAGCCATTGGGACGGCCCTCTTCCCGCGGATCGCGATCTTCCCGTCATTCGTGTTGTCCACGGGAAGACTGTGGTGCGGCCGCAGCTACGCCGGGTGGCCGAGCTGCTCGAGCTCGGCACCGAACCCGTGGCCGCGGACTACGACACGGTCATCGTCGGTGCCGGGCCCGCCGGGCTGGCGGCAGCGGTGTACGGGGCGTCGGAGGGCCTGCGGACGATCGTGATCGAGCGGGAGGCGCCCGGCGGCCAGGCCGGCACGTCAGCTCGGATCGAGAACTACCTCGGGTTTCCGTCCGGCGTGTCGGGCGAGGAACTGGCGAGCCGTGCGCTGCAGCAGGCACGGAGGCTCGGCGCCGAGATCCTCGTCACCCGGTCGATCACACGGATCGACGCTCCGACACGGGAGGTCCACCTCGACGGGGGCGACGTCCTCAGGGCGAAGACGATCATCCTCGCCTGCGGTGTTTCATGGCGGCACCTGCCGATCGAGGGATTCGAACGGCTCGTCGGGAAGGGCGTCTCCTACGGAGCGGCGCGCAGCGAGGCGTCGAACGCGCACGGGCTCGACGTCCATATCGTTGGCGCGGGCAACTCGGCGGGGCAGGCGGCACTTTTCTTCTCCGCGCATGCCCGGAGCGTCACGATCCTCTGCCGTGGCGACAGGCTCGAGAAAAGCATGTCGCGCTACCTCATCGAGCAGCTTGCGACCCGGTCGAACGTCAGCGTCATGTTCGGAATGGAGGTGGCGGCAGTGCACGGAGAGGATTCGCTTCAGGCAATCGATGTCCACGCCCGCCCAAGCGGGGAGACAATCCGGCTCCAGTCGGGAGGCCTCTTCATCTTCATCGGGGCTGATGCGGAGACGGCGTGGTTGCCACCCGAGATCCTGCTCGACCGGAGGGGCTACGTCCTTACGGGCTCCGACGTGCGAGCGGCGGGACGCTGGGAGCTCGACCGGGATGCTTACCTGCTCGAGACGAGCGTCCCCGGAATTTTCGCGTGTGGCGACGTTCGTTTCAGCCCGGTGAAGCGTGTGGCCGCCGCCGTCGGAGAAGGGAGCATGGCCATCGCTTTCGTGCATCAATACCTCAAGGACGCGCCGCTCAGAGCGAGCGTGTAGCGCCTTACGCCTCGTTGCAATGGATAGATCGCGGTCCAGCCGGTCGCGGGTTCGCGTCTTGCCGTACCACGAACCAGACCGACTGTCCGGAGGCGGTCGCTCTGTCTTCGCCAACAGACCGAGCCGAGCGTCGCGCTCCCGGCGTCCCGGAGACAATGGCCCGGGGTCCCGATCGGATCGGGAGATGTGTCCCGGTGAGCGAGGTTCTGCGGCGCCCGGATCCAAGACCTCCGCTGTCTCGCGGAGCCAAGTGCGTGAGGCGACCGCGGGATCTCGTCCCGCCCCGCAGGACCGGAAGCCGCTCGCCGGACGTCCGCTCGAGCCGGCCGCCTAATCGAGGGAACACTGAGGGAACACCAACGCGAGCGCTCGCGGCCTACGGCGGTCACTCGTCTTCGGGCGATTTCCTCTTCGTGCGCGGGTTTTGTGCCCGCGGTTGTGGTAAGGAGGGGGTCGACGGTTCGAGTCCGTCAGAGGGCTTCAGGTTTCTGCGTGCTCAGACGCGTTTCGCGTTGTCATCATTGGCGTCGTGGAACGTGTTCGGCGTCCACCCAGCGTCCACCGCGTGGACGTCGAGCGCTTCGGCAGCCCTATACGTGTCGAGCAGCTTGATCGCGTGGGCGCGGCCGTCGCGGGCGAGGTGGCCGTAGTGGCGGTCTATCATCGCCAGGCTTGTTCCCATGTAGCGGGAGAGATCGAAGGTGGAGATGCCAGCACGGAGCGCGAAGGTCGCGAACGTATGCCGCAGATCGTAGACGCGGCGGAGCGGCTCGATCCCCGCCGCGCACTGAGCGGGTTTCCACGCCCGGTTGCGGAAGTTATGCAGGTCGAGGTGGCCGCCACGCATGGCCGGAAACACGAGCGGGCAGTGCGGATTGGGTGGTAGCTCGTCGAGTGCGGCAAGCGCGATCGCCTGCAATGGAACAGCGCGCACGCTCGCCTTCGTCTTGGGCGTCTTGATTCGGCCGTTCCTGAATGTGCGGCGGACGTACACGACCTGGGCGTCGCGGTCGATGTCTCGCTGCTCAAGCGCGAGCCACTCGCCCGGTCGCAGCCCGGTGGCCGCGGCGAAGAGCACCATCGGGCCGTAGCGCAGGCCGAGCCTGCCGGCGAGCGCGTAGAGCTCGTCCCACGAGTCGAAGGGCCGCTTCTCCGTGTAGCGCCGTTGGGGGGTTCTCGACGCCGAGCTTGGCCGGGTTGACGTCTAGCAATCCCCAGCTGACTGCCCGGGCGAGCACCTGGCGGAGCGCCTGTGTTGCTTCGAAGCGGTGCCCAGGCGGGATCGTTATCCGCCACGCCGCGATCGCCGGCGAGCGGAGCTGGCTGAGCCGCCGCTCGCCGAAGTCGCGCACCGCCTTTGCGAGCAGCCAGCGCAGCTTCTCGGTCGTCTCCGGCTCGCCCTCGTGCTGGGCGAGATAGACGTCGACGAACTCCGCCAGCGTCGGCGACTCCACCAGGCCCTGCTCACGCCTTAGCCGTTCGAGCGCGCGCTCGAGCGCCTCGGCTGCTGCCTGCTCGGAAGCGAAGCCGCCGCACTGCACGCGCCGCGAGCCGCGACCGCCGACCCGGTAGCGGTACGCCCAGCGCATCCCGTCTCTGCCCTGGCCTGCAAGCGGAAAGACCTGCCCCTGCTGCGCCATCGTGGCACCTCCTCAAGTCGACACTGAGGAACGCATGCCACGACGCGGGACCTCAGGACCCCCTCAGGAGAGCCGCTCGAGGCTCGGGAGACGTTGCGCTACCGGCGGACGGCAGGTGAGAACGCGCGCTTAGCTGCGGCCGTTTCGAGGTGGTCCGGACTTCGTTTTGTGTTCGAGGAGGACCCCGGCGCGGTCGGCCGCCGGCGGCGGCTCGGCGAGCGCCCGCCGGAGGTAGGCGGAGGCGCTCTCGGGCGCGCCGTCGGAGAGCGCGCGACGTGCGGCCTCGCGGAGCGTCTCGACCACCTCGGGGCGGCCGCCGGGCGGCGCGGCGACGAGCTGCGCGGCGACCCGCTCGATCGCCGCTCCCGTGTCGGCGAGCACCGCGGCTGCTCGGCCGTGCGCGAGGTCGCGGGCGCCGGGCACGAGCTCCTGGTAGACCGCTGTCCGCAGAAGGGGATGGACGAAGCGGAGGAGCGGCTCGCGCCCCAGGAACTCGGCGCGGACGACACGGCCGGCCGCCTCCTGGGCGCGCTCCACGTCGAGGGCGGCCAGCGCCGCGGCGTGGACTAGCTCGACGTCGTCCCCGAGCACTGCCACGGCCTCGGCCAGGCGCGTCGCCTCCGGGCCGAGCTTGGCGAGCTCGAGCCGGACGCGCCGGGCGACGACCTCGGGCGCGAGCCGCCGCACCTCGGCGATCACACCCGCGGGGTCGTGCGCCGGTCGCGCGGCGACGAGCGCGTTCAGGAGCTCGCGGTGGCCGGATCGGCCAGCAGGCCGGCGAGCGCCGGGTCGGCGTCGGTCTCGAGCCTCCTGACGGTGCCGGCGAGGAGGACGCGGATCCCCTCGGGGCGGGGGCCAGGTACCCCAGCCACCGGCGCGAGGGGACGTCGGCCCAGTGCAGGTCGTCGACGGCGAGCATGAGCGGGCGGCGCTCGGCCAGGTTGGCGATGAGCCTATAGAGGCCGTGGAGCACGGCGAAGGCGCTCTCGTCGTCGGAGAGGTCGGGGACCGGCATCGGTCCCGTCCCGAAGAGCGGGGCGGCGAGCGCGGCGGCGCCCTCGACGGCCGCCTCGCGGTCCTGTGCGCTCGCACGCGCGACGACCGGCTCGAAGCGCTGGCGGACGACGCCGAACGAGAACGTCCGCTCGAGCTCGCCGCCGCGGGCCGACAGGACGGCGACGCCTCCGCGTGGGCCCGCTCGCGGAGCTCGCGGGGCAGCGCCGTCGTGCCGATCCCCGCCGCACCGTCGATCACCGCGAGGCGGCCCGCTCCTGCGACGACGGCGGCGAGCGCCGCCTCCAGCGCCTCGATTTCCAGCTCGCGCTCCAGGAGCTCGGCCGAAACCGCCGCGGGGGTCGTCGCGGACTCCGCCAAGGCGATCGAGGATCGAGCGCCTGCGGAGCGGCTCCGAGCTGGAAAACCCTTCGGAAAACCCTTCGGGGCGTGCCCGTAGTGGGCGGACCCGTGTGCGCGCAGGATCGGCGCATGCACACGAACAGGAGGTCCGCAATGCCCACGATGCTCGTCACCGACTGGCGCGAGCTCGCCGACCGCTCCGTCGACGGCGTAGACGTGCGGCTCTGGTGGAGCAGCTCGACCGGCCGCGTCCAGGTCACGCTCGTGGACCACCGCGGCGGTGACCACCTCGTCGTCGACGTCGACGGCGCGCACGCGCTCGACGCCTTCCGTCACCCGTTCGCCTACGTGAATCGGGCCGACCGCCTGCCGCGCCCGCGGCGCCACGACCTCGCACCCGCTTCTGGAAGGGAGGAGCAGTGACTCGCCTCAACGTCGCCTGGACGCTCGCGATCACCTCGCTGGCGCTGTTCATGGTCGTGCTGGACAACCTCGTCGTCTCGACGGCGCTCCCGGTGATCCGGGTCGAGCTCGGGGCCTCGATCGAGGAGCTCGAGTGGACGGTAAACGCCTACACGTTGACGTTCGCCGTCTTCCTGCTCACCGGCGCCGCGCTCGGTGACCGCTTCGGCCGGCGACGCACGTTCGCCGCCGGCCTCGTCGTGTTCACGGTTGCCTCCGCCGCGGCGGCGCTGGCCCCGACGATGGACGCGCTCATCGCCGCGCGCGCCGTCCAGGGCGTCGGCGGCGCGCTCGTCATGCCGCTGACGCTGACGATCCTCAGCGGGGCGTTCCCGGCCGGCCGTCGTGGCGCGGCGCTCGGTCTCTGGGGCGCCGTGGGCGGCGTGGCGGTGGCCAGCGGCCCGCTCGTCGGCGGCCTGATGATCGAGGGGATCGCCTGGCAGTGGATCTTCTGGCTCAACGTTCCAATCGGCCTCGCCCTCGCGCCGCTGGCGCTGCTCCGGCTGCGCGAGTCGCACGGCCCCGACCGCTCCCTCGACCTCCCCGGCCTCGCCCTCGTCAGCGGCGGCCTGCTCAGCTTGGTCTGGGGCATCGTCAACGGCCACGGCCAGGGCTGGACGAGCGTCCCCGTTGCCGCCTCGCTCGGGACCGGGGCCGTGCTCCTGCTCGCCTTCGTCGGCTGGGAGCGGCACGCCACCCGGCCGATGCTGCCGCTGCGCTTCTTCCGCGACCGCGCCTTCGCCGCCGGCAACGCCGCCGCGCTGCTGATGACGTTCGGAATGTTCGGGGCGATCTTCCTGCTGACCCAGTTCTTCCAGACCGCCCAGGGGCTCTCGCCGCTCGACGCCGGCCTGCGGATCCTCCCCTGGACAGTGATGCCGATCGTCGTCGCGCCGATCGCAGGCGCTCTCTCAGGCCGGATCGGCGGCCGGCCGCTGTTGGCGGCCGGGCTCGCCCTCCAGGCGCTCGGGCTCGCCTGGAACGCGGCCGTCACGACACCGGAGATCGGCTACGGCTCGCTCGTCGGCCCCTTCGTCGTCGCCGGCATCGGGATGGGGCTCTTCTTCGCCCCGCTCGCCAACATCGTCCTCAGCTCGGTCCGCCCCGAGGAGGAAGGGAAGGCCTCGGGGGCCAACAGCGCCGTCCGCGAGGTCGGAGGCGTCCTCGGCGTCGCCGTCCTCGCCTCCGTCTTCACCCAGACCGGCGGCTACGACAGCGCCGCGACGTTCGTCGACGGACTCGTGCCCGCCACGTATGTCGGCGCCGCCGTCGTCGCAGCCGGCGCCCTCGCGGCCCTCGCCGTCCCGCGGCGGCCGCGCCCGCACACGACCGGAGCCGCACCCGCTCTCGCGGCCTCCGCCTCACCGGCCCACCGAAAGGAGATCTTCGCATGACCCCGCTCATCCCCGCCAACCACCTCGCCGCCCGCATGGGTCACTGGAGCGCGACCCACCGCAAGACGGCGATCCTCGGCTGGCTCGCCTTCGTGCTGACCGCCCTCGTGCTCGGCAGCCTGGTCGGCACGGAGAAGCTCAACCCCAGCATGTCCACCATCGGCGAGTCGGGCCGGGCCGACGCCGTCCTCGCCGACCGCTTCGACAAGCCGCTCGTCGAGCGCGTGCTGGTCGAGCACCCGACGCTCACCGCCGACGAGCCCGCGTTTCGGCACGCCCTCGCCACGATCGACCGGAGGCTCGCCTCCTTCGACACAGTGACGGCCGTCCGCGAGCCGGTCATCTCGGAAGACGGCCGCTCCGTCCTGCTGGAGCTCCAACTGGCGACGAGCGACATGCCGCAGGCGCAGAAGGATGTCCACCCGATCCTGGCGGCGGTCGCCTCGCTCCAGCGGGCGCACCCGGCGTTCTCGATCGGGCAGTTCGGCGACGCGAGCGCCGGCAAGCAGCTCGAGGAGGCCTTCGCGGCCGACCTCGAGAAGGCAGCCGTCTTCTCGCTGCCGA
>Ga0299913_10004060_pt1 | contig 12191 bp, 5 predicted proteins | sample RVTome_9_FD_201360 | JGI IMG/M metagenome (GOLD analysis project Ga0299913, IMG submission 201360) | Soil microbial communities from uranium-contaminated site in the Upper Colorado River Basin, Wyoming, United States - RVT155D38 (version 2) ... | reverse complement strand
GATCACCCCGAGGTAGTTCTCGAGCGCCCACTTGACGATCTCGTCGTTGAGCTGATTGCCGTTGGGACCGCAGTTCGTCAGCGTGGAAATCGCGAACCCTCGCTCGGGTGCCATTACGAAGTCGGAGTGATGACCGAGCGTGTCGCCGCCGTGACTGACGAGGCGTACACCGTCGACGTCGCGCAGCAACCACGAGATACCGACCGCATCTCCGAGCGCGCTGCCGGGCATCTCGAAGGTCGGTTCCTGCATCTTCTTCAGGAGCACCTCGGATAGCACTCTCGTGCCGTCCTGCGCGCGGCCGTCGCCGAGATGGAAACGCGCCCACTTGATCAGGTCGCCAGAATTCGATGAGATGCCTCCGGCTGGGTTACCCGCCCGCGACATCGCCCATGGCTTCGTGATCTTGATCGTTCCCTCGGGGTTCTGACTGTGCCCGGCCGAGAAGCGCCTCGGCATGATCTCGTTCGGGAAGAAGAACCAGTGCTCGAGCCCGAGCGGCTCGATGACCAGCTCTCTTATCGCTTGCTCGAAGGGCATACCGGTGACCTTCTCGATCACACGTCCCGCAAGAGACAGCGCGGCGTTGTTGTACGAGGCTGTCTTGCCGAGCGGAGTTACCTGCTCGATCGTTGCCATGCGCGCGACGTAACGCTCGAGCGCGTCGTCGCCATCGCCGGTGTTCTCGTGGAGGTCGCCTTGCCACCCAGCGGTGTGGTTCAGGAGATGGAGAATGGTGACGTTGGCCGCGACATCCTCGTCCTTGAGCTTCAGCTCCGGCACGTAGGTACGGACGCGCGCGTCGAGATCGATCTTGCCTTGCTCGACAAGGCGCAGGATCGCGGTAGAGGTGACGGTCTTCCCGGTTGAGCCGAACTGGAAGAGCGTGTGCTCGTCGATCGGCAACGGGTTCTCGATGCTCGTGACACCGTGGAAGGCGTAGTGCTCCTCGTCGCCGTTGAGGACACCGACCGCCACACCGGGTACTTCTAGTTGCGTTGCGATCTCCTCGACCTTGGCCAGGAGTTCCTTCTCGGTCGTCACATTCGCCTCCTCGTCACGAGGTTCTCGCGAAGGAGCCTCACACCTTCCCCCCCGCCTGGTTTGGTAGCTCGCCCCAAAACACCATGGGCCCCTTGGGGCGGGCTACCAGGCGGCCTACCCCCGAAGCCGCAGCCAGGCGCGGAGGAAATTGAGGGTTGGTTAGTTCCAGATCGCGTCGCGGGCGGCGTCGGTCGCCTGGATCCAGGCGTCGGAGTCGGCCCGGTCCGGCAGCGGCTCCTTGCCCACGAGCACCTTCAGTGCGAGTGCCAGGGACTCCTTGTAGACGACGCCGTAGCCCTGGTGGACGAAGTAGGCGGGGGTCGTGGGGCGGACCGCGTAATCCCACGTGATCTTCTCGGGATCGGCCGGGGTGGGGAAGGCAGTCTTCATCACGATGTCCTCGGCCTCGAGGCGGGTGAGCACGCCGTCGGACAGCGGTCCGTCTTTCGGAGCCCGGGACTTCGGCCCGACCGCAACGGCCTGGTCCTTGCGTTGACCTCCGTGCGTGTCGCCGAGGATCTCGCGCGCTTCGAGGATGATCCGAGACAGAACCCCGGCGGTCGTTGGGGCCGCGCACGAGGTACCGCCGAAGTCACGCGTCTCGACGTTGTCCTCGTCGGGCTTGATCTTCACGCCGAATGCGCCGGCAGCCCTCCACTTCGAGCCGAAGGAGGAGACGTCGACCGGATAGGAGTGCCACCAGTGGTCCTGGCCGTTGATCGGGGAAACCGCGCCGATGGTGAGTAGCCACGAGGGGCCACTCCACGGATCGGTCATGGAGTTGTCGGAATCGGGCGTCTTGCACTTGCAGGGGTCCTCGACCGGACCATCCGGCGGAAAGATCGTCGAGGAGTTCGTGTTGGTTGCGCCGTTGCCGGCCGAGAACACCACCGTCTGCCCGCGGTCGGTCGCGGTCTTGGTCGACGCCGGATCGCCGAGCGGAAGGTTGGCGAGGTTGCCCCACGAGTTCGACACGATGTCGATCCACTCTTGGTCGTTCGCCCATCCGAGGCTCCCCTCGCCGAGGCTCTCGACCATCACGATCAAAGCGTTGGGGTTGGCACCGAAGAATTGCCCTGCGGCGACGCTCGATACGCCGCTCCCGTGCCCCTGGTCGTCGAGGATCTTGCGCTCCGAGTACTCGCCGTTCGTGTCCCCGCTGCCATACGAGATACCGCCGATGATGCGCGTCCCCGGGAACCAGTGCAGCTCGCGCCCCACCACTCTGACCCACTTCGCCTCGTCGGCCTTCCGAGCCGCGTCGTAGCCCCTCTTGTCGGCGACGCCGAACGCAGGTCGAAACGCCTTCGCTTCCTTCGGATAGCCCTCGATGTACTTGGACGGGTGATGCACGAATTCGGGAGCGCGGAAGTCCTGGTGGTACGGGTTGATGCCGGTATCGGTGAAGGCGACCACCACGAAAGGCTTCTTGCGGAAAACGTCCATTGAACAGGCGAGCTGCTTGGACTTGGGGAGGCCGAGGCAACTCTTGTCGACCCGGACGTGGGTCTTCGAGTTACCCCAGTGGGAGTCGTCGTTGTACGCGAACCACTGATCGCGCGGCGGTGTCGGGGGGACCTGGGCATGCGCGCCGAGAGGCAGGGCCCCGGCGAGCACCGTTAGAACGAGTGAAAAGAAGAAGGCCCGGCGCATGCCCTCTTGGTTCGGGATACGCCGGGCCTTTCCTGCTGGTTTCTTACTCTGCAGCGACCTCTTGCTCGGCCGTAGCGGGCTCTTCCTCCTCGCCCTCCTCGGTCTCCCCGTCGGACGAAGGATCCTCGGCGCCGCCGACGGCGGCAAGGTCGATGCCGCCCTCGGAGCTCGAGCCGTTGCCGTTGCCGTCGCCGACCACCCCGAGCATCGCCCGGGCGGCCTCCTCGGCCTCCTCGTCCTCGCGGGGTGGGAGTCCGAACATGGCCCTCGCCTCGTCGTCGGAGATCGCACCCTCGCCCTTCGTCACGACCCTGATGGAACGGTAGCGGGTCATGCCGGTTCCGGCGGGGATCAGCTTCCCGATGATCACGTTCTCCTTGAGCCCGAGCAGCGGATCCGACTTGGCGCGGATCGCGGCTTCGGTCAGGACCCGGGTCGTCTCCTGGAATGATGCCGCCGACAGCCACGATTCCGTGGCGAGCGAGGCCTTCGTGATCCCCATGAGGATCGGGCGGGCGGTGGCGGCCTCTCCGCCGCCGGACACCGTTCCCTCGTTGGAGTCCGCGAAGCTCTTCGCGTCGACGAGCTCACCGGGCAGGAATTCGGTGTCGCCCGGCTCGATGACCGTGACCTTGCGAAGCATCTGACGGACGATCAACTCGATGTGCTTGTCGTGGATCGGCACACCCTGGCTGCGGTACACGCTCTGCACTTCGTTGACGAGGTAGAGCTGCACCTCGCGCATACCGAGGATCTCCAGAATCTCGTCGGGGTCCTTCGACCCCTCGGTGAGTGCCATACCGGCCTCGACCGTGTCCCCGGTGCGCACCCGAAGCCGAGCGCGGCGTGACACCTTGTAGGTGATCGGCTCGCTGCCGTCGTCGGGGACCAGCTCGATGGAACGCGTGCGCTCGTCCTCGTGGATCTCGATGCGTCCGGACGCACGTGCGATCTCGGCCTTCCCCTTCGGGGTGCGAGCCTCGAATAGCTCGACGACACGGGGCAGACCGTGCGTGATGTCCTCACCGGAAACACCTCCGGTGTGGAACGTACGCATCGTGAGCTGCGTACCGGGCTCGCCGATCGACTGCGCTGCGACGATCCCGACTGCTTCCCCGAGCTCGACGAACTTGCCGGTCGCGAGCGACACGCCGTAACACTGCTGGCAGACCCCGTAGCGAGCGTCGCATGTCAGAACGGACCTGACGATGACCTCCTTGACCCCGGCGTTCACGATCTCGGCCGCCAGCTCTGCGCTTACCGCCGTACCCGCTTCCGCGATGACGGTCCCGTCTTCGGTCGCGGCATCCTCGAGGAGCACCCGCGCGTGGAGCTTCTGCTTCACGTGGGGCTTCTCGACGACGAGATCGAGTTTGATGCCTCGGTCGGTCCCGCAGTCCTCCTGGCGAACGATGACTTCCTGGCTGACGTCGACGAGACGCCGCGTTAGGTAACCGGAGTCGGCCGTCCGCAGCGCCGTGTCGGCAAGACCTTTCCGAGCACCGTGCGTCGAGATGAAGTACTCGAGGACGGATAGACCTTCACGGAAGTTCGCGCGGATGGGCCGCGGGATGATGTCACCACGCGGGTTGGCTACGAGACCGCGCATACCGGCGATCTGCCGGATCTGCACGATGTTCCCTCGGGCTCCGGAGTTGGCCATCATGTAGATCGGGTTGAGGTCGTCGAAGGACCGCTCCATCGCGTCCTTGACCTCTTCGGTCGCCTCCGTCCAGATCTCGATCAGCTCCTGGCGACGCTCGTCCTCGGTGATGATCCCCTTGCGGTACTGACCCTCGACCTTCTCGGCCCGCTTCTCGTGCTCGGCCAGGATCTTCGGCTTCTCGGGTGGCGTCGTGACGTCTTCGAGACCGATCGTCACACCGGCCTTGGTTGCGAAGCCGAATCCGATGTCCTTGACCGCGTCGAGGACCACGGCGAGCTCTTTCTTGCTGTAGTCGCGCGCGCAACGGTCGATCAGCGCGGCGAGCTCCTTCTTCTTCACCGGAGAGTTCTGGTAAGGGAAGGTCTCGGGAAAGGCTTCGTTGAAGATGACGCGCCCGGGCGTGGTCTCCATCAGCCGCTTGGGATTCGCGTCGAAGTCTTCCTGCGACTCGTCCTCGAATCGCTTCAGCCCGCGCACCCTGACCTTGGCATGGATGCCGACGACCTTCGCGTCGTAGGCACGAAGCAGCTCGTTCGGTGAGCTGAACGTGCGGCCCTCGCCGGGCTCGCCGTCGTGTGCGACAGTCAGGTAGTAGGCGCCGATGATGATGTCCTGCGTGGGCGCCACGATCGGGTCGCCGTGCGCGGGGCTCAACACGTTGTGGGCCGAAAGCATCAGCAATCGCGCCTCGGCCTGCGCCTCCGAACTAAGCGGCACATGCACGGCCATCTGGTCGCCGTCGAAGTCCGCGTTGAACGCGACGCAGACGAGTGGATGGATCTGGATCGCCTTTCCTTCGACCAGCACCGGCTCGAATGCCTGGATGCCGAGACGGTGCAACGTCGGCGCACGGTTCAGCAGGACGGGGTGCTCGTGGATGATCTCCTCGAGCACGTCCCACACGTGTGGACGGCTTCGCTCGACCATGCGCTTGGCCGACTTGATGTTCTGCGCGTGGCCGAGATCGACCAGCCGCTTCATCACGAACGGCTTGAAGAGCTCGAGCGCCATCTGCTTGGGCAGACCGCACTGGTGCAGCTTCAGCTTCGGTCCGCAAACGATCACGCTGCGGCCCGAGTAGTCGACGCGCTTACCGAGCAGATTCTGACGGAAGCGACCTTGCTTGCCCTTGAGCATGTCGGACAGCGACTTGAGCGGGCGGTTCCCGGGACCCGTGACGGGACGGCCACGACGACCGTTGTCGAACAGCGCGTCGACGGCCTCCTGGAGCATCCGCTTCTCGTTGTTGACGATGATCTCGGGAGCACCGAGATCGAGCAGCCGCTTCAGACGGTTGTTGCGGTTGATCACCCGTCGGTAAAGGTCGTTCAGGTCACTCGTTGCGAATCGGCCACCGTCGAGCTGCACCATCGGACGCAGGTCGGGCGGGATGACCGGCACGCAGTCGAGCACCATGCCCATCGGGGTGTTCTTCTTCGTGGGGTCGGTGAAGGGCGCGACGACCTTCAGGCGCTTGATCGCCCGCTGACGCTTCTGACCCTTGGCCGTCTTGATCTGGTCGCGGAGGAACTCCTCCTCGGCGGGAAGGTCGAGCGCGGCCAGTAGATCCTTGATCGCCTCGGCCCCCATGCCGCCCTCGAAGTAATCGCCATAGCGATCCTTCAGCTCGCGCCACAGGATCTCGTCGTCGACGATCTCCTTCGGCTTCAGGTCTCGGAACGCGTCCAGCGTGTCCTTGACCAGGGCGATGTTCTTCTCGGCGCGCTCGCGCACCTCTTTCTGCTGACGCTCCGATTGGTTCTTCGCCGTGTTCTTCTCGGAGCTACGCGCCTTGCGCTCCTCCATCTCGGCGAGGCGACCTTCTAGCTCCGCCAGGATCTCTTCGATCCGCTTGTCACGGTCGGCTTCGATCCGGGAGACCTCGTCCGCGATGTCCTCTTCGAGGGTCGGGAGGTCCTTGTGACGCTTCTCCTCGTTGACGCTCGTGACGATCGACGCGGCGAAGTAGATGACCTTCTCGAGGTCCTTCGGCGCGAGGTCGAGCAGGTATCCGAGACGGCTCGGGACGCCCTTGAAGTACCAGATGTGCGTCACGGGGGCGGCTAGCTCGATGTGGCCCATGCGCTCGCGCCGTACTTTCGAACGCGTCACCTCGACACCGCAACGCTCGCAGATGATGCCCTTGAAGCGAACGCGCTTGTACTTACCGCAGTAGCACTCCCAGTCCTTCGTGGGCCCGAAGATCTTCTCGCAGAAGAGTCCGTCCTTCTCGGGCTTCAAGGTCCGGTAGTTGATGGTCTCCGGCTTCTTGACCTCGCCGTTGGACCACGCGCGGATCTGGTCCCCGGTCGCGAGACCGATCCGCAGCTCGTCGAAGTAGTTCACATCAAGCACTAGCGACCTCCTCGTTGACGCTGTTTGGCCTCTGGCGAGCGAAAAGCCCGCAAGGCAAGGCCGCAGGGAGCCGGCGTACTGCGAAGTACGTCGGCGACTGAGAACGCAGCATGGCGGAGCTTTGCAGCCGCCAGGGACGAACGTGTGTTGACGAGGGGGTCGCCATCTAAACCTCCTCAACTGAGCTGGGTTCGCGACGGGACAGATCGATACCGAGCTCTTCGGCGGTGCGGAAGATGTCCTCGTCGATCTCTTTCATCTCGATCTCTTCGCCTTCCGCCGAGAGCACCTCTACGTTCAGGCACAGCGACTGCATCTCTTTGATCAGCACCTTGAAGCTCTCCGGGATGCCCGGTTCGGGGATGTTCTCGCCCTTGACGATGGCCTCGTAGACCTTCACGCGGCCAAGAACGTCGTCGGACTTGATCGTGAGCAGCTCCTGGAGGCAGTACGCGGCGCCGTAAGCCTCGAGCGCCCACACCTCCATCTCGCCGAACCGCTGACCACCGAACTGCGCCTTACCGCCCAGCGGCTGCTGGGTGATCATCGAGTACGGACCCGTGGAGCGAGCGTGGATCTTGTCGTCTACCAGGTGGCTCAGCTTCAAGATGTACATGTAGCCGACGGTGATGGCATTGTCGTAGGGCTCGCCGCTGCGCCCGTCGTAGAGCTGGGCCTTGCCCACCTCGTTCACGAGCGGGTACTCGAACTTACGCTGCGAAGACACCTTGAGCGCGTTGAGGATCTCGTCCTCCTTCGCGCCGTCGAATACCGGCGTCGCAACCCAGGTCGGCTCCTGGTCGCGCCAGCGACCGGGGGCGCCATCGGACGTCGCTGTCGCGCCGTCCTCCCATCGCATCTTGGCGGCCCAGCCGAGGTGCGTCTCGAGAACTTGGCCGAGGTTCATACGCGACGGGACGCCCATCGGGTTCAGGATGATGTCGACGGGCGTGCCGTCCGCCAGGAAGGGCATGTCCGCCTCCGGGAGGATCTTGGAGATGACACCTTTGTTGCCGTGGCGTCCGGCGAGCTTGTCGCCCTCCGAGATCTTGCGTTTCTGCGCGACGAACACGCGGACGAGCTCGTTGACGCCGGGCGGGAGCTCGTCACCGTTGTCGCGGCTGAACTCCCGGACCCCGATGACCTTGCCGGATTCCCCGTGGGGCATCTTCAGCGACGTGTCGCGGACCTCACGCGCTTTCTCTCCGAAGATCGCGCGCAGCAAGCGCTCCTCCGGGGTCAGCTCGGTCTCACCTTTGGGCGTCACCTTGCCTACGAGAACATCACCCGGGCCGACATCGGCCCCCACGCGCACGATGCCCCGCTCGTCGAGGTCGGCGAGGACCTCTTCCGAGACGTTTGGGATGTCGCGCGTGATCTCTTCGGCACCGAGCTTCGTGTCGCGCGCGTCGACCTCGTACTCCTCGATGTGGATCGAGGTGAGGACGTCCTGCTTCACGAGACGCTCGGACAGGATGATCGCGTCCTCGAAGTTGTAACCCTCCCAGGACATGAAGGCGACGATGAGGTTCGCGCCGAGCGCGAGCTCGCCCTTGTCGGTCGATGGGCCGTCGGCGAGGATGTCTCCGGCCTTCACGCGCTGGCCCTCGTTGACGACGGGACGCTGGTTGATACAGGTCGACTGGTTTGACCGGCGGAACTTGTCGAGCTTGTAGGTGCGCTTCTTACTGCCTTCTCCAACCACGATCCGGTCGGCCGAAACGGTGTCGACGGTCCCGGCCTCCTCGGCAACGATCACGTCACCGGCGTCGACCGCGGCACGAAGTTCCAATCCGGTCCCGACGTAAGGGGCCGTGGGGCGCAACAGAGGAACGGCTTGCCGCTGCATGTTGGCGCCCATGAGCGCGCGGTTCGCGTCGTCGTGCTCGAGGAACGGGATGCACGCCGCGGAGACCGAGACGATCTGCTTCGGTGACACGTCCATGAAGTCGACCTCGGACGGGTCGACGTACTCGACCTCATTGTTGCGTCCACGTACGAGCACCTTTGGGTCTACGAAGTCACCGTCGTCGGTGAGCACGGCATTGGCCTGAGCGATGATCGCCCGGCCCTCCTCGTCGGCGGTAAGGAACTCGATCTTTTTCGTGACCTTGCTGTCCTTCACGACGCGGTAGGGCGTCTCGATGAACCCGTAGCGGTTGAGGCGCGCGTAGGTCGACAGGGACCCCATCAGGCCGATGTTCGGACCCTCGGGCGTCTCGATCGGACACATACGACCGTAGTGAGAGCTGTGCACGTCGCGAACCTCGAACCCGGCACGCTCACGACTCAGACCACCGGGCCCCAGCGCCGACAAGCGGCGCTTGTGGGTCAGTCCCGCCAGAGGATTCGTCTGGTCCATGAACTGGCTGAGCTGCGATGAACCGAAGAACTCCTTGATCGACGCGACGACCGGGCGGATGTTGATCAGGGTCTGCGGCGTTATCGCCTCGACGTCCTGGGTCGTCATGCGCTCACGAACGACGCGGTCCATACGGGAGAGACCAACGCGGATCTGGTTCTGGATCAGCTCGCCGACCGGACGGATGCGCCGGTTGCCGAAGTGGTCGATGTCGTCTGTCTCGACCCCGGGATCGCCGGCGTGGAGACGAACGAGGTATCGGATCGTCTCCAGGATGTCGTCCTTGCGAAGGACCGCCCCGTACTCCTGGATCGTCTTCTCGTCGGACTTGAAGCCAAGCTTCTTGTTGACCTTGTAGCGACCCACCCGCGCGAGGTCGTAGCGCTTGGAGTTGAAGAACAGATTCTCGAGAAGGGCACGCGCGCTCTCGACGGTGGGCGGCTCACCCGGACGGAGCTTGCGGTAGATGTCCATAAGGGCCTCTTCCTCGCCCTCGATCGCGTCCTTCTCGATCGTGTTCTGGATCGACTCCGCGCCGTCGAACAGCTTGAGGATGTCGTCGTTGTCGCCGTAACCGAGCGCCTTCAACAGAACGGTGACGTTCTGGCGACGCTTGCGGTCGATGCGAACGCCGATCGTGTCCTTCTTGTCGGACTCGAACTCGAGCCAGGCACCACGCGCCGGGATGATCTTGCACGCGTAGATGTCCTTGTCGGACGTCTTGTCGATCGACTTGTCGAAGTAGACGCCGGGCGAACGAACGAGCTGCGAGACCACCACGCGCTCCGTCCCATTGATGATGAATGTCCCTTTGTCGGTCATCATCGGGAAGTCGCCCATGAAGACCGTCTGCTCCTTGATCTCGCCGGTTTCCTTGTTGATGAAAGCGGCGGTCACGAACAGCGGGCGAGAGAAGGTCATGTCCTTCTCTTTGCACTCATCCTCGTTGAACTTGGGTTCCTCGAAGCGGTGCGTGATGAACTGCAATGCGAGGTTGCCCGTGAAGTCCTCGATCGGAGAGATGTCGTTCAGGGTTTCCGCGAGGCCTTCCTCGATGAACCAGTCGAACGATTCCTTCTGGACCGAGATGAGGTTTGGCGGAGGGATAACTTCTGGAAGCTTGGAAAAGGTACGGCGTTCGCGCAGCGCGTTACTCGACAAACGAGCCTCCTCGTGGGTGCCGGCGTATCACGGGGATCTGATCCAGGCTCGGTGGTTCCCCTTAGTCCTCCGAGCCTTCCCCCGACCGGTTCACCATGGGCGGTTCTTAGCCGCGCGACACGACGAGAGCATCGATCTGGGGGCTGAACAGCAATCGAGCAGTATACGTCTACCCCTCGAGCTGGTCAACCAAAATGTGTTGCGGCGTATTCCGCCCTTGGGGGGTCCCGGGCAGGCTCCAGCAGGGGCGTTCGCCTACGGGGCGACACCCCTGCTTCCGCCCCGTTCCTTGGGTCCAAAGGGCGGAAAACCCCTTGTGGTTGGTGGGGTGGGGCGGGATGCTCGGGGGCGTCGTCTAGGCAAGGAGGGGTCATGCCGTTGTTCATGGACATCCACCACTTGGATGGGGAGGTCTCGGTTCTCGACGTCGCCAAGGCACATGCGGCAGACGTCGAGACCCAGAAGAAGTACGGGGTCGACTACAAGCGCTACTGGGTCGACGAGGCGGGAGGCAAGATCTTCTGTCTCGTGGACGCACCCGACGCGGAGACCGCGGCGAGGGTCCACAAGGAGGCCCACGGTCTCGTGGCCGATGAGATCCACGCGGTAACCGAGGGCTCCTGATCCGGTCCTGGACCGAAAAAGCGGCCCCCCTACCGGGGGCCGCTTTTTCACGTCTCGTCTTGGAAACTCTTATTTCACCTCTACGGCGGCACCCGCCGCTTCGAGCTTCGCCTTGGCTTCGTCGGCCTGCTCCTTGGTCACCTTCTCGAGCACCGGCTTCGGGGCGCCGTCTACCAGGTCCTTCGCTTCCTTGAGGCCGAGGCTCGTGAGCCCGCGCACCTCTTTGATGACCTGGATCTTCTTGTCTCCGGCTCCCGCGAGGATCACGTCGAACTCGTCCTTCTCCTCGGCGGCCGCTGCTCCGTCACCGGCTGCCGCGCCGCCGGCGCCCGGGGCGGCCACCGCTACCGGCGCGGCTGCGGTCACACCGAACTTCTCCTCGAACGCCTTGACGAACTCCGACAGCTCGAGCACCGTCCAGTTCGCAACGGCCTCGAGTACGTCTTCCTGACTCAGGCTCTTGGTAGCCACTACTGGTCCTCCTTCTCGTCTGAACCTTCAGTCGTGTCTTTGTTGACACTGCTTGCTAAGTCATTCCGACCTGTCATTCCTTAGAAGCAGTGTCAATCTCTGCAGCTTCGGATTCGGGGGCCGCGGGCGCTTGATCCACTGCCTCCGCGATCTCGGCGGGAGGTTCGGCCTCTTCCGCTGCGGCTTCCGCTTCGTCCTGCTGCTCGGTTTCGGGCTGCGCCGCGTCCTCCGCCTTCTCGGCTTCGTCGACCTCCGGTTGCTCGAGCGTCTCGTCGCCCGGTGGGGCCGCCGGCGTCTCGGCCTCGGCCGCCGGGGCTTCTCCCGCGCCGCCCGGCAGGTCTCCGCTTTCCTTCTTGGCCACGACTTGAGCCAGCATCGAGCCCAGATCGCGCAAGAGTGCTGCGAACACGTTCACGGTCTGCTGGGCCGGGCTGTTCATCAGCATCGCGACCTTGGCGAGCAGGACGTCACGAGGCTCTAGCTTGGCCAGCTCGCGTGCCTGGTCGGCGTCGATGACCTTGCCGTTGAGGACGCCACCCTTGATCGTGAGTACCGGGAACTTCTTGGCCGCCGCGTCGAGCGCTTTGGCGGCCGCGGCCACATCACCCTTGACGAACGCGATCGCGGTCGGGCCCTCGAGCAGGGCGACGAGGTCCTCGAGCCCGACCTCGCGCACTGCGATGCGGGCGAGTGTGTTCTTGAGGACCTTGTACTCGGCCTCTGCCTCCCGCAGGGCGTTGCGGACCTCGGCGATGTCCCCGACGTGGAGTCCGCGGTACTCGGTCAGCAGGACGGCGTCGGTCTCCTTGAACCGCGCGGCGATCTCTTCGACCGCCGCCACCTTGTCTGGACGAG
>Ga0299913_10004059_pt1 | contig 12192 bp, 10 predicted proteins | sample RVTome_9_FD_201360 | JGI IMG/M metagenome (GOLD analysis project Ga0299913, IMG submission 201360) | Soil microbial communities from uranium-contaminated site in the Upper Colorado River Basin, Wyoming, United States - RVT155D38 (version 2) ... | reverse complement strand
GCGATGGCCTCGGAGAAGGTGACCTTCGAGAACGGCGCCTCCGGCCAGGTCCTCAACCTCGAGGAGTCGTCGGTCGGCGTGGTCGTCCTCGGCGACTACCTCGGGATCAAGGCGGGCGACGAGGTGCGGCGCACCGGCGAGCTGCTCAGCGTGCCGGTCGGCGACGCCATGATCGGCCGGGTCGTCGACCCGGTCGGCCGCCCCCTCGACGGGCTCGGGACGATCGAGACGTCGCTCTCCCGCCCGCTCGAGTTCAAGGCGCCGGGGATCGTCGAGCGCCAGCCGGTCAACGAGCCGCTGCAGACCGGGATCAAGGCGATCGACTCGATGATCCCGATCGGCCGCGGGCAGCGCGAGCTGATCATCGGCGACCGCAAGACCGGCAAGACCGCGATCGCGATCGACACGATCCTCAACCAGAAGGGGCAGGACGTCGTCTGCGTCTACGTCGCGATCGGGCTCAAGGAGTCGACCGTCGCCGCGGTCGTCGACAAGCTCAAGGAGGAGGGGGCGATGGACTACACGATCGTCGTCTCCGCCTCGGCGTCCGACCCGGCGCCGCTCCAGTACATCGCCCCCTATGCCGGCGCGGCGATGGCCGAGTACTTCATGTACGAGCGTGGCCTCGCCACCCTGTGCGTGTACGACGACCTGTCGAAGCAGGCGCAGGCCTACCGGCAGCTCTCGCTGCTGCTGCGCCGGCCGCCGGGCCGCGAGGCCTACCCGGGCGACGTCTTCTACCTCCATTCGCGGCTTCTCGAGCGGAGCGTCAAGCTGCGCGACGAGTACGCGGTCGTGCCGGCCGACACGCCGGAGGACGCGACCGACCGCTCGCTCGCGGTGCGCCACCCCGAGGGCTTCGGCGCCCCCGAGGAGCACCGGCCCGACGAGGAGCGGGGGATCTACCACCGCACCACCGGGCGCGAGCGGGCCGAGGCGTGGCTCGAGACGATGGACGACGCCGAGGGCCACCGGGTCCACCAGTTCCCCGACTCCGGCGGCTCGATGACCGCGCTGCCGATCATCGAGACGCTCGAGGGCGAGGTCTCGGCCTACATCCCGACGAACGTGATCTCGATCACCGACGGGCAGATCTACCTCGAGCCCGACCTCTTCTTCGCCGGCATCCGGCCGGCGGTCAACGTCGGCATCTCGGTGTCGCGCGTCGGCGGCAACGCGCAGCGCAAGGCGATGAAGACGGTCGCCGGCTCGCTGCGGCTCGACCTCGCGGCCTTCCGCGACCTCGAGGCGTTCGCCCAGCTCGGCACCGAGCTCGACCCGGCGTCGGCCCGCCAGCTCGAGCGCGGCCGGCGGATGACCGAGCTGCTCAAGCAGCCGCAGTACTCGCCCTACCCGGTCAACGACCAGATCCTGTCGATCTTCGCCGGCACCCGCGGCTTCCTCGACGACCTGCCGGTCGCCCAGGTGCTCGACTTCGAGCGCGAGCTGCTGCGCCACTTCCACGACGAGTTCCCCGAGGTCGTCGAGGAGCTCGACCGGGAGAAGAAGATCTCCGACGAGCTCGACGAGAAGATCCGCAAGGTGATCGGCGACTTCAAGCAGCACTTCGTGCGCGAGCGCGAGGCGGCCCGGGCCGAGGAGGCCGAGGAAGGCGAAGCGTCGGAGCGGAAGGCGCCGCCCCGCGGCGCCGCGGTCGAGACCGCCGAGGTCGAGGCGCCCGCGGACGAGCCGGCCGAGCCGGCGGTCGCCGCCGCGGCGGGGGCCGAGCGGAGCTGAGCCGTGGCGAACCGCAGGGCCATCGTCAAGCGCCGCAAGGCGGTGCGCAACATCAAGAAGATCACGCGCACCATGCAGCTGATCGCCACCGCGCGGTTCCAGGCGGCGATGAACCGCGCCGTGGCGAGCCGCCCCTACACCGACAAGCTCGCCGAGCTCGTCGGCGACCTGGCGAAGGCGGCGGGCGAGATCCGCCACCCGCTGATGGAGACCCACGAGGACGCGCCGCGCGAGGCGCTCGTGGTGCTGACCTCCAACCGCGGCTTCGCCGGCGGCTACAACGCGAACGTCGTGCGGGCGGCGATCGAGCGGCTCGACGCGGCGTCGCGGCCGGTAGAGGTGACGATGGTCGGCAAGAAGGGGATCTCCGCCTTCCGCTTCCGCGGCCGCGAGATCGCCGAGCGCCACACGAGCTTCGACTTCCGCCCCGCCTACGAGGACGTCGAGCCGATCGCCCGCGGGCTCGTCGAGCGCTTCGTCGCCGGCGAGATCGCCGCCGTCCACGTGGCCTACATGCGCTTCCTCTCCGCCGGCAAGCAGGTGCCCGAGGTCGTGCGGCTGCTGCCGATCGCCCGCGAGGAGCTGGCGGCCGGCGAGGACGAGGACGAGGGCGAGGAGCGGACGGAGAAGGGCTACCGGCCGCTCTACGAGATCCGCCCCTCCGCCGAGGAGCTGCTCGACCGGCTGCTGCCGGCGACCCTGCGCATGCGCCTCTACCAGGCCTTCCTCGACGCCGCGGTCTCCGAGCAGATCTTCCGCATGGCGGCGATGAAGGCGGCGACCGATGCGGCCGAGGAGATGATCGGCGACCTGACCCGCCAGTACAACCGCGCCCGCCAGACCCAGATCACCCTGGAGCTGCTCGACATCGTCGGCGGCGCCAACGCCCTGGCCTAGCGGCGACGAACCGGACCGAAACGACCGACCCGAACGTCATCCCGAAGCGCAGGCGAGACACGCCGCCTGCCTCAGCACCGAGATCCCGAGGACCGAGACCATGGCCGAACCCCTCCGCACCGAGACCCGCGACACCACCCTGCCCGCCCCCGCCGGCGAGCCCGCCGCCGGCACCGTCATCCAGGTGATCGGCTCGACCCTCGACGCCCGGTTCCCCGAGGACCGGATGCCGGCGATCTACAACGCCCTCACCGCCGACGTCGAGCGGCAGGTCGGCTCGGAGATGGTCACCGAGACCCTGTGGTGCGAGGTCGCCCAGCACCTGGGAGGCGGCCGCCTTCGCGCCGTCGCCCTGGGCTCGACCGATGGCCTGCCGCGCGGCGCCCGGATCGTCGACACCGGCGCCCCGGTCACCGTGCCGGTCGGCGAGGAGACCCTGGGGCGCGTCTTCAACCTGGTCGGTGAGCCGATCGACGGCCGCGGCCCGGTCGAGGCGACCGAGCGCCGCCCGATCCACCGCGCGGCGCCCGAGCTCGCGGACGTCACCCCGAAGACCGAGATGTTCGAGACCGGGATCAAGGTGATCGACCTGCTCTGCCCGCTGGTCCGCGGCGGCAAGGCGGGGCTGTTCGGCGGCGCCGGCGTCGGCAAGACCGTCATCATCCAGGAGCTGATCGCCCGCCTCGCCCGCTTCCACTCCGGCTACTCCTGCTTCGCCGGCGTCGGCGAGCGCACCCGCGAGGGGAACGACCTCTGGCTCGAGATGCAGGAGGCGAAGATCGGCGACACCGGCAAGAGCGTCATCGACCAGACCGTGATGGTCTTCGGCCAGATGAACGAGCCGCCGGGCGCGCGCCTGCGGGTGGCGCTCTCGGCGCTGACCATGGCCGAGTACTTCCGCGACCAGACCGGCGCCGACACCCTGCTCTTCGTCGACAACATCTTCCGCTTCTCGCAGGCGGGCTCGGAGGTCTCGGCGCTGCTCGGCCGGATGCCCTCGGCGGTCGGCTACCAGCCCACCCTCGGCACCGAGATGGGCGAGCTCCAGGAGCGGATCACCTCGACGAAACGGGGCGCCGTGACCTCGATCCAGGCGATCTACGTGCCGGCCGACGACTACACCGACCCGGCGCCGGCGACCGCCTTCACCCACCTCGACTCGACGGTGAACCTCGAGCGCTCGATCTCCGAGAAGGGGATCTACCCCGCGGTCGATCCGCTCGCGTCGTCGAGCCGCATCGTCTCCGCCGAGGCGCTCGGCGAGCGCCACTACCGGGTGGCGCGGCGGGTCCAGCAGATCCTCCAGCGCTACCGCGACCTCCAGGACATCATCGCCATCCTCGGCGTCGACGAGCTCTCCGAGGAGGACAAGATGACCGTCGCCCGGGCGCGCCGGATCGAGCGGTTCCTGTCGCAGGCCTTCTACGTCGCCGAGCAGTTCACCGGCTTCCCCGGCGTCTACGTCAAGCCCGAGGACACCGTGCGCTCCTTCGAAGAGCTCGTCGAGGGCAAGTGGGACCACCTCCCCGAGTCCGCTTTCATGTACGTCGGCACGATCGAGGACGCCGCGAAGCGGGCCGAAGAGATGGAGAAGGGAAGCTAGGTCGCCCGTGGCGCGCGAGAAGACCTTCCACCTGTCGGTCGTCACCCCCGAGGGGTCGGTGCTCGACGCCGAGGCGATCTCGGCCGTCTTCCCGGCCCACGACGGCGCCTACGGCATCCTGCCGAACCACGCGCCGCTGCTCTCGCTCGTCGGTATCGGTGAGCTCAAGGCCACCCGCGCGGACGGCGTCACCGACCTCCTCTACGTCGACGGCGGCTTCGCCCAGTTCGTCGACAACCGCCTGACCCTGATCACCGAGCAGGCCCGCCCCCTCGACCGCCTCGACCCCGACGACCCCCGTCGCCTCCTCGAGCACGCCCGCGAGCTCCGCGCCTCCCGCCAGGTGGAGCAGACCGTCATCGACGCCGCCTTCGAGCGCGCCCGCGTCCAGAAACGCCTCCTCGCCAAGCGGCCGCACTAGCGCGACGACCGGGCGCGCTGCACCGCAGCGACGACGTCGGGCATCGCCTCGCCGGTGGCGGTGCGCTGCCAGGCGGGCGGCAGCCGGACCGTTGCGCTCTGCGGGAGGTCCGCCTCGTCGTTCATGCGCACGCTCTACACCCGGTCGCGCAGCCCATCGACGCCGTCCTCCACGGCGCAGTGGTCGCAGCAGTAGAAGGTGCCGTCGGCCTCCAGGCCGTGGCCGAGGATGGGGGTCTCGCACCGGGTGCAACGCGGGGCGAGGGCGGCGATCGCACACTCGAAGCTGTCGAAGACGTGGCTCTCGCCGTCCATCACCACCTCGAAGCTCTTGTCGTAGTCGTTGCCGCAACGTTCACATCGCGCCATGGCGTCTCCTTTCAAGCGGAGTCGTCGACGCGAGAACCGTGCCGCCGGGCCTCGGCCGCCCGCCACTCCGGCGCCAGCAGCCCCAGCATCACCGAGTCCTGCACCTCGCCGGCGACGTGGTAACGCTCGCGGAGCAGGCCCTCGCGGCGGAAGCCGAGCCGCTCGAGGAGGCGGAGGGAGGGCTCGTTCCGCGGGTCGACGTCGGCCTCCAGCCGGTGGAGTCCCAGCTCACCGAAGGCGAAGTCGAAGAGCGCGCGGAGGGTCGCCGACATCAGCCCCTCCCCCCAGGCCGAGCGGGCGAGGGCGAAGCCGATCTCCCCTCGCCGGTGGACCGGGTCGATCTGGAACAGTGTGGCGGTGCCGACCACCCGGTCGTCGGCGCGGCGCGCGACGCCCCACTGGAACAGGCTGCGCTCGGCGAAGTGGGCGCGGATCTCGGCCAGGTACTCGGCCGCCCGGCCGGGGTCCCTCCACGCCGGCTCGCTCCAGTAGCGGGTGACCTCCGGGTCGCTGAAGATCGCGAACAGCGCGTCGAGGTCGCGCTCCTCGAGCGGCCGGAGGACGGTGCGCTCGGACTCCAGGCGCGGGAGGCGGTCCCCCCGGACCGCGTCGGGCTCCATGGGCGAGAGCCTACTCCGTGTCCGCGTCCTGCCGGGCGGCCAGACGACCGGGCCGCTCAGAGCCTTGATGGAGGTGTCTGCGTCCAGGTGGAGCCGGAGCGGCTCAGGCACCGGCCGCGAGCTCTGCTTCTGGAACGGCACGCGGGCGGGTTGATGGGAAGGAGCCGCCGGACTCAGCGGCTCCGGTCCTGCGTCAGTCGCTCCAGGCGGAGCTCCTGGACGGCGCTGACGTCGAAGGTCAACTCCGCCTCACCTCCCGGCGCCAGCATCACCCACTCGACGTCGGAGAACGCTCCTGCGCAGGTCCTCGCTGCGATCTCCCAGGACGGCGCTCCACTCCACGTGATCCCATAGCCCTGCGGCGCCATTCCCGGGAGCTGGAGAGTCTGCACCATGCGCGCTTCGTCACGGTACGAGCTCTTCTCTCCGTTGCGTATCCGATTCCAGTGGACGAACGACTCATACTCGATGAAGCCGCCGTCGCCGGTCAGGAGGACCGCTCGACCGTGGGTCGCCGGCGGAAGGTCGTCCCTCCCCCACAACCGCAGCGCGACCGTTCCGGTGGGCAGCGTCGGTAGCGCGAGCGCGAGCTCGTCGTCGATGATGGGAACGCATCCCGACCACAGGAGCCGGTACGGTGCGGCGACCGTGATCACCGCGCGGTCGAGTGCCTCGGGCACTTCGAAACGAGCTCGCCCCTGGCCGTCGGTGTTCTGCTTCTCTCCGATCGGGATCCGTCCGAAGCCGTCCAGGGACACGCTCGCGCCGCCCACCCCCTCCCCGTCCATCGTCACCGCGATGGCGAGGATCCGTGTCGGCCAGACGACGAGGCGGACGTCGCTCGTGAGCGATCCGCTCGACAGGTCCACCGCAACGACTTCGGAGGTCGGAAGACCGTTCCCGCCGGCCTGGATGGAATAGGTCGTGTCTTCCAGCCCGGGCAGGTGGAACCGGCCGTTCTGGTCGGTTTCGCCGCGGATCTCGGTCAGTCTCGAGCGTGCGCCGGCCGGCCAGGCGACCACGGGGTAGCCGGGTCGGCTACGTCCCTCGGCGTCGGTCACCTCACCGTACACTGTGCCTGCGGGGACCTCGATCTCGAGCTCCATCGTGTCTTCGCCGATCGACGGGAGGACCTCCAGGGTGCGCTCGCGCTGCCAGATCGCTTCGTTCCACCGCACCGTCGCCATCAGCCATGCACGATCCGGACGCCGCATCCAGCCGGAGATCTCTCCGTCCTCGTCGCTCGCCAGGACCACCTTGTCTCCGGCGCCGGTCTCGAGCGTGACGGTCGCCTCGAGCGGCTCCCCGCCGAGCTCGATACGACCATGCACCGCCACGACGGGAACCCTGAGATTCAACCATTCGTCGGCCACGATCTCGCGGGTCTCGGTGAGGAGGCTCTCGCCGTCCTGAGACGAGACCTGCAGGTAGTACTCGGAGGGATGCAAGCCAGAGATGACCGCGATGCCTGATTCGTTCGCGGCGACCGTCAGCGGTCTTTGGTGCGGCGAGGCGCGTACGGGACGCATTGAAACCGTCCAGGCCTCGCCGGCGGGATGGCGGGGCGGGTCGAGCTGTACCTTGACCTGGATCGGCGGCGTGAGAGCGATCGTACCGACGACGGTTTCGGCAGCTTCTTCGAGATCGACAGCGTCGAGCACGCGCGGGACCCGTCCATCCGCGGACGCTTCCAGTCGATAGGTTCCGGGCGCGAGCCCATGGATCTGGAAAAAGCCTCGTTCGTCACTCGATCCGTGCCACCTTCGAAGCGGCGCAAGCTGGAGAGCGGTGCTGATCGGCGCAAGGGTCACGGTGGCGCCCGCGATCGGCAGATCGTCCTCCTGCCGACGAACCCAGCCGCTGAGCGAAGGACCGGGGTGGAGCCGGATCTTCCCCACGTTCACCGATCTCACAGGTTCGTCGCCATCAGATGGCTCGACCCCCCAGCGATAGACCGGTGCACAACCGGGGAAGGCGAAGCGCAGGTCCAGGGAGGTCGACGGGGCGACGAACGTGATCTCCCCGTCGCGGACGGCGAGCCTCTCCCGGAACTCTATCGGCTGGTCCCGAGGGTCGCCTTCGATGACACCCTGCACGGTTCCTTCGGCGACCCCCCAGCTTGCCCCGGGCCCCGCGAGCTCGGCCGTTACGAGCATCGTCCCGAAGACCGCAAGCCTCACCACGCCCGACACTGGTTGGACACTTGGACACCACAGCCCCTCGCCCCGGCAGGTCACCCACACGTCCTCTCTCGCCTCAGGGATCACCAGACGGTCCCTCAGCGGGTGTGCCGTCTGCACATGGTCGGCATCGTGGCCGACGACGACGATCTCCGCTGCGGGAGGCAGGGTAGGGGTGTGGACGCGGAGTCGCACCTCGAGACCTGGCGTCGCCGGGGGCGCCACCCCCGCCAGCAACAGGAGTGCGAGATGGCGCGTCAGGCCATGCAAGCGGTGCGATCCAACGACGTCGCCACAGGCGGATTCGTCAACATCGGCAGGTCGATGGCTTCGCCATTCGGAATCAGGAGGGACTTATACTGTAGGCAGGCGCCCTCGGGGCTTTGCTGCTCGCACTGCTCGGGGGCGCTTCCCTCGCAGAAGTTGCCGTCTTGGTTGCAGTAGAAGCACGCACAACCATACGGCGAACATGCTTGGCTGTTGTAGCAGAAGGCCGTTCCCAAGCTCCCATTCGGAGCCTCAACGCAGCACTCGTTGTCGCATGTGTAGCAAGCGAGCGCTGGCGGTGCTACGAGCAAACCGAACGCCACAGCGACCACCGCGATAGCCAAGGTCCGCGTAGCTTCTCCTCCAAGTAGTTATCCTCTGCCGAATAGCATACCACAACCAGTCAAGGTACGCTTTAACATACCAGTACCTTAGATGTGCAGGATGTGGCCGCAGTCTCGCGGTATCCTGGCGGCGGTCGGCCGAGAGCGAGAGGAGCGAGGAGCGAGGAGCGAGGAGCGATGAGCACGACGCGGACGGAGCGGGACAGCCTGGGCGAGGTCGAGGTGCCGGCCTCGGCGTATTACGGGGCGCAGACGGAGCGGGCGCGGCGGAACTTCCCGGTGTCGGGCCAGGAGCTGCCGCGGCGCTTCCTCCGGGCGGTGGCGCGGATCAAGCGGGAGGCGGCGGTGGTCAACGCCGAGATGGGGATCGTGCCCGAGGAGGTGGCGCGGGCGATCGTGCAGGCGGCCGACGAGGTGATCGCCGGCGAGCACGGCGACCAGTTCCCGCTCGACGTGTTCCAGACCGGCTCGGGAACTTCCACGAACATGAACGTCAACGAGGTGCTGTCGAACCGGGCGATCGAGATTCTCGGCGGCGAGCGCGGGTCGAAGGACCCGGTCCACCCGAACGACCACGTCAACGCCGGGCAGTCGTCGAACGACGTGATCCCGACCGCGATCCACGTCGCCGCGTTCGGCGCGATCCGCGAGCACCTGGCGCCCGCCCTCGAGACGCTCGCCGGCTCGCTCGAGCGCAAGGCGGCCGAGCTCGACGACGTGGTCAAGATCGGCCGCACGCACCTGCAGGACGCGGTACCGGTGCGCCTCGGCCAGGAATTCGGCGGCTGGGCGCAGCAGGTACGTAACGGCCTCGCCCGGCTCGCCGCGGCCGAGGCGAGGCTGGCCGAGCTGGCGCTGGGCGGCACCGCGGTCGGCACCGGCCTCAACGCACCGCCCGGGTTCGCCGACCGGGTGATCGCGCGCGTCGCCGAGGCGACCGGCCACCCGTTCCGCCCGGCGCCGAACAAGTTCGAGGCACTCGCCGCGAAGGACGCGGCGGTCGAGACCTCGGGCGCGCTGCGCACGATCGCCGTGTCGCTGACCAAGGTCGCCAACGACCTCCGCTGGCTCGCCTCGGGGCCGCGCTGCGGGATCGGCGAGATCGCGCTGCCGTCACTCCAGCCCGGGAGCTCGATCATGCCGGGAAAGGTCAACCCGGTGATTCCGGAGTCGGTGCTCATGGTCTGCGCCCGGGTCGTCGGCAACGATGCGACGATCGCGCTCGCCGGGATGAGCGGGAACTTCGAGCTCAACGTGATGATGCCGCTCGTCGCCCACGACCTCCTCGAGTCGATCGAGCTGCTCGGCAACGCGGCACGGCTGCTCGCCGAGCGCTGCGTCGACGGGATCGAGGCCCGGCGCGAGCGTTGCGAGGAGCTCGTGGAGCTCTCGCTGGCGCTCGTCACCTCGCTGGCCCCGGCGATCGGCTACGACCGCGCCGCCGAGATCGCCAAGGAGTCGTGGAAGACCGGCCGCCCGGTCCGCGAGCTGGCGCGTGAGCGCAACGTCCTCCCCGAGGACGAGCTCGAGCGCGCCCTCGACGCCCGCGCGATGACCGAGGGAGGCGTGCTCGAGTCGTAGAGAGCGCCGCGCGAAGCGAGCGGAAGAGAAGGTAGATCCGGCAGCGAGCTCCAACGGAGAGGGAGTGCGCGAGCTAGAGCGTGGAGCTCGAGCTCATCGGCCAGCTCGTCGGCCGAGGCGTAGCGGTCGGCGGGGTCTTTCTCGAGGCAGGTGAGGACGATCCGCTCGAGGCCGGGGGGGACCTCGGCGCCGAGCTCGGAGAGCGGCAGCGGGTCTTCGTGGATCGCCTTGGTGAGGATCGCCTCGGAGGTCTCGGCGGCGAAGGGGCGCTGGCCGCTCGCCAGCTCGTAGAGGGTGGCGCCGAGGCCGTAGATGTCGGTCCGCGGGTCGAGCAGATGGTTCTTGCCCATCGCTTGCTCGGGCGCCATGTAGCTGGGCGTGCCGACGACCCGCTGCCCGCCGCCCCACGAGCGCGGCGCCGAGACCTCCTGGGCGATGCCGAAGTCGATCACCCAGGGGTGGTGCGGTCCGGACGGCCCCGGCCCGACGAGCACGTTGCGCGGGTTGAGGTCGCAGTGGACGAGACCGGCGCGGTGGATCGCGGCCACGGTGCGGCAGACGGCGACCATCAGCCCGGTCGCCTCCGCGAGGTCCATCCCCCGGCGCGCCGACTTCAGCGTGCAGCCCGCGACGTAGGGCATGGCGAACCAGCCGTAGCGGTCGAGCTCGCCGCGCCCGAGGATCGCCAGCACGCCCGGGTCGGAGACGCGGGCCTGGAGCCGCGCCTCGCGCAGCTTCTCGGCCGGCTCGCGCGCGTCGAGCAGGAACTTGACCGCGACGTCGGCGCCGGTGCGCCGGTCGCGCGCGTGGTAGACGCGGCCCATCCCGCCCGCCCCGGCGAGCTCGAGGTCGCGGTAGCGCCGCCAGCCGGCGAGCAGCGCCGCCGGAGGCTCGGCGGCGAGCCCGGGATACGGACCGGGGAGGGCCAGCGTCGGTGCGCCGGGCGCAGCGGCGATCGACGCCGACACCTCCCCGGGGAGAGACCACGAGACCACCGGAAACGGCGGCCCCGCGTCGGAGGGGCGACGCCCGCCGACGGGCGCCGGCCGGGTCGGCACGCCGGTGAGGGCGTTCCGTCGGTCGGGCCTGGCGTCGAGCGTCGCGTCCATCCTTCCCTCCCTGAGGCCTGAGGGGCGGTGGCCTCTACCCGGGTATGACGGAATCGCGAGAAGTGTTTCGCTCAGCCCTCCCGCGACCCCAGGACGACGATGTTGCAGGCGTCCCAGTCGACGACCACGACGATGGCGTCGGGGTCGGTGATCCCGTCTTGGGTGCACTCCTTCCCGGTCCTCTCGTTCCGGAAGCGAACCCACCAGGGCTCGTTGCCGTCCGGAACGAACGGCGGGGTCGCCGAATGGGCACCGACCTTCCCGGCCTGCACGTCGTCGAGCTTCTTCAACGTGTCGAACGGATCCCGCAGCCCCCCGCCCCCCCCGCCCTGGCCGTAATCCGCCGGATCTCCGGTCCCGTTTCCTGCTTGCATGGACGACCTCCTTCCCGACACATGAAATGGAGCCGGCCGCGATCGCGGCCGGCGCGAAGACCGCCCGGAGCTCCGGGCGGGAAACACCTCAATCCCATGGCCCCACCAACGCAAAGGCCGCCCAGTAGTAAGGGTGGCGCCACCGCTCCTCCTGCCACATCGAGAGCTGGGCGGCGCGCAGGGCGGCGGCCGGCGGCCGGCCCTCGGCGAGCATGCCCCGGTAGAAGCGGGACATCAGCTCGGCGGTGGCGCGGTCCTCCACGTCCCACAGGCTGGCGACGACGCGGCGCGCGCCGGCGTACATGAAGGCGCGGGCGAGGCCGACGAGCCCTTCCCCCCGCACCTCCTGGCCGAGCGCCGTGCGGCAGGCCGAGAGGGTCACCAGGTCGGCGTCCAGACGCAGGTCGTAGATGTCGTCGAGCCGCAGGTACCCGTCGCGCGGCTCGCCGTCGGGGCCGACGAGCGACAGCACCAGGCCGGAGAGCTCCGGCATCTCGGCGTGGAGGACGCCGTGGGTGGCGAAGTGCACCATGCGGTAGCGCGCGAGCCGGTCGCCGGTCACGGTGTCGCGCGAGGCCTCGAAGTCGTAGGCCTCCAGGCGCTCGTCCGGCGCCACCATCGCCGCCAGCTTCTCGGCTTCGAGACGCGAGAAGCGCAGACGGCGGAAGCCCTCGGCCGTCCCGGCCGAGCG
>Ga0299913_10004058_pt1 | contig 12192 bp, 10 predicted proteins | sample RVTome_9_FD_201360 | JGI IMG/M metagenome (GOLD analysis project Ga0299913, IMG submission 201360) | Soil microbial communities from uranium-contaminated site in the Upper Colorado River Basin, Wyoming, United States - RVT155D38 (version 2) ... | reverse complement strand
CCCCCGCGGCTCGCGTGCCCGCAGATAGAAGTGGCTGCGATGCAACTCCTCCTCCGTGATCGTCACCAGCAACGGCACGATCACTGCATCTTCGGACTCGATGCTCTGCAGGAATCCGGGAACCAAGTGGGCCCCCTCCAAGATGATGTCCGTGCCTTCCTCGATAGCACGGTCGATCAATGCCTGCGCGCCGACGGCGACGGCCGCGGCCTGCTCCCGGAAGCCGATGATCAAGCGATCGCCCGAGTGCGGTATCGGCTGACGAACCGCATCCCCGGCCTCGAACGAGGACGCGTAGAGCGTCGGGAACATCTCCTCGGTGAAAGCCGCACGAAGGACCTGTCGGACCGCATCGGTGGATACGACCCGGGTGATACCGAGCCGCGTTGCGAGCTGAGTCGCGATCGTGGACTTACCCACTCCGGTCGCACCGCCGATCAGGATGATCAGAGGTATGTCGAGCTCGGCAACGGATTGCCACTTGATGAACGCTTCCGCGTACTCGTCGCCGGCTTCTTTACGAAGCACTTCGAGCGTCAGGTCTCGGAGCCGTTCGGTCGAGACCGTCTCCTTGCCCAGCGCGATCAGCGCTTGCTCGACCTTGTTGGCCACGGCGTAGGACCGTCCCGGTCCCAGCCCGGTGGCCATCAACGACGACGCGGTCAGGCCCTTGGAATACGGCAGACCGTGCTCTCGCTCGGAGATGAAGATGTGCTTGCGGCGCTTCTCGGTCACGATCTCGCCCCGAAGCGCTCGGTAGCCAGCTCGCCCGCAGCACGCGCAAGCTCGGCCGGGTCCTCTCCCTCGACACCGGCGGGGACGTTGTCCATGTAGACGACGCGCAGGCCGGCATCCAGGGCTCGGCGGGTTGCGACGTCGATGCCGGCGGCCTTTATCTCCACCAGGAGCGTGTCCGCCTTGTCTGCAAGACCTTGCATGTCCTGCTCCAGTCTTGACCTGTCGGCCAGCGCGTGGCTGATGCCCGCCACTCGACAACCGTGGTCGCTTTCGAGATGCCGCCTGATCGACTCACCCACCATCTCGGGAGCGGTCGTCGCCACGAAGGCCGTAGCGCCCTCTACCGGTGATGTGGGGGTGGGACGAAAGACGGTCCGAACCAAGTCGATCTCTCTCGGAGACCCCTCCTCCGTCGCCGATCGATATGCGTTTCGGATAAGCGAGGTGAGCGAGGAGATCTGGGAGGGAGAACCGAATGGGCTCTCGCACATAGTAACCACACCGAAGTCTGCGAGCAATAACCGGTATGGGCCCATATAGCCGCTCACGTACTCGGGATCCGCCGAGGCAGGGACCACGAGGATCGTGACGTCCGCATAGGCCGGCGGGATCGAGGCTCCCGACCCCTCTAGCAGCATGATGTCGCCGGGCAGGTCGTTGGCCACAGCGATGCCCGCAGGCACGTTGGAGAACTCGATCCCGCCGGCGAGCCCTCCCCCGCAACGCCGACAGCCCACGGTGGGTACCCGGCCCAGGACCGCGTCCTCGATGTAGTCCGAGGCGGCATGCTTCTCTTGCTCGGCCAGCGCTAGAAGATCCTTGGGGGTCAGCTCGATCTCGTCACCGCGAACGACCTCGGGCTCGGCGGGACCGCCCCTACCCATCGCCACGATCACCGGCTCGAAACCGACCTCGACCAAGCTCCGAGCGACGAAACCGCAGACCGATGTCTTTCCCGTGCGCTTGCCCGTCCCGATGATCGCGATCGTGGGCTTCGCGGCCAGCGCGGGACGCGGCGGAGGCGAGAAGGAAAAGTCGGCTCCCCTGTAAGGGACCCCGTTGTAGAGGGCGACCGCCGCGAAGCTGTGCCGTCTCCGATAGTCGAGGACGGGCTCGTCGGAGAGGTCGACCACGGCATCGACCGGGTCCCGGGCGAGGAACTCGTCCAAGGCGCGCAGGGGGTCCTCGGCGCTCACGGTTTCGACGCTGCCGTAAGCATCGCCACCCGCACCGCCCAGCTTCTCGCTGCCCCCGGCCAAGAGCGCCGCCACCACCTCGTGGCCGTCGCGGGTTATCTCCTCCAGGGTCGCCCGGACCACGGGCGGGTAGTGCTCGCCGTCGATGATGGCCAGATAGCGGATGTCGGCTCCTCGGGGACGCGGCTGTAAATGGTTGGAACTAGCCGCGGCTGGGAATCCTAGAGGGAAGAGCTCGCCTCGTTAGATAGGAGGGTCGCGATGTTCGGACGCACCCGTACCGTCTCCCATGAGACCCATGTCTCCGCGGCGCGGGGAGGGATCTCCGGAGCCGCGATCATCACCGGCGTGGTCGTGGCGTTCGGAGCGATGTTTCTCTTGTCTGCGCTCGCCGGCGGCATCCTCACGGCTGCGGGGATCACCCCCGACGAGGTCGCCGACGAGACCGGGGTCATCGAAGCCACCGTCGGCGCCGGGATCGTAGTGGTGATCGCTCAATTCCTTGCCTACCTGTGGGGTGGTTACACGGCAGGACGTATGGCCCGTGGGGCCGGTGTCGTCAACGGATCGTTGGTTCCTTTGATCGCGATCGTCATCGCGGTTGCGGTCGGATGGGTGGTCGCCTCGCTAGGAGCGACTGCAAATCTGAACCTGCCCTTCTCCACCAGCCGCCTCCCGCTCGAAGGCGATTACTTGATCGACTGGGGCACCGCGATCGCCGTGTCCACGTTGGTGGCGATGTTCCTGGGTGGCGCTCTGGGCGGCGGCCTCGGCTCACGGTGGCACACGCTCCTCGAGCACCGGCACGAGGAGGAGATCGCGGAGGAACGACGTGAGGCCATCGCGGCCACCAGCCCTACCAACGGGGACGGCGCGACGACCACTACGGCGACCACGACGCCGGTTGCGGGGGAGAAAGCGACCAGTAACCCGACCAACCGCACATAACGGACGCCGGTCGCGATCGCAGGAGGGCCTTCGCGACCGGAGAACCTTCCCTCTATGAGGAGATTCTTCGTCGTCGCGCTCGTTCTGGCGTTGGCCGTACCGGCCGCTGGTGACGCCGCGACCACGAGCTCGAGCAACACGCTCGAGAACCAGCGGCCCACCGCGACGTTGATCGCAGCGGGGGGAAGCGCCCTGACGAACGGCGTTTTCTTCCCAGGAACGGCGATCCAAGACGGGAACGAGCTCGCTGGGGTGCCTTACGAGATCGCCAAAGGCACGGATATCGAGTTCATGACCGCCGATGGCTCACTAACGTTGGGCAACGGCCATCAGATCCGCTCGTTCAAGCGACGTAAGAACGGGCGACCGCTGTTCAAGTCGAAGTTCATCTCGAACGGCCAGTCGACGTTGATGATCACCTCGCATCTGAAGCCCGGAAAAGGCGAGCAGTCGGACGGCTCGTACGGGTTCTTCTGCACCGTGCACCACCCGATGTACGGGATGTTGAAGGTAACGAAGAACTAGCTACGCCTCGGATCGAGCGCCGGCCGGCTCCCACTCGCTGACGAACACACGCCATCCTGCGTTGCGTTCGCGACAGATGCGGCGGATCTGCTCGGCGCGGGTCGCGGACTCGGGCCGCGGCACTACGACCAACAAGGACGGACCGGCCCCAGCGAGTGCGACCGGTAGGCCGGCGTCCTTGATCTCCATGTGGACGGCCGCGCTCTCGGGCATGAGCTTCAAGCGGTGCGGTTCGTGGAGACGGTCGTCCATCGCCTCCGCCAAGACGTCGGCCCCTGCGCCGGTCGTGATCGCCGCGACCAGTAATGCCGCACGCGACGCGGTGAACTGCGCGTCGGCAAAGGAAACATCGGGCGGAAGGGCACGGCGAGCTTCCTCCGTCGAGAACCCTTGACGGGGCACGACGAGGATCGGAACGAGCCGCTCACTCGGTTCCAGCCGGAAATAGTGCAGATCTTGGCTGGAGGCGGCCCGGTAACAGACGACGAGTCCCCCGAGCAACGCCGGCATCACATTGTCGGGATGACCTTCTAGCGTGGTTGCCATCGTGACCATCTCGGCCTGGGGCACAGTCCGGCCGGTGATGGCCCGGGCCGCGAAGAGACCTCCGACGACCGCCGCAGCCGACGAGCCCAACCCTGCCGCGAGGGGGATCGGGTTCTTCACTCGCACGGCGAAACCCGGTGGTCGTCGCCCGACGTGGTCGAAGAACGTGTTCATCGACCGGATCACGAGGTTCGACTCGTCCTGGGGAAGATGCTCCGCGCCCTCGCCTTCGACCATCACGTCTACCGAGTCGCGGCGCGGCTCGATGTCGATCTCGAGATGCATACGAACGGCCGCGCCGAGCGCGTCGAACCCGGGACCGAGATTCGCGACGGTCGCAGGGACGCGGACCTTGACTGCAGCGCTCATGTCGTCACGAGGATATGCCGAGGGTCTTCAGCCGAGGTCGAGCTCGGCCAGGATCGGTTCGAGCTGCGCGGGCACGAGCTTGGGCCGGGGGGCGTTCGCGATCGCCCAGTCGGGGTCCTTGAGACCGTGCCCCGTCAGGACGCAAGCGACCGTCGCCGCCGGGGGGATCCGCCCCCGTTCCGCCAGCGCGCGCAGACCCGCGACACCTGCCGCGGACGCGAGCTCCACGAAGATCCCTTCTGCTGCCAGCGACTTGTATGCCTCGAGGATCTCCTTGTCGCGCACCGACAGGATCTCGCCCCCCGATTCCGAAGCCGCCTGAGTTGCACCGCTCCACGACGCCGGATTGCCGATCCGGATCGCGGTGGCAATCGTCTTGGGATCCTCGACGACCTCGCCGCGCACGATGGGGTTGGCGCCCTCGGCCTGGAACCCGAACATCGTGGGCGACTCCGAAGCCCAGCCGGCCTCGACCGCTTCCCTGTAGCCGCGCCAGTACGCAGTGATGTTCCCCGCGTTCCCCACGGGCATCACATGGAGGTCAGGGGCACGCCCCAACGCCTCGACTATCTCGAAGGCAGCGGTCTTCTGTCCCTCGATCCGGTAGGGATTCACCGAATTCACGAGGGTGATCGCGTGCGTGTTGCTCATCTCTTTGGTCAGCTCCAACGCGGCATCGAAATTGCCGCGGATCTCGAGGACCCGCGCGCCGTGCACCAGAGCCTGAGCCAGCTTCCCCAGCGCGACGTTGCCTTCGGGGATCAGCACCGCGCAGATCATCCCGGCCCTCGCCGCGTACGCGGCAGCGGAGGCAGACGTGTTGCCCGTCGACGCGCACACCACCGCGGTCGAGCTTTCCTCGAGAGCCTTGGAGATCGCAACCGTCATCCCCCGGTCCTTGAACGAACCGGTTGGATTCAGGCCTTCGTACTTCAACCAGACTTCGGCCCCTACTTCGTTGGAGAGCCGTTCCGAATACACCAGGGGGGTGTCGCCCTCGTCGAGCGTCACGATCGGCGTTACGTCCGAGACCGGTAGTTGATCGAAATAGCGCCGGATGATCCCGCGCCTGCCGGCGACGGTCAGGGGGCCCGTGTGCTCCATCATCCTTCGCTCGTTCCTTCGACGCGGATCGTCGAATCGACGCTCTTGACCGCTTCGAGGCCGGCCAGATCGGCGAACGTCCTGCGGTGCTGGCCCTCGGTCGCCACATGCGTGATCAACATCAGAGTGGCTTCGTCCTCGAACCCCTCCTGGCGAACGCTCGCGATAGAGACACCATGTCGGGCGAACACACCGGCAACCTCGGCGAGCACGCCCGGTCGGTCGGCCACCGACAGGACCACGTAGTAGCGACCGTCGACGTCCTGCGGAGGCCGGAGCTTGGCCACATCATGGAAACCGATGTAAGCCGGGCTCTTGGCACCTTCTGCGACGTTGCGTGTTATCTCGATGACGTCGCCCACGATCGCGGATGCCGTGGGACCGCCACCCGCACCGCGGCCTAGGAACATCAGCTCGCCGACCTCCTCACCTACGACGAAAACGGCGTTGTAAACCTCCCGGACCGATGCCAAGGGATGCGTCTTCGGCACCATCGCGGGAGCCACGCGAGCCGAGATCCAACCGTCCTGGCGCTCCGCGACCGCAAGCAGCTTGACCTCGTAACCCAGTTGATGGGCAGCGGCGATATCGGCTCGGGTGATGGACGCGATGCCCTCACGGCTGACATCTGCTGCGGACACACGAGCATCGAATGCAAGCGAGGCCAGGATCGCGATCTTGGCCGCTGCGTCGAACCCGTCGACGTCGGCGCTGGGATCCGCTTCCGCGTAACCGAGACGCGCAGCCTCGTCGAGCGCTTCCTCGAACGACTCTCCCATCTCCGACATCCGCGTGAGGATGAAGTTGGTCGTTCCGTTGACGATCCCCATGACTCGGGCGATTCGGTCGCCGGCGAGTGACTCCCGCAGCGGACGGATTATCGGGATGCCGCCTCCGACTGAGGCCTCGAACAACAGATCCACGCCGTTGGTCTCAGCCGCATGCATCAACTCGCTGCCGAAGGTCGAAAGGAGCTCCTTGTTCGCCGTGACCACGTGCTTCTTGTTCGCGATCGCCTCGAGGATGAGCGATCGAGCGGGCTCGGTCCCCCCGATGACTTCGACGACGACGTCGACCGCCGGATCACGTACGACCTCGTAGGGATCGGTCGTGACCATCTCGGGGGCGAGATGGAAGGCCCGCGCCTTCGCGGGATCCCTCACTGCGACACGAGCGAGCTCTATCGGGACGCCCGCCCGCAGGCGAAGATGGTCGGCGTGGTCGGCGAGCATCCGGGCGGTCGAACTCCCGACGACGCCGAACCCCAGCAGGCCTACCTTGATGGGCTCCGTCATTGCAGTCGATCTTCGTTCATCGCTACAAGAGTGCCATCGGTGGCGGCTCGAATCCTCCGAGCACGCGTTCGACGTGGCGCGCGATGTCGATACAAGTCACGTCCTCGAGAAAGGGGCCGACGATCTCGACACCGACCGGCAGGCCGTCGCGGGTCCGCCCTGCGGGAGCCGCGGTTCCCGGGAGATAGGCGACGCCACTGACGCCCGCCCACACGCTCTGGTCGAAGTAGCGATAGGCCACCCCGTCGATCGTCACCTTGCGATCCAACGTCCGTTCTTCCGGCTGATCGTGCGGGATCGGCGGCAACGGATTGCAGGGGCACAGCAGCGCGTCGAACTCCTGGAAGAACTCGTCCCAGCGAGCACGCAGCTCTTGCCGCCGCAGGTCGTAGCCGAGCCACTCCTCGCGGGTCATGGTCGCGTTGCGAGCGAAGCGCCCGAGGGGGCCGGGGTCATCGCGCTGGGCTCGCAACTGCTCCTTCTCCTCTTCGTTCAGACGCGCAGTCGTGACCGCAACGAGAAGTGCGTTGAAGACCTCGCGGGCCTCGGTCATCGAGAAAGCCGGGCGCGCTTGGTCGTCGACCTTGGCCCCCGCCCGACGCAGTTCCTCCGTCGCGCTCTCCAAGGTGTCGCGAACGGCTGGGGCGACCGGGTATCTCTCGTCGTCGAACCACGCGGCCAGCCGGTAGGCGTCCAGGGACGTCGCCCGGGGCTCGATAACCGTCGGGTGAGTGCTGCGCGCGTTCGGTTGCGAGATCGCCTCCAGCACGAGCGCGAGATCGTCCGCAGAACGCGCCAGCGGACCCACTACGGCGAGATCCGGATCTCCCACCGCTCGGGGACCCGGAGGGATATGTCCGCGATAGGGGACGCGTCCATACGTCGGCTTGTGGCCGAAGACTCCACAGTGCGACGCGGGACTGCGAATCGAGTTCGCGATGTCGCTGCCGATCTCGAACGACGTGAACCCCAGCGCGACCGCGACGGCGGAGCCACCCGAGGAACCTCCCGGCGTGCGCGTCGGGTCCCACGGGTTGTTGGTGGTGCCGAACAGCGAGTTGTAGGTCTGGTGGTCGTCGGCATACGGCGGCGTGTTCGTCTTACCGAAGACGAACACCCCCGCGGCTCGGGCCAGCTCCACCGCGGCGGCATCGGTCGCGGGGACGTGCTCCGCGAGCTCCTCGGCCCCCGCAGTGGTCCTCAAGCCTGCGGTCTCGAGCGTGTCCTTGACCGTGATCGGTAGACCGTGCAGGGGGCCCACCGGACCATCCCGAACGAGGAGGTCGTCGAGCCTGCGCGCCTCTGTGCGCGCCCGGTCCGCGTCGATCGTCACCACGGCATTCACCTCAGGGTTGAGGTGCTCGATCCGACCGAGGAGATGGTCGAACAGCTCGACCGAAGACAACTCTCGGTTACGGATCGAGGCCGCGAGCTCGGTCGCCGAGCGCAGCCCCCAGATATCCATCTAGGGCAACGCCGAACCGTCGAGGCGACGATCCAGACGCAAGAGATCGGCCTCGGTCTCGCGAGCCACGATCTCGGTAGCGACCCCATCGTTCACCATGACGACCGGGGGACGGGGCACCCGGTTGTAGTTACTCGCCATCGAGTACGTGTACGCGCCGGTCGCGGGGATACACAGCAGGTCCCCCGGTGCGACGTCATCGGGAAGGTGCACGTCCTTTATCAGCACGTCTCCGGACTCGCAGTGCTTGCCGGCGATCGTCACCATCGGACCCTCGGGAGCCTCCATCCGCTCCGCCAGGAATGCCGAATAGCGCGCGCTGTAGAGCGCGGGCCTGATGTTGTCGGACATCCCCCCGTCGACGGATACATAGGTGCGGACACCGGGGATGCGCTTGACCGTTCCGACGCGATACAACGTCACCGCAGAAGAACCGACTATCGCGCGGCCGGGCTCGACAAAGAGCTCGGGAACCGGGAGATCGCGCGCTGCGAAGGATCGCTCGACCGCCGCCAGGATGCGCGCTACGGAGGCGTGCGGATCCGGAGTCAGCTCGTCCTCGGTGTGCGCGATCCCCAGCCCTCCTCCGATATCGAGCTCCCTCGTGACGAATCCATGGTTCGCCGCTGCCTCGCGGGCCAGTTCCGCAAGCCGCTCGATCGCGAGCTCGAACGCGGCCATCTCGAAGATCTGCGAGCCGATGTGTGCGTGAAGGCCGACCAGCTCACAGCCGGGCACCTCAGAGGCACGCTTGATCGCATCGAGCGCGATCCCATCGTGCAACGTGAAGCCGAACTTCGAATCCTCCTGGCCGGTCTGGACGAACTCGTGTGTGTGCGCCTCGACGCCGGGAGTAACGCGCACCAGCAACTTGGTCTCGACGCGAGCATCGGCCAGACGCTCGATCTCCTCGAAAGAATCGACCGCGATGCGCCCGACGCCGGCGCCGCGCGCGCGGTCGAGCTCGGCGGAGGACTTGTTGTTGCCGTGGAACATGATGCGCTCGGCCGGGAAACCCGCGGCGAGGGCGGTCGCGAGCTCGCCACCCGAACAGACGTCGAGGGACAGCCCGAGGTCCCGCAGCAGCTCGCAGATCGCCACACAGCAGAAGGCCTTGCCCGCGTAATAGACGCGTTCGGGTCCCAGGGGGGCCGCAAAGGATCGGGCCCTCTCCTCGAAGGTCGCCCGGTCGAAGACGATCAGGGGTGTCCCGAAGCGGTCCGCCAGCTCGTCGGCCCGGCAGCCGCCCACAGACAGCACGCCATCGGCGTCTGACGAAGCGGTGTCGGGCAGGACCTTCCTCATCGGTTCAGCGTAAATGAACGTCTACATGTGTTCGGGAGCACTGACTCCCAGGATGCCGAGCGCGTCGGCCAGTACTCGCCTTGTCGCGAGGCACAGCGAGAGCCGGGCCTCGGTGAGCTCCCGGTCGTCGGACACCACGCGGCAGTCTCGGTAGAACGCGCTGAGGTCCGATGCGAGCTCCTCCGCGTAACGGGTGACCCGTTGGGGTGCCCGCCGCGCGGCGGCCTCGGGGATCTCCTCTTCGTAGGCCGCAAGCTTGCGCATCAGGGCCTCCTCACTCGGATGGCCAAGCGGGCTCAGATCGGCGGCCTGGGGGTCCGCCTCGATGCCTTCGCCGGCGGCCTTGGCCACGATCGAGCAGATGCGCGCGTGCGCGTATTGCACGTAATAGACCGGGTTCTCCGGCGCTTGTTCCTTCGCAAGATCGATGTCGAAGTCGAGATGCGCATCGATCGAGCGCGTCAGGAACGTATATCGGGCCGCGTCCTTGCCGACCTCCTCGACGAGGTCATCGAGTTTCACGATCACGCCGGCACGCTTCGACCCCTTGAGGGACTCCGCGCCGCGCGACAGCGACACGATCTGTACGATCGGAACTTCGATCGCTTCCCGGTGGTGGCCGAGCGCCTCGGCAGCGGCGAGCAGGCGCGCAACGGCACCGTGGTGGTCGGCTCCCCAGAGGTAGATCAAACGATCGAAGCCGCGCTGGAACTTGTCGAGGAGATATCCCGCATCGGCCGCGATGTACGTCGGTTCACCAGTGGACCTCATCAGGACGCGGTCCTTGTCGTCGCCGAGCTCGGAGGACTTGAACCACGTCGCGCCCTCTCGTTCCTCGGCGTAACCGCGTTCACGCAGCGTCGCGATCGCTCGCTCCACGAGACCGCGGTCGTGCAAGCTCTGTTCGGAGAACCACACGTCGAACTTAGTCCCGAAGCCCTCGAGGGACCCGCGCATCTCATCGAGCATCAGGTGCAAACCACGGTCGAGCATCTCTTGATTGCGTTCCTCAGGTGCTGCGTCGACGAGCGAGTCACCGATCTCGTCGGCGATCTTCTTGGCGAGCTCCGCGACGTAGTCGCCCTGATAACCGTCCTCGGGAACCGTGGCGTGATGACCGAACGCCTTGAGATAGCGCGCCGCGATGGATTCGCCAAACAGCCTGACTTGTCGTCCCGCATCGTTGACATAGAACTCGCGTGTCACGGAATGACCCGCCGCTTCGAGCAGGTTCGCGATCGTGTCGCCGACGGCTGCGTGACGGCCGCTCACGACGTTGATCGGGCCGGTCGGGTTCGCGGAGACGTACTCGACGTTGATGCTCAGACCGGTGTCGGCTCTACGAGCGAAACCCGAGGTCGTGTCGGCCGCACGGCGCACGACATCGTGCAACCACGCCGGGGACAACCGGAAGTTCATGAAGCCGGGACCGGCTACCTCGACGCTCTCGACCAGATCCGAGTCGGGGATGCGCTCGATCAGCGCCAGCGCGATCTCCCGAGGGTTACCGCCCCCACCTCCGAGAGCCAGCGCGACGTTCGTCGACCAGTCACCGTGCTCGGGCTTGCGCGGACGCTCGAACTGGATGTGAACGTCGGCGTCCCCGATCAAACCGTCGGATCGTGCCCCAGCGAGGGCCACGGCGACGAGCTCGGTCAGTTGGTCGGTGACCATGCCTACTTATTACTAGGAAGCGGGCGTGCGCTCAGGAGACGAGGCGCTCGACGACATCGAGCAGTTCGGTGGGGTCGAACGGCTTGGTCAGGTATTCCTCGACCCCGTAGGTCTTGCCCTTGTCGATGTCGGATTGCTGGGCCTTCGCCGAAAGGAACACGATGGGGATGTCCCGGGTTACACCCTCGGCTTTCAGGCGTTCGCAGGCCTGATAGCCGTCGAGGCGCGGCATCATGATGTCGAGGATCACGAGGTCGGGGTGCTCGGAGGTCGCCGTCGCCACGGCTTCCTCCCCGTTGCTGGCGGTGAGGACCTGGTAGCCCTCGAGCTCGAGATTGACCTGGATCAGCCGAAGGATGACGGGATCGTCGTCTGCTACCAGGATCCTCTTTTCGCCCGCATCGTTCGACATGGCCCGGATGCTAACGGAGAAGCATCGAAGACTTAGGGTCTCTTAGGAGCCCCCGTAGCTCAGGGGATAGAGCACTCGCCTCCGGAGCGAGGTGCGCAGGTTCGAATCCTGCCGGGGGCACGGAGCGCGAAGCGCGGGCATCCGGCAGGTTCTCCGTCACAGCACGCCCGTCGGTTCACGAATCCTGCCGGGGGCACAAAACGCGAAGTCATCTGCGCTGCCTTATCGGGGGCAGAGCTTATGGACCCACCGGAACACCGTCGATCGTGGCGATGTCCAACCCGCGGCCCCAGTAGGGCCGGCCTTCGGCGTCCCAGGTGAATACGTCGAAGCTCCCATCGCTCCCGAGCACGTAAGTAGCGAACGCGGGCACGTTAGATTCCACGAGCGCTGCCATTATCGGTAGTTCGGGGGGCAACGTAGTCTCCAGTCCCGGGATCGTGATCCTTAGATGCCCGGTGCCGACCTGCACCACCCTCGGCTTACTGCCGAAGCGGTTGAACCACGCCTCCACTTCAAAGTCTTCGGAGATGCGGGCGCCCGCGACCGCCACTCCCTCGATCCCCGCGGTGAAGTGCCTGGTTCTGATCCCGCCTTCCGAGATATGGCTCGGTC
>Ga0299913_10004057_pt1 | contig 12192 bp, 12 predicted proteins | sample RVTome_9_FD_201360 | JGI IMG/M metagenome (GOLD analysis project Ga0299913, IMG submission 201360) | Soil microbial communities from uranium-contaminated site in the Upper Colorado River Basin, Wyoming, United States - RVT155D38 (version 2) ... | reverse complement strand
CATCGGTCTCCGGATGCTCCACGGCCTCCTGGATGCTCGTCGTGTGCTCCGGGATGTCCCACCGCTGGCTGAAGGCCTTGCCGCGCTCCTCGCTGCGCGAGTAGACCACCCGGACCCGGTCCCGGCCACGCTGGCTGTGCAGCGTCGCGGTGTAGAAGTCGCCGATCAGGCCGGTGCCCAGCATCGTGATCTGGTGCGCGCGCATGGGATTCAGGGTTCCTCCAGGAGCTACCGATGAGGGTGGGGCTTCGATTCTAGCCCTAGCCGGTCTCAGCGAGTCGGAAGGCAAGAAGCAGGAGGTATGTCCCGGTGGCCAGCATGACCAGACCGCGTGGCCTGGCGGCCATGGTGGTGCCGAACCCGATGCTGGCAAGGAGGCCCAGCACCATGGCGGCCCCGTAGATCCAGTGGATTCCCTCACCCGGGCCACTTCCGAGTACCGCGTTGAGCACGCCGACGGATCCGGTGACGACAACGGCTGCCAACACGATCAGTGACGCCCCGTGCGCGTGCCGCGGAATCTTCTTGCGGAGGGCGATAGCGATGCCAAGCGCCACGTACCCGATGGCGACAACCAGAACGACCAGATGGCCGACGGCGTGGACCTGCGTCATGCGCCGGCGTCAGCCGTTCGCTCTGCTTGTTGCTCCTGACGCAGCTCGCTGCTGTTTCGCAGCAATGCCATCGACCGGTAGATCGCGTGGGCGAACTTGCCATAGGGCATCGAGATGTAGAGCGCGGCGACAAGGCCAAGGTGGATGTTTAGGGAGATCCCCATAGCTGCCGTCTCGCGGAGGAAGAGGACGGCGAAGCCGGACACGTTGACGAGGATCAGCACGACCAGGAACGCGATGTCCATCGTCCGCAGGCGCGGCGCGATCCGATCGGGATCCGACCTGGGCTTGAGCATCAGCAGGCCTATGCACCCGATGATCATGGCGGCACCGCCGACCGAGCCGAAGATGACCGGCACACTGAAGAACGGATACGGGGGCAGCTCGCCGAAGAAGTCCTGGATGATCGCGGCGGCTACCGTGGCGATGAAGGCCGAGATGAAGCCGTAGAACACGAGGCTGTGATAGATCCGGCGCCTCATGTTCGGCCGCTCGTCGGGGTAATTGCACCCCGGGCCCCCGCCTCGCAGGTATCGCAAGGTGGCTGCGTCGCGGGCAGCCCGAGCGAACGACCCGAACTCGCGGAGAGGCTGAGCCGATTCCGATGAGTCCGTATCGCGCCAGAATCGAACCGCGGCCTGGAGCATGACGGCAAGGGCCACGAGCGAGAGCGCCATGAACGGAAGCATCATCGCCAACCACGGGACGACCTCGTAGAACGAGCCAGGCCCGCTATGCACGGCGAACAGCCGATCGACTCCGCTTCCGACGATCGTCGCGGCGACCACGAACAGCACTGCCGCCAGCGCCAAGGCGAGTGCCCACGACAGCCGTCGATCCACGCGTCGCGCCAGCCATCCAGGCCAGGCGTATCCGGAGTGCGTCTGTTCCCGCACCGTCGAAAGGACCTTCGGGATGTCCACCGCCAACTCATGGGGCGGGGCGAAGGGACAGACGTCGAAGCAGCTGCGGCAGTCGTGGCACAAGCTTGCCAGGTAGGTGATGTCGCCTTCGTTGAAGAAGCTGCGACGCTCAAGGGCTGGGAAGACGGCGCACAGCCCCTCGCAGTAACGGCACGCGTTGCAGATGTCCAGCTGGCGTCGGGCTTCGCTGACCAGCGGGAGTTCAAGCACGTGCCGCTTCCCTTCGTGCCATGCCACCCAGGAGACTCCGGATCGTCATGCTGAATCCGAGCCTAAGGGCCGAAGCGTAATGGTGATCAGGCGCTCTTCCGTCATCTCCTCGATGGCGTACTTGGGGCCCTCGCGACCGTGGCCGCTGTCCTTCGTCCCCCCGTACGGCGCCAGATCGACACGGCTGCTCGAAGACTCATTGATGTGGACTGTGCCGACGTGCAACTGCCGGGCTGCAACGAAAGCAGTACTGATGTTCTGCGTGAATACACCGGCCGCCAGCCCATACGGAGTCCCGTTAAGGTGCTGGATCGCAGTGTCAAGATCGTCAAAAGGCACGATGGAGACGATCGGAGCGAAGGCCTCTTCGCAGATCACGCGCGCGCGTGCATCGACATCGTTGAGCACCGTTGGCTCGAACAGAGACGCTTTCCGCCGGCCGCCAGCAATGATCCGGGCTCCGCCTTCAACAGCCTCATCGACCCAGGCCTCGGCGCGTATCGCCGCGTCTTCACTGATCATTGGCCCGATGAACGATGACGGATCGCTAGGATCGCCAGCCGTCTTGACGCGGACCGCCGCTCCAAGCCGATCCGCGAACTCATCCGCGATTGAGCGCTCCACATAGAGCCGCTGGACTGAAGTGCAAACCTGTCCGGCCTTGCGGTACGCCGCTCCGACACACCGTTCGACGGCCCAGTCCAGATCCGCGTCACTACAGACGATCGTTCCTGAAATGCTGCCAAGTTCCATCTGCGTTCGACGTAGACCCGCACCCGAATGGATGCTGCGCCCGACGCTCGTGCTCCCGGTGAATGCGTAGAACGCGAAGCGCGGCTCCTCCACAAGCCAACGCCCGCAATCCGAGCCTGATCCGTGGACCAGGTTGATGAATCCAGGCGGCACCCCTGCCTCGGCCATGATCTCGCATAAAAGCGCAGAGCTGAGAGGAGTGAGACTGGAGGGCTTGAGGACCACGGCATTGCCTGCGGCAAAGGCGGGGGCGATCTTGTGGGCGGGCGTGTTCAGCGGCGCGTTGAACGGCGTAATGGCACACACCGGGCCGATCGGCACTCGAATTGTGAAGGCGAGGCGCCTTTCCTGTCCCGGTGCGCCGTGTATGGGCACGACATCTCCGTGAATCCGCTTTGCCTCTTCAGCGCTGAGCAGCAGCGTTTGCGAGCATCGGTCAACCTCAACTCGGGCCTCAGAAGTTGTGAAGCCACCCTCGGAAACCATCGTCCGAGCGAGCTGCTCGCCATGCTCGGAAACGAGATCGGACGCACGGCGAAGGATCTTGAAGCGCTCGAACGGTTCCGGGGCTGCGTGTTCCATCGCGGCCTCAGCCGCCGCCGCGGCCTCAGCGACGTGATGCCGGCTAGCGCTCGCTACACGGGCAATGCGTTCTCCCGTGTATTTGTTCAAGACGTCGATCGAAGTGTCCGAGCCAACCCACTCGCCACCAATCAACATCTCCTCCCTAACGGGAAGCGACTGCTCAGACACTTCGGTCCACTGTAAACGGGGGGGGTTCCCCCGACCCCGTCCAACGGCGCTCATACATCTCGAGATCTCCTCTCGCCTTATGTGCCTACGGTCCGCGACATGCTGGCCAAGGGCGCTGAAGCGCACGCTGGATACAACTGTCGACAGTATAGCCCTGAGGACGGCCTAGAGACGCGGTGGCTCTGTCTAGTTGGCGCGAAGCGAAAGACAATTCGCGCGAAGCGAAGAAGTGAAGAGCAGAAGTCCCCAAGCTGGCGATGACCGCTCCGCGGCATTGAGGCGAGCCATCGGCCACGACGTGACTGTAGCCTAGCAAGAGTGCGGGTGCAGCCGCCCGATCAGCGCGGATTCGTCTCAGCGGCATCCCGAGGCTGCCTCCCTTCCCGCAATTCGCCCCCATACGCTCCCGATGGTCATCCCGAATCCGGCGAGATAGCCGCGGCTCAGGATGTTGCCTGCCATGATCTCGCCGGCGGCGTAGATGTTGCTGAATACCCCAGTACCCGTCTTCACACGTGCAGTCATGTCGACAGCCACGCCGAGATACGTGAACGTGATCCCAGGCCGGAGGGGGTAGCCGAAGTACGGAGGGTGGTCGAGTGGCCTTGCCCAGTGGCTCTTGGGCGGAGTTAGGTTCGTCGTCCGGCAGCTGTCGAGCGAGGCCAAGTCGAACGAGCCGCCAATTTCACATGCGGCGTTGAAGGTGCCGATGGTCTGTTCGAGCGCTTGGGGACTCAGACCGAGCTCTGACGCGAGTGCTGAGATCGAACCTGCCTGGATCGGCGGGAACATGCCTGGAATGGTGCTGTCAGCGACCTGGGAGTCATAGATTGCCCAGGCCACGCTTCCAGGCTGGTCGGCGATGAGCCGTCCCCAGCTGGCGTAGCGCTTCGGCCAGAGGTCGGCGCCCTCATCACTGAAGCGCTGAGCGGCGCGATTCACGACCACACCGATGGGGATGGCGTCCAAGCGCGAGATGATGCCCGCGTCGTACCGCGGAGCTCTGGCGTCGACCGCGATGGCGTGCGCACCGGCGACGTCTCCGACGGTTAACGCACCGCTATCCATCAGGATCCGCAGCATCGCGCCATCATTGAAACGCGTTCCCCGCACGACCAATGAGTCTGCAGCCTCGCCCCAGCCCTCTCTCAGCCAGTCACGATTGGCCTCAAATCCGCCTGCCGCCACGATGACCGCGTCTGCATCGAGCACGACAGGGTCGGCGTGGCCGAACGCCACCTCGACGCCAGTACACCTGTCGCTGTCCATTCGGATCCCGACCACATTGGCGTCGTAGTGCGTCGCGATACCCATATCGCCCGCGGTCTGATAGTAGGCATTGAGCACCGCCTTCCCTCCACCGAGGAAGAAGTGATTCGTCCGAGCCAGAGAGAGCGTGCCCTTGAGAGGTGCCTGCCACCGTGCACCATGCTGCATCATCCAAGGGCTGATCGACTCGGACTCGCGGATCGTGAAGCCCGCCATCTCCGGATTGAGTTGCGCGCTACTCACCCCCACGAGGTCTTCGTAGAATTCCTCGAACAGGTACGGGCCCGTGACAAACCCGTCGGCCGCGCGGTGGAGCGTCCTCAGGTTCCTCGTATGGCGTGTGTTTCCACCACGGAATGGGCGCGGTGCACGCTCGAGCACGGTCACCCGCGCACCAAGGTCGTGGGCTGCCATCGCGGCGCAGAGGGCTGCGTTGCCTCCGCCGACTACGACGACGTGGGTACGGCCGCTAGCTGTGGGCATGCGTCAACATCGGCGTGCGCGTGCCTATCCTTGGAAGCGCGCGCCGGTGCGCGGATCCAGGGCGCGTGCCAGTCCGTCCCCAATCAGGTTGAAACCAACGACGGATACCGTGATCGCCAATCCCGGGAAGAACACCATCCACGGGGCCGAGCCGAGGAATCTTTGCGCGTCCACCAGGAGGTTGCCCCAACTGGGCAGATCCGGGTCGCCCAGACCCAGAAATGCAAGACTCGCCTCGAGGAGGATCGCCTGCGATACCTGAAGCGATCCCAGGACGATTGCAGGAGCTAGCGCGTTCGGCAGAATCTCCCGCGCGATGATGCGTCCAGTGGGCTGACCGATTACCCGAGCCGCGAGAACAAACTCGCGCTCCTTGAGCGTCAGATACTGGGCGCGCACGACGCGCGCGACAGGCGGCCAGCTGAGCAGCGCCAGCACGACCACGATGTTGACGATGCTGCGGCCGAAGATGGCGACCACCACCAACGCCAAGAAGAAGCGAGGGATCACGATGAACAGCTCGGTGAAGCGCATCAGGACATCGTCGACCCAGCCTCCCAGGTAACCGGAAATGGAGCCCACGAGTAGCCCGATGAGCGTGGAGAGGAGCGCCACACTGACACCGAGCGCCAAGGAGATCCGTCCGCCGTACGCGATGGCGGAGAACAGGTCCCGGCCAATCGCTGTCGTACCCAGGTAGTGATCTCCGCTCAAAGGCGGCAGGAATTGCGGGTTGTTCGCCCGCAGCGGATCATAGGCTGTGAGGAACGGAGCAGGAATGGCAATGAGGAGTAAAAGCCCGATGAGGACGGCGCCGACCTGCGTCGGCCGCTGCGCCAGGAGACGGCGCCACAGTGGCAGCGTGCTCTGAACGAGTGTGCCCTCGTCCGCGGGGCCAGAATCCTGAGCTGAGGGACTCATCGGAGCCTGATCCGCGGATCTATGGCGGCGTACAGCACATCGGTGATGAAATTGATGACGATTACTCCGATGGTCACGAAGATGAAGATGCCCGTCAGGACCGAGTAGTCGCGGTGGCTGATGGCATCCAGCGTCAGCCGGCCCAATCCGGGCCAGCTAAAGACCACCTCGGTGAGAACCGCACCAGATAGCGCGAAGCCAACATTGAGTCCGGTGATCGTGACGACCGGCAGGAGCGCGTTTCGCAGAGCGTGTCGGAACATGATGAGCCGGCTTGGAATCCCCTTTGCTCGCGCCCAAAGGATGTAATCCTGGGACAGGACCTCGAGAACCTCCGACCGCGTGAGTCGAAAGTCGATGGCGATGTAGCGAGTTGCGAGGACCAACGCGGGCAGGGCGAGGTGGTGGACGCGGTCGAAGACCGCGAATATGCCTTCGGGGTTATCTCGGACGGCCGTCATTCCGCCAGTGGGGAACCAGTTGAGTTGGAGTGCGAACACCAGAAGCGCGAGCTCGCCCAGCCAGAAGACCGGGAGCGAGTATCCGACGACCGCGAAGATATTGGCGCCTGCGTCGAGCGGCGAGTTGACTCGAGCGGCGGCAACGACGCCAAGCGCAACGCCGATCACCGTGGCCACCAGCAGCCCGCTGCCCATCAAAAGTAAGGTCGGCGGCAGGCGCTCCAGGATCAGGTCGAGGACTGAGGCTGAGTAGTAATACGAGTCCCCGAAGTCGCCCCGGAGGAGATTGGACAGGTAGAGGAAGAACTGCTCGTGGACGGGGCGGTCCAGTCCCAGGTACTCGCGGAGCTCAGCAACATACTCGGGTGTGGCAGGAGAATCGCCGATGAGGGTCGCTACCGGGTCGCCAGGAGCCAGTCGCACCATGGCAAAGACCGCCACGATGACCCCGAACAGCAGGACGGGGATCTGGATCAGCTTCCGAAAGATGTAGTTCAGCAATCCCGTCGATCCCACAGCGACATGAGCATGGCCTCAGATGTCGAGCGTAGATGATGACTATAGTGCATACACTCGGATGCGACCGTGCGCACCCCAAGCCCTCGGTCCCTTGCTAGGAGGGCGTACCATGGCCGTACTGTATTGTGCACGACCGTACACGGAGACCCATCAAATGTCACATCTCACCCTGCCGCGGGTCCCCCTCGTCATGCTGCTGGCCCTTGCATTCGTGCTCGCGGCCTGCGGTAGCGACGCGGCAACGCCATCACCGAGCGAAGGAGGACCGGCCACTAGCGAGGCGCCCGCCTCATCCGAAGGGGAGCCCGCACCCTCCGAGGACGGTGTTCCTCGTGGGGGCACCTTCGTGGGAGTCGTCCCGGGCGACCCACAGGCGGGGAGCCGTACGTGGTCGACGGATGGCAATGCCTTCTTCGCCTTCACGCCCATTTACAGCTCGCTTGTCTACGTCGATGCGACGCGCGAGGCCTTCCCGGACCTGGCGGAGAGTTGGGACATTAGCCCTGATGGTCTCACCTATACGTTCTATCTGCATGAGAACGCGCGGTTCCATGACGGGGAGCCGGTGACGTCGGCGGATGTCGCGTACACCATCGAGGTCGCTAGCGAGTTCCAAGCTCAGGCAGCGCCGATCCTCGCAAACATCGAGTCGGTGGAGACGCCGGACGAGCACACGATCGTGTTAACGCTTGCGGAGCCTTCTGCGGTCTTCCTATTCGGTCTGGCGCACCAATACATGGGAATCCTCCCCCGTCACCTGTACGAGGGATCCGATCCGCGTGAGAACCCGCTGAACGAGGCTCCGATCGGAAGCGGCCCGTTCAAGTTCGAGGAGTGGGTCAAGGGCGACCACATCACGCTTGTCCGAAACGATGACTACTTCCTTGACGGCCTCCCCTACCTAGATGAGGTGATATTCCGTGTTATCCCCGACGCTGGATCCCGGACGATCGCGTTCCAGCGCGGCGACATCGACTTCCTGCCTGGACAGTTCGTCGCTCGCGAGCAGGCATCCGAGCTCGAGAGCGTCGAGGGCGTCAACGTCGACGACAGCAGCGGTCCGCCCGGCCAAGAATTGATGTTCTTCAACACGACGAAGGCGCCGCTCGACTCCGTCGAAGTGCGACATGCGATTGCCATGGCAATCGATCGGCAGGCGGTAGTGGATCGCGCGTTCTTCGGAGTAGGCGCCAAGCCGTCGCAGACCCACATCGAAGCGGACCTCGGTGTCTACCACAATCCGAACGTCTCCCTGCCGGACTACGACGTCGCGGCGGCGAATGCTGCGCTGGATGATGCCGGTTACCCGGCAGACGCCGATGGCCAGCGATTCACCCTCAGCATCGCCTTTAATCCGGGGAACGACAGTGATCGGCGGACCGCGGAGCTCGTTCGCGACATGCTCATCGACGTGGGCGTCGATGTCGAAGTGACTCCGTACGACCTGGCCGCTCTGGTTGACGCAGTCTGGGCGGAGGAGGCCGATTTCGATCTCGCAGTCGCGTCAGTCACCAGCAATGGCGACCCGGAGCTCGGCAAGTCGCGACACTACCTGTCTGCTGCCATCGGCCGGTCATTCGGAAACGGCGCAAAGTACCGAAACGATCAGGTCGACGAGCTGTTGATCGAAGCGGCCAGGACAACGGATGTTGACGAGCGGGCCGACCTGTACTGGCAGGTCCAGGAGATCCTGATCGAGGACCTGCCCACATTGCCGATAGTGGACTACAACAACGTTGACTTCCACCGGCCCGAGATTGGTGGGTACGGCGATACCCCGCTCGGGTTCCCGTACTTCCGCATCGTTGACGTCTGGCGTAGCGAGTAGACGACTCTGTTGAGACCGCGCACGATGAACGGGGTCGCCACGTTGGCGGCCCCCGTTCACTTCCCCTCGGTTGAGCGCCCGACCATGTTCAGGCGTCGAGGTGCGACACAAGAATCTCCTTCTCCCCCTCGTCATGGACCCGACTGATCGTCGACAGGAATTCGGCTTCGTTCTCGACAATCCGGGCAAGTCGAGTCGTGTAGTCGACCCCCACGCCCCATCGGTACTCCCCGACGCCGTAGGCTAGCAATGCCTCCGTTCCGCGTGGCCGCATGACAAGTGTTCCCGGATAGATGCTTGTCACGGGATTCTCAAGCTCAGTGATTCCGGCGAGTGCCGGGCCTGGTCGGAAAAAGCACGTCTCACCGCTCCACTTGGCGTGCATCAGCGTGGTCTTGAGCGGAAGTGCATCCCAGAACGCCTGTGAGCTCGTCGGAGATAGGTCCTCTTCCAGCTCCGCTACGGCCGTGACATTGTCGACTTCGAATGTGATACGTCGCCCCATTTCAGTCCTCCATCCTGGCGATCGTCATTGAGCTCACACCACGCCGCTGGGTCTGCGCGAGCAGTGCGAAGAAGTCACTAGACTCCCCGTCGACCTCACCCAGATGGGTCGCCCACACATTGCCGCGCTCGGTCCGGGCCTGCGTCTGACCATACGACCACAGCAACGTGCTGGACTCGGGGATGAGGCAGATCGAACCTGGGTAGCAGAACGACACTTGGTTCTCGACGATAAGCCCCGCTGAGCGGAGCGGCGGAACGACTGAGTAGGCTGCATTCCCACTTCGGCGAGCATGCCGTAACTCGACCGTGATAGGCAATGCGTCCCACAGACTTTCCGTGGCCGCAGGCGCCTTGTCCTCGAATAGGTGCCCGAAGACGGTTTCGTCGCCTATCGCGACGGAGATGCGCTTCATCGTGAGCTGATCCTCCTCATGACGGATGGTGTTACTGGGTGTGCTCATAGCCCTCCGGATCGATGTGCGCTTCGATTAGGAATGGCGCTGTGCGAGGTAGCGCCCGTTGAATGGCGCGACTCAGATCCTCGCGAGAGCTGACGCTCACAGCCTCGACGCCGAATTCATTCGCAATGCGCGCTACAGGAAGACCTTGGAACTCGGTGCCTACAGGCGGGTATGAACGTCGGAGCTGTTTGATCTTGATCGAATACAGGGCGGCGTCGGCCATCACTACAATGATGATTGGAAGCCCAAGCCGGGCAATGGTCCCGAGCTCCCCGGCGTACATCAACAGCCCACCATCCCCGACGACGGCCAATACCGGCCTGTCGGGGTGCGCCAACTGCGCGGCTATCGCGAATGGAAGTCCGGTCCCCATTGATGACAGCCCGCTCGAGCACAGAAACGAGCCCGGGTTCTGGACTGGCCATCGGCTCACCATCAGAAGCTTGTGAGAACCCACGTCGACGGTTACGACGGTGTCATTGGGCATGAAGTGCTTAAGGATGTCGACCACGGACTGCGGCCAGAGGCTGCCCGCGGCATCCGCGGGAAGGGCCACGGGAGGGTTGTGCCGCGCGCGGATGGATTCAATCGCGGCAGGATCCCACCGCGGAACGCCTGACGAAGGGGTGAGGGTTCTCAGCAGCAAGCCGAGGTCTCCCGCGACGCTCAGGAAAGCTGGGATGCTCGGATCATCATCCTCCTCCTCTCGGAGGACAACGACCGGCAGGTCAATGAACCACGGCTTGAGGAACTCCGCACTGTCCAACCCGACAGCGATAACGAGGTCGGCCTCTTGAGCCACAGCCCGAATGACGGCGTCACGATGCGAGCCGAAGGTGCCCACGTGTTGCAGGTGGTCAGTAGGAAATGCTCCCCGACCCTGAGGGGTATCAGCGACCGGAGCTCCAAGAGCTTGGGCAAAATCCACGAACGCGGTCTCGGCGCGGCTGGCCGGTACGCCAAGACCCACCAGGATGAAGGGCCTCCGGGAGCCGGCGAGCAACGCTGATGCTCTTGCAAGATCCGATGCCGGCGATTCTGCAGGTGCATGCGGCTTCGGCAGCCGAATCGGCGGTGTCCCGGCGTCGACTGCCATCTGGTCACTGGGGAACGTCACGTGGGCGGGACCCCTGGGGCGTCCCATCGCCAATTCGAAAGCGGCCGGCATGTCGTGCTGCAGGGATTCAGCGCTCACCCGACGGATGCCGCGACTGACCCCGGAGAACATGTCCGAGGGCAGGCGCTGATGGGCGGGCTGATCGGGGCCGGTCGGATGGTCTCCGGTGAACAGGATCATCGGCATGCGGTCAAGCCATGCCTGGGCAACTCCCGTGGCAGCGTTTGTTGTCCCAGGCCCTGCCGTCGTGACACAAATCCCTGGGACGCCGGTCAGGTGCCCGGTCATCGAGGCGGCAAATGCAGCGGTCGCTTCGTGGTGCGTCAGAACGAACTCGATGTCTTCAGCTCGCGCAGCCTCCAGAAGCTCAATGGTCTCGGTACCAGGGTGGCCGAAGATGCGCGCCACCCCGGCCGCCTTGAGATACCGCGCCCAGTACTGCGCTGCTCTCATCTCGCGGTGGACCTCCCGTCATACCCAGATACATCGCATGCCCGCGTTCTCGGGGCACGTACATTCGTATACACTAGTATGCCATTCTCGGATCAATCGCACGGCCGGCGAGACTCGTGAGGTCGTTGTCTCTCGTCGGTACGCGGGAGGGCGCGGAGCGGGTCCACTCCAAAAAGAGGAGGCAAGCGTGAGCACTCAACAGACGCGGTTCATCGAGGTCGACGTTTCCGGCGCGGTCGCACAGTTCAGACTCCTGGATCGAATCGCGCCGACCACGTCCGCCGCACTCTACGAATCCCTGCCCTTCGAGGGCGACCTCACGCACGCTCGGTGGGCGGGTTCGGCTTGCTGGACAAAGACCTCCGCAGCAGCACTGGCGGCCATCGATGGGCTGGAGAACCCCGTCACCTCGCTGTACCGCGGAACTCTTGCGATCCGACCGACCGACTCCGGGCGCACGGAACTGTTCATATCGTACGGACAGGCAGAGTCGAGGCATGAAGTCGGACGAACGTACGTCACTCCGGTCGCGCAGATCGAGACGGGGGCCGAAGGCTTCTTCGCCGCTCTCGCCGAAACATGGAAAGGCGGTTCGTCTCCGATCAAGATCCGGCAGGTGGAGGAGGAGCGATGAAACTCAGCACAGGACTGCCCAACTGTCGCGAAGGGCGTCAGAACCCGATGGGTTCGGTCACCAAGGAGGCGATCGAGCGCGCCGCCGTCATAGCAGAAGAGGTGGGATTTCACTCGCTTTGGCCGAATGAGTTCTTCGTGAGCCGACCTGATGTTTCCGCCAAGTACAAGCAGCCACCAAACCTATTCGACGCGATCGTGACGATGGCCTACGCGCTGGCTGCTACGAAGCGGATTCGTATCATGCCAAGCGTTCTCATCCTTCCGCTGCATGAACCACTCCTCCT
>Ga0299913_10004056_pt1 | contig 12193 bp, 12 predicted proteins | sample RVTome_9_FD_201360 | JGI IMG/M metagenome (GOLD analysis project Ga0299913, IMG submission 201360) | Soil microbial communities from uranium-contaminated site in the Upper Colorado River Basin, Wyoming, United States - RVT155D38 (version 2) ... | reverse complement strand
TGGGGTGTGGCCTTGCGCGTCTCGACGAACTTCAGGACGTCTTGCTTGCGGATCCGACCCCCGGTGCCGGTGCCTTCCAGCGAATCCAGGTCGACGTCGTGCTCATCGGCTAGACGACGCACGAGCGGCGAGATGATCCCGCGCTTCGACGTGTCGTCGCCGTTCGAGTGGGACTTCGGTCGCTCGGTGGGCTGAGATTCCTGGCGAGGCTGTTCCTTCTTGTCCTCGGCGGCGGGTGCCTCGCCATCGGAGTCCTGGCGTTTGCCACCGGAGGCGTCCGACGGCTCTGCCTCCGCTTGGGCAGCCTGGTCGGACTTCTCATCCGACTCGGCGTCGGGACTGGGGGCTTCGTCGGCTACCTGGGTCGGGCCGTCCTCGGAGGCATCGTCTTGGGTCTCGCCGCCGGAGTCGCCCGAGGACTCACCCCCCTCTCCGACGATCGCCAGGGGGGTACCGACGTTCACGGTCTCGCCCTCCTGGACGAGGATCTTCTCGATCACCCCGGAGGCCGAGGAGGGCACCTCGGAATCGACCTTGTCGGTCGAGATCTCGACGAGGAGCTCGTCCTCGGAGATCGTGTCTCCTTCTTTCTTGAGCCATTTCGTGATCGTGCCTTCGACCACGGTCTCGCCGAGCTGAGGCATCTTGATCTCGGTGCCCATGAGGCTGAACCCTCCCCTTTGAGGTCTTCTGGATGACGAGTGGTTGGGTCCCTAAGGGTACCGCCACCCCTCGAAAGGAGGTCCAGCCGTACCGCCTAGGGGGCCGTGCCGCTCCCCATCGAACCCATCGAACCCATCAGCTCTTGAAAGTCTGTGGTCTGCGACGCCGGCGGCACCCTTACGTCCACCGGGATACCGAAGTCGAAGAAGTCCATCGTCATGGTCATGAAAGCTCCGGCGGTCGCACCCTTCTCGAAGTCGAACGATTGAGCCATCCGCACGACCCGTCCCTCACCATCTATCCACACGTCGATCGGGAAGGTGGACGCTCCGAGCGTCTCCGTCATCTCGTCGATAGTCGACTCCATCTGGGAGCGCATCTCTCCGGCCATCTGTTCCAAGACATTCTTCAGGTCGATGGTCCCCCGGTAATGGGTTGCGGGAGCGCCGCGGACTTCCTCCTCGCCGACCACCTCGATGTCGCCGGACACACCGCGCAGCCACTCGAGCATCTGGGAGGGATCGTTGCCTCCCGACTGCATGAGGCTGCCGAAGTCCATACCGGCTTCTTCGCCCATCTTCTGGAGGTCCATGCTTATCCACGGTTTGGATCCGGGCGCCAGCTCGCTCATCATCGGGAACTTCATGTAGACGATCAGGTCGGCGAAGACCATCTCGATCTTCTGCTCGCCGCCCATCGCGCCCGCCTCGGGGGGCATCTGCATCGTCATCGTCATCTCGCCGCGCTGGTTGGCGAAGTCCTGCGAGCCCTCGGCATCCATCGTGACCTCGCCTTGGGGCATCGACATCGTCATGTGCATCGTCATGCGAGCGGTGCCTTCGGCAGTGGTCGTATCTGCAGACGCCGCGATCAGCTTCAGGGCGTCGGCGCCTTCACCCGGGGGTTGTCCGCATGCACTGCCGAAGAGGGCTATGAATAAAGCGAGCGATCCGAGTCGCACGGTCTTCATCCGCAGGGTCTTCATCGTTCCTCTCCTCTTCGTCGAGGTGGATGGATTCCTTTAGCCGTGAAGCGGTTTGCCGACCAAGCCGAGGAACGTCTCCCCGAGTGCCTCGGACAAGGTCGGGTGGGCATGGATCAACTCGGCGAGCTCGCTGGGGTAAGCCTCCCACGAGGTCGCCAACTGGGCTTCGGTGATGAGGTCGGAGGCACGGGGACCGACGATGTGGACCCCGATGACCGCGCCGTCGCGCTCGGCGACGGTCTTCACGAAGCCCTGCCCCCCACCGAGCATCAGTGCCCGGGCATTCGCAGAGAACGGATAGCGCGCCGTCTGCACCTCCATCCCGAGCTCTTTCGCCTTGTCCTCGGACAAGCCGACGGCCGCGACTTCCGGCTGGCAATAGATGACGTGAGCGATGTTCTTGTAGTCAACGGGGGCCGGTTCTTCGCCGGCGATGCGCTCGGCAACCTTGATGCCTTCGATGAACGCGACGTGTGCCAGTTGCGGGTGCGGCCAGTTCGCATCGGGGATGAAGACCGCGTCGCCGATCGCGTAGACGCCCTCGACGCTGGTGCGGAAGCCCTGGTCCACGACGATGTAGCCCTTGTCGAGCTTGATGCCGGCTTCTTCGAGCCCGATGCCCTCCGTGTTCGGCCCGCGCCCGATGGCGACGAACATGCGGTCCGCCGACAGGGTCTGCTTGTCTCCGTCCTTCTCGATCTCTACCTCGATGCCCGAGTCGGTGGGCTTCGCTCCGCTGACGGAGACGCCGAGGTGGAACTTGATCCCTCGCTTCTGAAGCAGTTTGTGCAGAGCTTCGGAGATGTCCGAATCCTCGGCGGGAGCGATCTTCGGGAGCATCTCGACGACCTGGACCTCCGCGCCGAGGCTGGCGTAGATCGACGCGAACTCGAGCCCGATGTAGTTGCCCCCGACGACGATCACACTCGAGGGGATATCCCCCGCGGTCAGACCGTGATTCGAGTTATGGACCTTGTCACCGTCGGCCTTGATGAACGGGAGGTCGCGCGGGTAGGACCCGGTGGCGAGCAACACGCCCTTCTCGCCGGTGAGAGTGCGCTCTCCTTCTTTCGTGTTGACGACGATCGTCTTGGCATCGAGGAGACGCCCTTCGCCCTCGATCAACTCGATCTTCTTCTTGGCAACGAGCCCGGAGAGGCCCTTGTACATCCGCCCGACGACGGAGTCCTTGAAGTCCAGGACCTTGCCCCAGTCGACCTGCGGCTCCTGAACGACCACGCCGAAGTCCCCCGCGTGCTTGATCTCGTCTACCAGGTCCGCCGCATGCAAGAGAGCCTTGGTCGGGATGCAACCGCGGTGGAGACACGTGCCTCCGACCTTGTCCTTCTCGATCATCGCGACCTTCAGTCCGAGACCGACCGCACGGAACGCGGCTGAGTACCCGGCGTTGCCGCCACCGAGGATGACTAGATCGAAAGACTCCGAACCTTCTGCCACTGCCAACGCCTCCTAGGGATATTAGGGAAGGAGACGAGGTTACCGCTTGGCCGCGGGCCAACCGCCTCAGTCGAGGGGGCTGGGGTCCTCCTTGCGGCTGCCCATCTCGCGATCGAGCATCAGTAGCGCCGCAGGCGAGTCACCCACCATCTTCAAGGTGTCGACGACATCCGTAGCCATCTTCTCTTCTTCGACCTGTTCTGCGATGAACAGCTGCAGGAATACCTGGGCCGCGTAGTCCTTCTCCGCGACGGCCATCTCGTAGAGCTTGTTGATCTCCGCGGTGTTCTCCTGTTCGGCGCGAAGAGCTTGCTCGAACGCGTCGATCGGGTTCTTGAACTTCGAGGGCGGCTGGTCGATCGCGAGCAGGGCTACTTCCCCACCGCGGTCGTAGATGAACTCCCAGAACTTCATCGCGTGGGTGTTCTCCTCGTTGGACTGCGCGCGCATCCACGACGCGAACCCCGGCATGTTCGTGGACTCGAAGTGGGCAGCCATCGCCAGATAGAGGTAGCCCGAGTAGAGCTCCTTATTGAGCTGCTTGTTCATCGCTTCCTGCAGGGCCTTGCTGGTCATCTCTGTCCTCCTTGGTCGTCTCGCCCATTGTCATACCCAGACGCTGGGCCCGCCACCACGGGGTGCCGAAGCGCAACCTTTCGGCGCGCCGTACCATCGAGGCATGAGAGGCGATCGGGTCGAGATCGTGGTCGATATCGGAGACGGTACGAAGACCTACGAGATCGTCGCGACCAAGAACGGCCGGCGGGTGGAGGTCACGAACATCCGGGGCACGATCGAGGTGTCCGAGGTCACTCGCACCGGCGTCATCGTTCGCAGCGGCCGCTTCATGGCCGCCCGGGTCGTGGCCGTGATCGAGCACCCCGCCGAAGATCAAGTGTGAATGTCGCCCCTAGTGGGGCGGAAGTTGCGCATCCCGTTCGCCGGAGGACCGCTCGCCGACGGGTTCGCCGCAGTGTTTGCAGTAGGGGGCGTTCGGTGACATGAGGCCGCCGCATGCCGGGCACGTCGCGGGACCCACCGCATCGCCCTCCGACTTACGGGCGATCACGATCGCGAGGATGCCTGTAGCGATCAGCGTCACGAGGATCGCGAGAGCGGCGACATCGAAACCTACGCCGATCCCAAGCACCACGGCTTCGATGATGCTGAGCACGACGAAGATCGTGACGAGACGACTCATCGGCGCGCCAGGGTCCTGTCGAGCCAATCCAAGAGCGTCTCCAGCGCGATCTCGTCCCTCCGAAGTTGATGGCCGGCCCCTTCGATGATGCGGATCTCGGCGCGGGGAGCGCGCTCCCGGAGCAGATCGGCGTGGTGCACAGGCACGACGTCGTCGGCCGTTCCGTGGATCACCAAGGTGGGCACCTTCACCTTCACTATCGACTTCTCGGGGGAGACGGCGTCGAACTCGGCGGCCCATGCCGTTGGATCCGCGAGGACCTCCTCGGATAGGACCATCCCCGCGTCCTGAGTGATCCGCTGCGTGCCGGCCACCGGGTCGGCCGCGTAGGAGAGCCATGACGCGGGGGCCGCGAGCATCGCAAGAGCATCCACCGGCGCTCCCCTCGCGACGACCTCGCACGCAACCGCGCCCCCGGCCGAGGAGCCGATCAGGGCCAGGGGAAGGCCACTAGCCCCCTCGGTCGAGCGCACCGCATCGATCGTCGTGCGTGCGTCCCGCACCCATCCTTCGATGGAGAACGACCCCTTGGAGCCTCGGACCGCGCGCATGTCGACCCAAGCCGCGGCCCATCCTTCGGCCGCGAAGCGACCCGCTAGACCCGCGTAACCGGTATCGCCGGGCTCGGGAGGGACGATCGACGGGATGCCGTGCAACAGGACGCATGAACCTCTCGGTTCATCCGGAACGACGATGCCTCCCGCCAATCTGACGCCGTCGCAGACGATCGCGAGCGGGCGTTCGATCATCTAGGCGAGCAGGCCGGTGGCGTACATGGCTATCAAGCCTACGCAGAAGCCCGCCACCGCGGCTCCAGACCCAGCACGTTCTCGCATCGAGCGGGTGATCGCCCATACGACCTGTGCGATGGCCCCCGCGGCGATCCCGAAGGCGAACGACCCCCAGACCGCAGAGAACGCGAAGCCCCCGGCCCACGCACCGAAGATCGTGGGCACCCCGGCGATGGCTCCGAGCGCGACGAAGTGCCAGATGCTCGGCCGCTCCTCTTGGGTGCCCAGTGGTGCGACTATCGCCAGGCCCTCGGTGGTGTTGTGTAGAGCGAATCCGACGATGAGGAAGGTTCCGAGCGCTATCTCGCCGGCGGCGAGCGCGGCGCCAACCGCCAGGCCCTCACCGAGGTTGTGCAGTCCGATCCCCGCGGCGATCAGGTACGCGAGCAGCAGTCCCGACGAGACCTTCCGCTTGGCGTCCAGCGTCCAGGCCAACCAGGTCAGTGCCGCGACTGCGACGAGAACCCCGATGAAGAACACGCCTAGCCCGTTGAGGGCCGCCCCCGCCTCGGACGCGATCTCGAAGCCATGCTCGACCGTGTCGATCAGCAGGAACGCGAGGAGACCGACGGTGAACGCAAGGAAGAACGTGAGCCACTTCTGCGACGCCCTGCGCAATGCCGGGAACCACAGCAGTCCGATCGCGACCGGGATGACTCCGATGTAAAGCCCCAGGAGGGCATAGATGCCCAAGGTGCGGCCGTCCATGTCCGGGGTGACCGAGGCAGCCTCGATCTCGTGTTCCACGACGACCCCGGTCTCCGTCACGAGACCGATCGCCAGAGGAAGACCCGGATCCCACGGGTAGTCGATATCTATCTCGGTGCTCTCCAAGCGGCCCAGGGAACGATCCCCGATCTCGTGACCCCAATAGGCGTCGTCGATCAACACCTGAGCGATCGTCACGGTGTCGGGTCCGTCGTTGCGAACCCGAAGAGAGATGTGTCCATCCGTCAGCACGGTGCGCTCGACCGCGATCTCCTCGGCGGGAGGAACCTCGCGCAGCGATCCGATCGGGTCGATCTTTATGAACACGATCAGGAGCACGGCGATGATGAGGGCCGGCACCAAGGCCGCGATCCAATTCGGGAACCTCTCGGTGCGGGTCGCCATCAGCTCACCTCGAAGAAACTCATCCAGCCCAACTCGACGAATTCCGTCTGGTGGGCGTGGAACATGAAACTGCCGGGCTCTCTGTACGTGAACTCGATCATGTGGCGCTCTGCCTGGCCCATCGAGATCGTGTCGGTGAACTCGTGCGGGGTCAGGGATGTACCCGTGCGATAGAGATGGAAGAAGTTCGCGTGCAGGTGGATCGAGTTGACCGGATCGAACTCCGTGATGTTGACGACATGAGCACGCTGCAGCCGACCAGCTTCGATCTGTATTGGCTCATTCACGTATGCGAATGCGACCGTATTGAGCGCGTAGACCTCGTTCTCGCCGTCGAAGTTCGGGTCGAACGCATTCATCACCATCACCATCTCGTTGGCTTCTGGACGACCCTTCTTCGGATCGACGATGAACGCGCCGTAGAGACCCCTATGGATGTGCTGCTTGAGGGGGTTGGAGTGGCAGTGATACAGGTGGGTGCCGAACGGTTCGGCGATGAAGTCGTAGACGAACGTCTCGCCAGGCCGCGGCTCGCCGGCGCCCGGGATCCCGTCCATGCCGGCAGCATGGAAACCGTGGAAATGCATCGTATGGGGATGGTCGCTCGCGTTCACGAGCGAGATGCGGAGACGATCACCTTCCGTCGCGCGGATCGTCGGGCCCGGTACGCGTCCGTTGTACGTCCACGCGGGGAAGAAGACCCCAGGGGCGATCTCGATCTCCTTGTTAACCGTTACGAACTCGTATTCACGAACCGTTCGACCCGAACGGTCGCGCGACACGGTTCCGCCATCGAAATCGGTGAGAAGTTCGAGCGGGGTGAATCCGTTCCGGGCGTGATCGACCTTGCCGACCGTCCCGTGACCCCCGTGTAGGGCATGGTGGCTCGGCATGTCGTGGCCACCCTGAGCGGCGACGAGCTCGCGCCCGCCGAGGACCGCCGCACCGCCGAGTGCTCCCGCGGCTCCCGCGCGTTTCAAGAACGATCTGCGATCTACCTGACCCATATCGCCTCCGCCAACTCCTTAGAGATCGCTTCCTCGCGATCGCGGTCGAAACGAACGAACAAAGGACCCCCGACCGGGCCGCGGCGAACCACCTCGGCCTGGGTCCCCGGACCGATGCCGAGCTGCCCCAGGTAACGGAGCGCTTCCGGATCCGAGTCCGAGACGCGATCCACCGTCGAGGTCTGCCCGTCGTCCGTAGCCCACAACGTGCGGGCGGGCGGAGGCGGACTCGTGAGGTCCTTCGGAGGGATCGGATGCCCGTGAGGATCCGCGGTCGGATGACCCAACAGAGCAGAGATCCTTTCCTCCAGCTCCTCGGAGAGGTGGTGTTCGAGGACCTCGGCCTCTGCGTGGACCTGGTCCCATGGGACCCCGAGTGCTTCTGCGAGGTAGGTCTCGAGGAGCCGGTGATGGCGAAGGACCTCGAGCGCGATCTTGCGCCCCGAGGCCGTCAGCTCGACCCCCCGGTAGCGCACGTGATCGACGAGGCCGAGGCTGTCGAGCTTCTTCAGCATGTTGGTGGCGGAGGCTGCCGAGACACCGAGATGTCCGGCGATCGCGGTCGTCGTGACCGGTTCTCCCCGACCGGCCCCTTCGCCGAGGGCGTAGAGGCCTTTCAGATAGTCCTGGACCGCGGGCGACGTGGTGGCGAGCATCTGCGGAGTTTAGCCATGACTAAACCTGATTTCAACCGGGGCTACACACGGGGCTACACATGTGACTGCCCTACGCTTCCCCCGATGCCAACCACACGCAACCCGCAAGGGGTCGCCCTGGCGGCCCTGGCGATCACGGCCATCATGGCGGTGACCAAGGTCGCCGTGGCCCTGGCCACGTCCAGCCTGGTCCTGCTGTCGCAAGGACTCGACACGGCCGTCGACCTGGTGGCGATCGGCCTCGTCGTCGTTGCCGTCCGGGTGGCCGGCAAGCCTGCCGACGACACCCACCACTACGGGCATGCCAAGGCGGAGAACCTCGTCGCGTTCACCCAGACGTTGATCCTCGGAGCGATCGTGATCGGGCTCGTGGCGGAAGCGGTACACCGCTTGATCGGCGACACCGAGCCGATCGCCGTGCCCTGGTACGCGGTGATGGTGCTGGTCGTATCCGGCGTTATCGACACGGCTCGAGCGTCGTGGCTCATGTCCGCGTCGCGAACCCACGGTTCCGAAGCATTACGCGCCGGCGCATTGAACTTCGCCACCGACGTCGGCACGACGATCGTGGCACTGATCACTCTCTTGATCGCGCGTGGAGGCGACGATCGGGCCGACGCGGTGGGAGCCCTGATCGTGTCGTTCGCGGTAGCCGTCGCGGCAGTCCGACTGGGGAAGCAGTCGGTCGACGTCTTGATGGACAGAGCACCACATGCACAACTGTCCGCGATCGAAGCCGCCGCGGCATCCGCTCCGGGCGTTGCGGAAGCGCGGCGCGTGAGAGTAAGAGGCGGCGGCAATCAACTATTCGCTGATGTCACCGTCGCGACGGGGCGCACCGTCTCCTTGGAACGAGCCCATGACATCGCAGAAGGGGTTGAGCGAGAGATCGGTCGCGTCGCTCCGGGTGCCGACGTCGTCGTACACGTCGAGCCGAAGGCCGAAACGACCGGCTTCGTAGAGCGCGTCCAGGCGGCGGCAAGCAAGGCGGTCGGTGTCAACGAGGTGCACAACGTCTTGGTTCACGCGTTCGATGACGCGAACAGACAGAAGTTGCATGTCACGCTGCACGCGAAGGTCCAACCCGGTTTGTCGTTGGCGGAGGCACACGAGATCGCCGATCGCGTCGAGCAGGAGGTGATCGCCGAGCTAGGCGACGACGTGCGTGTGGACTCTCATATCGAGCCGCTGGAACCGACCGCTCACGGGCGCGATGTCACTGACGCGCGCGCAGACCTGGTTGCGTCGATCCGGACCATTGCATCGGAGGAGGACGACGTGCTTGACTGTCACGAGATCCTGATCACCGAGGCCGGCGGCAAGCTGACCGTCGTCGCGCATGTGCGGGGCCGGAGCGACCTTTCTCTATCGCGGTTGCACACGGCTTCCCAGCGGATCGAGAACCGACTGCATGCCGACCATCCCGAGATCGGCCCGGTGCTGATCCATTTCGAGCCCGAAGACGCCTAGCCGACCTCCACGAACGTTTCCGGATACCCGGTCGCCCCGTCCGGATGGGGCCGGGCCTCCTGCATGGTCTGCACCTTGCCGTCACCGTCCGTCGCCCTCGCCAGCACCATCACGCGTCCGGCACGTTCGGGGGTCCACCGGTAAGCCCAGTGCCGCCACGAGATCGGGCTCAAGGGATCCTTCAGTAACGCCTCCGCCCATGTCTGTCCCCCGTCCACCGAGACCTCGACCTTCGAGATGCCCCGGATGCCCGCCCATGCGATGCCGGCGATCCACGTCTGGGCACCTACCTGGGCTCGGTTCGAATCCCCTGCAACGTCGATCCGCGCCTCGGTATCTATGACGGCTTCGTCCGACCACCCCCGCTGCATCCAGTAGCCCTTGAAATCGTTGGGAACAACCTCGATCGCCTCCAACCACTTCACGTTCTTCATCCCGTAGATAGCAGGAACGCGCACGCGACAGGGGAAGCCATGAGCCTGCGTTAGAGGCTCGCCGTTCTGCGACACCGCCAGGATGACGGTTGGATGCATAGCAACCTCGAGCGGGATCGAGTCGGTGTATCCGTCGGCTCCGTAGAAGACGACGTCCATCGCGCCGGCGCGCACACCGGCGGCATCGAGCACATCGGACAGCCGCACCCCACCCCATCTCGAGTGACCGATCAGCTGCCCTCCGACCTCGTTCGAGATGCACGTGAGAACGGCGAACTCCTCGATGACGTCGAACGAGGACTGCAAGGATCCGAACGTGTACTCCGACGGAGTGTCGACCTCTCCTCTCACGTCGAGCCTCCATCCATCCGCCTCGACCGAAGGTGGGACCAGGTTGATGTCGACCACGTAATGGTCATCCGCCGAGGTGATCTCCGGCGTTAGGCCCGCGATCTCCGGGAAATCCGCGCGGTCCGGGATCGATGCAACCTCTGTCGGTGCAACGAGCTCGACGTTGGTGTCGGGCCCGCCCAGACGCCTCAGCACCCAGCCCATCGCCCCAGCCCCCGCGGTCAGCGCCACGGCAGAACCTGCTCCCAATCGCAGGAACTCCCTGCGTCCCGGATGTCCCTCGGGCGCGACGACAGCCGGGTGCGTCAAAGACCTCGCAGCGAGCGCGTAGGCGGTCGACGCGACGACGACCACTAACAGCGTCATGATCGGGTGGGCACCGGGCGAGGGCCCGATCAGACTAGCGATCGCCGCGACGACGCCGAGGATCGATGCGGCGATCCACGGCCGCATCGTCGGACCTCGACGCGTCCTCCACAGGGACTCCGCTCCGACCGCGAGCGCGGTCACCAGTACCCCGGTAACCAACAGCGGCCGGGCCCAGTGGCCCAGGTTCTCTATGAAATAGGTGGCTACGTCTCCGGGAGCGGCGCGCAAGACGGCGCCCGACAGCGCGGCCGGGGCGAAGGAGACCGCATCCCACGCCGACGCGATCCAGATGATGCCCAGGGCCAGGGCAGCCGAAAGTGCCCCTGCTAGGCGGATCCTCCGGGCCTGGTTGCTCGGCTGGACCTGGATCTCGACCTCCACAGCTACATAGTGCTCCTTCCCCAGAGTTTGTTTCGAGGCTTGGAGGGGTCCGGAGACTGGTTGAATACCCGCCCATGCCGGACAACCTTCGCATCGCACTGTGCACCTACAGGGGCAACCCGCATTCGGGGGGCCAGGGCATCTACGTCCGCTACCTGAGCCGGGCGCTGGTCGAGCTCGGCCATACCGTCGAGGTGTTCAGCGGACCGCCCTACCCCGAGGTGGATGAAGGCGTGAAGCTGTCGAAGGTCCCCAGCCTGGACCTCTATCGCTCCCCCGACCCCTTCCGGCGCCCCCGCCTGTCGGAGTTCCGCGACTGGATCGACGTTCTCGAGTACGGGGCGATGTGCACGGCCGCGTTCCCGGAGCCGCTCACGTACAGCTTGCGGGTCGCCAGGTTGCTGCGCGCACGGGCCGCAGACTTCGACGTCGTCCACGACAACCAGTGCCTGGGCTATGGGATCCTCGATGTGACCAAGAGGTTTCCCACCGTCGCCACGATCCATCACCCGATCACGATCGATCACCGCTTGGATCGGCAAGCGGCACCGTTCTTAAGACGACTCTCGCTCGCGAGGTGGTACGCGTTCACGCGCATGCAGAAGCGCGTGTCACGCCGCTTGCCAAAAGTGATCACCGCGTCCGGCACCGGCAGTCGCGACGCGACGGCCGAGCTGGGGGTGGACCCAGCCCGCATCACGGTGGTCCACAACGGCGTCGACACCGAACTCTTCAAGCCCCTCGACAACATCGCCCGCATCCCCGGCAGGATCATCACGACGACCAGCGCGGATGTGCCCTTGAAGGGCTTGGTTTACCTGATCGAAGCGCTGGCGAAGATACGCACCGAGCGAGACGCTCACCTCGTTGTCATCGGAACACCGCGCCCGAATGGCCGCGTGCTTCAGGCGATCGAGCGTTTCGACGTGGCCGACGCGGTCGTCTTCGAGTCGAAGATCGACAGTCTGAGGCTCGCCGAGCTGTACGCCACTTCCGAGGTAGCCGTCGTTCCCTCCCTGTACGAAGGGTTCTCTCTCCCGGCGGCAGAGGCGATGTCGTCGGGCGTTCCGGTGGTCGCAACGACCGGAGGCGCTCTGCCCGAGGTGGTGGGAACCGACGGCGCGTGCGGCACGCTCGTCCCGCCCAAGGATGTGGGTGCGCTGGCTACCGCCATCAGAGACCTCCTCGACGATGGATCGAGGCGCGACGCGATGGGACGCGCGGGGCGAGAGCGGGTCTTCGAGATGTTCACCTGGCTCAAGACCGCCGAGGCCACCGCCGCTATCTACCGCGATGTGATCGCGACATGTTGAC
>Ga0299913_10004055_pt1 | contig 12194 bp, 10 predicted proteins | sample RVTome_9_FD_201360 | JGI IMG/M metagenome (GOLD analysis project Ga0299913, IMG submission 201360) | Soil microbial communities from uranium-contaminated site in the Upper Colorado River Basin, Wyoming, United States - RVT155D38 (version 2) ... | reverse complement strand
AGCCGGGCCAGGAGTCACCGTCGACCGTTCTCGAGCGCCTGCGCTCTGATGAGCGCTGACCACGTCTGGTACCTCGACTCGTCGGGCATCGTCAAGATGGTCGCTAGAGAGTCGGAAACCGCTGCGTTGCTTCGGTTTCTCAAGGGACGGCAACCACTGGTCAGCAGCGCCCTGGCCATAACCGAGGTCAACAGGGCGGTGTTGTCGCTTGGTGACCGTTTCATTCGTCGCGCCGGTGAGGTGCTTGAGCGTGTGGAACTGGTTCGGATCACAAGCCAGATCCTGATGGACGCGGGTCGTCTCCGACCAGCAAGCTTGCGCTCACTTGATGCCATTCATCTGGCGACAGCTGCCATCTTTGCGGACACTCTGAGTGGTCTGATCACCTATGACGGACGGATGTACGAAGCAGCTGGTTCATACGGTTGGAACGTCCACGCGCCAGCCTGAGCGCGAGTTGGGAACTAGGTGCGGTGGTGGGGGAGAAGGCTGTAGTTGTTGGGATTTTCGGGCCTTGGCGCGCGGTTTGATCAAACGGGGGTCAAACACATTTCGTCGTTCGGGGACTCACCAAGCGAGCCCCATGGTCGGGTCAAATTGCGGGGAGCGACGAGTCGTGTGGCGGATGAGGAGGAATGACGGAGCCGCGCTCACAGCAGGACAATGCACTATCCAATCATCAGGGTGATCAGGGCCGCGAATATTCCCGCACACTCAACCTGCCCGAGATCAGACGAGATGGCGACGTCGGCCGCCTCCATCATCTCAAACGCGTTCGATTGCACACCTTCGTCGGCTAGTAGTTGAACTGCTCTTACAGCTTGATCCGCAATTAGGCGTCGAGCTTCAGAGCATTTCGGCTCGAGTCTGTCGAGCACAAGCCTGTATGCATCAATGGAAGGATCATCGAATGGGACAAACCCACCCGAGTCGATTACAGCCAACTGGTATTCGACATCACTGTCAGTCCATTCATTCTTGCTCGCAGCGTTGTCCGAAGCAGCCGTCTCTGCCGTTTGAGCTTCTGTCGGTGGAGGTTCAGCGAATGTTGTTGGCGGCTGCGACGTCGTAGCGAGAGGCTCGGCCTGGGTGCTGTTTGTGCGTCCCTCTCCTGTCCTGAGAGTGGTTGCAGTCGCATCAGAGTCTTGAGAAGCGGATTCCGCGGTCGAAAACACGGCAATCGGGACAATCAGACAACCGATGATGATCAACGCTCGCTGAGCAAGGGATTTTCGGTCCCACCACTCGTTCACAGAGCTTGAGAAATCATCCAAGTGAACCCGTTCCCTTCGACTCAATTAATCCTGCGGGATGATCGAGCAAACCGAAGGCGGGTCTACGAATTCTCACACCCGGTTCCGTTTCCGTCGCGGTCAAGGTCATACTCGTCAGGCCCAACAACAGTCACCCTGCCGACGTAGTACGGGCCGTCGCCGGAACCACCGCGGCAGTCGACGTCACTCACGCCTATCGGCACGCATTCACCTTGGTAGGAGGGGTGACATCCGCTGTCGTTTCCTCCGCCGCTTGTCGTGGTAGTTGGTGGCTGAGTAGTGGTCGTTGAGGACGATGTGGTGGTTGTCCCGCGATAGCCAGAATCATGATGAACGTTGCCGTTGGGGTCGGTGAGGAAACCTGTGTCGCCGTCGTTGTTCCAAACCGCCGATCCGACGCTGCACCAGAACAGTGTGGTCCCAAAGTCTTCTCCGCATCCAGAATGGACGATGGCCGACTCGCCTGCGGCAAGGCTGAAGCCCACGGGAAATTCATAGCGGTTCGACGCTGACTCGTCGCGGATCCCCCAACCCGTCATGTCGACGAGATTGTCACCGGAGTTCCTAATCCGAAGCCATTCGTCGTTGAGGTTCACGTTGTCATCGCCAGGGGCGTCGAACTCGATGTGGACTATCACCAGATTGGCTTCAGTAGGTGGACCGCAGGCGTCCAGGGCCCACAAACCCAACTGGCTCGCCTTAGCTTCGACCTGTGCGGCTTCGAATCTCTCGGCCATGGCGGTGTCGGGCGGATACCGCCGGGCGATTGCTGCACCGCGACGGACCAGCTCTTCGTTAATGGACATGCCACCGACCCAGAGGTAGCGGAGAAGCCGATCGAAGTCGTCGCGTTCGGAGATGTCAGACGTCATTCCGATCTCATTGCCTACGGGAACCAGAGAGGCAAGGGCCCGTCCGGATTCGTCGACCCAGCACTCATTTGAGTCCGGCGAGTTCACACCTATCAGCCGGATCCGTCCGACGGATCCATCGCTGAGGCTGACGTCGAGGGTGTCTCCATCGGTAATGGAGGTAACAGTCACGACTTCCGCACCTTCTGGGAGCGGTGCTGTCGGATCACCCGAAACGCCCGCAATCGGAGGAGCGAAAATGATGTCCGCGTTGGCGACTATCGGAAGTGTCGTCGTGGCCGGGAGAAGGGTGGTGGTGGCCTCTCTGGCAGTTGTGGTGGTCTGATCGGCGGTGGTGCTTGTCTCGGATGTGCTGCTTGTCGTGGTGGTCGCGACCGTCGCCACCTCCTGAGCGCTGTCGGTGTCGGCGAGGGCGCTACCGGCTAAGAGGATGATGACCATGAACAATGCGGGCGCCCATGCGGGCGATATCGGGCGTGGCGGAGCAGCCAGAGCGGCGCGTTCCTCGCGTGTCCGGTCGAGATCCCTTTCGATGTCCTCGGTGGTTTTGCGAAGGCTCTCCGCTCGCGCCGCGAAAGGTGCGGTCGGATCCTCCCCACGACCCACGGCTTCGCTCGCTTCCATGAGGGCTGAGATCTTCTCGGCCGGTCCGGCGAGGATGTGAGATCTCTTTCGGGCGGATGTGTCGATGAAGACGCCCTTGTCAGTGATGTCCTTTGAGATGATCTTGTCGTATCGGAACTTGACGACCTTGGACCCGGAAAAGATGGCCTGTCTGTCAGTCAGGTAGACGTCACCGTGATCGACCGGCGTCCAGACTCGAGTCCCCTCCCGTTTCCGTATCTCGAGAAGGGCGACGCCCGAGATCACGGCTAGGCCAGTCTCGGCCCTGGCGATCTTGGCTGGTATCTGTTGCGGCCGGACTTCCCTGGCCCAGGCGAGTTGTTGGTTCGCTCCAGCGAGTTCGGTGTTCGTCGTCGAGAGCCTCGACGCCCGTTGGGCGATGAGAGAGTCCAGACGACGTGCCTCCTGGCGGAATTCACGCCAGGCCGGCCGTCGACGCCACCATTCCTTCCATGGTTCGGCGGACCAGAACCGCCACCAGTGATTGGAGTTATCAGTGTCGGTTCTCACGCTCCCCCTTTAAAGCCGACAACAGGGTAGAAGACCCATCGAATCTGTGTACCGGCCCGGCGTGAACCGTCCGACCCATTTCGTTTTCTTCTTATCGTTGGCTTCTTGTCCAGGCCCTCAGATGTTCGCCGCGATGTCGCACCCCCCTTCTCGGACCCGAACGCTGCTGTAGAGAGAGTCCACAAGGGCTGTTCAGGTTCCTGTGCCCATCGGGGTCCTGATGGCTAGCCAGGGTCGGCCTTATCATTAGGTGGGCGGAGCGCCAGCTTAGAAAACCGTTTGAAATGAGGCGTCGTTGGCGCCCGCGACCGATTGGGAACTGGTGGTTGGGTGATAGACACTGGCGGCTTGGGATTCCAAAGACTTAGGACGGCTATGTCAAGAGGGGGCCATACGGTGTCCAATCGGAAAGGCTGAGGCACAAGGTCACCGCTCCTGTTGGCCATCTGAACGACTGTGTGCGTCTCCTGGCTATTGGATGCAACGTTGAGATCAAACATGGCCGCATCCCCCGACCGAGTGACGCTGCAAGTTTCGAACGGCGGATCCTGCCACGATAGAACTCTCACATTCGACTGATTCGTCGGAGGCTTCGTGGAGACACACGGTCGCTCCTTAGACATCCTGGAGAAGAAACGAACAGTCGACCTGCTGAATCAAGCCCTTGGAGCGGACGACGAAGTGCGCTTCGTACTCCAGAACGGCAACGGCTGGGCCGTTGTCGCACTGGCTGACAGGGTGGTCATCGCCAGGTTCGGCATGGCTGCAGGATCCACTTTCGGCGGCCGACTTTCTCAGTTCCGATACGAAGACATCCTCAATGTCAACCAGAACACCGCCCTGGTGTCTGCTGTCATCGAACTTCACACCCCGGCTCACCAAGGCAACGCAGTTGGTGACTTCTGGTCGGGATTCGGATCGTCGGGTACGTCGAAGTCTCCTTTCGAGGCGGACAACGCCTTTCCATGCTCCAAAGCGAATCTCAAGGAATGGGGTCCTTACCTTGAGGAGTTGAGTGGATACATTCGACAAGCTAGAACACCGGCCCGCTCGAGCTCTGTCCCCAACGACGGGATCGGCGATCAGTTGACGAAAGTGGCTGACCTGCATACCCAAGGCCTTCTGTCGGACGATGAGTTCCGAGCTGCGAAGGCCAAGCTCCTTGGCTCCTGAAATCAACTGACCATGCCGAACTTACGCGGCAGGTGAGTTGTCTGGTCGGTCCGCCTGGATCTTCTGGAAATGAACGGGCGTCGACGGATCAGCCTGACGACAGCCACCGAAAGCTCCGGGTTATCACTTGTGGTGACGGACACACGCTGCCTCATAGAGACAATCCTCTTCGGTGCCCGATGCGGGTCTTTGGCGAGTCGGCCGACGCGGGCAGATTTCAAAGGCGCCGTCACCGCCGAGGTGAGAAGATGTCCGCATGTCGGCCCAGGACCTTGTTGTTGGAGTAGACGCCTGCAAAGGCGGATGGATCGCCATGGTGCTGCACCACTTCGCGTTCGTCACGGTCCTGCGTAAACCGGAGATCACAGATCTTCTGGATTCTGTTTCTGACGTCGCCGTGATTGCGGTAGACATCCCCATCGGCATTGACGGTCCTTATCCAAGACGGGCTGACGTGGCCGCACGCGCGTTCGTCGAGGAGCGTCGATCGAGCGTTTTCATGACCCCACCTCGATCAGTGCTAGTTGCGTCAGATTATGAGCAGGCCACACGCGTTGCTGAGAAGGCCATCGGGACCGGTGTGAGTCGACAGGCGTTTGCGTTGGGGCCGAAGATTCTCCAGGTCGACGCCGTTGCACGCGACGAGTCCCGTGTCATTGAGGTTCATCCGGAGGTGTCTTTCCGGGCAATGGCCGGACAGGCGCTTACACACTCAAAGAAATCCTGGAACGGACTGAAGCAAAGAGAGCAGCTGCTGATCGACACCGGCATCGTCATCCCGTCGGAGTTGCCCATTCCTGGTTCCGTTGCAGCTGACGATGTTCTTGATGCTGCTGCAGCCGCATGGTCGGCCCACCGATACGCCGCGGGAGAGGCGCGATCCCTGCCGGAGGATCCAGTGAGTGGCGAGTCCCTGATCTGGTACTGAGGTCATGCCCTGAGCGCCCAACCCGTCACGTCGCATCGAAACGCACCGCCCGGGCGATGGTGTCCGCCGCCTCCCGCTGCATCCCCGGCATCACATGCGAATACCGGTGCAGGGTGAATTCCGGTGAGGCATGACCCAACCGCTCACTGACCACACCGATGGGCACACCCGCCTTCACCGCAATCGAGGCATGGGTGTGCCGCAGATCATGCAGACGGATCCGGGGCAGCTCGGAATGGTCGACGATCCACCGGAACGCCCGGGTCAGCGTCGACGGATTCAGCGCCGACCCGTCCTTCCTGGTGAACACGTACCCGCTGTCCTCCCACCGCCACGTCTCCGCCGCCTCCTCTAGCTGACGCTCCCGATGCTCCCGCAACTGGTCCACGGTCTCCTGGTCGAGATCGACGGTCCGCCCCCGCCCGCTCTTGGGACTCGACACGTACACCTCGCCGTCGCCTGCCAACAACGTCTGCCGGATGGTGATCCGGGCACCCTCGATGTCGACGTCGACCCAGCGGAGCCCGGCGACCTCTCCACGACGGGCTCCGGTCATCGCCAGCAGATGAAACGCCGCCTCGAGACGATGCCCTTCGACAAGCTCGAGGAACGCCCGCAGCTCGGCAGGCGTCCAGTAGCGGAGCTCGCCACCTTGTGACTTGGGACGTGGCGGCTTGGCCTTGATCGCCGGGTTCCTCGGGATCAGCCCGGCGTCCTCAGCGTCGGCCAACGCCTTCCGCAGCACCACGTGGATGCCGCTCACCGTTGACGGGGCGAACCCGCCTTCACCGTCACATCTTCCGTCGGCCAGCAGCTGCTGGTACATGTTGTTGAGCATCTGCGGTTTCAGCTTTCCGATCGCCACGCCACCGATACTCGGGTTGATGTGATGAACGATCGCCGACCGGTACGCCCGATACGTCGTCTTCTTCACCCGGGTCTTGTGCACCGGCAGCCAGTGGTCGATCAGCCACTCGCTGAGCAGCATCCGTGACGGCTCCACGTAGAAACCGGTGGTCAACTCGTGGACGAGACGGGCCCGTACCGCCTCCGCCGCCTTCTTGGACTGGAACCCTCCGTGCCACTTCTGCCGGCGCTCGCCGTTAGCGCCCTGTGGCAGGTCGACCACCACGTACCAGAGCGTCGACTTCCGACCGTTCTTGCAGGTACGCACGCGTTTGTGGATGTGCCCCTGCATCAGTGATCGCTCCCCATACGATCACAACCAGAATCAGCAATAAGCTGAGCCATGGCGTCACCTCCTAACAGGTGTCGTCCGGGCCCCGGGACGTCGCAAGCGTCGCCGGGGCCGCTTTCTTGGAGTCGGATGTACAGCTTGGCCACGACAGAATGCTTCTGTTCGCAATGGCATATTCTTCCAACACGAGGGGCTACTAATGGCAGGGCCGGAAGCGTTACGGTGGTGGCAGTGAGAATTCGTCCCACCGACGAGCTACGCTCGGGCGACCAGCCCGCCGAGACCCAGATGCTCAGAGACCAGCCAATCTGCCCAGACTTTGGATCCTGGAACATTCGATACTTCGACGTGGTGCGGTACGCCCAGTCGTCAAATCTTGAGTCTCGGCAATTGCGCGCTATTGCGACTGACGGTCTTCATGGAGACCTGGGCCGTGCCGGCCCTGAGCAACTGCGGTTCGCGTTCACTCTGAACCTGCTTGCCGACATTCTCGACGTCGGTGGCAGTATTCGAGTGGTCGAGTCTGAAATCCGAGTTTCATGGCCAGACTGGACCGCAAAGGAAGGGCGTCGGGCTGTTCAGAAAGCGCTCGTTCGAGCGCGCAAGCCAATTCCGCTTGAGCGCCTGAGCGACTTGGACCAAGGAGGGGTCTTTGCCCGGGCATTGGACTCACACCAAATGTCGGAGATCATGGAAACGGGCCGATTCTGGCTCGAGCCGGCGTCGCAAACACACCCGTCTGGAGTTTCGTATGGGGAAGTCTTCGCGGTGAGCCTCGCATCGTGGTCGATGCCGTACCGCGGTCGTGAGGGCCGAGCCAAGCGGTTTGTTCTGGTCGGTTCGCACGAGTCGCTCGGCGAGCACCCAGTGGCTGTCGGGCTGATTGAAGTTGGAGACGACGCGCCGTACAACACACTAAGAGATCGGTTCTTGACGCTTGCTCCAGACGAGGTTCTTCGTTGGGCGCGCACCCAGGACAATGCGATTCTCCGAGGAATCGCGCAACGTTTCAATCGGCTTCGGTCGTCGCTTCTTCCAATGGGAGGCTACGAACGGTTGACCGTTGATGAGGTCATTCAGGCATCGAATGAGATCGAAGCAATAGCCAGAGGTAGAAGCAAGAGTGATTCCTGCCATCGGGAGAAGAAGCGGCTCGCCTACCTGCTCAGGCTTTCAAGGGGCAGCGCCGCCTTTGAGGCTCTCGCGAGCGGCGCGTGGTCGAGCAGAGTTGACCGATGGATCGCCGAAGGCGCAAGAGCAATTCAGAATTTGATCATTCCGCGAATCCACATGGAAGTGACGGTCTGCGGTGCTCTTCCGCCGTTTTCGGATGCGCTAGGTGGGAAGCTCGTAGTCTCACACCTGGCGGATCCAAGAGTACGCAGCGCGGTCTCCGCTCCACCTGGCGAAATACTCAGAAGTCTGATGGACGTCGACCAGTACTCGGATGAAATGCCTCGAGGTGGCCTGCTAGCCGTAACGACCAGGGGCCTGTACCCGGGCCACTCTGCTCTATACAACAGATCAGGCGTTCCAGTTTTGAACGGCGATGGGCGGTTCCGAAAGATTGGCGACACTAAAGGGGAGACCACGACTCTGCTGTCCGACACGACCGCTCGTTTGGCATACGCGATCGACAAGAGCCGCGACGAGACGGCGGTGTCGCGGACATATGGCACAGGCGGTGCCAAGCGTCAACGAGCGTTTGAGAAAGCGGCCCTCGAATCGGGTCTGCCCTCATCACTTGTCCACGCCGGGATTCGTCGACCGATGTACGCCATGGCACTGGCATCCAATCTTCCAGAGATCATTTGGGCGGGATCAGATCCAGAGTGGTCAATCGACACAAGTCTTTCGGAACGGGATTACGCTGCGATAGCGACCGCCGAATGGCGGACGAGATGGCTCCGCCAGAGTCTCAAGCGTTTGAGCCGGGGGCCATCAATGCATGAGGGAACCGCTCAAGCGATTCGGGTGCGTGCCAGGCAAGTTGCAGTTACAGAACCAACTTCGGGACTTTCTACTCGGTACGAAGATATCCGAGTCGCTGTCCGATGAACTGCGGGCGGAACTGAACGTAGAGACGGGGCTAGAACAATCACTCGAGTTAGCCGTTCTGAACGGACAGGACGTCTTCATCGCTGGCTCAGCAGGCGGGGGTAAGACCCACCTCTTGAATTCCATGACGTCGCGCGTCACAGCCGAGGGCTTGGAGATCCAACGTTGGGATGAGGAGGGCGATCCAGACACCGACTTTGTTCGAATCGTTCCCGACCTGACCCAGGTAAGTAGAACTAAGCGACACCTCTGTCTTGAGCGTCCAGCCCACTGTAAGTCGGTCGTGGTCGCAGCGAACGAGGGGCCCCTCGTTCAACTCGCGAAGAGCCATCCAGACTCAGAATTCAACGCGGCAATCGAGCTACTTCATGCCGGACAGCGTGGGGAGCGGCGGGATTTCGACTCGGATCTTCCCACCGTGATCGATGTGGGAGGATTCGACCCCATCGAGGCTGGGGTGACTGGTCGCCTCCTTGCCCTCCCGATCCTCAGTGAAATGGTCAACAGTTCCGAATGCAGTTGCGACGCACCGGCAGTCTGCCCTCGTAAACGCACTTGGGCTCAACTCGCTTCAGAGTCAGTGAGAGAGCGGGTAGATGAAGTACTGCGAACTGCGGCCTCGCGCGGGCATGCAGTTCTGCTCAGAGAACTTTGGGACCTGGTAGCAGATATGGCAACGGGTGGTTCCTGTGCAGACTCTCCCCCGTCGAGCCCCTGGTTCTATCGAATCTTTTACGGCGACAGTCGCCTGACCAGGAGATTGCGCTCTTCCCTGGATCCCGACTTGCTCGTCTTCCCGAGAGCTGAAGCCCGTCTCTGGTACGGAGATTGGTTTGCCCCCGAATTAAACTTGGCAACCGGCCTGTCGCTTCTGCCAACTGGCACTGTCGGGACGATGACCTCTGACGAGTTCAGTTGGCTTCGGGCGCAACTCTTCTTCCTCACGGAGGACAGTTCAGTTGGTGAATTGCTCCGGGACCAGTATGACCTATTGCTGTTGGATGCGGTCGAGCAGGGCCGCACTGTTGAGGTCGTCCACGCGCTGAACAGCTACATGACGTATGGGTCTTTGCGCCCTTCGGGGACCACGCTGTACTTGTGGACAGACCTAGGTGTTGAGAGACGAACAGACCGCCCCAGAGTCCAGGCGTCCTTGGGGACTGTTAGGGACAGCACTCTTCGGTTGGGGTATTCCCAAGCTGTGTTGAATCACCCGGACGACATGGAGGCACGGGGGTCGCGCAGATACCTTATACACGTAGATTCCGGGACGAGTTTCGAACTCACTGCAGAGGCGATTGCCCTGATCCGGTCCGGGCGCTCCTACCGGACTGCCGATCGAGCCCATACAGACCTTGAGTGGTCGATTGGGCAGTTCTACTCCGGCGTTGGGAGCCACATCAGGACCTCTGATCGGCTCGAGGTGGCCCATATCGACTTCGAGTCGATGTCTGGTGAGCATCGGGTCTACAACGTGTCGGCAAGTTCCCTACTCATCGAGCCAGTGGAGGACTGACCCGTGGGCAGCATTACGCAAGACGTGAGGTTCCTTCTACTTCCGACGAATCCATTTGTCACCGGCAGCAATGCCGGCCGGCCCGCCCCGGCCCACGTTCTTAACGGGTTCGCTGCGGCTGACGTGGGCTACGGAGACAGGGGGTCCGAGATCGTTGCCTTGATGAGACAGGAAGGTGTTGATCTCTCTGGATTCGGGTTCTCAGCCAACGCTAGGTGGGCTAGCGATCCTAAGACCCTACGCAACTTTCAAGCTGACCTTGTCGGAGTCTTCAGCCCGGATGGCCGCGTCTTTCCAACAAGGGGCTCACCGGCGATCCTGCATCAGTCGATGACAACTCTCGATGCATCTGACGACGGTTTCGGCCCCCATTTGGCGGGGTTGATGGAGGCGGCGACGCCCGGCACGAAGGATCAGCTACGAGCGCTGCTAACGCCAATCGAGATCACTGATCCGTTGACTGCCATGGCGAAGATCCTCGTAGAAGACACAGTGCCTCAGCAGAGAAGGTCGGTCCCGGAGAGCAAGCGATACTGGTACCTATCACCTCCTACGAAACCATCTGCTCTGCTGAGGGAATCGATTGCCAACTTCATTTTGGCCTTACTGGAGAACCATTTCGGAGACCCGCGACCAGCTCAGATACAGCACCTCTCGAGGGGCCTCTACTTCGCCTTAGTAGTGACTTGTCTCCATTCGCCGGTGGCGATCAACATTGATTCGGAGATCCACTCGGTTCATGAGTTGACCCCGTTGGTGACGCTCGGAGGGCTTCCCCCGGGCGACAAAGATCATCCCTTAACTCGAGCTTCGGGTGCTTCCTTTAGAAGGGCGATTCAAGGGGTCGTATCGGGGCTTGAATTGACTCTCGTCGCTGCTGTGGAAGCCGCAGAAATACCTTCGACTACGCCGAAGGCTGGTGAACCTTCGGCGAAACTCATTAGTCTGCTCGCCGATGCCGGGATCACCGGTACTCGCGCGCAGAACTCCGCGAGTCGGATCACCGACGCAGTCACTACGTCGAGTAGGAGATTCGGGACAAAGAAATGGGTCTCGGAGGTCATATCGGCGAGCCACCCCGAAGACGACTTGGCGACTGGGCTCCGCAGTATGGGGAGGAAGGTGGGATTCATCTCGCCTGATCGGGGAATGGGTTTTGCCCGATTCGGTCTCGAGACTCCTTTGCTCGGCACGATTGTGCGTGGGTTGGTTCCAAGCGGGGGTGTCGAATTCGAGTCCTTCGTCGACTCGCTCAGAAGGCGGTTTGGGTTGGTATTGGGGCCTGGCGGGGACGATCAACTAGCCGGGGACCTTCCCTATTGGCAGAGCGCTGGGACCGCCAGGGAAATGCTCAGAACCAACCAGGAGAGTTTCCGACGACGACTGATTCGTTCGGGTCTGGCTCGCGAATATTCGGATGGTTACACCGAGGTCACGCATGACTAATCCCTCGAAGCCGGGGTTGAAGTCCGTGATAGCTGAAGTCATCAGGCGAGCTCTTCAAGAGGCCAGCGACCGGGTTGTCAGAGTGGAGCTTCCATTCGATTGGCCGGTGTCGGAAGCCGCGATCGAGATTCGAGGCGATGCACCCGCACTACGAATTGGCGTTTTGAGGCCGTTCACGCAGGCCTTGGCTGATGGTGTCAGTGACCCGGTGAGCACAGGGGCTGCCCAGATAACCACCTGGCGGAATCAGTCCACGAAGGACGAAGTCGGTCTACTGATTCTTGGAGACGCGAGCGGTCCAGACGAATCCGGCCTCCTGGACATTCGGATCATTGTTACCCGTGAAAGAATCCTGAACCTCTGGGAGGAGCGAGCTCGAACCTGGCTAGATGCACACGTCGTCTCAGACGCCCCTGGGCCGCTGGTCGAAGCTCTCTTTGAGCGCGCAGCTCAGGCAGACATCGATGCGATCTCCCTCGACCAATACCTGACAGGATTGCCTGAGAAGGATGAGGCTATCGAGTCGCTGAGGGATGATCTCTGGAAACTCTCTCTGATTCCCGATCGACGCGCGATGGATACGGGCCTCACAAAA
>Ga0299913_10004054_pt1 | contig 12195 bp, 11 predicted proteins | sample RVTome_9_FD_201360 | JGI IMG/M metagenome (GOLD analysis project Ga0299913, IMG submission 201360) | Soil microbial communities from uranium-contaminated site in the Upper Colorado River Basin, Wyoming, United States - RVT155D38 (version 2) ... | reverse complement strand
CGGCACGAGCGAGGGCATAGCGTCGGCGAGCCGGCACGCGGCCGGACCCGCGCCGCGTCGAGACCGGCCTCGCACGCACGAGGTGGCAACCATGGCGAGGCGCCTGATCATCATGGGCGCGGCGGGGCGCGACTTCCACAACTTCAACGTGGTCTACCGCGACGACCCGTCGACCGAGGTCGTGGCCTTCACCGCCGCACAGATCCCCGGTATCTCCGATCGCCGCTATCCGGTCGAGCTCGCCGGACCGCGCTATCCCGAGGGCATCCCGATCCACCCCGAGGCGGCGCTCGATCAGCTCATCGTGGACGAGGTGGTCGACGAGGTCGTCTTCGCCTACAGCGACGTCAGCCACGAGGCGGTCATGCACGCCGCCTCGCGCGTACTGGCCGCCGGCGCCGACTTCACGCTCCTCGGCCCGGACCGGACGATGCTGCGCAGCCGTCTGCCGGTCATCGCCGTGTGCGCCGTGCGCACCGGCGCGGGAAAGAGCCAGACCACGCGGCGAATCGCCGAGATCGTCGCCGAGCTTGGCCGCTCGCCGGCGCTCGTCCGGCACCCGATGCCGTACGGCGACCTCGCGCGCCAGGCGGTGCAGCGCTTTGCATCGATGGAGGACCTCGACACCCACCGCACCACGATCGAGGAGCGCGAGGAATACGAGCCGCACATCGCCGCGGGCCGCGCGATCTACGCGGGGGTCGACTACGGCGCGATCCTGCATCGCGCCGAGGAGGAGGGTGACGTCATCGTCTGGGACGGCGGCAACAACGACCTGCCGTTCTATCGGCCGGACCTGCTCATCGTGGTCGCCGATCCGCTGCGGCTCGGCGACGAGACGCGGTACCACCCTGGCGAGGCGAACCTGCGGCGTGCTGACCTCGTGATCATCAACAAGGTGGACACGGCCAGCCCGGAGGCCGTCGCGGCCCTGCGTCATACGATCGGGGAGCTGAACGCGCGCGCGTCGATCGTCGAGGCGCGCAGCGAGCTGCGGCTCGAGGGCGGCGACATCACCGATCGCTCGGTGGTCGTCGTCGAGGACGGGCCGACGCTGACCCACGGCGAGATGCGCTTCGGCGCCGGCACCGTGGCGGCGCACCGCTGGGGAGCGACGGTCGTCGACCCACGGCCGCACGCGACCGGATCACTTCGCAGCGTGCTCGCGCGCTGGCCGAATCTCGATCCGCTCCTGCCGGCGATGGGCTACGGCGATGCCCAGGTTCGCGAGCTGGAGTCAGCGCTGAACGCCACGCCAGCCGACGTGGTGCTGTCGGCGACGCCCATCGACCTCACTCGGGTGATGCGCCTCGCCAAGCCGGTGGTACGGGTGCGCTACGACCTCGTCGAGCTCGATCCGCCACTGCTGCGGCGCAAGGTGCAGCACGCCGTCGAGCAGCGGGAGCCTGCCACGGCCGCCGAGGCTTCCGGTGTGGGCGCGCCGGGCTGATCGGCGCGGGCCGAACGGCAGGGCGCGCCGCGGCGAATGGCACTCCCGACGCCGGCAAAGGGCAGGCAGGCTGGGGTCATGAAGGACGCGGGTCGATGAGCGCGGACGGGACCGCCGTGCGGCTCTCGGGAACCTGGTTCGGGGAGGCGCTGTCGGCGCACGCCCGCGAGCGGCTTGCCACCATCGCCGAGGCCCACCGCGTCGAGCCCGGCGCCGTCCTCGTCCGGGAAGGCGCCGAGAGCGATCGGCTGGGGATCCTGGTCGACGGTCTCCTCTCGCTGCGGGTGACCGTCGCCGGTCGCGGACGGGCCACGCTCATGACGATCGAGCCAGGCGACGTCTTCGGCTGGTCGGCGGTCGTGCCGCCGTATCGGTCGACCTCGACGGTCGTTGCCCTCCAGCCGAGCGAGGTGATCGTGTTCGACGCCGAGCGGCTGCGCTCACTGCTCCGCGAGGACGATGCACTGGCCGCCACGGTGTACCCGCGCATCCTCGGGTGCGTGAGCCGCCGGCTGGTCGCCACCCGGACGCAGCTGCTCGACCTCTATGCGCGGGACCGGGAGTACGAGCCGTGGTGACCGCCGGCGGCCCGGTGTTCCTGCCCCGCGAGCGGCTCGATGCGCTCCTCGACCTGCTCCACGAGGGCGGGCGCACCATCGTTGGGCCCACGGTCCGCGACGGCAACCTTGTGCTCGACGAGCTAACTGGCGTCGACGACCTGCCGGTCGGCTGGCGCGACGAGCAGTCACCCGGTCGCTTCCGGCTCGTGCCGACCGGCGGGAGCCGTGTCTTCGACGTGGTGAACGGGCAGATGAGCCCGAAGCAGTTCGTCTTTCCACCGAAGCAGCCGGTCGGGACCATGCAGCGGGACGCCGACCGGGCGGTGCGCTTCGCCGCCACGCCGCCCGACCCGCCGCGGCTCGCCCTCCTCGGGGTCCGGGCCTGCGAGCTCGCGGCGCTCGCCATCCAGGACCGCGTCCTGGCCGGCGGCACCTTCGTCGACGAGGACTACCGGGCGCGGCGCGAGTCGGCGCTCGTGGTCGCCGCACAATGCACGCGCGCTTCGAGCGGCTGCTTCTGCGCATCAATGGGCACCGGTCCGGAGGTGCGCAGCGGCCACGACCTGGCGCTCACCGAGCTCGATGAGGGCTTCGTGGTGACGGCCGGATCGCCGGCGGGGGAGCGGCTCGTCGCGCGGCTGCCGGGTCGTCCGGCCACGCCGGCCGAGGTGGCGCAGGCCGCCGCCGACGTCGCCGCGGTGCGCGCCGCACAGGGAGAGCCGGTGGTGATCGAGGGCCTTCGTGACCGGCTCATGGACCAGCTCGACAGCCCGCGCTGGCAGGAGGTCGCCGACCGCTGCCTGGCCTGCGCGAACTGCACCATGGTCTGCCCCACCTGCTTCTGCACCTCGACCGCCATCAGCTCCGATCTCGACGGCACCGTCAACGTCGCCGAGCGACAGTGGGATTCGTGCTTCAACGCCGGCTTCGCGAAAGTGGCCGGCGGCAACTTCCGGCCCGAGCGATCTGACCGCTACCGCCAGTGGCTCACCCACAAGTTCGCGACCTGGGTCGATCAGTTCGGGATGTACGGCTGTGTCGGATGCGCCCGCTGCATCACGTGGTGCCCGGTGGGGATCGACGTGCGCGAGGAGCTCGCGGCGATCGCCCCGCCGACCGTGCCGGCCGAGCAGATGCCGGCCCGGCCCGCCGCCGCGACGCCGGGCCGCTTCGAGGTCGTGACGCTGCGCGGCTCGCACCACGAGACCCCGGACACCACGACGCTCCACCTCGTGCCGTCCGAGCCGGCGCTGCTCGCCGGTTTGCCAGGCCAGTTCGTCATGGTCGAGCAGCCTGGCTTCCCGTCCCTGCCGATCTCGGTCTCGCGCTTCGGGCCCGACGAGCTGATTCTCACCGTGCGCGCCGCCGGGCCGGCCACCGCTGCCCTCGTCGCGGAGGGACCGGGCGCCCAGGTTGGCCTGCGCGGGCCGCTCGGCCGGCCGTGGCCGGTCGAGCGCGCGCTGGGTCGCGACCTCGTCATCGTGGCCGGCGGCATCGGGCTCGCCCCATTGCGCCCGGTGCTCGACGCCGTCATGGCCAACCGGGATCGCTTCGGCGAGGTGGTGCTGGCCTACGGCGCCCGGACGCCTTCCGACCGGCTGTTCACCGACGAGCACGCCGCCTGGCAGGCGGCCGGGATCGAGCTCGGCCAGATCGTCGACCGTGCGGAGCCGGGCTGGGACGGCCGCGTGGGCGTGGTGACGCACCTGCTCGATCGGCGTGACTTCAGCCGGCGCCCCACCATCGGCATGGTCTGCGGCCCCGAGCGAATGATGCAGGCCACCGTCGCCGTCCTGCGCGAGCGTGGCGTCGCTCCCGAGCGCGTGTTCGTGTCGATGGAGCGACACATGCAATGCGGCATCGGCCTGTGCGGGCACTGCCAGATGGGCCCCTACTTCGTGTGCCGCGACGGCCCGGTCTTCTCGGTCGGCGAGCTTGGCGAGCTGTTCGGGAAGGAGGGCGTGTGATGGCCACCCCCCGGGTCGGCGTGGTGAAGATGGCGTCCTGCGACGGCTGCCAGCTCACCCTGCTCGACCTCGAGGATGAGCTCCTCGCCCTCGGCGAGCGCTTCGAGCTGGTCGAGTTCCCGGAGGCGACGTCACGCCGCTCGGATGGCCCGTACGACGTGCTCCTGGTGGAGGGCTCGATCAGCACCCCCGAGCAGGCGGAGCAGATCGTCGAGCTCCGCGCGCGGGCGAAGCTGCTGGTCACGATCGGCGCCTGTGCCACCGCCGGCGGCATTCAGGCGCTCCGCAACTGGGGCGACGAGCCCGCGTGGCGCGCCGCGGTGTACCCGGACGCCGAGCTCATCGAGTCGCTTGCCCACGCCACCCCGATCCACGAGTACGTGAAGGTCGACGCCGAGCTGCGCGGCTGCCCGATCGACCCCGGGCAGCTGCTCGAGCTGCTCACCGCCCTGCGGGTCGGGCGCCGCCCGCAGCTTCCCGACGAGGCGGTCTGTCTCGAATGCAAGCGCCTCGGCCGGGTGTGCGTGCTGGTGGCGGGTGGTGCCCCCTGCCTGGGGCCGCTCACGCAGACCGGTTGCGGTGCGCTGTGCCCCGGCTACGCGCGCGCCTGCTATGCCTGCTTCGGTCCGCGCGAGCAGGCGAACGTGGCCAGCCTGGGCCGTTGGCTCGAGGCGGAGCGCTCCGGGCCGGGCGTGGATCGCCTGTTCGCCGGCTTCACCGGCTGGGCGCCGCCGTTCCGGGAGCGGGCTGGTCGTGCCATGAGCGGCTTCGGGACGGCCGGAGCGGAGGCATCGGTCCCTGCGGATGGGTCCGACGGGGTGGATGACGAGCGATGACCACGCCGATGGCCGAGGAGCGGGATCTCGAGTTCAGCGTCGGCCAGCTGACGCGAGTCGAGGGCGAGGGCCGGCTGCACCTCAGCGTCTCGCGCGACGGCCGCGTGGCCGCGCAGCTTCGGATCTTCGAGGCACCGCGCTATTTCGAGCAGCTCGTGGTGGGCCGGACGCCGGACGAGGTGCTCGACATCGTGGCCCGCATCTGCGGGATCTGCCCGGTCGCCTACCAGATGTCCGGCGTCCACGCATTCGAGTCGCTCGCGGGCGTGTCGGTCGACCCCGCGGTGCGGGGTTTGCGCCGACTCCTGTATTGCGGCGAGTGGATCGAGAGCCACGCGCTCCACATCTTCCTGCTCCACGCACCCGACTTCCTGGGCTACCCGAGCGCGCTCGAGATGGCGGCCGATCACCGGGCCCTCGTCGAGCGCGGGCTGCGGCTGAAGAAGCTCGGCAACCGGCTGGTGGCGATCGTCGGCGGCCGCCCGATCCACCCGGTGAGCGTCCGAGTCGGTGGCTTTTACCGCGTTCCGACCGCCGCCGAGCTGGCCGGGATCCGCGAGGAGCTCCGCAGCGTGCTGCCGGAAGCGGTGGAGACGGTGGCGCTGGTGGCCGCGCTGGAGACGCCGGTGGCCGACCGTGACACCCGGCTCGTCTGCCTGCGGCACCCCGACGAGTACCCGATGAGCGACGGCCGGATCGTCTCGTCCGACGGGATCGACCTCGCGCCGGGCGAATGGCGAGAAGCCTTCCGCGAGGTGCAGGTGCCGTGGTCCCACGCGCTGCAGGCTCGGGCGGCGGACGGCGTGCCGTACCTGCTGGGCCCGACCGCGCGGGTCGTCCTCGCGTCGGATCAGCTCCACCCGACCGCCCGCACGGCGCTCGAGGCCACTGGGCTCACGCTCGAGGAGCTGCGGCGCAACGTGTTCCGCAGCATCGTCTCGCGGGCGGTGGAGCTCGTCCACGCCATCGCCGAGGCGGTCGACCTCCTCGACGCCTATGAGCGGCCGGCGCGGGCGTCGGTCCCCTGGCAGCCGCGCGCCGGCGTCGCCGCCTGGGCCACGGAGGCGCCGCGCGGCCTCCTCTTCCATCGTTACGAGCTCGATGACGAGGGAATCGTTCGCGCGGCGCAGATCGTGCCGCCCACGAGCCAGAACCAGGCGGCCATCGAGCGCGACCTCGAGCTCTTCGCGCCGGCGGTGGTCGAGCTGCCGCACGCCGCTGCGACGCAGCGGCTCGAGCAGCTCATCCGCAGCTACGACCCCTGCATCAGCTGCGCGACACACTTCCTGGATCTGACCATCGAGCGGGACCGATGAGCCGCCGCTTCCGCGTCCTGGCCTGCGGTTCGTTCCACGGCGGCGACGACGCGGCCGCCCTCGAGGCGGTGCGGCTCCTGCCCGCGAGCCTGCACGAGCGCGTCAGCGTGGAGGAGATCGGACAGCTCTCCGCCGAGCAGCTGCTCGACGACGGGTCGGATGTCGTGCGCATCGTCGTCGACTGCGTCCACGGCGTGGCTCCCGGTGAGATCGTCGACCTGCCGCTCGCCGAGGTGCCCGCCCTGGCGCGGCGGATCGGCGTGGCGTCGAGCCACGCGCTCGGCATCGGCCAGGTGGTGGCGCTCGCCGCCGCGTTCGGGGGCATCCGACCTGTGGACCGATTCCTCGGCGTCGGGGGAGCGAGCTACGCGCAGGGCGCCTCGCTCAGCCCGCCCGTCGCCGAAGGTGTGGTGCGGGTCGCCGCACGCATCGAGCAACAGGTCGGCTAGCCGCCGACCTCCGCCACACCGGCCTCCGGCGAGCGCGCAGCGCGGACGGCCTCGCCGAAGATCCGCGCCGCGACGTCGATCCCCTCCGCGTCGATGACGAGCGGCGGACAGAAGCGCAGGGTCGACTCGCCGCACTCGAGGACGAGGAGGCCTAGCTCGAACGCGTGGCGCTCGACGGCATTCGCCTCCTCGTGGGTCTCGAACTCGACGCCGACCATGAGGCCCATGCCCCGCACGTCGCGCACCCAGTGCGCGTCGGCCAGCTCGCGGTCGAGGGCTGCGCGCAGCCGTTCGCCCATCGCGGAGGCGTTTGCCATGAGCCCATCGTCGATGAGCCGCAGCGTGGCGAGCCCGGCCGCGGCGCAGACCGGGTTGCCGGCGAAGGTCGACCCATGCGCGCCGGGCGGCCAAGTCCAGACCGCATCGCGCGCGATGAAGGCGCCGATCGGCATGCCCGAGGCGATGCCCTTCGCGGTGGTCACGATGTCCGGCTCCACGCCGGCGTGCTCGATCGCCCACCAGCGCCCGGTGCGGCCCATGCCCGACTGGATCTCATCGGCGATGAGCAGGATGCCGTGCTCGTCGCAGATCTCGCGCAGCCCCTGGAGGAACGGTGCCGGCGCCGGGAAGTAGCCCCCCTCGCCCTGGACCGGCTCGACGACGATGGCGGCCACGTCGGCAGGGGCGATGAGCCGCCCGAGGATCGAGCGGCGGAGCACCTCCAGCTCGGCCGTCCCGTCGCCGCCGGAGTGCTCGCGCCAGGCGCGGACCCGCGGGAACGGAGCGTGGTGGACCATCGGCAGCAGCGGGCCGAAACCGGCGCGCTGCTTCACCTTCGAGTTGGTCAGCGACAACGCACCGAGGGTGCGCCCGTGGAAGGCGCCCTCGAAGGCGATGATCCCCGGCCGATGCGTGTGGTAGCGCGCGAGCTTGATCGCGCCCTCCACCGCCTCGGTGCCCGAGTTGGTGAGGAACACCCGCGCCTGCCCCTCGAACGGGGCGATCGCGGCCAGCCGCTCGGTGAACTCGACATAGCGCGGCTCGAAGAAATCGGTGGCCGCGATGTGGATGAGGCGTGCGGCCTGCTGCTGGATGGCGGCAACCACCGCGGGATGCGCGTGGCCGGTGCTCGCCACGGCGATGCCGGCGGCGCAGTCGAGGAAAACGTTGCCGTCGACATCGGTCACCCACCACCCGTCGGCGGACTCGGCGACGAGGGGGTAGGCCCGGGTCAGGCTGGGGCTGACGACCGCATCGTCGCGGGCGATGATCTCCCGGGCGCGCGGGCCCGGCAGCTCGGTGGTGATGCGCGGCGCCGTGGGGCGGGCAGCCGCGGCGGAGGTCGTGGTCTCGACGTCCATGATCGAGATCTCCGGAGCGGAATGGCGCGTCCTGCCCGCGCCCTTGGCTAGGTGCCGGGCCATGGTAGCAAAGGCGGCGTCAGGTGCCTGTTCGCACAGCGACCGACTCACCGATGAGGCCTGGCCCGCGGTACACCAGCCCGGTCCACATCTGGACGAGGTCCGCACCGGCAGCGTAGGCCTCGCGCACATCATCAGCGGAGCCGATGCCGCCCGACGCGACGATCACCGGAGCAGGGCCGGCGGCGGCGCGCGTACGCCGCACGAGCTCGAGCATGCGCTCGCGGAGCGGCGCCCCGGACAAGCCCCCGGCCTCCGACGCCTCGGGAGACCGTAGTCCGTCGCGGGCGATGCTCGTGTTCGCGACGATCAGGCCGGCGACGCCCGCTCCCCCGAGGCTCGCAACGAGCGCTTCGAATCGGTCGGGCGGGAGGTCCGGGCTCAGCTTCACGAGGAGGGGTCGCGGGCTCTCCGCCCGGCGCATCGCGCCATCCAGCGCTCCGACCAGCTCGCGGAGGAGCTCGGGCTGCTGGAGGTCCCGCAGCCCCGGCGTGTTCGGCGACGAGACGTTGACGACCAGGTAGTCGGCCACCGGGGCGACGAGCCGGGCCGCGGCGAGATAGTCGTCGACCGAGCGCTCGGGCGGCGTGTCGCGGCCGCGGCCGATGTTCACGCCCACGACGAACCCGTGTGGAAGATGGCGGCGGGCCAGCATCACCCGGCGCGCGAGGGCAACGGCGCCCTGGTTGTTGAAGCCCATCCGGTTCACCAGCGCCTCATCGGCGGCGAGGCGAAAGAGGCGCGGTCGCGGGCTGCCGGCCTGCGGATCGGGCGTCACCGTCCCGACCTCGACGAAGCCGAGCCCGAGCGCCGCCCAGCCGCGAAGGGCGACCGCATCCTTGTCCCAACCCGCGCCGATGCCGACCCGGTTGCGGAAGCGGAGCCCGAGCAGCTCGGCCCACGGCGCCGCGCGTCGGGGGACCCCGCCGGCCAGCGACACCACGCGCCGCCCGAGGGAGCTCTCCCCGCCGACTCGCAGCGCGTCGAGGGTGAGGCGGTGGATGCGCTCGGAGTCGAACCGGAAGAGGAGCGGCCGCGCCGCCGTGTAGGCGACCGAGCGCCAGCCGCTCACTCGTCGTGGGCGCGCGGGAAGGCCATCTCGATCGGGCGCAGTGCCGGCAGCGGCTCGCCCTCGGCCTCGGTCTCGACGCCGGGCGGGGACATGAATTCGTGCCACACCTCGGTGCCGGCTACCGGGGGATCATCGAGCTCCTTGATGGCCACGATCCCCTCGAAGCGGATCTGGCCCGCCTCGCCGTCCTCGGTCTCGAACTCGTCCTCGTACTCCTCGGCGATCTCGAGCGCGCGACCCAGCGCGGCCTCCTCGTCGCTGCCATCGATCAGGACGACGCGGTCCTCCATCATCGCCGCGCCCTGCGCTTCGCCGACGAGGTAGGCGTAGCGCAGCTGGACGCTGAACCAGCCGCTCGAGTCGACGACGGGGTCGAGCTCCTCCAGATCGCCCAGCGCGCGCAGGTCATCGCGGCGCGTCCGGCCGTTCGCGGATCCGCGCTCAGGCACCGTGGTCGCCGGGCTCGTCGCCGATGACCGTCTGCGACTGCTCGCGCATGAACTGCTGGACGTAGTAGGGGCCGAGGCCGCTCTTGCCCGATGAGCCGGAACCCTTCCAGCCGCCGAAGCTCTGGATCCCCGGCCAGGCACCGGTCGTTGCCCCGGCCCGTCGGTTCACGTAGACCACGCCCGCCTGGATGGTGTCCAGGAAGCGACGGATCTCCGCCTCGTCCGAGCTGAAGATGCCGGCCGTCAGGCCATAGGCCGTCGAGTTCGAGCGCTCGATCGCCTCGTCGAAGGAGTCCACCTCGCCCACGACCAGGAACGGCACGAACAGCTCCTCGCGGAAGAGGCGGTGGTCGAGCGGCAGACCGCTCACCACGGTGGGGGTGGGGAAGTAGCCGCGGCCGGTATCCCCCTCGCGCAGCACCTCGCCGCCGACCTCGATCGTGCCGCCGTCGCGCTTGGCCTCGTCGACCGCATCGGTGAACTTGTGAAGGGCGCGCTCGTTGATGACTGGCCCCATCCAGCTCTCGCGCCGGGTGGGGTCACCAACCGCGATCGAGCGAGCCCGCTCGACGAGCTTGTCCACGAACTCGCGAGAGACGCGGCGATCCACGTAGACGCGGCTGTTCGCGCTGCACTTCTGCCCGTCGAAGCCGAACGCGGAGCGCATGATGCCCTCGGCCGCCTCGTCCAGGTTCGCGCTGGCGGTCACGATGGCCGGGTTCTTGCCGCCCATCTCGGTGATGATCGGGCGGGGATAGGCGCGCGTGAAGCCCTTGTAGAGCTGCATGCCCACCTCGTAGCTGCCGGTGAAGACCATGCCGTCGATGCCGGAGTTTTCCTCGAGCTCAGCGCCGACGGTCTCGCCCGGGCCGGTGACCAGGTTCACGACCCCGGCCGGCACGCCGACATCGCGGAGCACCTTCACGAACAGGTAGGCCATGAGGGGCGCGTCCGACGAGGGTTTCATGACGACCGTGTTGCCGGCGATGAGCGCACCGGCCGCCGGGCCGCCGGCCAGGGCCATCGGAAAGTTGAACGGGCTGATGACGGACCACACGCCGTGGGGCTTCAGGATCGAGCGGGTCTTCTCGGTCGGCGAGAGTGAGCCCATCGGCCGGGAGAATCCGTCGTTGCGCTCCATCTCGTCCGAGTAGTAGCGCAGCAGGTCGGCCGTCTCCTCGACGTCGCCGAGCGCCTCGAGCCGGTTCTTGCCGACCTCGAATGCCATGAACGCGGCGTACTCGAACTGTCGCTCGCTGATGAGGTCGGCGGCGCGGCGCATGAGCTCGATCCGCTTCCGCCAGCCCAGGTCGCGCCACGCCGGGAACGCGGCGCGCGCCGCGTCAACTGCGTCCTGGACGTCCTGGCGGGTGCCGACTGGGAATCGCGAGACGACGATCTCGCGATCGATGGGCGAGCGGTCCGCGAACGTCTCGTCGCGAGTCCGCTCCTCGGCGCCGATGATCATCGGGTACGAGGAGCCGAGCTGTCCCCGGACCCGCTCGACGGCAGCGTCGAAGGCCGACTGCAGCTCCTCGTTGTCGGCCGACAGGGTGGCGTACGTGATCTTCATGCGTGACGTGGTGGTGGCCATCGCCCATCAGCCTCCGAGCGTGGTTCGCACGGCGCCGCAACGGCGCCGGTGTAGTGACGAAGGGTCGAGTGCCATTATCGCACCGCCCGCCGGGCATGCCGAAGGCCAGGCTCCGGGGGGAGAAGAGCCTGGCCTTCGACGGAGGGGATGATAGGTCGCCAATTCCGCGGGTGCAAGGGATTTCGTGCACTCGATCCGTGAATTCTGGCCCATGTCGGCACCGATCGCGATGGACCGCCTCAGTCGCGGCCGCGGTGGAAGAGACCCAGCTTCAGCTCCAGGCTGGGCGGGTGCGGCCCCATGAGGTAGGCCCGACCGCGGTCGCCGTAAAGGCGCGGCAGCAGCTCGAGCGCCAGCGCGGCATCGGCGATGTCGATGCGCGTGTGCACGACCTTGATCTTGAAGCCGTTGCGCAGCCACCAGCCCGTCCGGCGCTGAGTGGCCTTGAAGGCGTGGGCCACCACCTCCGGCTCGAGCAGGCTGGCGAGATCGTCGCGCCCGTAGTAGCCGATCACGACGAGCCGACCGCCGGGCCGCAGCACCCGCAGCGCTTCGTCCACGGCGGGGAGTGACGCGTCGTCAGGCTCGATCGCGCCCGACAGGACGATGTCGACAGCGCCGTCCCGCAACGGCAGTCGCTCCGGCTCGCCGGCCACGATCCGGATGTTCGGCTGGTGGGCGTTTGCGGCGCGCTGGCGGGCCGTGTCGCGGAGCGTCTCGTCGGCCTCGATGCCGTACGTCCGGCCCGTCCGCCGGGCGAGAAGCATCGGGTAGTGGCCGATCCCGGTCCCCACGTCGGCGATCCGCTTCCCGGAGATCGGCGTGATCCGCTCCAGGGCGGCGAGCACCTTGCGCTCGGGGTCGACCAGGTCGCCCAGCCGAGCGTGGAGCTCGGCATCGGCATCGGTCCAGGCGGGGAGGATGGCGCGCACGCCGCCAGCCTACGCTGCGTTGCGAGCCTAGGGGACGGAGACGCGCAGCTCGGCCGGCCCACCGCCATCGAGCGTGAGGATGGCCTCTTCGGCGAGGAGCTGGAGGTCGAACGTCACTGCGCCAGGCGCCCGCCGCGTGACGAGGATGG
>Ga0299913_10004053_pt1 | contig 12196 bp, 15 predicted proteins | sample RVTome_9_FD_201360 | JGI IMG/M metagenome (GOLD analysis project Ga0299913, IMG submission 201360) | Soil microbial communities from uranium-contaminated site in the Upper Colorado River Basin, Wyoming, United States - RVT155D38 (version 2) ... | reverse complement strand
ACACCGTCGACGAGGCCAAGGTCAAGGCCGAGCGCGAGGCGAAGGACAAGCTGGACGCCGAGATCGACGCGCTGCAGGCCCGGGTCACTGACCTGGAGGCAGAGCAGAAGCGTGACGAGGCCGCCGACCGCCTGGCCCGCGAGGTCCACCCCGGCGCGGCCACTCCGCCGGCCTACGACAAGGTCGCCAGGGTCGGCGCCGAGGAGCGCACCTACCGCCAGGACCACGACCCCAAGGGCAAGCAGTTCGCCCGCGACGTCGCGTCCGCGTTTCTCGGCGACTACGCCGCTCAGGGCCGGCTGGCCCGACACATGCACGAGGAGACCACCGAGCGCGGCGCCGCCGTGGCGGCCGGAGCCGAGCGCGCCGAGAAGACTGGTCAGGTCAGCCGCGCCGTCGGCACCGGCGCCTTCACCGGCCTGGTGGTGCCGCAGTACCTGACGGACCTGTTCGCCCCGATGGCCACCGCCGGCCGGCCGTTCGCCGACGCCTGCCGACACCACGATCTGCCGGAGACCGGCATGGTCGCCAACATCGGCCGCGGCACCACAGGCACCTCGGCGGACAACCAGGCGAACGAGGGCGACGCCCTGTCCGAGACGAACTACGACGACACCCTGCTGTCCATCCCGGTGCAGACCGCCGGCGGTCAGCAAACCGTGTCCCGGCAGGGCGTCGACCGCGGCATCGCCGTCGAGGACACGATCGTGGAAGACCTGATCAAGCGCTACCACGTCAACCTGGACAGCAAGCTGATCAACCAGGCGACGACAGGCTTGTCCGCGGTCGCCACCATCACCGCCTACACCGACGCCTCGCCGACCACGGCCGAGCTGTACCCGAAGGTCATCGAGGGACTGTCGAAGGTGGAGTCGTCGCTGCTGGACGTGGCATCCGGCGAGAACCTCGCGGTGATGCACTCGCGCCGGTGGTACTGGATGCAGAACGCCATGGGCACCAGCTACCCGATGATCACGCAGCCGGGCGTCATCCCGCAGACCCTCGGCGCGAACTACGCCGAGAAGTACGGCGCGGGCGTGCGGGGCATCCTGCCCAACGGGACCCCGGTGATCGTCGACAACAACATCGCGATCAACCTCGGCGCGGGGACCAACGAGGACGAGATCTACGAGCTGGACAAGAACGAGTGCCACCTGTGGGAGGACCCGAACGCCCCGATGTTCATTCGGGCGGAGCAGACCAAGGCGGCGACGCTGCAGATCCTGCTCGTGGTCTACGGCTACTTCGCCTACACCCACGCGCGCTACGCGCACGTCCAGAAGATCGCCGGCACGGGTCTGATCACCCCGACCTTCACCGGCGCCTGATCCGCCCTCGGGGAGGCCACCGCGCGCCGGTGGCCTCCCCGACCCGTTCCGGGAGAGGAGCACCCCCACCATGCCCACCACCAAGCCGCCGGCCGACAAGCCGGCCGACAACCCGACCGGCGCGGACACGCCGACCAGCACGCCGGCCACTGCCAGCCCCGCCGCGCCGCCCGCAGCTGGCGACGTGACCACCCCGCCGTCCGGCCCGAAGCCCGACGACGCCGTACCAGGCACCGTCGCCGGCCAGGGTGGTGACCGCAACACCAGGATGATCGACGCGCTGCTCGACGAGCGCGCCGGCTACGTCGCCGCCGGCCGCACCGAGCGGGTGAAGGCCGTCGACAAGCAGCTCGCCGCGTACGGCACCACCTACCAGCAGGCGATGAAGGACCGTAAGACCCGGGCCCAGCACCCCGAATGGAGTGACCCGGTCGCGGCCGAGAAGTCCAACCAGCGCACCAAGATGCTCGACGCCCTCCTCGAGGAGCGCGAGGGATACGAGAGGCGCGGCATGACCGACCGCATGAAGGCCGTCGACGAGCAGTTCAAGGCCTACGACACCACCTACACGAAGGCGGCCAAGGACCGCGCGGCCCGAATCGAACGCGACGCTGCGCCGCAGCAGCCCGCCGACGCGCGCACCGCCCAGCAGCAGACCCGCTGATCCCCGGCATGGCGACCGGCTGATGGCTGTCACGACCTACGCCGAGCTGTCGACCCTCAAGGACTCGGTGCGCGTCGACGACGAAGAAGACGATCTCCAGTTGCAGAAGGCCCTGAACGGCGCGTCCCGGGCGATAGACCGAGTCACCGGCCGGCGGTTCTGGCTCGACGACGCGGTCTCCGCGCGCACCTACCGGCCCGAGGGTCGTACGGCGTTGATGCGGGCCGGCGAGCACCTGCTGCTAGTCGACGACATCGGCACGACCGCGGGCCTGATCGTGGAGACCGGCTCGGCGAGCACGTCGTGGACCGTGGTCACCTCGTACGAGACGGAGCCGGAGAACGCGCTGGTCGACGGCAGGCCCATCACCGGGATCCTGCACCTCACTGGCTCCTGGCCGTCCGGCCGCGGTCAGCGGGTCCGGGTCACCGCAACCTGGGGCTGGCCAGCGGTGCCGGATGACATCGAGCAGGCGTGCCTGATCCTGGCGCGCAGGTTGTTCCACCGCAAGGACTCCCCGGCCGGGGTGATGGGCAGCCAGGAGTGGGTCGTGAACCTCGCTCGCCGCGACCCCGACGTCCAGGGCCTGATCGAGCACTTCGTGATTCCCGGGTTCGGGTGAGAGCCGATGAACCTCGCCAACGTGATGGACGAGCTGGGCACGAAGCTCGACCCGATCCCGGGGCTGCGGGTCAAGGCGTACAACGCCGACTCAGTGGTCCCGCCGGTGGCGATCGTGAGCTTGCCGGACGGGATCGACTTCGATGCCACCTATGGCCGCGGCTCGGACTCCATGACGCTGGTGGTCGATGTGCTGGTGGGCAAGGTGTCCGACCGCAAGAGCCGCGACGCCATCGCCCGCTACGCCGACGGGTCCGGCTCGCACAGCGTCAAGCAGGCCCTCGACTCCAGCAACACCAACACCTACCAGTCGTGCGACGCGGTGACCGTGGCCAGCGTCGACTTCGGCGTATCGGACGAGGCCGGCATCGACTACCTCGCCGGCCGATTCACCGTCAATGTCACCGGCTCCGGGAGCTGACATGGCCCTGACCTACGACATCGTGCTCATCGGCGCGAGCGCCTGAGAGGAAAGACGACGACATGGCCGCCTTCATTCACGGCAAGAACACTTACGTCAGTCTGGATGCGGACGACATTTCGCCGTACACGAAGTCGACGGCGTTCAACAGGTCGGCCGACTCGCACGACAACACGGCCTACGGCAAGAACTCGAAGACGTACAACGGTGGCTTGCTCGATGGCACCGTGACCATTTCCGGCACCTATTACAGCGGGGCGACCGGCCCGGCCGCTGTGATCGAGCCCCTGCTTGGCAGCACGGTGGTGTTCGTGTTCCGCCCGGAGGGCATCGGCACCGGTAAGCCGGAGCGCACGGTCGACGTGGTGGTGACCGCCTACAACGAGTCCAGCCCGGTCGCGGACAACGTGCAGTGGACCGCCGAGCTGCAGATGTCCGACGACGTCGCCACGACCACTCAGGCGTAAGGAGCCGATGCATTGTCCGCTATAGGCAAGGATCTGCTGCTCGCCCGGCGGCTCGGTGAGTACGAGGTCGAGGTGCCCGGTGTCGGCACGGTGATCGTGCGCGCCCTGTCTCGCGTCGAAGCGCTGGAGCTCAAGGGCCAGGAGATCGAGCTGCTGGAGTGGGAGCGCAAAGTGCTGGCCGTGGCCATGGTCAACCCGGCGTTGACCGAGGACGAGGTGCGCCAGTGGCAGGAGGTCTCCCCGGCCGGCGAATTGGAACCGGTCACCTCCGCCGTGTTGGACATTTCGGGACTGAACGGGGAGGCGGCCCAAGAGGCGTACGCCCAGTTTCGAGACGCACAGCGATCTTGAGTTCGACTATTTCCTGGCCGAGCGATTGCACATGACCGTCGCCCGGTTGCGGGAAGAAATGTCATCCGCCGAATACCTCGGCTGGACGATCTATTACGGCCGGAAAGCGCAGCGGCAAGAGCTGGCGGCAGCGAAACGGGGGTGACGGCACATGGCCAACGTCGACCCGATCAAGATCGAGGGCCTGGCCGAGTTCTCCCGAAACCTCCGCAAGCTGGACAACGATCTGCCGAAGGCGCTGCGGGTGGCGCACAACGAGGCGGCCGACGTCGTGGCCAACTGGGCGGCCGCACGGGTGCCGCGCCGCTCGGGTCGAGCCGGTCGCAGCGTCAAGGCGCGCTCGACCCGCACTGAAGGCCGCGTGATCGGCGGCGGCCGCAGCGTGCCGTACTACCCCTGGCTGGACTTCGGTGGTCGGGTCGGCCGCAGCCGCAGCGTCCGCCGGCCCTTCGTCAAGGGCGGCCGGTTCATCTACCCCGGCTACTCCCGCCAGAAGGACAAGGTCAACCGGGTCCTGCTGAAGGCGCTGCTGCAGGTGGCCCAGCAGGCGGGGCTTGACCCCGAGGGAGGGTAGGTGGCCGCCAAGCCCACGGTCACCCTCGTTTTCGCCGGGGACGAGAAGAAGCTCACCCAGGCGATGGACCGGGTGGGCAACTCGTCCAAGAAGATGCGCGACGAGGTCGACCACAGTGCTCGGGGCATGGGTCAGTCGACCCAGCAGGGCGCCTCCACCGCGACCAGCGCGCTCGGCGGGTTCGGCTCGAAACTGCTGGACGTCGGGAAGATCGCCGCCGGGTTCGTCGCCGCGAAGGTCGTCGGGGATGGCCTGTCCGCGCTGAAGAACCTCGCCAGCTCCTCGGTCACCGCGTTCTCGGATCTCGGCGAGTCGATGAACGCCGTGAACAAGATCTTCGGCTCGTCGCAGGGCGTGATCCTCAAGTGGGGCGAGACCAACGCCAACTCGTTCGGCCTGTCGCAGCGCGCGTTTAACCAGCTCGCCGTCCCGCTGGGCGCCGGGCTGAAGAACGCCGGCCTGTCCCTGGATCTGGTCACCAAGCACACCATCGGCCTGACCGAGCGCGCGGCGGACATGGCGTCGGTGTTCAACACCGACGTGTCCGAAGCCCTGGAGGCGATCCAGGCTGGGCTGCGCGGCGAGGCCGACCCGCTGGAGAAGTTCGGTGTCGGGCTGTCCGCTGCGAAGGTGGACGCCGAGGCCCTGGCCATGACCGGCAAGAAGGTCACCAGCGAGCTCACCGATCAGGAAAAGATGCTTGCCCGGGTCAACCTGATCATGCGGCAGACCGCCGACACGGCGGGCGACTTCCAGGGCACCTCCGACGGGCTGGCGAACTCGCAGCGCATCCTGGCGGCCCGTACTGAGGAGCTGCAGGCCAAGATCGGCGAGAAGCTGGCTCCGGTCATGGCGAAACTCACCGAGGCGAAGCTGCAGCTGGTCAGCGCGGCCACCGACAAGCTGCTGCCCGCGCTGGACAAGGTCGGCGCGTTCATGGAGGACAAGGTCGCTCCCGGCGCGGCGAAAGTGCAGGCCGGCGTCAACGCGCTGTTGCCGGGAGTGAAGGACCTGGGCGGCTGGCTCGGCGACAAGCTGCTGCCCACCGTGAAGTCGATCACCAGCCAGGGGCTCGCCGGCCTGGAGTCCGCGATCGACAACGTCCGCGGCGCGATCAAGGACAACCGGCCCGAGCTGGAGCAGCTGCTGTCCGGGTTCAAGGCCTTCGCCGGCTTCATGGTCGGCGAGGTTCTCCCGATCGTCGGCCCGGTCCTGAAGTTCGCCTTCGAGTCGCTGGGCCGGCAGATCACAGTCACCGTCGCGACTGTCGGGTTCTTGGTCAAGGCCTTCAAGTGGGTCACCGACACCATCCTCGATTTCGTCGGGATGATCATCAACAGCACCGCGAAGGCGTTCGGCTGGGTCCCCGGCATCGGCGACGACCTCAAGCGCGCAGCGGAGGAGTTCAACCAGTTCCGCGAGAAAGTCAACACCGCCCTGAACGGGATCAAGGACCGCACGGTCAATATCAACTTCCAGCAATCGAGCTCCGGGGTGGCTACGCGTATCGCCTTGCCGGCGCTGCAGCGGATGCACACCGGCGGCGTGGTGCCCGGCGCACCCGGACAGGAGGTACTGCGCATCCTGCAGGGCGGCGAGCGGGTGGTCGCTAACGGCCAATCGGCGCCGGGCCGGGGCGGCGGCGGGGAATGGCGGGTGACCGGTACCGGGCCGCTGGTCGAGGTGCTGCAGGCCATGCTGACCGACGGAGACCTGGTCCTGGTGGGTCGGTGACGCCGTGCTGACGTTCCCGCGGGACCTCGTGCTCGAGATGTACCTCGGCCGCTGGGTGGAGGTCACCGCGCTACCCGAGGGCCGGAGCCTGCGCCAGGTCGACCCGGTCACGGTCAGCTGGGGTCTACCGGGCGAGCAGGCCAGGGCTCTGGCGCCGCCAAACACGGTCGAAGGCGTGCTCAACAACGATGGCGGCCACTGGACCCCCGGCAATCCGCTCAGCGACTACTACGACTACCTGCAGGGCCGCAACGTGCCCACCCGGCTCGGGCTGCGGGTCAGTCGGGACGCGTTCGGGCGCACCCTGCCGACCACCTGGGGGACCACCGACACGGGGGACGCGTGGGCGCAGACCGCCGGCACCTTCTCCGTAGGTTCCGGGGTCGGTGTGATGACCGTGGCCGCGGCCAACTCCTACCAGTTGGCAGTCCTCGGCGAGGACTACGGCGACTGCCAGGTGGCGGCCACCGCGAGCTGGAACCTGAACGTGGCCGGCGGCGCCGTTGAGCCTCTGAACCTGGTGCTGCGCTACCAGGTGGCCGGGACGTTCGCCGGGGAGCACTACCTACTGCGGGTGTCGGTCAGCCCGGCCGAGGTGCTGACGGCGTCCATCCACAGCAGCGTGTTCGGCCTCCTGTCCTCAACGGTGACGGTCGCGACCCTTACCCCCGGCGCCAACTCCTACCGGGCCAAGTTCCAGGCAGAGGGCCAGACACTGCGCGGCAAGGTGTACGCCGCCGGGCCGGCCGGTGACCCGGACGCCAACGAACCGCTGGGCTGGCAGGTGTCCGCCCACCACGAGCGGTTGACCACCGGCCGGCCGGGGGTCCGGACCGGGGTGGCGACCGGGAACACGAACGTGCCGGTGACGGTCAACTACGACGACTGGGTACTGACCCTGCTGCGGCACACCGGAGAGCTGACGCGACTCCAGCCGACGTGGGACCCATCGCACCGGTTCAAGACGGCCCGATTCAAGGCGGCCGGGGTGACGCAGCGGCTCGGCCGGCCCCAGCGCCCGGCTCTGTCCTCGGCACCGCGCCGGTACCTGCCGACCACCTCGCCGCTGGCTTACTGGCCCTGCGACGACGGGGTGCTGTCCGAGGCGGTGAAGCCGCTGGTGGGGACCACCCCTGTCTCCATGGTGGGGGATACGACCGGCGGAGTGATCGCACTGACCGAGCTGGCCCCGTGGCTCGGTACCGGGATCACGACCAACCCGGGGGCGAGCTTCGCCATCCGCTGCTTCATCACCGGGTCGTCGTCTTCGGCGTGGTGCTCCGACCTGCTCATCCGGCCCAACACCGCCAACCCCAGCGCGGGGAGCGGACCCTACGTGGTGACCACCGACGTCTCCGTGTGGCAGGTCTTCGTCGATCTCTCGGCGGGCACGCTGGCCATGCGGCTGAACCCCAGCGGCGGCGTGCAGGTGACGCTGGGGACCTCCGCCGTGCTGCCCCAGCTGACGGACGGGAAGGTGCACCACCTGCGGTGGAGGACATCCCAGAACGGCGCGAACATAGACTGGTTTGTCTACCTGGACGGCGTCCTCGTGCTCAGCGGCTCGCGCGCGGCGATGACCAACACGGCGATGGTCGAGCTGTTCCTGGGGTTCCTCGCGGCCACCTACGGGCACCTGGCGCCCTACAGCGGCGCAGGGCCGAGCCTGGCCGCGTCCGTGGCCGCCTGCTTCGGCCACGTAGGAGAGCGGGCGGTCACCAGGGCGTCCCGGCTGTGCACCGAGGAGGCCGTGCCGTTCGACTACTGGGGGAACCCGGCGGCGTCGGTTGCCATGGGGCCCCAGTACCCGGTGCCGCTGACTGACCAGCTGGCCGAGTGCGCTGAGGCGGACGGGGCCGTGGTGTTCGAGCCGAGGTACACCGCAGGCGTCGCGTTCCGCGGCCGGCGGTCCATGTGCGGGCGGGCCGCCGGGGCCACGCTGTCCTATTCGGCCGGCATGGTGGCACCGGAGTTCGCCACCAGCGCCGACGACCGACCGACCGCCAACCTGGTGCGCGCGGAGCACCTGGGCGGCGGGTTCGTGGTCGTGGAGCAGACCTCAGGGCCGATGAACACCAAGGAGCCCGGGACGGATTCCGAGGCGGCCGGCAGGTCGCCGGCAGGCGTTACGGTCAACGTGGAGAGCGACGCTCAGCTGGGGGACGTGGCCGGCTGGGCGCGGGCGCTGGGCACCGTGCCCGAGGTCCGGTTTCCCAAGGTCTCGGTCAACTTGCGGGCGGCCGAGCTGAACGACGCCGCTGGCCTGGTCGCGGCCCGGGACCTGCTGAATCTGCACGTCGGAGACCGACTGCTGGTCACCGGCATGGCCGCGGCAGACGTCTACCGGGACTTGGACCAACTGGCCCGCGGCGGCACCGAGACGTACCGCAGTGTCTGGCAGCACGCGCTCACGCTGAACACGGCGCCGTACGAGAAGTACCGCAGCGCTATCTACGGTGACGCGGCCAGCCGCTACGACGGGGCCAACCTGGTGACCACCCTGGCCGTGGCGTTGACCACGACCACGACCGGAGCTCGGACGATCGAGACCACGTCGGGGCCGCTGTGGACCACGAATGCCGCGGCCTACCCGATGGACGTGCTCATCGGCGGCGAGGTCGTCACGGTGTCCGGGATCACGAGCCCCGGCGGGCCTACTCAGCAGGTCATGACGATATCGGCCCGCTCGGTCAACGGCGTGGTCAAGGCCCACCCGGCCGGCACGCGGGTGCGCCCGCTCCGACCGTCCTACTACGCCTGAGGAGGCACGATGGCGGCCACAGGGGACCTGGTGACGGCAGTAGCGACGACCAGCGACACGCAGAACACCAGCGGTACCACCACGTCCACCGGCTACACCGCCACCCTGACCGGCGGCACGGCCTGCGGGCGCGCGTTCGTCGCGCCCGCGTCCGGGGCCGTGATGATCCACAACACCGCTTCCGTCACGTCCCAGGCCGTCATCTACTGCTTCGTGGATTTCCAGGTGCGCAACGGTGGCACGGTGGGCTCCGGGACGGTCTTTCGGGCGCCCTCGGACACGACCGCGCTTCGCCACGCCGACACGAACTTCATCCGAGCGACGGCGACCACCCACGTCACTGGCCTGACGCCCGGCGCCACCTACAACGTGCAGCAGCAGTTCCGCACGGCCTCCGGGACCCTGCTGTGCCAAGACAAGCACCTAGTGGTGACCGACTGCGCGTAGCCGGTCTGATGATGATGAGGCGATGTGGGTGACCTGGCTACGTTGCTCACCGGTCTGGCAGCTCTGCTCGCGGCGCTCGGCGGGATCGGCGGGACCGTGTACGTCGGCACCACCGGCCGACGTCGGGAGCGTGAGGACTCGGCCCGCAACGCGGCGCAGCAGATGCTGGACGAGGGCATGGAGATGCGCGTCGAGCTGCGCACCGAGAACAAGGACCTGCGCACCGAGAACAAGGACCTGCGCGCCGAGGTCGAGCGGCTGCGCCTGCTGCTGCGCGAGCGCGAGGAGTCGCCGTGACCAGTGAGGATCTGGAGCGCACCGTCGTGCAGGCCGCCCGCCGCGCGGACCATGGCCGCAGCCGGTGGGCCGCGGTGCTGGCGGTACTAGCGGTACTCGGGGTTGGTGGGCTGGCGGTGCGTGACTGGTACCGGTCGCACCGCTTGGACGAGGTCACCGTGGTCGCGGACAGCAACGCGGCGACCGCGCAGGAGTTGTACGACCAGCTGCGCGAGTTGGGGCAGGTGCCGCGGGTGCCACCACCGAGCGTGCAGGGCGAGCGCGGACCCCAAGGCCCGCGCGGTGAGCGGGGCGAGCGCGGCGAGCAGGGCATCCAGGGCGAGCCCGGCCCGGAGCCTGCCTGCAACGCCCTGCCGACCCGCTGCATCGGGCCGCCAGGTCCACTAGGCGAGAAGGGCGACAAGGGCGATCGCGGCGAACAGGGCGAACAGGGCGAGCAGGGCATCCAGGGTGAGCCCGGTCAGGACGGTGAGCCGCCACTGCACTGGTCGACGACCCACGCCGACGGCAGCGTCGAGACCTGCCAGCGCGCGCCCGACTATACGCCGGAGGCACCGACCTACACGTGCGTCGTGACCGAGCCCGAGCCTGGGCCACCACCTCTACCGCTGCTGCCAGGAGGCTGACCGATGAGGAGGATCATCCCGCGCGCCGAGTGGGGCGCCCGCTACTCGAACGGCGCCTACTACCAGGGCAAGCCGATCATTCTGCCGCTGCCCTACTCCGAGACCTGGTTTCACCACTCGGCGGGTCGCTACCTGCCGCCGACCGCGACCTTCGAAGAGGAAGTCGCGCTCATGCGGGAGATCGAGCAGATCGGCCAGGACCGATTCGGACAGGGCATCAGCTACACGTGGCTGGACTTCCCGTCCGGGCGCATCTACGAGGGGCACGGCGTGGACCGGCGCGGCACGCACACCGGCGGCCGCAACGACATCGCCCGCGCCGTGTGCTTCCCCGGCAACTACGACGTCCAGCGCTTGACCGACGCGCAGCAGATGTCGGCCTCGTGGCTGCTGCAGTACACGCACCGCCAGGGCTGGTCGCGCAACCGCACCGCCAACGGCGGGCACCGCGACGTCAAGGCCACCGCCTGCCCCGGCGCCCACGCCTACCGGGCCATCCCGGACATCAACACCCGCGCCGTGGGACCACTGATCATCACCGAGGAGGATGACGTGAGCTGGACCGACCCGATCGCCTACCCAGCCGGCCCGAACGTAGGCAAGACCGTCGATGCCGGCCCCATGCTCGGCTGGACCAACTACTACGCCGGCCAGGCGGTGGAGAAGCTCGTCGCGATAGCGGTGAAGCTCGACGCGCTCGCCGGCGACCTGCGCGACGACGAGGCCAACGTGATCGCCGCAATGCGGCAGATCGTCGAGGCCGACCAGGACGTCGAGCTGACCATCACCGACGAGCAGGTCGCCGCGCTGGGAGCCAGGCTCGCCGCCGCCCTGCCGGCCGGGGTGACGGAGGCCCAGATGCAGGAGGCCGTCCGTCAGGCATTCGCCCGCGCCGGCGCCACGCCAACGGCGAGTCAGTGACCACCCCGACCCCGCCGCCAGCCCCACCGGCGCCGACCACCCCTGCGCCGACCGACCCGCCCGCCGAGCCTCGCCGCAAGCCGTCCCGACCACCACGGAGGTAAAGCCGTGACCGACTACCTGACCTCGGTACTCCGCACCCTGGTCCCCACTCTGTGGGGCGCCGGCCTCGCCTGGGCGGTCGCCTGGCTGCTCACCCACGGCGTGCCGGCCGAGCTGGTCGACACCCTGCAGCCGCTTCAGCCGGTCGGCACCATGGTCCTTGTCCCGGCCTCCGTCACCGCCGTGTACGCCGGTGCCCGTTGGTTGGAGGCCCGGCCGTGGATGCCGACCTGGCTGTCCCGCGTGCTGCTCGGCTCGGCCAAGCAGCCGGTGTACGTCACGCATCGTGCCGCCGTGGAAGTACCCGGCCGCATGCTGGAGTTCGGCCACGAGCTCACCCAGGCCGAAGCGGACGAGAGGCGACGGCGCTGGCTCGCCGAGCACGGCCGCGCCGAGGGCTGATTACGCGGTTAGTGATCCCAGTGCGGCAGCTACAACGGCTGAGGCTGCGAGGCCGATCGTCAGCCACGGGATGGTCGCAGCCCGCTGACCTAAGCGCCTCGTTAGCAGGCGAGTGCCGCCCAAGGTGGCGAGTAGCGCCACGAACAGGCCGAAGCCGACCAGTACGAACGTCATCACGCAGCCTTCCTCAACATGGTCAGGGTCGGCCTCGGCCGCCCGGTGTTCGGCCCGACGATCGACAGGTGGCGGGCTCGACCGCCTCCGGGTCGTGTGCGACGGTTCTCCCTCGGGTCCTCCGGTGTATCGGCGCTGACGTCTCCGCTACAACGACCTGCGGCGTGCGACTTCGGTCCTACGCAGGCAGAATCACCCGATTGTCCTATTCGTCCCAATCGTCTCACCACGGCTCCATCGTCCCCAAACGTGCGCAATCGTCCTATCCGTGGGTGATCTCGTGCCGTCTGCCGCGGCGGCTCGTGC
>Ga0299913_10004052_pt1 | contig 12196 bp, 10 predicted proteins | sample RVTome_9_FD_201360 | JGI IMG/M metagenome (GOLD analysis project Ga0299913, IMG submission 201360) | Soil microbial communities from uranium-contaminated site in the Upper Colorado River Basin, Wyoming, United States - RVT155D38 (version 2) ... | reverse complement strand
GCGGCGGGCGCGCCTCCGCGATACTCGACCGGTGGAGCTGCTGGCGGCCGGTGTGGTGATCGCCGCCGGCGCGACGGCGATCGTGTGGGGCGCGGAGCTGTTCGCCGAGCACCTCGCGGCGGCCGCAGCCCGCCTGGGGGTGACCTCGTTCGCGCTCGCGCTACTGCTCGCCGGTGCCGAGCCCGAGGAGCTGGCCACGGCCGTGACCGCCGCGCTGCGCGGGGCGCCCGGGGTGGCGTTCGGCGACGTGGTGGGGGTGAACGTTACGATCAGCCTGGTGGCGCTGGGCGCGGCGGCGGCGATCGCCACCGTGCCCTTCGGCCGCACCGTGCGCGCCTACGCGCTGGGCGGCCTGGCGGTCGCCGCCGTGGCCGGCGCAGTGGTGTGGGACGGCGCCGTGGGCCGGAGGGCGGGCGCCGGCCTGGTGGCGCTGTACGTGGCCTACGTGGCGGTGATCTGGTGGCGCGAGCGGCGACCGCCGGCACTGGGCGAGGTGGGCGAGCTGAACGAGGCCCGCGACGCTGCGGGCGAGGCGGGCACGGGCGGGCCCGGGCGGCGGCGGGTCGGACGCGAGCTGGCGCTCAGCGTGGCCGGGGTGGCCGCGCTGGCGGCGGGATCGGTGGCGATCGTCGAGGCGGTCGTCCGGGTCACCGACCTGGAGGAGACCCAGACCCGCCTGGGACTCACCGTCGTCGGGTTCGCCACGGCGTTCGAGCTGGTCGTCCTGGCGTGGTCGACCGCCCGGCGGGGCATGCCCGAGACCGTCGTCGCCGCGGTGGTCGGGTCGTTCGCCTACAACGTGACGATGACCCTCGGCGCGGCCGCCGTGGCCCGCCCCCTGCGGCTCGCCGACGCCGACCTGCTGCGGGGCCCGTGGCTGGTCATGGTCGCCAGCCTCGCGCTCGTCGTGGCCGTCAGCCTGCGCCACCGGGGGCTGGACCGGCGCCGCGGCCTGGTGCTGCTGGCGCTCTACCCCGTGTTCGTCGCCTTCGTCGTCGTGGGCTGACGCGTCCCTACACCTCGGGGAGGAACGACAGGACCGTGTCTGGCCTCCAGGGCGCACAGCGCACCGTTGGAGTGGCCGAACAGTCCACGCCTCCCGCTGCGTCCGCCTCGCGTCGCGCTCCACAGCGTGGCGGCGGCGCCTCGCGCCAACCTCGCGGCTCCCATGCTGGGACGGGCGCCCGCGGGCGCGCGTCGCGTCGTCCGCCGACACTCGACGTGACCGAGCCCACCGATGAGTCGGCGGCGCGGCGCCGGTCGTCACCCGCAGAACCCCGCGACCCTCGAAGGAGGAGCGACGACCATGCTCGACCTGGAACCGGCTGCCCGGCGCCTGGCCCACATCGTCACCGACCTGCCCGGCGACGCCCTCGGCGCGCCCACCCCGTGCCCCGACTACACGGTGGGCGACCTGATCGACCACGTCGGCGGCATGGCCCTCGCCTTCACGGCCGCCGCGGCGAAGGACGACCTCGGCCCGGGTGCGGCGGGCCCGTCGGGCGACGCCTCCCGGCTCGGGGACGACTGGCGCACCCGCATCCCCCGCGACCTGGTGGCGCTGGCCGAGGCGTGGCGTGACCCGGCCGCCTGGACCGGCACGACCCGGGCGGGCGGCATCGAGCTGCCCGGCGAGGTCGCCGGCCTGGTGGCGCTGGACGAGCTCGTGATCCACGGGTGGGACCTGGCCCGGTCGACCGGGCGCGCCTACGACCCCGACCCGGCGTCGCTCGAGGCGGTGTCGGGCTTCGTGGCTTCCTTCTCCGAGCCGGGACGGGAGGCGGCCCGGGAGGGCCTCTTCGGCCCGGTGGTGGCGGTGCCCGACGATGCCCCGCTGCTCGACCGCGTGGTCGGGCTGACCGGTCGCGACCCTGCCTGGGCCCCGGGCTGACCGGCCGGCGCCGGGCGGCGCGCGGCCCGCAGCCCGGCGACCATCGCAGCCGCCAGCAGCGCCAGGACGCACACCACCGGCACCCAGTCGCCGGCGCGGACGTATGGGGTCCGGCCGGTCACGACCGGCACCTCGGCCACCCACACGCCCGTGTCGTGGTTGCCAAGCCGGACGAGCTGGCGACCCTCGGCGTCGAACACCGCCGAGACCCCGCTCACCGCGGCGTGCACCATCGGCCGCCCGCTCTCGACGGCCCGGACGGCGCCCAGGCTGGCGTGCTGGCCCTGCGCCCAGCTCCCCTGGAACGTCGTCGTCGCGGTCTGCAGCACCACCACCTCGGCGCCGCGCTCGGCCAGCAGGCGCGACAGGTCGGGGAACGCCGACTCGAAGCACACCAGCGGCCCGATGCCGACGCCGTCGACGTCGAGGATCGCCAGGTCGTCGCCGCGCCGGCGGTCCTCGCCCGCCGCCTCGGTGAGCGACGACATCCAGCCGAGCGCCGGCCGCAGCGGGATGTACTCGCCGAACGGGACCAGCCGCATCTTGTCGTAGCGGCCGGCCGTGCCGCCCTCGTCGACCAGCACCGAGCTCTTGTAGATGCCCCCGGCCCCTCGCCGGGCGTCGACGTTGACCAGGATGGGCGCCCCCACGCCGGCGGCGAGGGCCCGCAGCCGCTCGGCGTAGGCGGGCTCGTCGTCGAGGTCGAACCCCACGCTGCTCTCGGCCCACACGACGAGGTCGACCCGCTCGCCCACCAGGGTGCGGGTCAGCGCCTCGTGGCGGGCGAAGCGCTCGGCGCCGCGGTGCACGACGCCGGGCTGCACGCCCGCCACCGTGAGCGTCCCCACGGGCTCCGGCGCAGGGCGCAGCTCGCCGTACGCCGCCAGGGCCACCACCAGGCCGGCGGCCAGCGCCGCACCCGCCCGCCGGGTGGCGCCCCGGGCCCAGGGCAGCAGGGCGCCGGTCAGCGCCACGTTCACCGCCCCCAGCACCAGGCTGAGCAGCCACACGCCGCCGAGCGACGCGGCGGCGGCCAGGGTCGGCCGGCTCCACAGGGTGGCCCCCAGCAGCGCCCACGGCCCTCCGAGGTGCTGCCACGACCGCAGGTACTCGCCCACCACCCACGCTGCCGGCGCCAGCACTGCCGCCGCGGCCAGCGCCCCCGCTGTCGGCCTGCCCCGCAGCAGCCGGAACGAGAGCCAGCCCCACGGGGCCCACAGCGCCCCCATCGCGAGCCCGAGCACCACGGCGAAGGGGCCGACCGTGGGCAGCAGCCAGTGGTGCGCGGCCACGAAGAAGCCGGCCCCGCCTGCCACCGTGCGGAGCACGGCCTCGCGACCGGACGGGGCCCGGACCACGAGCGACAGCAGCGGCACCAGGCCGACCGCGCCGAGCGGCCAGAGGTCGGTGGCAGGGAAGGCCAGGGCCGGCACCGCGCCCGCGACCAGGGCCGCCGCCCGCAGCGCCCAGCGCCGCGGCACCGCCGCCCGCCGTGAGCCGGTGCGCCCGTCGGTCCCTGCGCCGGCCGGCCCGTCCGCCCGCCCTGCCGCTGCGCCCGCGGGTCGAGCCGTCCCGAACGGCCAGGTCCGCTGATGCTGTGCCACCGCCGCGCCGGTGGCCACGAACGCGAGGGCCAGCAACCACAGCAGGGCCCGCTCGCGCCCGGGCGACCACAGCGGCACGAGGGCGAGGCCCGCCACGATGAACGCGACGTTGTACAGCAGGTCGTAGACCGAGAACACCCGGCCCCGCACCTCGTCGGGGCAGGCCCGCTGGACGAGCGCGTCGACGAGCACCTTGAGCACCTGGAACGCGAACGCGGCGGCCCCCACCCCGGTGACGAGCACGGCCAGGGTCGTCGAGTACGCTCCGGCCACCGCCGCGGCGGCCCCCACCAGGAACGTGAGGGGCAGCAGCGCCTGCCGCTGGTAGCGGGCGGCGAGCAGCGGCGCCAGCCACGTGCCCGCGAACGCGCCGACGCCGGTGACGGCGAGGGCCAGGCCGTAGCCCGGCGCCTCGAGGTCGTAGCGGTCGTCGGCCACGAGGACCAGCAGGATGAACCCCGCGCCGAGCAGCAGCCGGTTGCCGGCCACGGCGAGCAGGGGCCGGCGGACCTCGTCGCGGCGGGCGGCGAACGCCACGCCGTCCGCCAGCTCGCCGGCGACCCGGCGGAGCCCGTGCGCCAAGCGCTCGGTCGCCTCGCCGCCGCCCACCCGTGGCAGCCCGCGGAACGCCCGGGCCGCCCCGAGGTAGGCGGCGCCGGCCAGGACCAGCCCCGGGGCCGGGGCCGCGGCCACGAACGTCGATCCCCCCACCGCGCCGACGAAGGCGGCGGTCATCCCGGCCAGCGACGAGACGGCGTTGGCGGTGACGAGGTCGGCCCCGCCGACCGTGTTGGGCAGCGCTGCGCCCTTGGCCGCCAGCACGAACCGAGACGACGACAGCAGCAACAGCACGGCGACGTATGCCAGCGGCTGGGAGTCGAGCGCCAGCGCCGTCACCGAGGCCGTGACGAGCACGGCCCGGAACAGCGACACGGCCACCATCACCCGGCGGCGGTCGTAGCGGTCGATCACCACCCCGGCGAAGGGCCCCACCAGCGAGTACGGCAGCAGCGTGGCGGCGAGCAGCTTGGCGATCTCCCACGGCGTGGCGCCCTGGCCGACCTCGAACAGCACCACCTGGGCGAACGCGATCTGGGCCAGGCCGTCGGCCAGCTGCCCCGCCGCCTGGCCGGCGAGCAGCCGGCGGTAGGCGGGGCGGTGGCGCAGCGGGCGGGCGGCCCGCCAGCCGGCGGGGCTGGCATCGGGCATGCGGTCTCCCCGGGGAGCTTCCCCCGTGACCATGCCACGTTCCGGGGCGACGCAACCCGATCGCCGTGGATCGTGCGCCCGGCTCCTGTCGCTCGACCGGTCGCCCGGCGACGGGGCGGGCCCTGTTCAGCGGCGAGCTGGTCGACGCCGCGGTCGCCCAGGGGGTCGTCGCCGGTGCGGCGACGTGCGCCGTGGGCCTCGCCGTCGGCGTCCCGGTGATGCGCTGCGGCACCGCCGGCTGACCCGGCCGGGCCGGTCGCCGGGGATGCCGGGCCGTGGGGTGCCAGGGCGCGCGAACGTCCGTAGCATCGCCCCATGGCCTCGGCATCCCTCGGCGACATCACCGTCGGCTACGACGACGTGGGCCAGGGCGACACGCTCGTCCTGGTCCACGGCCATCCCTTCGACCGCTCGATGTGGCGCCCGCAGGTCGAGCACGCCAGTGGGCTGGGCTGGCGGGTGATCGCCCCCGACCTCCGCGGCTACGGCGAGACGTCGGTGGTGCCGGGCGCGACCACGCTCGACGTGTTCGCCCGTGACGTCGTCGACCTGGTCGACCACCTCGGCATCGACCGCTTCGTGCTCGGGGGCCTGTCGATGGGCGGGCAGATCGTCATGGAGCTGGTCGACCTCTTCCCCGAGCGCGTGCGGGGCCTGCTGGTCGCCGACACCAGCCCCCGGGCCGAGACGCCCGAGGGCAAGGTCGAGCGCAACCGCATCGCCGACCGGCTGCTGGACGAGGGGATGGCCGACCACGCGGACGAGCTGCTGCCCCGCATGGTCTCGCCCGTCACGCTCGCCGACCGGCCGGCCGTGGCCGAGCACGTGCTCGTCATGATGCGGGGCGCCCCGCCCGAGGGCGCGGCGGCGGCGCTGCGGGGCCGGGCCGAGCGCCGCGACCACGACGACACGCTCGCCGGCCTCACGATCCCGACGCTGATCGTGGTGGGCAGCGACGACGACTACACGCCGGTGGAGGAGGCCCGGCGGATGCACGACCTGCTGCCGGGGTCCAGCCTGGTGGTGGTCGAGGGCGCCGGCCACCTGCCCAACCTCGAGTGCCCTGACGAGTTCAACACCGCCCTCGAGGGGCTGCTCCGCGCGGCGGCGGTGCCAGGCGACGAGCAGGTCGGCTGAGGATCGCCCGTCCCTTCGGCGCTGCCCTCGGGCGGTCACGGCGCCATCGCGACCGCCGCGGCCCGACCGGGCACAAAGAAGTTGCACGGCCCCCGCAACTAGGGTCGGATGCCGTGCCGGCACGGCAGATCGACGCCACCTTCGACAGCGAGCGCGGCGGGTTGCGGGCCGAGTTGCTCGCCGCCGTCGAGGTGTGCGGGCTCACCGGGTTGGCCGTGACCCGCCCGATTCTCGACAGCTTCGGGCGCGCGCCCGAGACCTTCCTGGCCCGCGGCGCCGGCCGGTGGGACGTCGTGCTCTTCGCCCTCGCCGTCGCCTTCGTGCCCGCCGCGGTGGTCGCCCTGGCCGGGGCGGCCACCGGGCTGGCGGGTCGGCGGGTGCGGCGGTGGGCGCACCTCGTCATCGTCGGCCTCCTCGGCGGGTTGGTCCTGTGGCGGTTCGGCACCGACGCCACGACGTGGGCGTCGGGACCGCTGCTGGCCGCCGCGGTCGCCGGGGGCCTGGTCCTCCTCGTGCTCCGCTGGCGCGTCCGCCCGGTGGCGACCTATCTCCGCTTCGTGGGCGCGGCCTCGCTCGTGTTCGTCGTCCAGTTCCTGGTGCTCTCGCCGACGTCGTCGCTGGCCACCGGCAGCGCCCGCCCGCCGGCCGACGAGGCTTCCACCGAGGTCGACGGCCTCGCCCCGCCGGAGGCCGCCGCGGCCCGCGACCCCGGCGCCAAGCAGCTGCTCGACAGCGACCTCCACGAGCTCGAGCCGCAGGACGGCGGCGGCTACGTGCCGATCGACGGCCGCGCCGGCCTCGAGCGGGTGGTCGGTGCCGACCTCGTGCCGGGCGAGGGCGAGCACGCGGTGTGGCAGCGCACGGCCCACGGGGCGTTGGTGGGCCGGAACGTCGCCGACGTCGCGGTCGAGGAGGACGGCGTCGGCACGCTCACCATCGACCAGCTCGACCGCATCGAGCGGCCCGGCGACGCCCCGCCCGTGCTCGAGGTGCTGGGCCGGTGCCGGCTGCAGGCGGGACAGGTGGTGGCGCTCACCGTCAACGACGTCGTCGCCGCGGTCGCACCGGCGCTGCCGGTGTCGGCGTCCGCGCCCGGCGAGGACAGGGTGGTGCACGCCCTCCTGCTGCCCGACCCGTTCGCCGACGCCAACGACGTCGACGCCTACCTGGTCGACGGCGAGCCGGGCAGCGAGACGCTGCACCTGCTCACGGTGGTGGGCTAGAGCCGAGCATCGCCGGCTCGGGCCGGGGCCGCCGGTTGTCCCACAGCATCCTCCCGCCGACGACCACGAGAAGGGCGGCGAACAGGCGGTTGGACAGCCGCTCGTCGAGCCCGACCGCCACCTGCGACGCCGCGAAGGACGAGACGACGCCCGACACGCCGACGATGGCCGCGACGCGCAGGTCGGCGTTGCCCCGCCGGATGTTGCTGGCCGTGCCGACGATCGCGGTGGGGATGATCACCGCCAGCGACGAGCCCTTGGCGACGGCGCCGGGCACGCCCAGCAGCACCACCATGGCCGGCACCATGATCACCCCGCCGCCGACGCCGAGCAGCCCCGCGGTGGTGCCCGAGAGCACGCCGACGAGCACGAGCGCGACGGCGGTGCCGGCCGTCAGGTCGGCGCGGCCCGCCGGGTCGCCGTCGCCCAGCACCATCCGGGCGGCCGTCGCGAGCAGCACCAGCGCGAACACGAGTGCCAGCGCCCGCTGGGGCAGGACCGCGAGCAGGCGCGTGCCGAGGGGGGCGCCCACCACCGCCGACCCGACGACGAGGAACAGCGCGGCGGCCCAGTCGACCTTGCCGTCGAGGGCGTAGCCGGCCACCCCCGCGATGGCGATCGGCGCGATGGCCGCGAGCGATGTGCCGTGGGCCAGCCGCTGCCCCATCGACAGCACGAGCACGAGCGTGGGCACCATGAGGATGCCGCCGCCGACGCCGAAGATGCCGGCCAGCCCGCCGGCGGCGACCCCGACCACCACGATCTTGGCCGTGCCGGCGGCGGCGGTGCCGGACCTGGCGGGCTCGGTCGCGGTCACCGGCGGTCGTCCCACAGCGCCCGCACGGTGGCGAACACCTTCTGGTCGTGCGAGAACTCGACCACGTTGCCGTCGGGGTCGCGCAGCGCGCAGATGTAGCCGACGTGCTCCGGCATCTGGCGGGGCGCCCAGTGCAGCACGCCCAGCTCACGCCCGCGCTCGGCGATGGCGTCGACGTCGGCGCGCTCGGGCACCTCGATGCCGATGTGGGCGAAGGGGGCGAGCGTGGTGACGGGCTCGCCGTCCCCGCCGCCGCCATCGGCCTCCGCCAGGACGAGCACGAAGGGGTCGCGCGCCTGGCCGGGGTTCGACAGCCAGGCGCTGCGGCCGTGGTCGTCCTCGTGTCGGGCGACGACCACCAGCGGCGTGACCGCCGTGTAGAACGCGATCGTCCGGTCGAGGTCGGCGCAGGGCAGGGCGACGTGGGTCAGCCGGGGCTCGCGGAGCGGCGGTGAGGCGGGTGCGTCGGTCACTGGCGGTCCTCCTCGCGGCGGCGTCGGGTGGCCCTCGCCCGACGGCGAGGGTACCGAGGGCCCGGCGCCCGCCGGCAGCCGACGCGGCGCGCGCCCCTCGTGGCGTCACACGGGCGCGTCGAGGGGCAGGCGCGGTGTGCGGGGCGCGGGCAGGCGGCGACGCAGGTCGTCGACCAGGTCGTCGCGCACGCCGCGGGCCGCGGGGTCGTCCCAGCGGTTGACCCGCTGGAGCGGGTCGTCGGCCAGGTCGTACAGCTCGCCCTCGGTGCCGTCGTGGACGGTGCCCGGCCCGTAGGTCGTGCACACCCAGCCGCCCTGGGTGATCGTCCGCAGGTGGACGTCGACCCCGAGCAGCTCGCTGTCCCACTCGGTCAGCGCGCAGCCGTGGCCGCGGGCATCGGCGTCGGCGTCGTCCACGGGCAGGGGGGCGCCCTCCATCCACGGCTCGGGGGGCAGCCCGGCGATGGCGCAGAACGTCGGGGCGAGGTCGACCAGCCCGACAGGACCGGTGACGGCGGCCGGCGCGACCCCGGCTGCGGGGGCGGGCCGCCACACCAGCGGCAGCCGCATCAGGCCGTCGACGTGGTACGGGCCCTTGAACAGCAGGCCGAAGTCGCCCTGCAGCTCGCCGTGGTCGGTGGTGACGATCACGTCGAGGTCGTCGTCCCAGCCTCGGGCGGCCACGGCGGCCAGCACCCGGCCCAGCGCCTCGTCGATCAGCTCGACCTCGACGGCGTTGCGGGCGTTGACCTCGCGCACCTGGTCGGGCGTCAGCGTGGCGGGGACCCAACGGGCGGGCGCCTCGAAGTTCGAGACCAGCGCGCCGTCGTACCACAGCCGCCAGTGCCGGGGCTTGGCGTCGAGGATGCGCTCGCGCTCGGACGCGTCCTCGACGTAGCCAGCCGGCAGGGGGACCTCGCGCCAGTCGACCCGGCCCAGCTCGGACGCGGGCGGGTCCCACGGGTGGTGCGGGTCGGGGAAGCTCATCCAGCAGAACCAGTCGTCGCCGTCGTCGAGGGCGTCGAGCCAGGCGATCGTCCGGTCGGCCACCCAGTCGGTGTGGTACCAGTCGCGGGGCACCGGGTTGTCCTTGACCTGGGGGGCGCCGGTGGCGCCGCCGCCGTCCGCGTTGACCTCGAGCTCACGGTCGAGCACCGCGTAGAAGCCGGCGGCCGCCTCGGGGTGGGTGGTGGTGAGCCAGCGGGCGTAGTGCAGCGGGCCGAACGGGCCGTGGGTGGCCAGCTCGAGGTGGTCGAACCCGCGGTGCGGGCCGGTGGTGCCGTCGGGCCAGGGCGACTCGGTCGTGGTGGTCTCCGCCCGGGCCAGGCCGTTCTCGGCGAAGCGGCCGAACGGGTCGACGAAGGGCTGGAAGTGGGGCTTGCCCACCAGGGCGGTGCGGTACCCCGCCCGGTGGAGGACCGCCGCCACCGAGGGGGCGTCGACCGGCAGCGCCACGCCGTTCATCCACACCCCGTGCGTGCTCGGGTGCTGCCCGGTGAGGATGGTCGAGCGCGACGGCATGCACACCACCGACTGGGGCACCGCCCGCTCGTAGCGGATGCCGGCGGCGGCCAGGCCGTCGACCACCGGCGTGCGGCTGAGCGTGCCCCCGTTGCAGCCCAGCGTGTCGTAGCGCTGCTGGTCGGTGGTGACGAACAGGATCCTGCGGCCCATCAGCGGCCCCCTCGGTGCGCGGGTCGGTCGGGTGCCCCGGCGTGGGCGGCATCGCCGGCGGGCCGCGGCCCCGCGGGTCGGCCGCCGGATCGCTCGGGAACCGCGGCGACGGCGGCGAGCGCCGGCCCCTCGCCGGCCTCGAGCTGGCGGCGCAGCTCGGCGAGGGCGCCGGCGGTGGCGCCGCCGAGCACGATCGCCATGGTGGCCGGAGCGGCGTCGCTGGCGTAGGTGATCAGCGACGCGTCGTCGCCGAGCGCGACGACGTCGAGCGTCGCCAGGTGCTCGGTGAACGGGCCCCCGGCGATGCGGTACTGGAAGCGGCGCTGCAGCGGGTCGTTGGTGAGGATGGTCTCCTGCAGCGCCAGGCCGGTGCCCAGCGTGACGGTGCGGGTGTCGCCCTCGACCCGGCAGTCGACGATGCCCGGGAACCAGTGGTGCAGCACGTCGGGGCGACCGACGACCCGCCAGGCCGTGTCGGCGTCGACCCGGACGACGACCTCGCGGCGGACCGAGCCCCGCCTCACCGGCCGGTCCCGTCGCCGAGCAACCGCACCAGGCCCGCAGCCATGGCGGCGGCCGCGTCGTCGCGGCGCAGGCCCTGGTCGTTGCGCATCAGGTCGAACGACTCCCACGAGGTCACGACGTCGGCCGCGGCGAGGGCGGACCGGCGCTCGCCGGGGGGCAGCGCGTCGAGCTCGGCGGCGAAGGTGGTGGCGAGCTGGCGCCGGAGCACCCCCCGGATGCGGGCCAGCTCGGCCAGCACGAGCGGCTGGCGCACGGCGACGGCCCGGGCCACCCGGCCGACCTCGCCCATGCCCTCGAGCAGCCGCACCCGGGCGGCCACGAAGCGGTCGACCCGCTCGGCCAGAGGTTCGTGGGCGGGGACGTCGAGCGCGTACAGCGGGGCGAGGTGCTGCTGCTGGCGGGCGATGGCCGTGCGGATCAGCGCCTCGGTGTCGTCGAAGTAGCGGAACAGCGAGCGCGCCGAGATGCCGGCGCGCTCGGCGATCTCGTCCGCGCTCGCACCGAGGTTGCCCTCGCGGTAGAGGCCGAGCAGGGCGGTCACCACGGCATCGCGGTTGCGGTCTCGCCGCAGGGTGCGCCCGTCGGGCGGGGCGGCCGCGGCGGCCTGGCGGGTGGTCACGAGCGCAGCGTAACTATTGACAGTTGCTCTGACAATACCTAGGTTGGCGGCCATGACGGTGATCGCGCCCGATCTCGTGACCGACTCGCTGCGCCGCCGCATGCGGGCGATGCACTCCCTCTACGCCGACGCCCTGGCCACCATGGGTCCCGAGCACGTCAACCACGTCGAGCGGGAAGGCGTGCTCCCCATCGCCTTCTCGCTGTTCCACTTCACGAACATGGAGGACACCTCCTTCGCCGTGGTCAGCGGCCAGGGCCTCGTCTGGAGCGCCGACTGGCAGGCCAGGGTGCGCATGGCCATCGACGACCACGGCAAGGAGCGCACCGTCGCCGAGATGGTGCATCAGCGCATCGGCGACTACGACGCCTTCGGCGAGTACCAGCGCGCCGTGTTCTCCCGCACCGAGGCGTGGCTCGACCAGCTCGAGCCCACCGAGCTGCAGCGGGTGATCGTCCCCCGCCCGCTCCCGCCCGTCGTGGCGCAGACCTACAGCGCCCGGGTGGCCGGTGACGAGGGCATCACGCTGCTCGACGCCCTCGAGTGCTGGATCTACCAGCACGGCCTGCGGCACATGGGCGAGATCGAGCTGGCGCGCGGCCTGGTCGGCCTGGGGGGCATGACGAGCTGACCCCCTGTCCCGAGGGCGTTTCGCGGCGGGCGGCGGCCCCCGCCGCGGAACGCCCTCGCCGGCCCCAGCGCCACGGCGCCGGCCGGCGTGCTAGGCCGAGCCGGGACGCCCCGGGCGGCGCCGGGGTAGGTGTTGTCCGGCAGCCACTCGCCGCGGCCCGACGGCAGCAGGTCGAGGATGTTCCACACGGGCGACAGGGCGTCGATGCCCCCCTCGGGCAGCGTGCGGTACAGGCGGCGCGGTGTAGGTAGACACGTACGTACGTGACAACCGACGCTTGCGGATCCAGCGCACCTGCACGGGCTCCGGATCGGTCTGCGCAGGCTGCGGCCGCGGTCGCCCTCGGCCGGATCAGTCGAACACGACGGTCCGGCGACCGAAGACCAGCGTCCG
>Ga0299913_10004051_pt1 | contig 12196 bp, 16 predicted proteins | sample RVTome_9_FD_201360 | JGI IMG/M metagenome (GOLD analysis project Ga0299913, IMG submission 201360) | Soil microbial communities from uranium-contaminated site in the Upper Colorado River Basin, Wyoming, United States - RVT155D38 (version 2) ... | reverse complement strand
CGTGGAAACCTGACGGCGGTAGAGTCCCAACCCGACCGCGAGGAGGAGGCCTGATGAACGTACCCGAGGATCTGCTCTACACCGACGAGCACGAGTGGATCAAAGGTGTCTCCGACACCAGGGTGCGTATCGGGATAACCGACTACGCCCAGGACCAGCTGGGTGACGTGGTCTTCGTCGAGCTGCCCGAGGTGGGGGCAAAGGTCGAGAAGGAGGACCTGATCGTCGAGGTGGAGAGCACCAAGTCGGTGGGGGAGGTCTATGCGCCGTTCGCAGGGACGATCGCCGCCATCAACGACCAGGTCGCCGATACCCCCGAGCTGGTCAACGAGAGCCCCTATGAGCAGGCCTGGTTCGCCGAGATCGAGACCGACGGCGCCTATCCCAGAGACGGTCTGCTCGACGCCGCCGCCTACCGGGATCTGACCGAGTAGGCGGGCACCGGTCAAAGCGGGTCGGGACACCTACAATCACCGGCCATGACCGACGAGCGGACGCCCGAGGAGAGGCCGGAACCTCAACCTGACATTGAGACTGATCCGACGATCGTCTACGTGCCTCTGTCAGAACGGGGCGACCACCCGCTTTCCCCCGAGGAAGCAGCCCACGTCGGCGGTTTCACTGGATACGCGCTGGTGGTCGAGAGAGGCCCGCGGGCAGGGATGTCCTTCGTCCTTCCCGAGGGGAACGTCACAGTGGGACGTCACCCGGAGAGTGACATCTTCTTGAACGATGTCACCGTGTCCCGCCATCATTGCCGTTTCTCGGTCGGGGCCGACACGCTCTCGGTTGAAGACAGCGGCTCGACCAACGGCACCTATGTCAACGACTCCCGGGTCGACAGCTCCGATCTCAACCCCGGGGACGAGGTGATCGTCGGGCGCTTCCATTTCGTGGTGGCCCACGGAGATGCCTGACACCGCCGCGTTGACCATCGGAGAAGTCATCAACCGGCTTCGTGACGAGTTCCCCGACGTGTCGGTGTCGAAGATCCGTTTCCTCGAGTCCCAGGGTCTGATCGAGCCGGACAGATCGGACTCCGGATACCGACAGTTCGACGTTCAGGACGTGGCCCGTCTCCGCTTCATCCTCCAGCAGCAACGTGATCATTTCCTGCCGTTGAAGGTCATCAAATCGAAGCTGACACTCTGGGAGAGGGGTGAGGACGTCGGTCTTGCTGCCGCCGATCCCGACTCCGACCAGACCTCGGGTGAGCCTCTGACCAGGGAGGACATCCTCAAGCGGTCCGGTCTCGACGATGACGAGCTCGATGCTCTCGTCGATGCGGGGGTGCTCTATTACATCACGGATTCGACCTTGTTCGAGTCCGAGATGTCGAACGCGGCACGGGAGGCGAAGCGTCTTCTCGAGCTGGGTTTGGAGCCGCGCCATCTCCGGGTCGTCCGGCTGTCGGCCGGTCGCGAGGCCGACCTGATCAAGCAGCTGACTGCACCTCTGATGCGAGCCAAGAATGCCGAATCCCAGGCGCGGGCCCAAGACCTCCTCGACTCGTCGACCGGCTCGATCCAGGCGCTCCACCGGGCACTTCTCCGCGCCGACCTGACGAAGAACCCAGGTTCATGATTCGACGGCTTGCGGTCCTGGCCGCCGTGATCGCGATCATGGGGGTGTACGCGCCGCCGGTCGGCGCGGCTCCTCTCACCTATCAGCCCCCGACGCGGATCACCTTCCCCGATGAAGGGAGTGTCCCGGCGGTGACGGCCCAGTCGTGGATCGTGTACGACGACTCGTCGGGCACCGTCCTCGCTTCCCGGAACGCCGACGAGAGACGGGCGATGGCTTCGGTCACCAAGATCATGACCGGTTTGCTGACCCTGGAGCATGCATCGATGGACGAGCTCGTGACGGTGTCGGAGAACGCAGCAGCCACCGGCGAGCAGGAGATCGAGCTGGTGGCCGGTGAGCAGCTGGAGATGGGAGCTTTGTTCAAGTCGTTGATGGTCCACTCGGCGAACGATTCCGCCACGGCGATCGCCGAGCACATCTCGGGCTCGGTGGAGGGTTTCGTCGAATTGATGAACTCCAAGGCGGAGGAGCTGGGCCTGGACAACACCTCTTTCGCCAATCCCCACGGGCTCGACGCGCCGGATCATTACTCGACGGCCCGCGATCTGCTCGAGTTGGGGCTGGCCGCGATGGACATACCAGAATTTGCCAGCTCGGTGCGATCCAAGATCGTGGTCATCCCACCCGACCCCAGCGGCACCTTCCGTAGCGGTACCACGACCGACTTGATGCTCGCCTCGTACGAGGGTGCCATCGGGGTGAAGACCGGTTTCACCAGCCAGGCCCAGCTCACCTATGTGGGAGCCGCCGAGCGGGAGGGCCGCCGAATCTATGTCGTCGTGCTGGGCTCGGAGGGGCGAAGGGCACATTTCGCCGACGCGACCCTGTTGCTGGACTGGGCATTCGACGAGTTCGAGTATCTGGGCAAGGTCTCGGTTGGGCGTCCTTACGTCCCCAGTCTCCGGTGGACGGAGCCCGACCCCATCCTGGCGCAGGGTCGAGTCGAGACCTTCGTCCACCTGTCGAATGTGGGCCTGACTCTCGACGACCCGCGACCCCCGGCGGCGGCTCCCGAGGAGGAGCCGGTCCCAGTGGTGGAGACCCTGCGCGAGCCGGCGCCTCCTCCGGATTCGATAGGTGAGGGCCTCCTCTACTGGCTCTCGGGGCTTTTCGGATGATGGCAAGGTCGGGGGTTGTGACCGAGGCGATCGGCGCCGAGGAGATCCAGTCACGGGTGGGGGAGTTGGGTGCGGCGATAGCCGCCGATTACCTCCATCGGGATCCACTGTTCGTGGTCGTGATGGTAGGAGCGATCCCCTTCGCCGCCGACCTGGTCCGGGCGGTCGACATCCCGTGCGAGGTCGATTTTCTCGCTCTCAACCGATTTGGGGAGAGCGGCCGGATCAACATAGCAATGGACCTGGCAACACCGGTCACCGATCGTCACGTGATAATCGTCGAGGACATCATCGACACCGGCCTGTCGCTGTCTGCGTTGCGCAGGATGATGGACGACCGGGGCGCCTCCAGCGTCAGCACCGCCGCGCTCACCGACAAGACCAGGCGCCGTGTCGCCCAGGTCCCCATCGAATACCGGGGATTCGAGGTGGGCGACGAGTACCTGATCGGGTACGGGCTCGACTGGCATGGCCTCTACCGCAACCTGAGGTCGCTTTGGGCGGTGCTGGACATGGAGGCCCTGATGGAGCAGCCACGCATTCTCTTCGACCATCTCGGGCAAACCTCCTGAGTGGCATATCCGTCGCGGTGATATCCTGCCTATATGACCGCTGACGGACGGATCGCAATGGAGGTAGTGGGCGTCCGGGTGGAATTGCCGTCCAATCAGCCGATCGTCCTCCTCCGGGAGGCAGACGGGCAGCGGCATCTTCCCATTTGGATCGGTGGCACCGAGGCCACCGCCATCGCCACCGCCATGGAGGGTGTAACCCCGCCGCGGCCCCTGACCCACGACCTGATGACCGAGGTCATCCAGGCGCTGGGGGCATCGGCGACCCGGGTGGTGATCACGAAGATCCATGAGTCGGTCTTCTACGCCGATCTCGCCTTGGAGATCGACGGGCACGAAGTCCACGTCTCCTCCCGCCCCTCGGACGCCATCGCCCTCGCGGTGAGGACCAAGACCCCGGTGTTCGCCCTCGAGGAGGTCCTCGAGGACTCCGGGATCGTCTTCGAAGAGGACGGCGACCCCGACGAGGAAGTCGAGCGCTTCAAGCAGTTCCTCGAAGACGTGACGGTCGAGGACTTCCTCGACACCGATCCCGGGTCCGGGTGAGCCCGACCCGAGTTATCCACAGCTTTCATTGACATTCGGCCATTGGTGCGGTTAGCTTGCACCCGGGCAGAGTTACAAGCATGTAACCTGGAGGATCGAATGACCCGACAGCCGAATCTGGGGTACCGCGCCCCACAGGTGTGCAACCTGGTTGGCATCACCTATCGCCAGCTGGATTATTGGGCCAGGACCAACCTGATCCGGCCCACCCTGCAACAGGCCCACGGGTCGGGGAGCCAGCGTCTCTACTCGTTCGAAGACGTGGTGCAGCTCAAGGTCATCAAGAGGCTCCTCGACGCGGGAATGAGCCTGAAGAAGATCCGCTCCGCGGTCGAAATCCTCCGCGAGCAGCTCGACTCCGACCGTCCCCTCGCCGATGTCACTCTTCTCAGCGACGGCCAGACCATCTACGCCGCCCACTCGGAGGAAGAGGTCGTGGACGTCTTCCGCCGGGGACAGGGAGTGTTCGGCATCGCGATCGGACCGGTACAGGAGGAGGTCGAGGGAGCCATCCACGAGCTCTTTCCCTCCGACCCCGACCTGGCCGAGGTCGTAGAAGTAGGAGTGACCTGATCACCGAATACCCAACGGCCCACCAGGTCGAGTTCGCTCACAACAGCGAACGACAGTTTGCCCTCCTCCTCGACTTCTACGGCGTCCCATGGCAGTACGAGCCGAGATCGTTCCCGATCGAATGGGACGAGTCGGGCAAGCCCACCAAGTTCTTCACTCCTGACTTCTATTTGGAGGACGACGAGCTCTATATCGAGATCACCACAATGAGCCAAAAGCTGGTGACCAAGAAGAACCGGAAGGTCAAGCTGCTCAACCGGCTCTACCCGGACGTGAAGTGCAAGGTGTTCTACCAGCGTGACTATCTGAACCTGGTGGTGAAGTACGGTCTCGAAGATCCCGCCCAGATCGGGGAGGCTCCGGCCCCCTCACGAACCCCAGGCAGCCCCGAGATCGTGCGTCTGGAGGAAAGAGGAGAGCGACTGACTGGATGATGCGCTCGCCGCTCCACGACTTCCACGCGCGCCACGGCGCGCGTTTTGTCGACTTCGGTGGCTGGGAGATGCCCGTCCAGTATCAGTCGGTGCTCGCGGAGCATCGCTCGGTTCGCTCCGGGGCGGGTGTATTCGACGTGTCCCATCTCGGGCGATTCGCCCTCAGCGGCGCCGGGGCATTGGCGGCCATCGATCGGCTCCTCTGTAACGACATCAGGAAGATCGGGCCCGGGCGCACCCAATACACCCTCATGCTCAACGAAGAGGGCGGCATCGTCGACGATCTGATCGTGTGGTGGTGGGGCGAGAATGACTTTTGGGTCCTTCCCAACGCCGCCAACCACGACCGGGTGATGGGAGTGTTCGCCGCGCAGCCGGAGTGTGAGACGAACGATTTGAGGGAGTCGACGGTCTTGCTGGCGGTCCAAGGCCCTGAGGCACCGGCAGCGTTCGAGAATGTGATCGGGGTTGCGCCGGCGCGGTTCAGGACCTCGTCGGCGGGTTACGACGGGGGAGTGGTCTCGATGGCCGGAACCGGCTACACCGGAGAGCGTGGTGGGGAGATCTGCACCGACCCGGAGACCGCGAGCGGTCTGATCGAGAGTCTCGTCGAGTCGGGCGTCGTCTTGTGCGGGTTAGGCGCTCGGGACACCCTACGTCTCGAGGCCGGCCTCCCCCTTTGGGGCGAGGACATCGACGAGTCCACGACCCCGATCGAAGCGGGCCTCGACTTCGCCGTCGGGATGGGACACGATTTCATCGGTCGCCACGCCCTCGAATCACGTCATGGCTCCGAAATCTCGGGTCGGAGGCTGATCGGTTTCATCCTCGAGCAGCGAGGGATCCCTCGCCACGGCCACACCTTGCGCTCCGGGGATAGTGTCGGGGTGGTGACCTCCGGCAACATCAGCCCGATTCTCGAGACGGGTATCGGGCTCGGCTACCTCGAGCCCCCGGCGGATATCGGCGACCCGGTCGAAGTGGAGATACGGGGCCGTCCGGTGATCGGAAGGATCGCCTCCCCGCCGTTCCACGTCTCGCCATGAGTGGTTGGCGAATGTCCGGGCGCCCGGACATTCCGGAGGGATACGGTGTCGAGGAGGGTGGTGAGTATCTCGATTGGGCCGACGTCGAGGCGAAGTTGGTCGACGCGACCCATTACTGGGTGGCCACCAACAGGCCCGACGGCCGGCCCCATGTCGTACCCCGTTGGGGAGTCTGGGTGGATGACCGATTCTGGTACGACGGCTCGCCGGCTACCCGCCACGCCCGGAACCTCGTGAAGAACGACGCATGCGCCCTCCATCTCGAAGACGGTGCCGCAGCCACGATCGTCGAGGGGCGGGTATCGAGGCCGGATCCAATCGTCGGGCCCTTCGGGGAGGCGCTGTCCGCCGAGTTCAGCAGGAAGTATGAGGCTCTCGGGTACGCCCCGGAGCCCGACTCGTGGGCAGGGGAGTATTCGGGCGGCCTCCTCACCCTGTCCCCGATTCGAGCCCTCGCCTGGACCTCGTTCCCCGGAGACCTGACCCGGTTCGAATACGCCTGATCAGATCTACCATCCACGACCCGAGCTGGCGCACGGAGGGAGTCGTTGATGCCGAGTGTTGCTCATGCCGAGCCTGTCGCCGATTTCGGCACCGAGCTGATAAGGGAGTGGACCCCACTGGGGGCTCCCAGGGCCGTTGTGGTGCTGGTCCATGGCATCGCCGAGCACTCCGGCAGATACGAGCGCACCGGCGACATCCTCGCCGACAACGGCTTTCTGGTGAGGAGCTTCGATCTTCGCGGTGGCGGAGGCTCCGGCGGCGAGCGTTGGGACATCGAGGACTGGTCGCTCTTTCACGAGCAGATCGCGCGACACATGGCTTGGGCCCGATCGAAAGGAGCTCCGGTGGTTCTCATGGGCCATTCCATGGGGGGCAATCTCGCCCTCGGGTATCTCCTGTCCGGACGACCCGCCCCCGATCTGATGGTCCTGACCGCGCCCGCCCTCGACGGTGGGGCGCCGTGGCAGAAGGCGGTGGCCGGCGTCGCGGCCAAGGTGATCCCCACTGTCGTGATGCCGAACGGCGTCAAGGGTGGGCAGCTCTCGCGCGACCCCAGCGTTGGCGAGGCCTACTTTGCCGATCCTCTGGTGCACCCACGCTCTTCCGTCCGGCTCGGTGCCGCGTTCTTCGAGGCGATGGGAGAGGTGAGTGCCCGGGTCGACGAGATAGATATTCCGACTCTGGTGCTGCATGGGGGGTCCGACGAAATCGTTCCGCCGCAATCGACGGCCATCCTCGGGGAGGTCGCCGGTGTGGAACGGCGCCTGCTCCCCGGTCTCCGACACGAGATCCTCAACGAGCCGGAAGGCCCCGATTTGGTCGACTCGATCATCGAGTGGGTCGACGCCAGGCTCCCATCGTCGGGCTGACGGGCTCAGTGCCAGGTCAGCAATACCTTGGCCGACTCGGGTGAGGCGGCGGCCGTGAAAGCGGTCTCGTACTCGTCATAGGGGAATCGGTGGGTGATCACCGGTGAGATGTCCAGCCCGGAATCGATGAGGATCTTGGCCTTGTACCAGGTCTCGAACATCTCCCGCCCATAGATTCCCTTGAGGTTGAGCATGTTGAAGATCACCTCGGACCAATCGATCGGGAAGGGCTCGGAGGGGATGCCGAGCAGAGCGACGTTCGCTCCGTGAATCGTGTTCTCGATGATGTCCGCGAGGGCCGAGGGACTCCCTGACATCTCCATGGCGACGTCGAATCCCTCCTGCATCCCCAGCTCGCCCTGGACCTGCTCGAGGCTCTCGGTCCTGATGTCAACGGCCCGGGACGCCCCCATCCGCTTGGCGATCTCGAGCCGATAGGGGTTGACGTCGGTTATGACGATGTTGCGAGCGCCGGCCTGTTTGACCACGGCGATCGCCATCAAGCCAATGGGACCGGCGCCGGTGATCAAGACGTCCTCGCCCAGGACCGGGAACTTCAACGCGGTGTGCACCGCGTTGCCGAACGGGTCGAAGAGGGCGCCGATCTCAGGGTCGAGGTCCTGGGGATGTCTCCACACGTTGCCTTTGGGAACCTTGACGTACTCGGCGAACGCCCCGGGGACGTTGACCCCGATTCCCCTGGTGTCCTGGCACAGGTGCCGCTTGCCGGCGAGGCAATTGCGGCATTGACCGCAGACGATGTGACCTTCCGCGCTGACCAGGTCCCCGACCTCGAACCCGGAGACGTTGGTCCCCAGCTCTGCGATCGTGCCGGCGAACTCGTGGCCGATGGTCATCGGGGCGGGCACTGTCGCCCTGGCCCAGTCGTCCCAGCCATATATGTGGAGATCGGTGCCACAGATCCCCGCTGTGTGCACTTTGACCTGGACCTCGTCAGGCCCCGGGGCGGGGATGTCGACCTCCTCGAGCCGGAGCCCTTCGGTGTCGGGATGTTTGACCAGCGCCCGCATGGTCATCGCCATTCCATCTCGACCACGGCGCCCGCGTCCTGATACTCCGGCGCGATCTTGTTCTCCCACAACTTCTTCTTGAGATCCCAGCTGCAAAAGGCCGCATCGAGAGAGCGCCAGGTCACCAGGGCAAGGTCGTCGAGAGTGAAGCCGTGATGAGTCTGCACGAAGTCGAACTCGCCGGACATCGAAGTGTTGCTCATCAGGCGGTTGTCCGTGCTCAGGGTGACGTTGAAACCGGCTCGATGGAGCATTCCGACGGGATGGGCCTCCGCCGTCAAACCACCGGTGGCGAGGTTGGACGAAGGACAGATCTCCAGGGGAATCCGCCGCGAGCGAATTCGTTCGGCCACCTGACCCAGCTTGGCTATCTCACCGTCCTCGACAACGCAATCATCGATGATCTCGACCCCGTGCCCGAGACGCTCGGCCCCACAACGGTCCATGGCCGACGCCATGTAGGCCACCCCGTTCTCCCTGCCCGACTCACCGGCGTGGATGGTGAGCCTGAGACCCGATTCTCGGGCGAATCGGCACGCGGCCATGTGGGCGTCCGGCGGGTAGCCGGCCTCGGGCCCGGCCAGATCGAAGGCGACCACGCCATCGGCCTGATGGGAGACGGCAACCCTGGAGAGGGCAGCCGAATCGTGAATGTGACGGAGGGAGTCGATGATCATCCCCCATTCGATACCGGTTTCGGCCGACGCGGCGGCGAGCCCGGACCCGACCGCTGTGATCACCTCCGAGTGGGTCAGGCCTTCCTGGCTGTGTAGCGCGGGGCAAAATCTGAGCTCGGCGTACACGACCCCGTCGGCGAACAGGTCCACTCCGGCCTCGAAGGCCACCCTCTCCAGTGATTCACGGTCTTGCATGACCGCGATGGTGTGGGTGAACGCCTCCAGATAGCCCTCCAAAGAGCCCGATTCGGACTGATCGAACCAGGCGGCGAGGTCGTCCGCGCTCGACGCGGGCAGGCGGTCGTAACCCTTGTCATCGGCGAGCTCCAATACCGTCGCCGGCCGGAGACCACCATCGAGGTGATCGTGGAGAAGCACCGATGGCAAAGGCATCGGGCAACGCTAGCCACCGACTGTTCGTAGCCACCGGTACGATCGAGGCGTGGAGCCAACTGCAGGAAGACTTCTGGTGGCGACGACCGCGCTGATCGATCCCCACTTCTGGCGAACCGTGATCCTTCTCATTCACGGTGATGAAGACGGCAATGTCGGGCTGGTCCTCAACCGCCCCACATTGGAGCCGGTGAGATCCCATCTCGAGGAGTGGTCTGATTCCGCTGCGGGGAAGGGCATGGTCCACTACGGCGGCCCTGTCGAGCCGGATGTGGCCATAGTCCTCGTCTCCAACGGGCCTGGGGAGCCGATCGGGCTGGCCGGGGTCCGGCTCGGGGACTTCGAAGATCCATCACTGCGGGACCACCAGGCCCGAATCTATGCCGGATATGCCGGCTGGGGTCGCGGACAGCTCGCTGCCGAGATTGCCGAGGGAGCATGGGTCGTCGTGGCTGCAGATCCGTCAGATCCGTTCGACGAGCCCGAGGACCAGTGGAAGAGGGTGCTGAAGCGCCAGGGAGGCCGACTCGCCTTGATGTCGGCCTACCCGCTCGACATCTCGATGAATTGAGCTTGGCGCCCCGCCGGCGGAGACGTGCCCTACCCTGCACCGCATGTCGCTGACTGCTGCACCCAAGCTGCGGCCGAGTCTGAGGCGTCGGGCGCCGGGTCTCAGCGTCGAGCGCGACCTCTGGGATAAGGGCACCACCGTCGTCGTGGGAGTGGACGAGGTCGGTCGTGGCTCGTGGGCAGGCCCCCTTTCCGTCGGGGCAGCGGTGGTTCCCCGCGAACGCCGCGTCTACAAGATTCGCGACTCGAAGCTGTTGACCGAAGAGGAGAGGGAGTCCCTCTTCGACCGCGTCGCGGGTTGGGTCGAGTCATGGTCGGTTGGCCACGCCTCCGCTCTCGAGTGTGACGAGTTGGGCATGTCCGACGCCCAGCGTCTCGCGGCCCAACGCGCCCTGGATGGCCTCGGAGTGGCTCCCGATCACGTTTTGGTCGATGGCAACTGGGATTTCGTCGGGGGCGCCCAGCGAATCGTCCGCGGTGACCGGACCTCGCTCTCCATCGCCTCGGCGTCGATCCTGGCCAAGGTAACCCGGGATCGAATCATGCGGGACCTGGCCGGGACGTATCCCGGGTTCAACTTCGAGGCGAACAAGGGCTACCCCTGCCCGGTGCACAAGGCAGCACTTCAGGCGTGGGGCCCGACAACCCTCCACCGGCGCTCCTGGATCTTCATGGATCACCTGATGTGGAACGGGATCACACGGTTCGTGAGGCCCGACAACCAGCTCCAGCTTCCTCTCTGAGGAGGTCTTGTCCTCGGACGGGGCGCCCAACCGCTATTTTTGCTGGAGAAATTGGCGTTCCGTGCCGATGTAAGGCTGGGAAGTTATGCCGCACATCGATGATCTCCGTGAAGCTCTCGACAGGGTGCCCGTCGCCCTTTATCGAACCGCGCCCGATGGGAGGCTGATCGGGGGGAACCGTGCCCTCGCCTCTCTGCTCGGGTTCGCCGACCTGGAGGGGGCGCTAGCACATCTCGCCGACGTGGAATCGGTCTATGCCGACCCCGAGGCCCGGCGCCGATGGCTGCAGCGAATCGAGGACGAGGGTGTCATCTATGACTTCGACATCGAGCTGAGGCGGCCGGACGGATCGTCGATCTGGGTGCGTGACTCGGCCCGGGCCATCCGCGATCAAGACGGGCAGACCCGATACTACGAGGGCTCGCTGGTCGACGTGACCGACAAGATCAACGCGCAACGAGACCGCGACGAGTTCGTGGCCACGGTGTCACACGAGCTGCGAAACCCGATCACGGTCCTGGTCGGAATGGGATCGGAGCTGGCCAAGAACTACGACGCGTTCAGTGACGAGGATCGGCGGGACATGGCCTTCCTCATCGAACGTCAGGCGGAGGACGCCGCCGGGATCATCGAAGATCTGCTGGTCGCCTCGCGCGACGATCTCCAACTCAACGTGTCGACCGTGGATTTTGACATCGCCGAGGAGGTCGGCCGGGTGCTCGAAGTCGTAGACCATGATGTCACCGTAAGAGGCAACGGAGCATCGACCGTGGTCCAGGGCGATCCTCACCGGACCCGCCAGATCCTGAGGAATCTGGTCTCGAACGCGATTCGCTACGGGAAGGACCCGCTCGAGGTCCATCTCAAGCGTATCGACGACAAGGTCGAGCTCCGCATGTGCGACTCGGGTGACCGGATCGACGATGCCGACAGGGATCGGATATTCATGGCCTACCAGCGGGGAAGCGGGGAGGCCCATCCCAAGTCCATAGGGCTCGGGCTGGGCGTGGCGAGACGTCTCGCCGGCCTGATGGGCGGCTCGCTCGAGTATGACCACGACGGGACCTGGTCTTCTTTCGTGCTGACGCTTCCCGCCCGAAGCAACTGACGCGACTCTAGGCTCCTGGACCATGCGCGTTCTCGTCACCGGCGGCGCCGGTTTCATTGGCTCTCACACCGCGGTCGCCCTGAGCGAGGCGGGCCACGAGCCGATCCTCATCGACAACCTGAGTAACGGCCGCCGCTCGGTGATCGACCGGATCGGTGAGATCACCGGTTCCCGCCCCAGGTTCTACGAGGCCGACATTCGGGACAGGGCCGCCCTCGACGAGGTGTTGGAGAACGGGATCGATGCATGCATCCACTTTGCGGCCCTCAAGGCCGTAGGCGAGTCGGTGGAGCGGCCCCTCGAATACTACGAGAACAACGTCGGCGGCACCGTGTCACTACTCGAGGCTCTTGACCGCGCCGGCGTCGAGACCTTTGTCTTCAGCTCGTCGGCCACCGTCTACGGCGACCCACCACACCTTCCCC
>Ga0299913_10004050_pt1 | contig 12197 bp, 12 predicted proteins | sample RVTome_9_FD_201360 | JGI IMG/M metagenome (GOLD analysis project Ga0299913, IMG submission 201360) | Soil microbial communities from uranium-contaminated site in the Upper Colorado River Basin, Wyoming, United States - RVT155D38 (version 2) ... | reverse complement strand
ACCTTCGTCGCGACTGCGAAAGCGCGTTCCGCAATCCGCCACCACATGAAGAAAATGCGCAGCAGCGAGTCCGTGGATCTGGGCAAGCGGCTGCTCGACCGTTCGCTGAAGGACCTGGGTTCCTCGCTGCGAAAGATCGGCAGGGTCAGACTGCGCGAGGCGCTCAAGGAACTGGGACTGACGGAGCCGGCCCAGCTGTTCGAGCAGCTGGGGCTCGGTGAAAGGCTTGCGCCCCTGACCGCAAGGCTTCTGCTGGGCGTTGGAAAAACCGACGGCGCAAGCGCATCGGCCAGCCTGGTGATCGCGGGCACGGAAGGAGTCGTGGTCAGCTATGCAAAATGCTGTCATCCCGTACCGGGCGACGAGGTCATGGGATACCTGAGTTCCGGCCGAGGCGTCGTTATCCACAGAAACGTCTGTGGCAACCTGAGCAATTTTAGAAAACAATCCGAAAAGTGGATAGCCGTAAGCTGGGAAAAAGACATTAACAGGGAGTTTTCCACGCAGATTAACGTGGATACGGTGAACAAGACCGGCGCTCTTGCCGAAGTGGCTGCAACGATCGCGGATTCGCAGTCGAACATCGAACAGGTATCGGTCCTCGATCGTCACGACGACTGTTCGGTGCTTACCTTCCTGCTGCAGGTCAGGGACAGGAATCATCTGGCGCAGATAATGGCGAACGTCCGCAAGATGCCGAACGTTATCCGTGTATCCCGCGCCTGCGCTTGAGATTGCAGGAAAAAGGGAGAAATGCTTTGAGCAAAAAGGCCGTCCACTCGGAACACGCCCCTGCCGCTATCGGAACCTATTCGCAGGCCATAACGAGCGGCAATCTCGTCTTTGTTTCAGGGCAGATTCCACTCGACCCGGCGACCATGGAGATCGTCGGCGGCGATTTCGAAGCTCGGGCGCGTCGCGTGTTCGAGAATCTGAAAGCGGTCGCGGCCGCCGCCGGCGGAGATCTCGATCAGGCCGTGAAAGTGACCATCTACCTTACCGACCTCGGCAACTTCGCCACGATTAACAAGGTGATGTCCGATTATTTCACCGAGCCGTATCCGTCGCGGGCCGCGGTCGGTGTTGCCTCGCTGCCGAAGGGCGCGGACGTGGAGGCAGAGGCCGTACTGGCCTTATAGACATTTAAAACGCGGTGCAGGACCTGCAAGCAAATCTGACGAGCCTGTCCGGAGTAGGTCCGGCGCTCGCTCTGAAACTCGAGCGGCTGGGCCTTCGTCGGGTAGAGGACCTGCTGTTTCTTCTGCCCCTGCGGTACGAGGATCGCACCGAAAGGAAGCGGCTGGGGACTCTTACGCCCGGCATGCGCTGCCTCGTCAGCGGCGAGGTGCTGCTGGCAGAGACGGTTTATCGCGGCCGGCGCAGTCTGCTGGTGCGTCTGGGCGACGGCTCCGGACAGATCACTCTCAGATTTTTCCATTTCTCGAGACAGCAGCAGGGCCAGTTCCGGACCGGCGCGGCAGTCAGTTGCTTCGGCGATGTGCGGTCCGGTCCGCTGGGGCTGGAAATGGTGCATCCGGAGTATCGCCTGTTGAAGGACGGCGACAGTCCTGTCATGGGCGATTCGCTCACGCCATACTACCCGTCCACCGAAGGCGTGCAACAGGGGAGGCTCAGGAGCCTGACGGGGCAGGCGCTGGGAATCATGCAGCGGTCTGCACTACCGGAATTTCTGCCGCCCGAAATCCTGGGCGAGTTCGGCATGCCGTCTCTTGCGGACGCGTTGACGTATCTGCACCGCCCGCCGCCGGATGCCGACGTCGAGAGCATCCAGAGCGGCCGGCATCCCAGCAGTTTGCGGCTTGTCTTCGAGGAACTCCTGGCCCATTTTTTAAGCCTGCGAAATCTCCGGCACCAGGCTCAGAGAGAATCGGCGACGTCCCTTTCGGGCGGCGACGAAGCGGTAGACCGGTTCATCGACAGCCTGCCGTTTCGCCTGACCGGCGCGCAGTCGAGAGTGATCGCGGAAATAAGGTCCGATCTCGCGCAGGCACGGCCGATGATGCGGCTCGTGCAGGGCGACGTCGGGTCCGGCAAAACCGTCGTTGCCGCAGTCGCATGCCTGAAGGCCATTGCCTGCGGAGTGCAGGCCGCGGTCATGGCGCCGACGGAGTTGCTCGCTGAACAGCACTGGCACAATTTTTCTGCGTGGTTTCGCGATTTCGACCTGGAGCCCGCCTGGCTCAGCGGCAGCCTTGCACCGGCAAAGCGCCGCGCCTCGCTCGACAGCATTGCGAGCGGGGCCGCGAAACTCGCTATCGGCACACATGCTCTTTTTCAGGAAGGAGTGACCTTCGACAGACTCGGGCTGGTGATTATCGACGAGCAGCACCGCTTCGGCGTTCACCAGCGGATGGCCCTGAGGGACAAGGGGATCGGCCGGAACGGCTTCCCGCATCAGCTCGTCATGACGGCCACCCCGATTCCGCGAACGCTCGCCATGGCCGCGTACGCCGATCTGGATTCCTCGGTAATCGATGAGCTGCCTCCCGGCCGGCAACCCGTCCGCACCGTTGCGCTGCCCGAAACGCGACGCGAGGAAATCGTCGCACGGGTCCGGGCGGCATGCGCGGCCGGGCAGCAGGCGTACTGGGTATGTCCGCTGATCGGAGAATCGGAAGTGCTCGATTACCAGGCCGCCGAGGCGAGTTTCGACATGCTTCGCAGGACACTTCCCGGCCTCAAGGTCAGCATGGTTCACGGACGCATGAAGTCCACTGACAAAGACCGCGTGATGCGCTCCTTCAAAGCGGGAGAGATACAGGTGCTGGTTGCGACGACTGTCATCGAAGTGGGGGTCGACGTGCCGAAGGCGAGTCTGATGATCATCGAAAACGCCGAACGCATGGGCCTGTCGCAACTGCACCAGTTGCGTGGCCGCGTGGGTCGAGGCGCGGCGCAAAGTCATTGCGTGCTGCTGTACCGGCCACCGCTTGGAGAGCTCGCCCGCAGCCGCCTCGCAGTGCTCAGGGACAGTAACGACGGCTTTGTGGTCGCGCAGCGAGATCTCGAATTGCGGGGTCCCGGCGAGATGCTCGGCACGCGGCAGACCGGCCTTCCCCAGTACCGCATCGCCGATCTTTTGCGTGATGGCGACCTGTTGCCGCGCGTGCGAATTGCCGCGGAGACGCTGCTGCGAACCGCCCCGCAAAACGCCGACGCGATCATTCGGCGGTGGCTGGGCGACAACGCGCGCTACGGAAAGATCTGATGCTCTCCACAACGGAGTCAATCTGGTACTTTAGCCGCCTGACATGGTCAAGAACGTAGCACAAGCACGCCCGTCGCAGGCTTTCGCCGGTCAGCTGAAAAACTACGCTCAGTTGATGCGGCTCGACAAGCCGGTGGGCGTCTGGCTCCTGCTATGGCCGACCCTGTGGGCCCTGTGGCTCGCCGGCGAAGGACATCCTGACGGCGGCCTTTTCCTGGTGTTTTTCTTCGGTGTCATCGTCATGCGATCCGCGGGATGCGTGCTCAACGACTTCGCCGACCGCAAGATCGATCCGCAGGTGAGCCGTACTCGCGCGCGCCCGCTGGCCACCGGGGCCGTCGCGCCGGCAGAAGCGCTTACCCTGTTCGTCGCCCTGGCGCTCATCGCCGTCGGTCTGGCGGCGATGCTGAACCGCCCCGCGCAGGTTCTGGCAATCGTCGCTGCCGGGCTGACCATCGTCTATCCGTTCATCAAGCGCTTCATCTCCGTGCCGCAGTTAGTGCTGGGAGCAGCTTTCGGCTGGGCAGTGCCGATGGCGTTCGCCGCGCAAACGGGTCAGACGCAGCAGCTCGCCTGGCTGGTGTTCGGTGCGGCTCTGATCTGGGCCGTCATTTACGACACTTTTTACGCCATGGTGGATCGCAAGGACGACCTTAAGGTGGGGGTCAAGTCGACGGCCATTCTGTTCGGCGACGCCGATCTTTTCGTCATCGGCGGCTTGCAGATCCTGATGCTTCTGGCGCTCATTCTGATCGGCAACATGGCAGCTCTAGGTCGCTGGTATTTTGCCTCCGTCGCGATCGCCGCGGTGCTCATGATGTATCACCAGTGGCTGGCACGGGACCGCAGCCCTGAAGGATGCTTCAAGGCGTTTCTGCACAACCACTACATCGGCATGAGCGTGTTCATCGGAATCGTGCTGGACTATACCTTTTCGCCGCCTGCATGAGCGCGGACCTGCAGGAGCGGCCGTCACCCGAGGGCGCTTGTTGGGAATCACGCAACGGGAGGAGCCCGCAGGCTGGCGATTCCAGCTTTCGGTGACTACCGTCGCGGCCTCGCAGCAGACCTGCCCGATAAGTCCGCGCGGGCGACGGTGAGAACGCCCACCGACCCGGCGCCGGCTTCCAGCAGTGCCAGGGCGAGCTGCCGGCAGGTCTCGCCGGTAGTCATCACGTCATCCACAATGAGGGGATGACGGCAACGCAGTTTCCCGATAACGGAGAAGGCGCCTTTGAGATTCCGGCGGCGCGCCGCGGCATCCAGCCCCGTTTGCGGCTGCGTTCGCCGGACGCGCCTGACGTTCGTAAGCAGCGGCAGTCCGGTGTACCTGCGGAGCGGCCTGCACAATTCCACGGCCTGGTTGAAACCGCGCAGCGAATGTCGCCAGTAGTGCAGCGGTACCGGAAGCAATGCGTCGGCACCGGCAAATCCCTGGAGAAGCTCGGCGAGCAGCAGCCGGGCAAACGCCGGCGCATAATAAAGCTGGTGGCCGAATTTGAACGACTTCAATGCGGTATCCACGGGGAATGCGTACAGAAGCGCGGACCGCGCGCTGCAAAACGGGGGTGGACGGCGCTGGCAGTCCGCACAGTCGACACCCTCCGGCAGCGACATCCTTACCGGCTGACCGCAGCGGCCGCAGGCACGGGCAATTCGCGGCAAGTCGTAGCGGCAGTTGATGCAGAAGTAATCGAAGGCGTCCACAGCGCCGCAGAATACGCAATAGTCGGGAAACGCGCGGCGGATTATTTCGAAGCCGCAGCGGCGAAGTTTTCCTCTTTTGTTTGGGGCGCCGGACATCGGCCCAGCGTGCGGCAGTCAAATGAAAAACGCCCTTGGCAATTGCTGCGTCTTTGCCGCGATTTCGCCGAGCCGATTTACATCCCGGCAGGAGCAGCGTGAACACGAGCGGACAAAAACCCGGAAAACTGAAACCGCAGGACGTGACGCGCCGCTTCGATCGCGCCGCGGTGAAATTCGACGCCGTTGATTTCGTACATCGCCACGCGGCAAAAGGGCTTTTCGAGCGGATGTCGCCGATGCTGGTAAACGTGGAGCGCGTTCTCGACGCCGGGGCAGCGACCGGCAGTGGCAGCCGCGCACTGGCCCGACGTTTTCCTCGCAGCCGTGTCCTCTGCCTCGACTCGTCCGCGTACATGCTTAAGCGGGCGAAAAAAAAGCGTTCGCGGTTCGCCCGCATCTCGGAACTGCGTGCCGACGCCACGCGCCTGCCACTACGCGAGGGCAGCATTGACCTTGTCTTCGCCAACATGCTGTTGCCGTGGATCGACGACTTGCCGGCATTTTTCATGGAGATCAATCGTGTGCTGCGCAAGGACGGCCTGTTCGTGTTTTCCTCTCTCGGACCCGACAGCCTCGGCGAACTGCGACAGGCGTGGAGCACCGTGGATCGCGGAGAACACGTCAATGCATTCATTGACATGCACGATGTCGGGGACAGAATCCTGCAGGCGGGACTTCGCGAGCCGGTACTGGATGTCGATTATCTGAGCGTTACCTATCGGAGCGCCGGGGCGCTGTTCGAGGACCTGACGCTCACCGGCGCACGCAACAGTCTCGAAGGACGGAGGAAGTCGCTCACCGGAAAGAACCGCTTCGGGGACATGAAGCGGGCGCTGGCAGGACCCGCCGGAGACAAGTCGCTGGTGCTCCGGCTGGAGTTGGTTTTCGGTCATGCCTGGGGCAGTGGCTTGCGATCTGCGTCCGGGGAATTCCGGCTCGACGTCGGCGACATCGGTCGCCGTTCGCGTCGACGGTCCGATTGAGGTCCTGCAGTTTATTCTGCGAATCCCGGTTCGAGCGTTCTCTTCAGTCAACTGCTACGGCAGTGCCCGTATGCCGTCGACGCGCCCGTAACTCGCTGTTGTCGTTGCCATTTGCGGGTTCAGGCTCCGGCGCATTATTTGCATGGCCGGTGCCGTTTCAGTACACTGCGCAGGCTTTTGGCCGGCGTGTTCCGTGCATCGATTATGGCCGGGAGCCGCTGAAGGCTCCCGCTTCTGACAGATTTTCGTGTGCCGGCGAAGCCGGGCACGATGACGTTATTTGAGCCCGGCTACGGAATGAAGCCATGTCCCCGCAATCCAGCATCTGTACGTGTACAGGCGTACCTGTGACTTCATCCGGATAAATCATCGATGCTCGCGACAAGAAAGGAGATGCGGGTGCCGCGGACCTGCAGGGCAAAATCTTGATGATGCGAAGATTCTGTCTGAGCGTAGCCGGTTTCTTTGCTGCGAGTGCGGCCTGCGCCGACTGGGCGATCAACATGCCGCGCGGCGCCACGCAAATGAGCGCCGAGACTTACGGCCTGCACATGATGGTTTTCTACTGGTGCGTTGCCATCGCCGTAGTCGTGTTCGGTGCGATGATCTTTACGATGGTCAGACACCGCAAGTCGCGCGGAGTCACGCCCGCGAAGTTTTCGCACAGCATGACCGCCGAAGTCATATGGACGACCATACCGATCATCATTTTGCTGCTGATGGCGTTGCCCGCGGCGGAAACCCTGATCCGAATCGAGGACAACCGCGATCCCGATCTCACTATTGTCGTAACAGGCTATCAGTGGAGATGGCAATACAGCTACCAGGGCGAGAACGTCAGCTACTACAGCTCGATTGCTCTTCCCAGCAACATAGCGAGGCGCATCCACTCCGGAATCGATCCCCGCAGCGTCGATAATTATCTGCTCGAGGTCGACAACCCGCTGGTCGTACCGAAGGGAGCCAAGATCCGCGTTCTTCTTACCTCCAATGACGTCATTCACTCCTGGTGGGTACCGGAACTCTCGATCAAGAAGGATGCAATTCCCGGATTCATGAATGAAACCTGGTTTCAGGCAGAGGAGACCGGCGTCTATCGAGGTCAGTGCGCAGAACTTTGCGGCATGGACCATGCCTATATGCCGATCGTCGTGGAAGTCGTAGAGCCCGATGCCTTTCAGTCGTGGCTGGATTCCGAAAAGGAAGCGCCGCCAGCGGAGCCGACTGCCGAGTGACCAAGACGTTACCCACAGACTCCGCGCCTGTCGCGAATTCGTCCGGAGACCCTACATGAGCACTGCAGTGGCCGACGCACACATCGACGATCATCACGGTCCTGAAAAAGGCTTCAAGCGATGGTTGTTCGCAACCAATCACAAAGACATCGGCACGATGTATCTGGTGTTCAGCCTCATCATGCTCTTTGTCGGCGGCGCGATGGCGATGGTGATCCGCACCGAACTGCTTTCGCCCGGACTGCAGTTCGTCAATCCGAACTTTTTCAACCAGATGACTACCATGCACGCGCTGGTGATGATCTTCGGTGCCATCATGCCGGCTTTTGTCGGGCTGGCGAACTGGATGATCCCACTGATGATCGGCGCGCCCGACATGGCATTGCCGCGAATGAACAACTGGTCGTTCTGGATCCTCCCCGCCGCTTTCACCATCCTGCTGTCCACGTTCTTCGTGCCCGGCGGCGCTCCGGCGGGTGGCTGGACCATGTATCCGCCGCTTATTCTGCAGACCGGTGACGCGTTTCCGTTTCTCATCTTCTCCATTCACCTGATGGGCCTGTCCTCCATCATGGGCGCGATCAACATCATCGTCACGATTATCAACATGCGTGCGCCCGAAATGACGCTTCTCAAGATGCCGATGTTCGTCTGGTCATGGCTCATTACCGCCTATCTTCTGATCGCCGTAATGCCGGTACTGGCCGGCGCCGTAACGATGCTATTGACCGACCAGTTCTTCGGCACCAGCTTCTTTCTGGCTGCAGGTGGCGGCGATCCGGTGATGTACCAGCACATTTTCTGGTTCTTCGGCCATCCCGAGGTCTACATCATGATTCTGCCGGCATTCGGCATTGTGTCCGAAGTCATTCCGACCTTCGCACGCAAGCCGCTGTTCGGCCACGATTCCATGGTCTACGCGATCTCCGCCATCGCCTTTCTGTCGTTCATCGTCTGGGCGCATCATATGTTCACGGTCGGGATGCCTCTTGCCGGCCAGTTGTTTTTCATGTTTGCGACTATGCTCATCGCAGTGCCGACCGGCGTAAAGATCTTCAACTGGACGGCAACGATGTGGCGCGGAGCGATGAGCTTCGAGACGCCGATGCTGTTCGCGCTCGCGTTTCTGTTCCTGTTTACGATCGGCGGGTTTTCCGGCGTAATGGTCGCGATCGTGCCCGCCGACATTCAGTACCAGGACTCTTATTTCGTCGTCGCTCATTTTCACTACGTCCTCGTACCAGGAGCGCTGTTCGCCATCATGGGCGCTGTCTACTATTGGCTGCCGAAGTGGACCGGCCGCATGTACAACGAGAAGCTGGGGCAGATTCATTTCTGGCTCACGGCGGTTTTCGTCAACGTCACTTTCTTCCCCATGCATTTCCTCGGGCTCGCCGGCATGCCGCGACGCATCCCGGACTACGCGACACAGTTCGCCGATTTCAATTTCGTCGCCAGCATCGGCGCGTTCGGCTTCGGGCTGTCGCAACTGCTTTTCGCCTATGTGGTCATAAGCTGCATTCGGGGACGCGGTGAGCGAGCCACGACCGAAGTGTGGGACCATCCGCGCGGTCTCGAATGGACGGTGCCCTCGCCGGCGCCGTTTCACACCTTCGAGAAGCCGCCGAAAATACCCGAGGCGCATGTCTTCTCATGAATCGAGACCGCCGTTCCCCAAAGAGCGTGCGCAACGCAGCGTTGCTGCTGGCGGCGGTCGCGCTGGCAATCTACCTCGGGTTCATTCTCACCGGTGTACTGAGGTCATGAGGCGGTGACGGAAAAGCTGACAGGCGATCGAATCAGTACCGCATCCCTCGTCCGGCGGCTATTGCTGTTCGCGGCGGGAATGTTTGTCTTCGGCTATGCGCTGGTGCCGCTTTACGACGCCTTCTGTGAAGTCACAGGATTCGGCGGCCGGACCAACAAGTTGCCGGCCGTCGCGGCTGAAGCAGCCGATACCAGCCGCACGATCGACCTCGAATTTGTCACCACGGTGAACGAGTACGCGCCATGGGAGTTCCGCTCCCCGGTGGAGCGCATGCGCGTGCATCCCGGCGGGTTGTATGAAGCAACCTTCGTCGCCAGGAACCTCGCCAATCGACACATGACAGCACAGGCAGTGCCGAGCGTCGCTCCGCAACAGGCCGCAAAATATTTCAGGAAACTCGACTGTTTCTGTTTCACGAGCCAGGAATTCGAAGCGCGGCAAACCCGCGAATTGCCGGTGCGCTTCATAATCGACTCCGAACTGCCGGAGTATGTCGACACGATCACCTTGTCGTATACCTTTTTTGACACCGCGCGCCTGTCGAATAACGGAGCGGCTCCGCCTTTGCCGACCGCCGTGGAGTAAATGTCGAAAGCTTCCCGGAAAGCCTCATGAACGACGCCGAAGATCGATATTACATTCCTCACGGAAGCCACTGGCCGATCGTCGGCTCAGTGGGCCTGTTCACGATGATGGTCGGCGTATCGACCTGGCTGAACGGAGCGCGACCGGGCTTCTGGATAATGATGGCCGGCGTCGCGATCATCATCTTCATGCTCATCGGCTGGTTCGGGCGGGTCATCGCCGAGAACCAGGCCGGTAAATTCAACCGGCAAGTCGACACGTCCTTTCGCATGGGCATGTTCTGGTTCATTTTTTCCGAGGTGATGTTTTTCTCGGTCTTCTTCGGCGCTCTGTTTTACGCGCGGAACATGTCGATTCCCTGGCTTGGCGGCTCGAGTAACAACTTTTTCACCAACCTGTTCCTGTGGACCGGCTTCGAGAGCACGTGGCCGAGTTCCGGCCCCGAGCAGATCGGTGGCGAATTCGAAGCAATGGAGCCTTTCGGCCTGCCGCTAGTCAACACCGCGATACTTCTCACCAGCAGCATCACCGTGACGATCGCCCATCATGCGCTGCAGCTGAATCGCCGCCTCATGTTGAATGTTTTTCTCGCGCTGACGTTTCTGCTCGGCTTCATCTTTGTCTATCTGCAGGCGGTCGAATACGTGCACGCCTACCAGGAGATGAACCTGAAGCTGACGAGCGGCATTTATGGCTCGACGTTTTTCATGCTGACGGGATTCCACGGCATGCACGTCACGATCGGCGCAATCATGCTGGTAATAATCTGGCTGCGGGCGATGAGGGGCCATTTCACCCCGGAAAGTCATTTCGGATTCGAGGCGGTGGCCTGGTACTGGCACTTCGTCGACGTCGTATGGCTCGGGCTTTACGTTTTCGTCTACTGGATGTAAGCAGCGCTCGACGCGCATTGTGAAAGCTGTAGCACACGGCAGGAGAACCGCGAGCGATCTGTTGCCCTTGCTGGCAGGGATCGCTCTGGTCGTGCTGTTCACGAGTCTCGGCTTCTGGCAGCTCGATCGGGCGGAGCAGAAGCGGGCAGTCGAAGATGCCTTCGAGAACCCAGGCGAATACCTGCCCGTAACGGACGATGCAGAGCCCGACCTGTACCAGCCCCTGACCGCGTCCGGCCGCTATCTGGGCCAGCGCCAGTTTCTCATCGACAACGCCATTCTGGACGGGCAACTCGGATACTTCGTCATCACACCCTTCGAATATGCGCCCGGCAAACCGTTGCTGCTCGTTAATCGCGGCTGGTTGGCGAAAACTCCCGGGCGGCAGGTTGCGGAGGTTGCATTGGATGAGGCGGAGTCCGGAACCGTCATTGTCACAGGAAGAGCCGGCCGCCTGCCTCGCGTCGGCATCCGGGCCGGCGAGGCATTCCAGGGTGACGGCGGCTGGCCCAGGATCGCGAACTGGCCTACGCTCGAGGAGCTTGCGGGTGCATTGAATCGCGAGGTCCTGCCATTCGTGATGCTGGCCGATGCCGACCCGACAGCCGGGCTGGTCCGGCGCTGGGAGCCGCAGCAAACGGGGCCGATGCGCCACATAGGCTACGCGGTCCAGTGGTTTGCACTGGCGGCCATGGTCATCCTGCTGGCAGTTTTTCTGCACGTTAAGAGGAGGCGAAAGCAGCAGTGATGGAGGAATCTCGAAACGTTCCTTCGGGATTGCTGCCCATCGTGCTCATTGCGCTGATGTTCGGGCTGCCGATCGTCATCGCTGCCTGGCTGTACTACGACACCTCCCTGCGACCGGCCGGCAGGACCAATCACGGCATACTCCTCGATCCGATCGTCAATCTGCACGACACAGTCCCGAACTCCCCGGCCCTCGAGTGGTCCGAGGATCACTGGCTGCTGGTCTATACGAACGATGGCGACTGCGATGCCGAGTGCCGCGACGCCTTGTATACGCTGAGGCAATCCCGTCTGATGCTCGGCAATGACATGAATCGTCTCCGGCGCCTGTTCTTGCACGGCGAATGGGCGCCCGATAGAGTGTTCATCGCAGAGCAGCATCAGGGCCTTGGAACTCTCAAGGACGACGAGCTGCGCGAATTGCTGGCAGCCAGTCGACCACAGCAGGAGCCGGCGGGAGGCTTTTTTCTCGTGGACCCGCTGGGGAACCTGGTCATGTATTTCTCGCCCGACATCGCGCCCGACGATATGGTGGACGACATCGGGCACCTCCTGGACCTTTCCCGTATCGGATAATCGCATCGGATCATCGGAGCGGGTAATCGCGGCGGCAATGACGGAAATTGCCGAAACAGGCGCGGGCACGCGCACAACCGGAGCGTTCGCTTGAATGTACGAAGCCTGCGGGCAACCATCGACTGGCGTGACTACTATGAGTTGACGAAACCCAGGGTGGTCCTGCTGATCGTGTTCACCGCTATTGTCGGCATGTTTCTCGCCGTCCCGGGATGGCCCGGCCTCAACGCGCTTCTGTTCGGCACGCTCGGCATCGGCTTTGCGGCCTCTTCGGCCGCGGCAATCAATCACCTGCTCGACGTGCGTGTGGACAGCCAGATGTCCCGTACCCGTCGAAGGCCTCTGCCACAGGGAAAGGTATCCGAGTCGCATGCA
>Ga0299913_10004049_pt1 | contig 12198 bp, 11 predicted proteins | sample RVTome_9_FD_201360 | JGI IMG/M metagenome (GOLD analysis project Ga0299913, IMG submission 201360) | Soil microbial communities from uranium-contaminated site in the Upper Colorado River Basin, Wyoming, United States - RVT155D38 (version 2) ... | reverse complement strand
AACCGTTCCGCTGGCCGAGACGGCCGAGCACACTCCCGGATACGCCAGGACCAGCCTTGGCGCAGGACGTGCCGGGCGTTGTCCGTGGCCACGCTCGGCCGATGCCCGTCGCTGCGACCGTGTCACGCGTGCGGCGGATCTTGACGAAACCTTGAGTGTCCGCCGTCCGGTTGCTTGAGGTAGTCGCCGTACGTTCCTCAGGATCCGAACTCCAGGCGCGGTTCCTACAGGGACTGGCGCGGGTGGGGAGGTGATGGCCATGCGAGGCCGGCCAATCATCGAAGGCCGCTCTGCCAGCGACACGACGTGTGCTTCTGGTCGCCGATGTGCCCGGATGGCGCCTGGTGCCCTGACTGCTCGGGCCGCTGCTGCTGGCCTGCCTGGGTGCGCCGTCGGCATGCCGACCGTGGCCTGCCCGCCGGCAACGTCCGCGCAGTGGGTGAGCGGGAGTCGGATGAGGGGAGCTGTGCGATGACGTCGGTGAATGCGCCAGATCCAGCGCAGCGGCCGCCGGCTGGATCGTGGATGGATGACGAGCCGGTTCGCGGCAGTGCACCGGATCCGAGGCTGTTGGGCCTGTCGGGCTTGGAGGGCATGCGTGCGGCGTGGGGTCGCCGCGTGCCCGCCCCGCCGATCCACTACCTGCTCGGCCTGCGACCAGTGACCATCGGACCAGCAGCAGTCACGTTCGTCATGCCGGCCAGCCCCCGGCTGCGCTCCGACGCCGGGGTGTTCCACGCGGGCACGTCGGCGCTGGTGGCGGATGCGGCCCTGGCCGGCGCGGTCCAGGTCACACTGCCGCCCGGCGCGGTGGTGGCGACGTCGGACCTGACGATGAACTTCCTCCGTCCGGTCGACGTCGACAGCGGCCAGCTGATCGCGCAGGCCCGGCCGATCGACGTCGGCGACTCACTCGGGCTGGCCGAGTGCACCATCGAGGACGGCCACGGTCGCCTGATCGCCCACGCGACCACCCGCTGTTACGTCATCCGCATGGACGTCCCGATGCTGTCGGAGCACCTGCCGGAGGCGCCCGACGTCAGCTACGACACGCCGCACCCGTACAAGCGGCCCGCGCCGCCTCCCACGGCAGGCACCTGGGGGCAACGGACGTTCATCGAGGTCGTGGCCGCCAAGCGGCGCGGCGAGCTGCCGCTCGCGCCGTGTTCGCAGCTGCTGGGCTGCGACGACCCGGCCGCGCAGGACGGCGTCGCCGCACTGTCGCTGCGGGCGAGGCCGTGGCTGGCGAGTCCAGCGGGGACGGTGTACGGCGGCGTGCTCGCGTCTCTGGCCGATATCGTGTTGACCGGCGCGGTCAGCACCACGTTGCCACAGGGCACGGTCTGTTCGCCGCTGGATCTCAAGGTCCAGTTCGTGCGCCCGGTGTGGCCCGACGGTCACCAGCTGCGCGCCACCGCGACGGTGGCCCGTCGCGGACGCAGGTTCGCGACCGCGCACGCCGAGATCGCCGGCGAGGACGGCAAGACCGTGGCGCTGGCGATGTCGTCGGTGGTGATCGTCGAGGGACGGTCGTGGACCTCGCTGGCCGTCGCCGACCACGCGCCCCGCGACGACGCCTGGTCTGAGCCGAGCACGGCAGAGGGAGAAGCGAAATGAACGTGCTGGTGTGACCTTCCGCCTCGCCGGCATCTCTGCAGCCGAGTGCACCAAGGCCTGCGAGGAGCTTGCGCTGCTGTTCACGGCGGTACCCGGACTGGGGGGTCTGCGCAACGCGGTGCGTGCCGTGCGTTTGGCGCGTGGGAAACGCAGCCGCTGCGTCGTGGTCGACCGCGGCGGCCTGTTGGAGATCCACCGACCGGTCGCTGGATCCGCGGTTGTCCGGCCAACTCGACGCGCCATGAAGCCGCACTGATCGGCCAACATGGACTCCATGGGTCCGCGCACGTCGACTTGGGGCGGGCGCCGTAGCAGCCTCGCCGACGGCGGGACCACCGAGCGAGCCGCTGCTTACCTCGTCGCTCCTTCGGGGTCCGCGTCGGCGTCGGATGGTTGACGGTTGTGTCGAGGCATCCAGGTCAGGACGATGATGAGGGCGGCGGCGACCGCCGTTGCGCTCCAGGCGGCGGCGATGTGCATGGCATCGGCGAAGGCGTTGCTGGCGGCGTTCAGGAGGCTGGAGCCGTGATCGGCAAGCGTATCGTGCACGGTCGACACGACCGCCTGCGTGCCGCCGATGGACTCGCCGGCGATGGTGCGGACTTGGGGTGGCAACACATCGACCATGCCGTCGATGCGGGACCGGTACGCCGTTGACAGCACCGAACCGAGCACCGCGATGCCCAGCGCGCCGCCGAGGTTGCGCACGGCGCTGGTGAGTGCCGATGCGGCACCGGCGCGCGTGCGCGGGATGGCGGCCATCACGAGGTCAGTGGTGGGCGCGAGCACCATCGCCGATCCCGCGCCGAGCACGATGAGGTAGATCTCGATCAGCGCGATCGGCGTGGCACGGTCGACGGTGGTCATGGCCGCATAGATGACGGCGAGCAGACCGAAGCCTGCGGCACAGACCAGCCGTGGACCGTGGCGGTTGGCGAGTACGGCGCTCAGGGGCGCGACGATGACGATGGCGGCGGCGGTGCCGAGCAGCAGGACGCCGGCGCCCAAGGGCGTGTAGCCGCGGTCGAACTGCAGGAAGTAGATCCCGTACAGCATCGCCCCGAACAAGGCGAACATGGCCAGCGCCATCGCCGCGCTGGCGGTGGCGATCGCCGGGTCGCGGAACCAGGCCATGTCCACGGCGGCGTTGGGGCTGTGCGCTTCGACGTGAACGAACCATGCGAGCACCGCGACGCCGAGGACGATCGCGCCGAGCGTGGCGCCGCCGGTCCAGTCCGCGGTCTGTCCGGCGCGGATGACGCCGAAGACCAGCACGGTCAGCCCACCGACCGACAGCAGCGTCCCTCGAGGATCGAGCATGGGGCGGGCCGGGTCACGCGACTCGGGCACCCACAGGTGCACCCCTGCGAGCGCGACCGCGACGATCGGCACGTTGATCAGCAGCACCGACCCCCACCACAGGCCGGCGCTGAGCAGCACGCCGCCGACCAAGGGGCCGAGCGAGACGGCCAGCCCCGACGTGGCGGCCCAGATCGCGATCGCACGGCCGCGTTCATCGTCGTCGAAGGTGTCGGTGATGATCGCCAGCGTTGCCGGCAGAATCGCCGCCGCCCCGGCACCCATCGCTGCGCGCATCCCGATCAGCGTGGTCGGCGTGTCCGCGTAGGCGGCGGCCAGCGAGCCGGCTGCGAACACCCACAGCCCTGCCGCGAGGACCCGACGTCGCCCGAAGCGGTCTGCGACGACGCCGAACGGCAACAGCAGCGCCGCGAACACCAGCGAGTACGCCGCGACGGCCCACTCCTGTTCACTCTGTGACGCGCCGAGCTCCTGCTGGATCCGCGGGAGGGCGACGTTGAGGACCATCCCGTCGACGAACACCACGAGGACGGCGACGACGGCCACCCCGAGCACCCACCAGCGGCGCGTAGCCCGGCCCGACCCGACCAGCGGGCGGCGTCGGCCGTCGTCGGGTGTCGTCATCGCCGGTCACGTCATCGCGTCTTTGCGACGCTGTCGTCCGATGCTGCGTCGGTCGGTGCGCGATGGCCGTGATGCATGCCGCCGGTGGCCATCATGACCACCATGCCTATGCAGCCGGTCGCGATGCCGACACGGATCGCGCTGGCCAGGGGGACGCCGACGAGCACCAGCACGGCGACCACCGCGAGCGGGACGACGACGTGGTATGTCAACATGTGTCTGCCCATCATCAGCTCCTCTCCGCATCGGCGGACGCCCTCGCCACGTGCCGCGCGAGGAAGGCGTCGATGATCGCGTTGAGCTCGTCGGGGCGCTCCAGCGGCGCCATGTGACCGGCGCCGTCGATGACATGCGCCTCGTCCGGGCCGAGGGTCGCGTTGAACGCCTGACCCGCCGACAGTGGCAGGATGCGGTTGGCCGCCCCCCACACCGAGCACACCGGCGGGAACCAATCGGGCTCGTCCGGGCGCGGCCCGGTGAAACTGGTGATGTGCTGGCCCATGCTGATCCACGCCAAGAGCGACCGGCGGTCACGCCATCGCTGATCCGCGAAGTACGCCGCCCACGACTCGTCGACCCGGTCGCCGAACGCCGCGCGCATCGGCTGCTCGCGCACCCGCCGCGGGATCCACCCGCGCCGGACAACGAACCGGAACGCTGCCGCCGCAAGCGGCGACGCCTGGGCCAGGTGGGTCCCTCGACCGAGCACGCCCGCGGCGATCGTGTCGCTGGTCAGCGTGCTGACCAGGATCAGGCTGCGGACGCGGTCGGGATGCTCGTAGGCGTACCGCAGCGCGGCGGCGCTGCCCACGCACGCACCCACCAGGGTGACCGGAGCCAGATCGAGGTCGTCGACGATGCGCTCGACGAGCCGGGCGTACAACTCGAGCGTGTACGCCACATTTGGTTTGTCCGACCGCCCGAAGCCGAGAAGGTCGGGCACGACGACGTCGTAGCGGTCCCTCCTCAGATGCGCGACCTGGAAGTCCCACAACCGGTGATCGGCCTCGCCGTGATGGAGCAATACGATCGGGTCGCCAGCGCCCTCCCGGTGATACCAGATCCGGCTGCCGTCGAAGTCGAGCCAGCCCATCGTCGTCACCGCCCCCGCGCGCCCGTCGACGCGTCGATCAGCATGTTGGCACAATGACTACTGCGTGCACGTCAAGGGCGGATGTGCGCCACCGTCAAGGTTCCATCAAGACCCCGCGCAGGTCGGCACAACCCTCGGGACGGCGGGGTCAAGGCGGGCCGCTGCGGCCGGGCTGGTTCGACGGCGAGGAGTTCATATGACCGCGCGACCGGCCGGCGCGGGCCCTGACACGGGATCGCGGTTCACGGGGCTTGGCGGCCGGGTCTGGAGTGTGATCGTTGCCACGTGGGCAGCCGTGACTGGTGTGGCGCCACATGTCCTGCACCACGTCGGTCCGCTGGCGGGCACGGCGCTGGTCGCCGGCGCCGGCGGCCGGCTGCTGTTCGGCGTCGTCGGGATCGTCGGGACCATCCCACTGCTACGCCGCCTGTACCGTCACTTTGGCACGTGGATCGCGCCAGCGATCGCGCTGGTGGTCTTCGCCGCGGTCTACGCGTTCTCAACGTCTGTGATTGGCCCTCAGATCTCCGGTCCGGTCGAGGAGACCCCGCAGGTCGAGACTCCCGAGCACGACGAGCACGGCCACGGCACGAACACCCCTACCAACCCGTGACGCGGCCAGTTGCGACGCGCCCGTAGGTCATCTGCGCCGTCCTTGCGTCGCGACTGGAGACGCAGTGGTACGGACCCGACGGCCGCCTGCTGTTCCGCAACCCCGACAGGTCGCTACGAACTGACCGTCGACCACGGCGGCACCCAACCGACCCCAAACGGTGATCTCGCGGCCGTCGTAGCGGGCATGCATGGCATGCGCCGCCAGTCGCGCACGCATGGTTCGCTGGCTCGGTGACAGTTCACCCGTCGGGCCATCGTCGTCGGGCATCCGGACCTCCGATCGCTCGCCCGCGCAGGTCGCGCGGGCTCAGGACCGGTCAGTCATGCCGATGGCGGTGGCACGGCGCTTGCAGAATGGGTTGCGAGTCGTATGCATCTCGCGCATACGCAGCGAATTTCTTTGCCAGTGGCGTGCAAGTTCGGCCGCCGCGGCGTGCAAGGACGCCATCGCGCCGTGCAAGGCCCCGAGGGAGCGTGCAAGGTCGGCCGAAGGCCCGACGTCCGGAGGGCGGCCCTAATGCAAGGCACGTCAGGCCCGGTAGGCATCTCAGCGCCGTGCGATCGGCGGCATCTGTCAGAGCTGATCGCCCGGCGACAGCCGCCGGTGGGCGTCCCGGGCGCGCTCGTCCGCGGCGGACGCGCCGTAGCGTTGCAGCATCTGCGGGGACCGCCAGCCCGCGAGGCGCATGAGGTCGTCGTCGGAGCCGCCGGCGGCCTTCCACAGGTGTGCGAACGTGTGGCGGAACATGTGCGGGTGCACCTTCACACCGGCGTCGCGGCCACGGCGGGTCAGCATCTGGCGTATCCCCGACGTCGACAACGGCCCGCGGTCGCCCAGCCACACCTCGGGCATCTTGGCGTGCTTGTGGCGGCCCCGGACGCGCAGGTAGCGGTCGAGTGCCTGGCCGGTCTTGGCGCCGAACGGACACGACCGTGGCCGCCGGCCCTTGCCCATCGCGACCGCGACCTCATAGTCCATGTCGAGATCCGCCACGGTCAGGCCGGTCATCTCCGCCAGCCGCATCCCCGTGTCGAGGAACAACCGGATGATCGCGGTGTCCCGCCGCTCGGTGAAGCCGGACCCCTTGCTCGCGGCGAGCAGTGCCTTGAGCTGGTCGCGCGACAGGACCGGCACGGGTTCCTCGGGCACCTTCGGCGCCTGCATCCCCGCCATCGGGTCGGCGGGCAGTTCGTCCTCGGCGGTCAGCCACTTGGTGAACTGCTGCAGCGACCGGTACCGGAACGCGACCGTGGCCGGCTTCCAGCGGGCAGCCTGGTCGGCGAGGTAGTCCTCGATCAGCGCGCGGTCGAGGTCGGCGTGGCCGTGGCGGCGGGCGAACGCTGCCAGTTCCTGCGCGCTGTCGGTGTAGGTCTCGACCGTGCGCGGCGAGCGGTTGCGGGCCCGCAGGCTGCGCGACCACTGCCGCAACAGCGACGCCAGCACGTCCGGTTCGAACAGGTCGCTCATGGCCGTCAGCCCCCTTCGGCGGCCCGGTCCGCTGGGTGGTCCCGCGGCATCGGGGCGTCGAAGTTATGCGCTGAGCGAGCGGTGTGCTCGATCGACCGTGGCGGTTCTGTGGATAAACCTGCTGGTCAGAGCGGTTTGTGGTCAGGGGCGGGGTCGAACCGCCGACCTCACGATTTTCAGATCGGCGCAGGCCCGTCCGCAGCCGTTCACATCAGTGTGTTTCCGCAGGTCAGCGACATTTCGCCGTTCACCTCGGTGCGTCCGAGATCGCCGCAGTTCATTCCTGTGGCTGCACTTGTGGCTGCAGATCGGCGTCGTTGCCCACGTGCCCGGGACGGTCGAGAAGCCGTCTGACCGACCCCGGTTTCCGGGTTGACGCTCCACGAGAATCGTGCGCTCAAAGGGGCTTCTCGGACTGTCGACTGTGAAGTCAGCCTGCAGCAAGATCCGACCGCATCGTGCCACACGCCGATCTCAGCATGGTTCGGAATGATGGCGGTGCGCCCAGCAGCGCTGCACAGCTCGCGGCCTGTTAGTTGATGACCCGAGTGACACCGAGCGCCGCCGAAAACGCCGGCCGGGTCGCGCTGGTCCCCTGCTTCTTTGTTCCCATGGCGGATCATTCCTGCGAGCCGGCCAGCACCGTCTCGGTCACCGATGGCGTCCCGCCACGGTGGTGCCCTGGGCGACATAGGGACTGCATCTCGACGCTCGCAGTTGGCCGGCACCCGCCACCGTGCGCAGGTCGCGAAGCGAGGAAGGAAGGCGGGGCGGCCACCCGAGGGCAGCCGCCCCTCGTCCCCTCCCCCCTGCTCGGCTCTACGAATCCGCCAACACGTCGCACAGTTGCGGGAACGGTCCGTCGTTGAACTTCCCTGCCTGGAAGACAAGGTCGGGCTCCTCGTCTTCAGGTCCGCTGAAGAAGAACACAATCCTGCCCACGTCGGCCGCCTGTGGAGGTCCGCCGCCCACGATCAGGTGACCGGAGAGCCCCGTGACCGTCACAACGGCCGAGCCATCCGGATTGATCGTCACGTGCTCGACGCTCGGCGAAACCGTGGAGATCGACTTGCCGGTCTCCGCATTGGTGAAGGTCACCCGCAACCTCGGAAAGACCGTCAAATTGCGGATCTCGTTTCCCGCTTGATCGAAGAAGTGCGTATGACGGACGTCGCCTTCGACGTTGACGATAACCGTGAAGCTGCATTCGTCTTCGATCACGAACTCGTCGTCGACGTGCTCAACGGGGAAGTGTTCCGGCGGAACCGCTGTCGCGACCCCGCCAGGGCCAAGCACGACGACGGCCGTGAGTACGGATAGCAGCGCAAGTCTGCGCATGAACCCCTCCTTCGTTCGCCTCACCATCGAGGCATTGCCGCAAAATGACTTCGGCGCCCTGATGACCCCGGCTGCGCCTCCTCGCCGCATTTGACGGGGTTCTGGGCCTAGGAGGGCGCGTGCCCGGCCATCACCAACCCCGCTTCGAGCAACCAAGCCGCTACACCCTACCCCGGCTACGCCGGCTTGGCTATCGCCTCGTTGCCGTAGCCCGCGTCCGTCAAGGCTGAGGAGCAACGCAAGAGTGCCGTCGAGCCGGGCGGGACGTGATCGGTCGAGGCCCCGTCGCATGGCTGGGGACGGCACCCAGCGCCGAACATACATTCGGAGGAGGCCGCATACTCGCCGCCTTGGCCAATAGCCGTCGAAGACAGCTCCCAGATCACCTCATCGCACACGCATCGAAGCAGGGACGGCGACGACTCGCCACAAGCGGTCACGAGCGACAACGCCATCGCCGTCAACTGTGTGGACGCTGAGATGACGAATCGGACCGAAATGCCTGGTCACGCGGTCGGTCCAACACCAAATCACGGGCATTGGACCTGCTGATCCGTTACGAGTTCACGGCTCATCGTGCGCCGGCGGGCATGCGGAAATGTGGTCTGACCTGCGGCGATGCGTGCCGTGCCGACTCCGCGATCGGCGTCGACGCACCGATGCATGGCACACCCTGGCACACCCGCAGGAAACGAGGGGCCACGACTGACAAGCTGCGGAGGATCCACCTGGTCGACGACCGCCCGTATCACATCGAAACTCGGGCATCCCCGAGTGCAAGGACTGGTGCGAACCGTCCGCCGCTGGGAGATCGAGCTGCTCGCGTCGCACACCACCGGCGGGCTGACCAACGCCCGCGTCGATACGAGGTAGGGCGATGTGCTCGCCGGTCATCGGTCACCACCGCCGTCGAGGATGCGCAGCTTGTCGCGTAGCTGCTCGTCGAGCGACTTCGACGTGCCGGCTTCCCACGCGCCGGGGCGGTCACAGGGGACGCTCAGAAGCGGCCCTGAGCTCGAGGGGCGTGCGTCGGCAGGCGGTCGAGCTCGGCGGGGACACGCCGTCCTCGACCCTGCTGGTGACCGTGGGACCCTTACTTACCGACGTGTACGTGCGCCAGAGCGGCGCAGCCTATTCAACCTCCAAAGAAAATTCCTGCCACTGATCGGGGCAGGACTCTCCCGTTGTTAAGAAGTAACAGGGGAAGAAGCGCCACGTTCCAGCCTCGTCGACTTGAATCGAATGTCGGATCTCCACAGCGGATCCAGGATCAAGCACCCGGCCCTTCTCGTAGCCGAAGTCCTTTTCGGCGTCATCTGGCGTGCGAGCGGCGACGAACGTGTACTCGAATGTGAGTGGGTCGCTTCCTACGTTCTCGAGGGCGAACTCGATCGTGATTCGATCACCCACAGTCGCAGGATCATGTTGGCCGACCGCGCGCAATGCCGACACCTCAATTCCCTCCGGCGAACTATACTCCAGGGGGTCGTGGAAGAGCGTGATCTCGCCCGACGGCGTCGACAAGCGTCCTGGCAGCAGAAGGATCGCCACCACGCCGACCACCAACGCAGCCAGCACGAGCCACTGCCAACGCAGCACTCCCGCCCGCCTACCAGGCCAGATCCGAGCAGGGCCGCCCGCTCTCTCGGCGGTTGTCCTGGGGGTACCACGCTGTTCGTCGGCCGGTTTCCCAACCTCGTCGGCCCGCGACGCGGTCTCCGGCTCCACCGCTCGGCTGGGCTCCTCGTCTGCGGGCCGCTGAGATGCAGCGGTCTCAGCGAACCGCTCTAGCGCGTCCTGCAGTGCGCGCACGTCGCTGGCGAAGCGGCGATCCTCAAGGACCGCGGCGTTCAGGTAAGCCAGGTCCTTCAACGGTTCGGGGAGCTCAGACGCCTTGGGCATCGCCGCCCCGCCGACGAGAACGGGAACGACTCGTGCAGCAGCCGCCAGGGCCGCAACCACCTCGGCGCGGTGATTGTCCCCCTCGTCATCGAGCCGCCGGGTGCCAACCTCGTCACGCGCGCCCACCCAGTTCGGGCCTATCACGACCAGCATGACGTCGCAGGTGTGCATCGTGCGGGCGATCGCCTTCCGGAAGTCCTCCCCCGGCGCGATCGCGTCGATGTCCATGAACACCTGATCGGCTCCCCACTCCCGGACCAGGTGCTCATACAAGCGCCCGGTCCATCCCGACGAGTCTTCCCGGCGATAGCTCAGAAAGATGCCGCTCATCAGGGTCCACCACAGACGACGCCGGGCACGTCGGGCACTCCGTTGTTGCCGTGGCTGTCAGAGAGGATCCGAGGCGCATCGACGGTCGCCAACCGCCATGCCCCGCGCCTGCGGTCGCTCATCGGCAATACCCTCCCGCTCGGAACGACACCTCGAACGCGGTCCGCCGCCGCCCCACGATCACCCAGCCAGGCACCGCCCGTCAAGCATGAGGGCTTCGTCACTGCACCACCACACCCACGATGCAACTCGTCCGGGCGCCTGCTGCGGTTGCCGGCGCGTGGCTTCAGGCCATCGCTACTGAAGTCCGCCGCGTTCAGCCGCTCGTCCGGGCATGGAAGCCAGATCACCCAGCGTGTTTCGCCAGTGGGCGTGCAAGGACTTTGCAAGCTCGCTCGTACAACGGTCGAGAAGCCAGCGGACTGTGCCAGCGATCGGCAAGTTCCGCCCGCCCACGACAGGGCCGGAACTCGGCCGTGCCAGCGGACTTGCAAGGACTCTGCAAGTTTGCCGGCCGCTGTGATCGGCGGTTCGTTCGACGTGCAAGCGGAATGCCAGCGCCGCTGGTCACGGTGTCGCGCCTTCATGACCGGCTCGACAACGAGGACCCACCCCGTGACCACACCCCCGACGTGCTCACCCGCTCGCACGACCAGTCCACGCACACCGTCGCCGACGGCAGCGACCCCGCGCAGGTGGCCCACGTGACCGCCGAGACACCGCCGCCGACCATGCAGGCGCGGGACGTGGTCGCGTTCGGCCGCGAGGTCGGCCGCGTCCTGTCCGACGGGCGCATCGTCGGCCGCGCCGAGCCGTTCGCGAAGGTCTTCGCGTCCAGCCGGCAGGTCAAGCGGGCGGTCGGCGCGACCGCGTGGGTGATCCTTGAGGACATCGCCCTGGACGCCACCATCGACGAGCAGGGACGACTGGTCGCCGACACCAGCGTCCGCCACATCGCCGCAAACCTCGGGCTGAACAAGTCCACCGTCGCCCGCCACCTGTCCCGGCTGCGCGACCACGGGTTCGTGCTGCACGAAGAAGCCCGCGACGACGCGTCGGGCCGCTGGCACGCCGCCTGCTACGTCCTGGACCCCTCGGCCTGCGTCGAGCGGTTCACCCACACCCCGGCAGCCGAGCAATCACCCCTACCGCCCGCTGCGGCGCACGCCGACCCGGTCGACGGCGCCGACGAGACCGTGTCCGCATTTACCGGACACGGTTCGACGTACGCGGACAGGGGCGGCTACGGCAACACCGTGGCACCCGCAGGGGCGGTGGGAATCACCGGGGATCGGTGTTCCGCCTCCACGTCGGGCAGGCCCTGGCCACCCAGCATGACGCCGGCGTGACGCCGCCCACAACGTGGGCGTCCGGCTCTAGCGCTGACCGGCAAATACGCGAAGGCGAAAGCGCAGTGGGAGGCCCGCGTCAGCGGAGTGATCGGCACGATGAGCGTGCTGTGGATCGCCGTGCCCGACGACCCGGGGCCCGGCAGTCTCCGCGGCTACATCGAACGCAACTGCATCGCACTGCTCAGCAACCACGACCGCGACCCGATCGACCCGCCGTCGCCCGGCTGGCTCGGACACCACGCACGCGCCCCAGAGATTCGCTCCTCGGGCCTGTGGAACGTCAACCACGTCATCGAGCACCACGACCCACGAGTCCTCGACGAGCTCGCGAACGCGATCGCAGCCACGGTCCAGACGCCGCCCACCTGACAGATGCGACCGCGTCCGGGCAGCGCACAAGCGTCCGGGCAGATGTCAAGTCCCGGTACCCGTCTGACAGGTTGGCTCCGGTACCTACCTGACACCCTGCACGGGTTAGGCGGCGTTGCTGCGGTTGGGACGCCCTCCGGGGTTGGCCAGGGCGCCGTGCTCGCGGGTGC
>Ga0299913_10004048_pt1 | contig 12198 bp, 13 predicted proteins | sample RVTome_9_FD_201360 | JGI IMG/M metagenome (GOLD analysis project Ga0299913, IMG submission 201360) | Soil microbial communities from uranium-contaminated site in the Upper Colorado River Basin, Wyoming, United States - RVT155D38 (version 2) ... | reverse complement strand
TGCGCCGCACCCGCGACGAACGGGAGCGTCTCGAGCACGAGCTTCTCGCTCCCGCCGCCGCCAAGGCCGACGAGAGCTTGGGCCGCCGAGAGCCCGAGGAAGACGATGAGTTTCGCACTGCTTTCGAACGGGACCGCGATCGCATCATTCACTCCAAGGCGTTTCGCCGGCTCAAGCACAAGACCCAGGTCTTCCTGAACCCTGACGGGGACCACTTCGTCACGCGTATGACACACACCATCCAGGTCACACAAGTGGGTCGTGCGATGTCGAGCGCCCTCGGGTTGAACGAGGACCTAACCGAGGCCATCTGCCTGGCCCACGACGTGGGCCACTCCCCGTTCGGCCACACCGGGGAGGACGCATTGAGCCCGATGATCGGTGAGGAGTGGCTGCATTCGGCGCACGGTGTCCGCACCCTCGAGCTGCTCGAACCACAGAATCTCAGTCATGAGGTCCTCGACGGTGTCCGCGCCCACTCGTGGAAGATCGATCCATCCCCGGAAACCCTAGAGGGCTGGTTGTGCCGATTCGCCGACCGGATCGCGTATCTGACTCACGATGTCTCCGATGCGCTACGCGCCGGTGTCCTCGAATATCACGACCTTCCGGTCAAAGCTCTCACCACCTTCGGCGCCACCTCCCGGGAGTGGATCGGGTCGATGATCACCGCAGTGGTGGAAGCGTCCTACGAGGCGGGTGAGATCAAGATGGAGGAGGAGCACCTCGAGGTTATGGACGGCCTCCGGGAATTCATGTTCGAACGGGTTTATCTGCGTCCCGAGTCAGAGGCGCAGAAAGAGAAGGCGATCATCGTCATCCAGGATTTGGTCGGCTACTACCAGGGACATCCCAACGAGGTACCCGACTCGTACACGGTCGCCGATGCCGACGCCCTGACCCGAGCGGTGGACTACGTAGCCGGAATGACCGATCGCTACGCGCTGCACACTCACGACCGGCTGTTTCGCCCCACACTCCTCGACTGACCGGGTTCATCGAAGCGGGGGAAGGGTATCCTTCGGCGTCATCGAAAGAGGAGAAAGCGCTATGGCTGCCCGTCTGAACCCATATTTGAGCTTCGACGGAAACGCGCGAGAAGCCATGGAGTTCTACCGTGACGTTCTCGGCGGCGAGCTGACCGTAATGACCTTTGCCGAAGGGGGAGCTCCCCATGAGCCCTCGGACGCAGACAAGGTGATGCACTCGCAACTCGAGACGCCGAGCGGGTTCACACTCATGGGTGCCGACGATGTTCAAGGTGGGCACGGGTCATCCCCTACCGGTGTGCAGATCTCACTGAGTGGAGACCCGGACGCCGACTCGGAGCTGTCTGGCTACTACGACAAGCTGGCGGCAGCGGGAACGGTGGTGGAACCGTTGGAGACCGCACCGTGGGGAGACAAGTTCGGGATGGTGACCGACCAGTTCGGTGTCCTCTGGATGGTCAACATCGCCGGGGAACAGAGCAACTGACACCGTCGCAGGACTCTTCCGGGCCCCCATCGAACTCCGATCACCTGGCATTTCACCCGCTTACGACGTGATGTCGGAAAAGCCCTAGGCTCCGCGCCCGTGCTCAGAGTCCAGGACCTACACAAGTCGTTCGGAGCCGTACGCGCCCTCACGGGGTGCAGTTTCGAGGTGGCTCGGGGCCACATGCTGGGCTTTCTGGGACCCAACGGCGCCGGAAAGACGACGGCGATGCGCACCGTTTTTCGCCTCCTCAAGCCCGACTCCGGGACAGTGACATGGGACGGCGAGCCGATACGTCCCGACGACCTGCTTCGGTTCGGGTACATGCCCGAACAGCGCGGGCTATACCCGAAGATGCGATCGAGTGACCAACTCGCCTATCTGGGCCGGCTTCACGGTATGTCGAAGTCCGATGCCCGGGAGTCCGCAGTCTTCTGGCTGAACCGGTTCGGCTTGGGAGATCGGGTCGATGATGCGGTGGAGGCTCTGTCCCACGGCAACCAACAGCGCGTTCAACTTGCCGCCGCACTCATCCATGATCCTGAGCTCCTGGTCCTCGATGAGCCGTTCAGCGGACTCGATCCCATCGCCGTCGAGACGATGTCCGAGGTCCTTCGAGAGCAGGCGGCCGCCGGCAAAGCCGTGGTCTTCTCCTCACACCAACTCGATCTGGTCGAGGATCTCTGCGAGGACGTGGCGATCATCAACGCCGGTGAGGTGGTGGTCAACGGGAAAGTGGAGGCGTTGAAGGACTCAGCGCCGATCCGACATCTCGAACTCGAGGTCGACGGCGACCCGTCGACTCTGGTCGGCTTTCTCGACGGCGTGCAAAGGACACAGACCAACGGGCAGCGCCTCACCGCCATTATCAGCGCCGATACCGATGTGCGCGGCTTCATCGCCCACGTCCAAGAGCAAGGCAACCTCCGTCACTTCACCTACACGACACCGTCGTTGTCCGACCTCTTCCGGGAGGCGGTGAGATGACCGGTTTCAGGACTCTGTGGCAGGTGGCTCTGCGGGAGATCACCGAACGGGCCAGGTCGAAGGCATATCTACTCACCACGGGGTTGACCATTCTCATCGTTCTCGGTCTGATCGTCGTGCCCGATCTCTTCGGATCGGGCACCACAGAACGCACCGTCGGGTCAGTCGGAAGCGGCAATGACGTCATCATCTCCACGGCCGTGGACCTCGGCAATGCCAACGATGAGCCCGACGACCCTCCCTCCATCGCACTCGAGATGGTCGCCTTCGATGATCGGGGGACGGCGATGTCCGCCCTGGAGGCCGGCGAGGTCGACGCGGTGCTGGTCGACGGCGAGGAGATCATCGTGGAGAGCGTCGGCGGGTTCGCCGGGTCGTCGTTTGTCGATGGACTGCAGCGCGCCGCCGGCACGGTCCAGATTCAGTCGGTCATCGCCGAGGAGGGCGAGACCGCCACCAACATCATCCAAATCCTCACCTCAGACCCATTGGAGATCACCACCCTCTCCCGAGGCGACCCCGAGGAGAGTGAAAGTCGCACCATGGTCGCCTACTTCGGGTTGCTTCTGCTGTATCTGGCCGTCCTCCTCTACGGGACATGGATCCTCACCGGGGTCACCGAGGAGAAGTCGAACCGCGTGGTGGAGGTTCTCCTGTCGAGTGTGCGCCCGTGGCAGATCCTCGGCGGGAAGATCCTCGGCATCGGGTCCCTCGCCATCGTCCAGCTTCTGGGAACCATCGTCGTCGCGCTCATCGCCCTGCGGGTCACCGGGGCCTTCGACCTCCCGCCAGTCGAGGTCGGCACCGTGCTCAACCTGTTGCTTTGGTTCGTCATCGGGTTCCTCATCTTTGCGGTGCTTTTCGGTGCGGCCGGCTCGCTGGTGAGCCGCACCGAGGATGCCAACACCATCGCCATGCCGATGTCGATGACGGCCGTGGTCGGCTTCTTCGTGTCGATCACTGCCCTCAACGACCCCGACGGCGTCGTCGCCACCGTGTTCACCTTCGTTCCGCTCACCGCGCCGTTCGTGGTCCCGGTCCGCACCGCGCTCCAGGCGATTCCTCTCTGGCAATACCTCGCCGCAGTGGTCATCTCGGCAATTGCGTTGGCGGTGTTCACTGTCATTGCCGGCCGGATCTACTCGGGTGGCTTGCTGCGTTACGGCGGCCGGGTCCGTCTCCGGGAAGCCTGGCGATCCGCGGCCGGATAGCCTCCCGTCATGGGATACCAACATCTGGAGGTCACCAGGGATGGGCACGTCGCCACTCTCTGGCTGAATCGACCGGACAAGCTCAACGCCCTGTCCGAAGACATGTGGTCCGACATCCCCGAGGCCGTCTCCGAGCTCGACGATGACGATGATGTGCGGGTGATCATCCTCGCCGGGAGAGGCTCGGCTTTCACCGTGGGGATCGACGTCAACATGCTGGCCGGCATTCAGCCCACAGGCTCGTCACCGGCCAAGGGCAACTTCCACGTCTACACCGAGATCAAACGTCTTCAGCAGACAGTGAGCTCACTCGCGGCGACACCGAAACCGGTCATCGCCGCCGTCCATGGCTACTGCCTCGGCGCTGGAGCGAACCTCATCTCGGCGTGCGACATCCGGCTCGCCTCGGCTGATGCAGTCATCTCGATCAGGGAAACCAAGATGGGGCTCGTCGCTGACATCGGTGCTCTCCAGCGACTACCCGGGATCGTGGGCGACGGCGTCACGGCGGAGATGGCGATGACCGGCGCTGACTACCCGGCGGATTGGGCGCTGGACAAAGGCCTGGTGAACCGGGTGTTCGACGACCCCGAGGCGCTGATGGCCGGGGCCGGAGAGCTCGCCACGGAAATCGCCTCCAACTCGCCGCTGGTCACCCAAGGCATCAAGAAGATCCTGCAGGCCAACGACGGACGCACCATCGAACAGGCGCTCGACTACATGGCGCAATGGAACTCGTCGTTCCTGATCTCCAATGACCTGATGGAGGCGATCAATGCCTTCATGGAGAAACGGGATCCCGACTTCACCGGCACCTGACGGGTGGAAACAGCGTTGCTATAGCAACAGGTCGTGGAATCCGAGACCTGGTGCACGCTCGTCTCAGATGCCCGCCAGATCCAGCCTCAGCCAGCCGGCCAGCTCCTCGATTTCGTGGAAAACCCCATCTTTGATCTCTCCATCGAAGGGGACGTCCTCGTGGATTGCGTGCACCGTGAAGACGCCACGCTTGTGATCGGCTCTGGCGTCGAGTTTTCCGACCAGGCGATCTCCATGCAGTATCGGCAAGGCGTAGTACCCCCAGCGGCGCTGGTCCGCCGGCTTGTACATTTCGAGCACGTATTCGTACCCGAACAGCTCCTCGGTGCGTTTCCGATCGTGGATGAGACGGTCGAACGGTGAGAGCAAGGCGGTGCGGGGTGAGATATCGCGGTCGAGGCTGCCGGGATCGACCCGCCACCCTCCAGCAACGCTGTCGACCACCGCGGGCTCACCGGCGTCGCCGACGTGATACGGCTCGATCGGTTGCGAGGGCATCTTCGATCGGGCGATGCCCAGCGCGCGGAGACGACGCTCGTCGCGCAGCCTGCTGGCTTCCTCCAGCGGAATTTCCTCGATGTCAGCCGGGTAAACCCGTTCCGCGAGGTCCCAGAGCCGCTGTCTCCCCTGGCGGCCGGCGATAGCGACCTCACCACGCATCATGAGGAACTCGAGCATCTGGGTGACATTGCGAGCATCGGTCCAGCCTGAAGAACGCCAAGGCTGAACACTGGTGTCCGGGATGTCGCGCGACAGCAGAGGACCCGAGGAGCCGAGCAGCTCGAGGATGTCTCGCCGGAAGCTGTCGTTGGCGGTCAGCCAGTCACGGACTTCCTGGTATCGAGGCCATACCTTCATCGCGGCCAAGTGCAGCCTGAGATCGATCATCGGCCGTATCAGGGCATTGTGCTCATAGAGAGTCCGATCGGTCTCGACTGCTCGCTTCAGATCCTCTGGTTTGTAGGCGGACCCCAAACGACTCCACGCCACCAGGTCGGCACTGGGTGTGATCGCCGCCGTGGGATCGATCTGGAGGAGGGTGAGCTGGCCGACCAGGCTGAGCAGATCGGGTGACCGATCCGCACCGAGTGCCTGAGCCTGCACTGCCACCATCCGGGCCTGGTCGATATCGAGTTTATGGGCTGTCACGGCGTGAGAGCATAGGTCCCACGTCCGCCGGGACTTCCGGCCCGCGAACCAGGACCTTCGGCCCTCGTGAAATTGTTCACAATGGGCGATGCTGACTCATAGGCAGTAGACCTTTTGATTGGAGGATTTGTAATGACCACCACAGCCCAGCAAGACCGCACACTCCGGGGAGAGACGACCCACAAGAAGAGTTTCGTGCTCCTGGCAGCCGGGATCCTGGCATTGGCCGTTGGATTGGGTAGCACAGCAGGGGGCATCTTCGGCGCTTGGTACACATGGGATCAGGCCGTCGCCCAGAATGTCGTCACTCCTGACGATGCCGCAATACCCGAGACTCCGGTGCGGGGCCCGTTCACGATGTGGGCCGAGGCCGACATCATCACCCAGCACCAACTCGAGGGCACCGAGGGCCTGTACTACGCCGAGATGGATCGGGAAGTACCGGCCATCGACGAGAACGGCGAAGCCGTCCTCGATGAGAATGGCGAGGCCGTGATGGTTCCCAACGACGCACGAGCTTCCTGGCTCAATGCGACCACGCTGACCACAGCTCTCAGCTTGGGAATCATCTCCTACGCACTGGCTACTTTTGCCATTGTGGTTGGGCTCACCTTGATAGTCGTCGGATATGTGTTCCTGCACATCCGTCGCAAGGCAGTACTCCTCTAACGACACCCTGCCTAACCGGAAACCGGGCCCCGAATTCGGGGCCCGGTTTTCCTTTTTCCCCCGCCGACTCTGGCATCTACCTACGGTCTTGGCGGAGCAGCGTCCGCACTGCGGAGTTCTTCCAGATGTTGCTGAACTGAGCCGACTGGCGTTTCCTGTCGATCAAGACCGCCTGCTTCGACGTTTCCCTTGCGGGCTCCCTCGACGCTCTGGTCGACGTGGAAGGCATCGATCGGTTTGGCCCAGTTGTCTGTGTCTCTCGGTTCCATCACAGCTCCTTTCTCTCGTGTTTGTACGTGGGGCCGTTCCGCAACCGTTACGGACGATTGGTCACTTCTCGTAACACTCATGCGCCACAATCAAGGCAATGACTCGATTCGATGCGGCGGTCGTCGGTGCCGGGCCCAATGGTCTGGCGGCGGCCGTGGAGTTGGCGCGCTCGGGCCGCAAGACCTTGCTCGTCGAGGCCGACCAGGAGATTGGTGGGGGCACCAGAACCGAGGAGCTGACTCTCCCCGGGTTCAAACACGACATCTGCTCGGCAATTCACCCCTCAGGCGTCGCCTCGCCGTTCTTCAGTGAGATCGGGCTCGAGGTCGATTGGGTGCAATCACCGATTCCTTTCACCCACCCGCTGGACGGTGGTCAGGTCGCGGCTCTCCACCGATCCGTGGACGAGACAGCCAGTGCACTCGGAGCCGACTCAGAGCGCTACCTGAGCCTGATGGGACCCATTACGGAGAACATCGACGAAATGATCGACGTCGCTCTCGGTCCGGTGACCGTCATCCCCGAGCACAAGTCGGCCTTCACACGGATGGCTCTGGTCGGTGGCCTCCCCGCGTCGATTCTCGCCAAGCGCTTCGCCACCGACGAGGGCAAAGCCCTCATCGCCGGCGTTTCGGCTCACGCCATCGCACCCTTCCATGCGCCGGCCACCGCGGCCGTCGGCGTCATGCTCGGAGCCATCGCGCATTCTCACGGCTGGCCCATGGCCAAAGGCGGCTCGCAGACGATCACTGCTGCCCTGGCGGCTCGCTTCCTCGAGCTCGGTGGCGAGATAGAGGTGGGGCGAATGGTGCGATCGGTGGACGAATTGTCTGCCGGGATGGTCTTTCTGGACGTCATGCCGCCTGCCGCCTCCGAAATCGCGCGTGACCGTATCTCACTCGGCAACACACGCGGCCTATCACATTGGAGGCCGGGTTCCGGCATCTTCAAGATCGACTGGGCTCTGAACGGTCCGATTCCGTGGGAGGATCCCTTGAGCAGCCAGGCGGCCACGGTCCATCTCGGGGGGAAATACGCCGAAGTTGCGGCAGCCGAGCGGGCTGTCTCCCGCGGGGAGCATCCGAAACGCCCGTTCGTGCTCCTCGCCCAGCAGTCGCTGTTCGATGCGACCAGGGCTCCCGAAGGCAAGCACACCGCCTGGGGCTACTGCCATGTCCCCAACGGTTCGACCGTCGACATGACAGAGGAAATCGAGAACCAGATCGAGCGGTTCGCACCCGGATTCCGTGATCTGGTGCTGAAGAGGTCTACCCGCACCTCCATGGACTACCAGGCCTACAACCCGAACTACGTCGGAGGCGACATCGGGGGCGGTCAATACGGTCTACGCAAGCTCCTCCAAATCGGGAGCAAGGCGCCATATCACCTGGGCGGCGATGTCTACTTGTGCTCGTCGGCAACGCCACCTGGCGCAGGTGTCCACGGCATGTGCGGCTACCACGCGGTTCGGGCGGCTTTGGACTGACCTGCGCCTTCTTCAGCCGGCGATGGCGGCCGCCTCGTCTTGGTAGATGGCGATGGCCTCGTCGAGGCGGGTGAGGGCGAAGATCTCTCGGTAATGGTCGACGATCGAGGGGAAGGGCATGGGCAACCCTCCCCTTCTGACCGGTCGTGCCACGGGTGGCCGTCGGCGGGCAGGTCATTTTCGAGTCGAGAAGACGAGGAACCCACTGGAGTCGTGGGCGTATCCGCCAGCCCAACACTCATTCGTTTGGCGAGGCGGCGGCAGCGGACTCGTAGGCACGGCGCAGATTCGACTCTGTGAGCCGGAACCAGTCGAGGTCACGAGCCAACCGTCCCATGGGCTCCCCTACGACAGGGAGATGGCCACGGCCGGCGCGCCGGCAGTGGAGTGTCCCACCATGACACCGGGACATCGGTCATTGCGTTTGCCGGGCCGGTGGGAAGATCACCGTTCTCGATACCAAGTCCACTGCGTCTTTGTCTCATCGGCGACCGGAACGCAACCCGGGGGATTACTGTGCCGCGCTCAGTGAGACTGATGGAGAGGTCTTCGGCAATGGGTTCTCTCTTCGCACGTGGCCACGCTCTTCCCCGGGCAGAACGCGCCCATGGCTGTTGGATAACCGACAACGCAGGGAATCAGTATCTCGACGCGGCATCGGGAGCCCTGGTGGTCAACATCGGTCACGACGACTCCAGGGTCACCGCGGCGATCGCGCGGCAAATGGCCTCGGTCTCCTACGTCCATCCCTCGGCCTTCACCTCCGAAATCGGCGAGCGCTATGCCGAGGCTCTGGCCGCCCGGCTACCCATGGACAGCCCCGCCATCTATCCGGTCTCGGGCGGATCCGAGGCAGTGGAAACTGCCCTGAAGGCAGCCCGGGCCTTCCATCTCGCCAACGGTGAGCCAGAACGTTGGATCGTGATCGGCCGCGACCTGTCCTACCACGGCAACACCCGGGGGGCTCTCGACGTCTCGGGCAGGCATTCCCTGCGGGCTCCATATCTCCCATGGTTGGACACTGGAGGCCGCGTCCCCAGAGTGCTCGAGTATCGCTGTCCCAATCCGGAGCATCCGAATGGTTGTGCTCGGTGGCACGCCGACGCCCTCGACTCAGAGATCGAGCGTCTCGGGCCCGACCAGGTCGCCGCTTTCGTCGCCGAGCCGATAGGGGGCGCGGCCAGTGGGGCAGCGTCACCTCCAGAGGGGTACTGGCACGAGGTAGCCAGGGTCTGCGAGTCGCATGGAGTGCTCTTGATAGTCGACGAGGTGATGACGGGTTTCGGGCGGACCGGTCGATGGTTCGGGTCCGAACATTTCGGTCTCCGACCCGACATCATGACCATGGCGAAGGGTGCCTCCAGCGGGTACTGGCCTCTTGGCATCTGCGCCATGTCTGCTCGGGTGGCATCGAGGCTCGCCGAGAGCGGCTTCGTTCACGGGCTCACCTTCTCCCACCATCTGGTGGGCGCTGCCGCCGGCATGGCCGTCATCCAGCGACTCGACGACCTCCGGCTGGTGGCCGCGGCCGAGACGAAAGGCGCCCGGCTGCTGGGTGCCCTGCATGATGCTCTCGACCACCACCCGGTCGTCGGTGACATCCGTGGAGTCGGGTTGATGCTGGCCGTCGAGTTGGTCGCCGACCCTGAGACCAAGAGGCCGTTCCCGAGGACCGAGCGGTTAGCAGAGAGACTCACCGGCTTGGCCAAGGAAGCGGGTCTGTTGGTGTATCCCTCGACCGGGTGTGCGGGTAACGGAGAAGGAGACCTGATTTTGATTGGACCGCCGCTGATCATCAGCGAACAGGAGATGGACATGCTTGTCCTCGAGTTGGCCACCGCGATCGGCAGGCTTTGATGATCCTCACTGCTGTCTGGTCTCAGGGCTGCCTCGCTCACGATCCTGGGAGAGAGGTGTGGATTGGCATCCCCTTCGAAGGCGATGAGACGCCACCGCGGGGAAACGCGATGAAAGGTGCCATCGACGCCGCCGGCTTGACCGTGGCGGCTCCCGAGCAGCATCCGGACGGACCCATCCTCGCCGTTCACGATCCGGGAATGCTCGCCTACTTCAAGACCGCATATGCCGATTGGCTGGCGGCGGGATACCTCGAGGAGCCCGGGCAGGACCGCGTCGTTGCCTATGCCTTCCGACATCCGGGAGCTTTCGACCATGCCGGCAAGATCGAGGCACGGAGCCCGGCGGCGCGTGCCGGCATCTATTGCCTCGACACCTGCACCACTATCGGACCGGGCTCTTATCGGGGGATCAGTTATGCCGTGGACGCCTCACTTACAGCTGCGGACCTGGTGTTGAGCGGCTCAGGTAACGCTTACGCCGCGGTCCGCCCACCCGGTCATCACGCTGGAACCGACTACTTCGGAGGATCGTGCTACCTGAACAGCGCGGCCATCACCGCCCAGTATCTGATCGACCATGGCGCGTCCCGCGTGGGGATCATCGACATCGATGCCCACCACGGCAACGGAACTCAACAGATTTTCTACGAGCGGGACGACGTCGTCTACGCCTCGGTTCACATCGACCCCGGGGAGGGTTGGTTCCCCCACTGGAGCGGTTTCGGCGACGAGACGGGAACGGGCATCGGAACGGGTTTGAACATGAATCTGCCGCTGGCTTCGGGCTCGGGTGATGAGGAGTTCGTGCCGGCGGTGGAACGATCCGCGGTATTCCTCGAGGAGAAGGGGTGTGATGGCTTGGTGATATCTCTCGGTGTCGATGCCGCTGCAGAGGACGAGAACTCACCCTTGGTCGTGACCGCAGACGGCTTCGGCTCGGCTGGCGTCATCCTCACCCAGCTCGAACTGCCTACGGTGCTGGTCCAGGAAGGCGGCTATCACCTGCCGGCCTTGGAGCGTGACCTGACCGCCATCTTGTCCCGATTCTCCAGCACAGGCCGCTGACCCGTGATCTCGCCCCATGGTCGGGAAAGGATGAATCGGTCGTGTTCCCCGTCAGGCTCGACCCGCTCGGCTTTGCCACCAAGCCGGCGGCTGGACGCAGCCCATGCCACCGAGCGCCGCGATGCTCCGGCCTCGGCAGAAGGTGGCCCTGTCCGCAGGGCGCCCCGATTCGGGATTCGCGCCTTGGCCGTCGTCCACACCCGGTCATCGGAGTTCGACGCGTAACGACGTCTAACCGATAGCCGACCCGCGGAGAACTCGACCATCGCGAATAGGTCTGACGGCCTCTCGATCGATGTGGCCCTCAGCCCGATACTGACCCGGTATGACCATCCTCAACCCCGCACTCGTCGCCTGGGCCGACCACCCGGTAGGAAAGGTCGCCCGCATCGCTATCGCAAGTGGTGGGCTGATCACGGCAACGGTCGTGCTCATGACGGCCTCGGTGGTTGCCGCCGGGTCCTGGGCGTTGGTGGTCCTTGGCGTGAGTCTCGCCGCTCTCGCGGTGAGAGCAGCCCGTGTTCCGACCACATTCAGACTGTTTCTCACAGCAGCGGCGCTGATTGGCATCCTCCTCACCTATCTCGCCCTCTGAAAGAGCCGCGGGACCGTTAATGGTCTCGCACACAGCAACGGCCACCGGCTAACGGTGGCCGTTGTGCGTAGCGTCCGATGCAATTGACATAGGGGACATCCCCTATATACACGGCCGCTCCGATGCGACACGATGACGTTTCATAAGGGGGACTCAAGGGCAAATACTCCGTCCCTCGAAGCGACAATGGGGACCTCACCTGGGGAGCCGTGTCAACGGCTCCCCAGGCCCTTTCCAGAGGGCATGCGTAAGAGACTGTTGGCTAAGTTGTCCCCAATGCTGAAGGGGAGTTTCAGACACCGGGGAAGCGCCGAACTGGAGGCCACACTGCGTCGCATGGTCGTGGTCTTCCGCTTTCTCGGCTGGATCTGGATGACCCTGCTGGTGACAGTCACCCTTGTCTCCGATCCACCGCCGCGTCTTTGGGTGGTCTATGTCTCGGTGGCCCTTGCCACGGGGTGGACTCTCCTCACCTGGTACATGGCGCGCGCTCGACCTCAACGCCTCGCCAGTGGTTTGTGGTTCGTGTTCGACAGTGTCGTGATGCTCGCCATCGGTGCCGCTTCCGTTGCATCGGGGGCGGGCGAGTTGTTTCACGGCGGAATGCCCCTC
>Ga0299913_10004047_pt1 | contig 12199 bp, 11 predicted proteins | sample RVTome_9_FD_201360 | JGI IMG/M metagenome (GOLD analysis project Ga0299913, IMG submission 201360) | Soil microbial communities from uranium-contaminated site in the Upper Colorado River Basin, Wyoming, United States - RVT155D38 (version 2) ... | reverse complement strand
CGCGGAGGCGGTCGCGGTACTCCTCGCGCAGCTCTCCCTCGCGGGTGAACATGCGCTTGTCGGTCACCTTGAGCTCGGGGTCGGACATCCGGGGACTCCCGTCGGGTCGAGCGCCCTGGTATAAATCCTTATCGTAGCAGCGTTTCCGTCATGGACGAGTGGTCTGCCCGAGAGCTCGAGGATCTGCGCCGTCTGGTCGCCAGGCTGCGGGCTCCGGACGGCTGCCCGTGGGACCGGGAGCAGACGCTGGCCGACCTGCGCTCCCATCTGCTCGAGGAGGCCCACGAGGTGGCGGCCGCGATCGACCGCGGCAGCTGGGCCGAGCTCCGGGAGGAGCTCGGCGACCTCCTCTTCCAGATCGCCTTCCTCGTCCAGCTCGGCGTCGAGGCCGGGGAGCTCTCCTCCGACGACGTGGTCTCGGCCGTCGCGGCGAAGATGATCGACCGCCACCCCCACGTCTTCGGCGGCGAGCCGTTGGGCTCGGCGGGCGCCGTCGAGAAGGCCTGGGCGAGGCACAAGCGCACACGAAGCGGCGAGGCCTCCGTCCTCGCCGGGGTGGCACCCACCCTTCCGGCTCTCCTGCAGGCCGAACGCCTCACCCGCAAGGCGGCCGGCGTCGGGTTCGACTGGAACGACGTCGAGGGCGTCCTGGCCAAGCTCGACGAGGAGATCGCCGAGCTGCGCCGCAGCCTCGACGGCGCGCAGGAGGGTTCCCGCGACACCGATGCCGTGACCGACGAGCTCGGCGACCTGCTCTTCACCGTGGCCAACCTGGCGCGTCACCTGGGGCTCGACGCGGAAGGCGCCCTGGCAGCCGCGAACGCCAAATTCCGGCGCCGCTTCGAGGAGGTCGAGCGCACGCTGCGAGCGCGCGGCCGGCGACTCGACGAGGCCACGCTCGAAGAGATGGAGAACGCCTGGCGCGAGGCCAAGGCTCGGGAGCGCTCCTAGGAGTCTGCGCGGCAGGACGCCTAGCGTCGCCGATCGCCCGCCGCCACGTGGACCAGGGCGTCTCCCTGATAGACGAGGGGACTGTTCGTATGGGCGAGGACGATGCCGGCGGAGGGGGCGTGGACCGCCCGTCTCTGGTTCCCCAGGGGCTCGCTCAGCCAGCCCACCACCTGCCCCTTCTCGACCCGCTGCCCGAGCTCCACCTCGAGGTGGAAGATGCCGCTGCGGCTGGCGCGGACCCAGCGCACGGAGCTGGCCTCGAAGATTGGAGCCGTCGCCGGCAGGCCCGGGGCCTCCCACATCTCCAGGGCGTCCAGCACCGCCAGGGCGCCCCGCACGCCGACCTCGATGACCCGCCGGTTGAAGCGGAGCGGCTCCCCTCCCTCGAAGACCAGGGCCACGGCGCCCTTGCGGCGCGCCGTGGCGCGCAGCGAACCGGCGATCTCCCTGGCCTTGTAGATCAGGGGGGCGCCGAAGGCGAGCGCCAGGCTCCGGGTCTCCGGATCGTCGAGGTCGGCCCGGATCTGGGGCAGGTTGGTGCGCTGGGCCGAGCCGGTATGGAAATCGATCCCGTACTGACAGCGGCTGATCACGTTCTCGGTCACCAGATGGGCGAGCCGCGAGGCCAGCGAGCCCTTGGGAGACCCGGGGAAGGAGCGGTTGAGGTCGCGGCGGTCGGGAAGGTACCGGCTCTGCTCGAGGAAGCCGTAGACGTTGACCACCGGGACGGCGATGACGGTGCCCCGGAGCTCGTCCGGGTCGAGTCGCTGCAGCACCCGGTGCACGATCTCCATGCCGTTGAGCTCGTCGCCGTGCAGGGCGGCGCTGAGCCAGAGCGACGGTCCCGGCTCCCTGCCGTGGAGGACCTGGATCGGCAGTGAGATCCAGATCCCGGTCGGCAGCCGCGCGACCTTGACCTCGACGTCTCGCCGCTCGCCCGGCGCCACGCCGACACCACCGACCCGGATCGCCCGCCTAGCCACGACCGCGGTCTCGAGTCCGCCCGCGAACCGCCGATCTCTCCAGGAACTCGATGATGGCCCCGGCCACGTCGACGCCCGTCGCCCCTTCGATCCCCTCGAGGCCGGGAGAGGAGTTGACCTCGAGGACCAGCGGGCCCTCGCCGGAGGGGATGAAGTCGACGCCCGCCACCGACAGCCCGAGGGTCCTGGCGGCCTTGACTGCGACGCGGCGCTCCTCGGCCGAGAGCTTGATCGCCTCCGCGGTGCCCCCGCGGTGGATGTTCGAGCGGAACTCCCCCGGCGGAGCCTGTCGCCGCATCGCCGCCACCACGCGCCGCCCGACCACGAAGGCACGGACGTCCGCCCCCTTGGCCTCGCGGATGAACTGCTGCACGAGGATGTTGGCGTCCAGCTGCCGGAAGGCCGCGATCACCGACTCCGCCGCCTTCCGCGTCTCGGCGAGCACGACACCGACGCCCTGGGTCCCCTCGAGCAACTTGATGATGACGGGCGGACCTTGCACGATCTCGAGCAGACCGTCGATGTCCTTGGTCGAGTGCGCGAAACCCGTGACCGGCATGCCGAGGCCTTCACGCGAGAGGAGTTGCAGCGAGCGCAGCTTGTCCCGCGAGCGGGTGATGCCCTGTGACTCGTTGGCCGGGAAGACGCCCATCATCTCGAACTGCCGGACGATGGCGGTGCCGTAGAAGGTGTGGGCGGCGCCGATGCGTGGAACGACGGCGTCGAAATCGAGGGCCTCACCTCCGTAGAGAATCTTCGGGCGCGAGGTGGTGAGGTTCATGTAGCAGCGCAGGTAGTCGACGACCCGCGCCTCGTGGCCGCGCAGCTCGGCCGCCTCCTTGAGTCGCCGGGTCGAGTAGAGGGAGGACTTGCGGGAGAGGATGCCGATCTTCATCGCCCGCCATTCTCCCTCAGCGGCCGGCTCCCGACGAGGTAGGAGCGTCCGGGATCGACCAGGCAACGCCGGCGCAGCGCCTGCCGACCCAGCAGCATCCTGAAACCCATGACGTCACGACGGATCAGGGTCAGCTCGATCGGCCAGGAGACCTCGCCCAAGCGCAGGTGGCAGCGGACGACCGGGCGACGCGTCGCGGCGCCGGAGGAGGAACGCACCACGCGTTCGTCGATCCACGGCGCCTCGGCGCGCACCGTGCTCACGCTGTCGCGCTGCCGCGGATGGACCGAGAAGCGAACCCACGCCTCCCCCTCGCGTTCGAAGCGTTCGACGTCGAAAGCGTGCAAGGCGGACGAGCGCGCCCCGGTGTCGACCTTCGCCTTGAGACACGCGATCCCGAGGTCGGGAAGGCCGACCCACTCGCGCCAGCCGACGACGAGCTTGGGCCGCCGCCGGCCCTTGCGCGCCGTCACCTAGAAGAGCGCGTAGATGAAGGGCGCGACGGCGGAGGATTCCGAGAGCACGATCAGGGCTCCGAGCAGGAGGAGCATGATCACGACCGGCGTCAGCCACCACTTCTTCCGCGTCTTCAGGAAATCCAACAACGTCGAGAGGTTGGAGCCGACTCCCATGGGTCCATTCTCCTTCAGAAGGTCCAGTCTAGAAAGGTTTGTCGGGGCGGGTCGCCGGTCCGTCGGGCTCGAGATCCACCCAGTAGCTCTCGCGATGCGGTTCCGGGCGCAGGGCGAGCAGGCGACCGCGGAAGAGGCGGATGAGGACGCCGATCGGAGTGATGACCAGGAGGAAGATGGCCGTCACCAGGATGTAGGTCAGGGCGACCGTGACGATCTTGAAGAGGCCGGCCAGGACCCACTCGAGCGGAGCCAGCACCCTGGGCAGTGCGAGGCCGAGCACCGCCACCGTCAGGGCGACGCCGAAAACCCACGGCGCGGCTGGCTTCTCCCGCCACCAGAGGATGCCCGAGAGCACGGTGAGGCCGGCCCCGAAGGCGAGCCCGAAGCGCCGCAGCTCGGCTCCGCTCCTGTCGGTCCAGATCGACATGGTCAATCGAGCTCGTAGAGCTGCCTCCAGTCGACGTCCTCCGTCCACTCGGGCTGCTCGGACTTCAGGAGGAGACAGTCCTCCAGCAGGAGCGCGTCCATCTCGGTGCGCATGAAGCACAGATAGGCGTCCTGCGGCGTGCACACGATCGGTTCGCCGCGCACGTTGAAGGAGGTGTTGACGACGACGCCGTAGCCGGTCAGTTTCTTGAACTCGGTGAGCAGCTCGTGGAACGCGGGATGCGTCTCCCGATGGACCGTCTGGACGCGTGCCGAGTAGTCGACGTGGGTGATCGCCGGCACGTCGGAGCGCGGGACGTTGAGCTTCTCGATGCCGAAGAGCGAGCGCTCCTCGTCGGTCATCGCCACCCTCCTCTTGGCCTGCACCGGGGCCACGATCAGCATGTAGGGCGAGGGGCGGTCGAGCTCGAAGAGCTCCTCGACGTCCTCCACCAGGCAGGCGGGCGCGAAGGGCCGGAAGGACTCGCGGTGCTTGATCTTCAGGTTCATGACCGACTGCATCCTCGGGCTGCGGGCGTCGCCGAGGATGCTGCGGGCGCCGAGGGCGCGGGGGCCGAACTCCATGGGTCCCGAGAAGAAGCCGAGCACGCTCTCGGCCGCGATGAGCTCGGCCGCGGTCCGCGCGACGTCGGCGCGATCGAGCCGACGGTAGGGGATCTCCTCGGCGTCGAGCCAGGCCGCGATCTCCTCGCCGGCCCAGGAGGGCCCCAGGTAGGAGCCGCGCTGGCTGTCCCCCGACGCCGCGGCCCGGCGTTCCTTGCCCAGGACGTGGTGCCAGACGAAGAGGGCCGCCCCCAGGGCGCCTCCGGCATCCCCGGCCGCGGGCTGGATCCAGAGGTCGTCGAAGATCCCCTCGCGCAGGATCTTGCCGTTGGCGACGCAGTTGAGGGCGACTCCCCCCGCCATGCAGAGGCGGCGCTCGCCGGTCTCCCTGCGCACGTGGCGAGCCATGCGCAGCATGATCTCCTCGGTGACGTCCTGCACCGACCGCGCCAGGTCCATCTCCTTTTGCGTCAGCCTCGACTCCGGCTTGCGGGGCGGCCCGCCGAAGAGCTCGTCGAAAGCCTTCGAGGTCATGGTCAGGCCCTGGCAGTAGTTGAAGTACCTCTGGTCGAGCCGGAACGAGCCGTCCTCGCGCAGGTCGAGGAGATGATCGAGGATCTGCCGCACGTACCGAGGCTCGCCGTAGGGCGCGAGCCCCATCACCTTGTACTCGCCGGAGTTCACCCTGAAGCCGGTGTAGTAGGTGAAGGCCGAGTAGAGGAGCCCGAGGCTGTGCGGGAAGTCGAGCTGCTGGCGCAGCTCGAGGACGTGATCGTGACCGACGCCCCAAGATGCCGTGGCCCACTCCCCCACTCCGTCGGCGGTGAGGACGGCGGCGCGCTGGAACGGCGAGGGAAAGAAGGCCGAGGCAGCGTGCGACTGGTGATGCTCCGGGAAGAGCACTTTGCCCGCGTAGCCGAGCTCCTTCTTGATCAGGTCCTCCATCCACAGCTTCTGCTTGAGCCAGAGGGGCATCGCCTTGAGGAACGAGGGCAAGCCGGCCGGAGCGAAGCTCAGATAGGTCTCGAGGAGACGCTCGAACTTCAACCAGGGCTTGTCGTAGAAGACCACGTGATCGAGCTCCCCGGCCGTGATGCCCGCCCTCTCGAGACAGAAGGAGGCGGCCGATGAGGGGAAGCGGTGGTCGTGCTTCTTGCGCGTGAAGCGCTCCTCCTGGGCCGCGGCCACCAGCCGGCCGTCCTGCACCAGGCAGGCGGCCGAATCGTGATAGAAGGCGGAGAGGCCGAGGATCTTCATGGAGGCCGGAGCTCGTGAAGCGCGGCGTAGTCTAGCAATCCGCTCAGTCAGATCGGCGGGTGCCCCGGGCGGTCCACCAGGTAGCTCAGCGGAACGAACTCGTAGCCCTCCTCCACGGCGGTGGGGACGGCCCGCTCGAGGAACCGAAGGGTCGTCTCGTGGGGGTGCCCGATGGCGATCGCGGCACCCTCGACGCGCGCCCCGGCGAGCAGCTGGCGCCAGCGCTGGTCGATGGAGCCGGTATCTCCCGGGCCGTCGAGGAAGACGTCCCGCTCGGCGCTCGGGATGCCTAGGGCGCGGGCGAGGCGGTAGGCGACGCTGCCTGGGCCCGTCCTCGAGTCGAGGTAGAGCAGGTCGCGCTCCGCGAGCTCTGCGAGCACCGGCCGCATCGAGCCGGCGTCGGCCGAGAACGCCGAGCCCATGTGGTTGTTGGCGCCGACTGCGCCCGGCACCGCCGCCAGGGCGCGCCGGGTGGCGGCTCGGAGCTGCTCGGCGCCCATCCCGCGCGTCAGGGCTCCGGGGCCGGGATCCACACCGGCCGTCGCCGGCTCCATCGGCAGGTGGCAGAGCACCTCGAGACCGTGGCGCTCGAGCGACCTCGCCACCGCCTCGCTGCGCGGCTCGAAGGGCAGCACGGCCCCGGTGACGGGCACACCCAGGGCGGCGAGGCGATCGACGTGCGCGAGCGAGCGGCCGAGGTCGTCGATGACGAGGGCCAGGCGGCCGGGCGGCGGCTCCTCCGTCGTCGCCTGGTCCGGCGGCTCGACGGCCGGCGTCTCGGGAATCGCTCGCGGCGGCTGCTCAGCCGCCGGAGCGACCTCCTCCGCCGCCGGCGACCACGCCTCGCGGAGGCGGAAGCCCAGGTAGACGGCCGCCGCCAGGGCAAGCAGGATCGCGATGGCGGCGAGCGCCCCGGAGGCGCCGCGTCTGCGGCGATGTCGGCGCCGGGTCATGGCCTCCGATTCGCCGAGCGCGAGAGCTCAGGCGACGTCCTGCAGGGAGTCGTCGTCCTCGCCCACCAGGACATCGATGCCGCGACGGAGGATGAGCTCGGAGAGGGGCACGTCCTGCTCGCCGAAGCGGCGCGACGTGTCCCGAACCATCACGTCGGGATCGAGGCGCGTGTCGAGCGGCTCACCGTCGGGGCCGGTATAGAACGCGTCGGTCAGCAGGAGCCTGCCACCGCCGTCGAGGTCGACGAGGCTCTGGCGGCCCGAGTGCCCGAAGGTCGGCTCCCCGACCAGTCGCGCACCGGCGAGCTGTTGCAGCACCGCCGCCGCGACCTCCGCCGGACCGAGCGTCCCACGGTCGACGAGCACGACCAGCTCGCCTTTCCACAGCGGAGCCCCGGCGGCCGTGAAGGTCTCGACGGCACGGTTCCGGCTCGACAGCCGCCCCATCTCGCCCTCGACGAAGAGCTCGGCCAGCCGGTAGCCGCGATCCCCTTCGACCGGCGGCGCGCCCCGTAGATCGAGCACCAGCCGTGGCGCCGACGCCAGCTCCCCGAGCAGCCGCCTGACCTCCGCCAGCGAGCGGTCGTCGAAACGGGAAACGCTCAGGACCGGTACCTCGAAGCCGGCATCGAGGCTCGGCAGCGGCTGTGCGTACTCGGCCAGCGCCAGCACGACCTCCTCCGGCTGGCCCTGCCTGAGAACCTGGAGGCGCACCTGCTCGCCGGGCTCACCGGCCAGGATGCCGTGCAGCCGCCAGAGGGGTGTGCGGCGGCTCGACAAGCCGTCGATCTCGGTCAGCACGTCACCGGCCTGAAGCCCCGCCTCGGCGGCCGGGCTGCCCTCGCCGACGGTGGCCACGAAGGCGATCCCGCGCTCCTTGGCGACGGTCAGCCCGCTGCGCGAGCTGCCGATCCGAGCCGCCCGCGAGAACTCGTCCACACCGCCGGGCGGCACGAAGGTCGCCAGAGGATCGAGGGCGTCCGCCGCGCCATCCAGCGCGCCTTCGAGCAGGTCGTCGAGGGAGGTCTCCTCGACGTAAACCCGCTGGACCAGCCCCAGCACCTCGGTGAAGACCGAGAGGGACTTGAAGAGCGAGTCCTCGTCCTCGGTGTCGGCCAGCGTCAGCGCGCCGGTCAGAAAGGGCGCCAGGCACGCCAGGGAGAGGATGAGGAATCCGAGACGACTCTTGTCCATGGGGGATCTCAGCGCAGCCAGCCCTCGGGATCGACCGGCCTGTTCTCGACCCGGATCTCGAAGTAGAGACGACCCGAGCTCGAGCCGAGAACGGAGCCCAAAGATACCACATCGCCGCGGTCGACCCGGGATTCCTCGAGGCCGGCGTAGAGGCTGAAGACCCGTCCCGGATGGTGCACGACGACGGTCAGCCCGTACCCCTCGAGCGGCTCTGCGAAGAGCACCGTGCCGGGGTAGACGGGCCGCACGTCGGCACGCCCCAGGGTGAGGTACTCCTGCCCGTTGTGCGGCACCCGTGTGCCGTACCGCGGGTCGAGGCGCGGACCGAAGCCCCGCAGGACCGATCCCACGACGGGTCGTTCGAGTACGCCGGCGTATTGCTCCATGGGCTCGCCGGCGAGCGAGCGCTCCCCGGCCAGCGCCGCCAGGAACCCGGCCAACCGCGCCTCCCGTCGCTCCAGATCGGCCACCTCCTCGCGCGTGCGCCGCTCGCGTCGCAGCACCTCGGCCAGCAGCTCCCCCTTGCGCTCTCTGAGGCGGCGCACCTCGGCCAGTCGATCGACCTCCCGCCCTGCCCACTCCCGGGCCTGCCGCCGTTGGTCCTCGAGCTCGTCCTGACGGTCGAGCAGGCGACCGCGCAGATCGAGATAGCGGTCGACACGAGCGGCGTCCCGACGCACCAGATAGCGCACCAGCCGGAAGTCGCGAAGGAACGTCCCCTCGTCCTCGGCGGCGAGCGCCAGCCGGACCAGCCCGTGCCGTCCGACCCGGTAGAGGGAGCCCAGGCGCGCGCCGAGCTCCTCCCGCGCCGCCCCCAGCTCCCCCTGCAGGTCGCGAATCCGCTGCGCCGTCTCCTCCACGGCCGAGCGCGCGCCCGCCAGCGCGAGCCCGGCCTCCCGCGCCCGCTCCTCCTGCAGCCGGACCGCGAGATCGACCTCGATGAGCTCCCCTTCGAGGCCGGCGCGGCTGCGCCCCAGCTCGGCGACCTGGGCCTCGAGCCGGCGCGCCCTCCGGCGCACCTCGGCGAGCTCCTCCTCGCGCGTCGGGTCGGCGGCGGCGGGGGCCGAGGGAGCCAGAGCGACGAGCCAGAGGCCCGCGAGCGCGGAGAGCGCCCGCCCCCGGCGAACGCCTCCCGCCGCTGCTAACATCGCGCCGCCCATGTCTCGGAAACCTCGACGGATCCTAGCAAAGGCCCTCCTGGCAAGGGCCCGTCTCGCCGCGACCTCGTCGGTCCTGCTCCTGGCGTGCTCGTCGCCGTCGGCCGACACCTCTGCCGAGCTCGTGGTGGCGCTCGAGAACGCGCCGCTGAACCTGGATCCACGCGTCGGCACCGATCAGGCATCGAGCCGGGTCTTCGAGCTCATGCTCAACGGCCTGGTCGCCAAGGATCCCCAGGGCAACCTGCTCCCGGCGCTCGCGTCCTCCTGGGAGATCCTGGACGGCGGGCGCCTCTACCGTTTCCGCCTGCGCGACGACGTGACCTTCCACGACGGCCGGCCGTTCGGGGCCGAGGACGTCGTCTGGACCTTCCAATCGATTCTCGACGGCACTGTCGTGACCGCCAAGCGGGGGGCCTTCGAGCTGCTCGAGCGGGTCGAGAGCCCGGAGCCGGGGGTCGTCGACTTCGTGATGCGCGAGCCCTTCGGCGCGATGCTGGTCAACCTCACCTCCTACCTGGGCATCGTGCCGCGGGGAGTGCTGCCCGACGAGCAGAACGCCTCGCCCGTCGGGACCGGGCCGTTCCGGCTCGTCGGCCGGCGCACCGACGGTGTGACCCTCGAGGCCTACCGCGAAGCCTGGGAGGGCGTGCCCTCGATGGAGCGCGTCGTCCTGCGGCAGGTGCCGGATCCCACCGTCCGCGCCCTCGAGCTGCGCAAGGGCTCGGTCCAGCTGGTGGTCAACGGCCTGGCCCCCGACGTGGTGCCCGACTTCCGCGCCGACCCCGACTTCCGCGTCGTCGAGGACCCTGGATCGAACTACGTCTACCTGGGCCTCAACCTGGAGGATCCGATCCTTTCGCGCATCGAGGTGCGCCAGTCGATGGCGCGGGCGCTCGACCGCGAGCGGCTGGTGGAGTCGCTCTACCGAGGTCTCGGCGTGGTCACCGAGACGGTCATGCCGCCGGGGCACTGGGCCCGCAACGACGAGATCGAGCCGATCCCTTACGATCCCGCGGGGGCCCGGGCGCGACTCGACCGGGCAGGGTTCCCGGACCCCGACGGCGACGGTCCCGAGACCCGCTTCGACCTCACCTACAAGACCTCGACGGACGAGACGGCACTACTCCAGGCCCAGATCCTGCAGGCGATGCTCGCCGACGTGGGCATCGGAATCGACATCCGCTCGTACGAGTTCGCCACCTTCTACAACGACATCAAGCAGGGCAACTTCCAGGTCTTCAGCCTCACCTGGACCGGCATCGTAGACCCCGATTTCTACGCCCTCATCCTGCACTCGGGCCGGGTGCCGCCGGACGGGGCCAATCGCGGCCGCTACCGCAACGACGAGTTCGACCGCCTGGTCGAAGCCGGCGCCCGCGAGTTCCTGCTCGAGAGGCGCCGGCCGTACTACCTGCGGGCTCAGGAGATCCTCGCCGAGGAGCTGCCGTACATCAGCCTGCTGACCAAGGTGAACGTGGCGGTCATGCCGCGACGGCTCGAGGGCTATCGCAACTACCTCTCCGGCGAGCTCTACAGCCTCAAGCAGGTCCGCTGGTCGAGCACGCCCGGGCGCTGAGGCGCGGAGCCGCTCCTCAGCGCCCGCTCAGGGCAAGCCCTTCGGCGTTGCTCAGGGCAAGCACGTAGTGGCGGTCGGCGGCGAGCCCGTGGAGGCGCTGGCGGCGCCCGTCGGGCCAGCGCACGTCCACCCGATCCGCCCCCGTCGCGGCGCCGAGGCCGAAGGTGAGGCGGGCCTCCGGGGCCGACAGGTACGAGCGGCCGGAGACCAGCTGGTCCAGCCGGCGGCGACCGCCGGCCTCCAGCGCGACCCGCGCCCCGAGCGCGTCCCGGCCCCCGCGACCGAGGGTCAGGCGGAGGCTCAGCCAGTGGGCGCCTCTGGCCTCGTTGCGCAACAGCACGGCATGTCCCCCGTTCTGGGTCAGGACCAGGTCGAGATCGCCGTCCAGGTCGTGGTCGACGGTGGCCAGGCCGCGACCCACTCGCGGGACCTCGAGCACCGGGTCCGCGGCGAGCTCGAAGCGTCGTCCCGCGGGGACCTGGCGGAAGAGCTGGACCGGCTGGGCGTAGGCGAGGTGGGCCTGGAAGCGCCGGATCTCCGGCTCGATGTGGCCGTTGGCCAGGGCCACGTCACGCCAGCCGTCGAGGTCGGCGTCGAAGGTCAGCGTTCCGAAGGCGAGCGTAAGCAGGCTCGGCAGGCCGATCCCCTCCTGCGCAGCCTGGTCGGAGAAGACCCCGCCCTGCCCGGACCGGAAGAGGGCCGACATCTCCTGCGCGAAGTTGCCGATCACCAGGTCGAGCCGCTCGCCTCCGGCGAGGTCCCCGGCGTCGATCCCCATGCCCCCCCGCGGCGCCCCGGACTCGCTGAAGGCCATCCCGGCCTCCACGCCGCGCTCCTCGAAGACGCCGTCGCCGCGGTTCACGAAGAGGAAATTGCGGGTCGTGTCGTTGGCCACGGCGATGTCGGGATCACCGTCCCCCTCGACGTCGAGGGGAACCACGCCCAGGGTCTTTCCCTCGGGCTGCCAGAGGCCGACCTCGCGGGTGACATCCACCAACGACCCGTCTCCCCGGTTGCGCAGCAACCGGCTGCTCTCGCCGGCGTAGACCTCGGGCGTGCAATAACTGCGGTGCTCGCCATCCGGCCGGCAGGCGACGTCCGCGCCCTCGCTCCAGGTGACGTAGCGGCCGACGTAGAGGTCGAGCCAGCCGTCACCGTCCGCGTCGAGGAACGCCGCGCTCGAGCCGAAGCCCGGCGCCAGCCCCACCAGCCGCGAGGACCAGTCCTCGAACCGCCCGTCGCCGCGGTTACCCAGCAGGACATCCCGGCCGACTCCGCTGACGAAGAGGTCGACTCGTCCGTCGCCGTCCACGTCACCCACCGCCACGCCCATTCCGACCAGACCGTCCGCCCCAGCGCCGCCCTCCACCACCTCGACGAAGCGCCCCGAGCCCAGGTTTCGATAGAGCGCGGCCCGCGCCTCGCCGTCCTCTCCCCGCGTGGCGCCGTTGACGAAGAAGAGATCCGGCCAGCCGTCGCCGTCGACGTCGAGCACCGCCACGCCCGAGCCCATGGTCTCCGGCAGCAGGCGCTCGCCGCGAGCGCCGTTGGCGTGCAGGAACCGGATGCCGGCCTCGACCGTGGCGTCGCTGAAGGTGTGCGCGG
>Ga0299913_10004046_pt1 | contig 12199 bp, 12 predicted proteins | sample RVTome_9_FD_201360 | JGI IMG/M metagenome (GOLD analysis project Ga0299913, IMG submission 201360) | Soil microbial communities from uranium-contaminated site in the Upper Colorado River Basin, Wyoming, United States - RVT155D38 (version 2) ... | reverse complement strand
GGGTCTCATACATCCGGACGGCGACGACGAGGGCCGAGACGACGCTGACACCCGCCGCCACCCACACTGCGGTGCGCAGGCTCCACAGATCAGCGACGACACCACCCATGAGGGCACCGACCGCGTAGCCGAGGTCGCGCCACACCCGGTAGATGCCGACCGCCCGTCCTCGCCATTCGGGGTGTGCAACGTCCCCGATCGCGGCGAGCAGGGTGGGGTAGACCATCGCCGTTCCGGCGCCCAGCAGCATCGTGCCGGCCGCCCAGGGGCCGAAGCTGTCGGCGACAGCGATGACGACGAGCGCGGTGGCCTGGGTGAACATGCCCGCGGTGATGAGGTGCTTGCGACCCCACCTGTCCGAGAGGGCGCCGGTGAAGAGCTGCCCGATGCCCCACACCGCGGGGTAGAGCGCGAACAGCACCCCGATCCGGCCCACCGAGAGCCCTGAGCTCGCGAACAACAGCGGGAACAGGCCCCACGACAGGCCGAAGTTGAGGTTGTTGACCAGACCGGCCTGGCTCGCCGCGGACATGGCCGGCTCGCGGAAGCTGGTCTGGGCGAACACGTCGCCGTTGCTGAGCTCACCGTGCAGGTGGTCGTGCCTGCCATCGGCACGGGGCACGTGACCGGCTGACTCGACCTTGGCGTGATCCCGGGTCTCCCGGACCGCCAGCGTGGACAGCCCGAGGGCCAGCGCCGTGTAGGACAGGCCGAGCAGGAACGGCGCCGGCCGCAGACCGAACTCCGCGGCAAGGTAGCCGGCCGCCATGGACGTGACGGCGACCGCGCCGTAGCCGGCCGCCTCGTTCAGTCCCATCGCCAGACCTCGCTGCCTCGGTCCGACCAGGTCGATCTTCATGATCACCGTGGTCGACCAGGTCAGACCCTGGTTGATCCCCAGCAGCACGTTTGCCGCCACCACCCAGCCCCAGCTGGGGGCCCAGATCAGCATCAGCGGAACCGGCACCGCGAACAGCCATCCCGCGATCAACACCGGCTTGCGGCCGTACCTGTCCGACCAGGTGCCCGCGACGTAGTTGGCGGCAGCCTTGGTGATGCCGAAGGCGACCACGTAGGTGAACATGAACGTGTAGCCGGTGAGCCCGAACTCGCGTTCGGCAAGCAGCGGCAGCACCGTCTGCTGCTGGCCGACCATGCCGCCGACCAGGGCGTTGATCGCCACCAGGATCGTGAACTGCGCCGCGTTCGCGCGCAGCCCCAGACTGATCGGCCGGTGGCCGCCGTCCTTGGCGTCGGTCCCCCTCATGGGCCGACCTCCAGATTCTCTCCGGTGGCGTCGGCCCAGTCCTGCGGGCCTCCGTCCAGGACCGAGACATCGGTGCGGCCGGCCCGGGCCAGTAGACTTGCCGCTCCCATTGCTCGTTCGGAGTGGCCACACATCACCACGGTCGGCCCGGCCGGCACCTCGGAATCACCCGTCAGCGCGCCCAGCTCGACGTGCCTAGCAGCGGGAAGGTGGCCGGCCCCGAACTCGTTGTCCTGCCGGATGTCGAGCACCGACCTGTGGCCCACCTCGCCGGGGCGCACGACCGGAATCGACCTCGTCGGTCGGCCAGAGGTGCACCAGGAGGCGATGCCGCCCGTGAGCTCGCCGGCGATGTCGTCGTACCCGATCTTGCGCGCTTGCCAGAGGATCTCGGCGGGATCTTGGTCGCTGTTGCGCACAATCACGATCGGCTTGCCGCCATCGACGAGCCACCCGAGCCAGGTGGCGAACACCGGTCGTAGCGGGATCGACACCGCCCCGGGCACGTGGCCGGCGCCGAAGTCGGCCACGGGCCGGACGTCGACCACCTCCGCGCCCAAGGCCTGCAACCGCGCGACTTCCGCGGCAGTGAGCCCAACAAGGCGGTCACCCTCGTCGACGAGTGCGGGACCGCGGCGGTTGATCTCACCGAGGCGGAGGAAGTACGGCGGGAAGGTACCCAACGAACCCAGCAGCTGCTCGACGAACGAGTCCTCGCTCTCGGCACGAAGCAGCGAGTTCGTGGCACGTTCGGTGCCGATCGTCGACGTCCGCTCGGCCCCAGGTGGCGCAGAGCAGAAGGAGCCCGCGCCATGGGTGGGCCACACCGCGACGGCGTCGTCAAGCGTCGCCAGGCGCTGCAGGGAGCGGTACTGCGCGCGTGCCAGCTCCTCGGTGCGCTCCGGCGAGACCAGGTCTGTGCGGGCGGCGGAGCCGACGATCAACGAACCGCCAGTGAAGACGCCCAGCGTGGAGGAGCCATCGAGGAGCTCGAACGCGAGGTGCTCATGGGTGTGTCCTGGCGTCGCGAGTACCCGCAGCCTCAAGCCCCCGAGGTCGACCTCGTCACCATCGACCAGCGCCCTGTGCGGGAAGTCGCGGTGCCCGTCCGCCGAGGCCAACACCTGCGCCGCATCGGAGGACGCCAGCTGCACCGCACCGGTCAGGAAGTCCGCGTGCAGATGCGTGTCCGCGACATAGGCCACGCTCAGCCCACGCAGCTGCGCCGCCTCCCGCACCGCGCGCAGATCACGACTGACGTCGACCGCCAACGCCCGGCCGTCATCTAGATCGACCAGGTACGCGGAGTTTCCCAAGCCCACGTCTACGAGCGGGATCACGCTGACGTCACCCATCGGGCAAGCCTCCAGTCTGAGAACCACCCAGACCCTATCTCATTCTATGGAATATTGGAATGAGTCAGCGGGCGCCCGCGGCCGCCGGGTTACGGCTCGAGTGACCCAGGGTCGGCCGGGACGTCCACGGCGTGCTTCCGGAGCGCCGAGAGGGGCACGATCTCGAGCACCGCCTCGTTGGTGGAGGCCAGCACGACCGGCGCCGCGACCCCTGAGTCATAGGCGCGCGCCCAGTTCACCGCCGTCACGCACCAGCGGTCGCCCGGCACGAGTCCGGGAAAGCGGAACTGCGGCATCGGTGTCGAGAGGTCGTTGCCGATGCTGCGCTGGTGCTCGAGGAACTCCGCGGTCACGACGGCACAGACCGTGTGGCTCCCGAGATCCTCCGGCCCGGTGTTGCAGCAGCCGTCACGGAAGAACCCGGTCAGCGGGTCCGTGCTGCACGGTTCCAGCTCGTCGCCGAGGACGTTGCGCTCCGTCACGTGCCCAGCATGGCGCATCACCGCCTAGCCTGGGCAGGTGCAGGTGCTCATCGTGGACGGCGCGAACGTCGTCGGCAGTCGCCCGGACGGCTGGTGGCGCGACCGAGCGGGCGCCGCGGGTCGTCTCCATCAACAGCTCACGACCGCGACCCTCCCCCACGACGAGCTCGTCCTGGTGCTCGAGGGGGCGGCGAGACGCGGACCGGGCGAGGGCACCGAGGGCGGGGTGCGCACCCTGCACGCATCACGGTCCGGCGACGACGCGATCGTCGATGAGGTCCGCCGGCAGGTGGACGGGGGTCACCAGGTCGACGTCATCACCGCCGATCGCGGGCTCCGGGCCCGTGTGGAGGAGGCCGGTGGTCGGTGCCAGGGCCCGAGCTGGCTCCTCGACAGGCTCTGACCGACCGACAGTGACCGGGGCCGGCGCCAGCCGCTCGGCGAACACCACGGCCTCGACCCGGGCCCTCAGACAGTGATCCTCACCGGGCCTCCTGTCGCATCAGCGGCAAGAAGTCCACCTTGTCGCGGACGCCGCAATCGGGGCAGAACCAGTCGTCGGGGACACTCGCCCAGGGCGTCCCCGGGGGGAAGCCCTCGCGCTCGTCGCCGACCGCCTCGTCGTAGACGTACTCACAGCTGGGACACTCACCGCCGACCAGACGGTCGGTCACGGCCTGTGCGGCTTCAGGGGTCAGCCTCTCACTGGTGCCGGTGACGCGGCCGGATGCTGCCTCGGCAGCGGCCGCGCGGGCGGCATCGACGCGCGCTGCCTCCTCGGCGGCGTACGACGCCAGGATCCGGTCGCGCTTCCGGGGGTGGATGTTGGCGCGGGTCATGTCGCCGTCGAGATGGTCGAACACCCGCTTGTCCATGACTCGGCGCCACAGCGGCGGGAACAGGGCGAGGACGATCATCCCGGCGTACCCGGTGGGCAGCACCGGTGACTCCTCGAAGTCACGCAGCGTCTGGTACCGCCGGGTCGGGTTCGCGTGATGGTCGCTGTGCCGCTGGAGGTGGTACAGCAGCACGTTCGTGGCGACGTTGTTGGAGTTCCAGCTGTGGCTGGGGTCGACCCGCTCGTAGCGGCGCCGGTCCGCCAGCCCCACCTTCTGGCGCAGCATCCCGTAGTGCTCCATGTAGTTGACCACCTCGAGGAGCGAGAAGCCGACCACGGCCTGGATCAGGAGGAACGGCAGGATCGCGGGACCGAGCCACGCGAGCATCGCCCCCCAGAGCACCACCGACATCAGCCAGGCATTGACCACGTCGTTCCCGATCCGGAAGGGATGCTGGTTCCTGCGCGCGTAGCGACGCTTCTCCAGACGCCACGCGCTCCTCAAGGAACCCACCACCGTGCGCGGCCAGAACTCGTAGATGCTCTCCCCCACCCGACTGCTGGCCGGGTCCTCGGGGGTGGCGACCCGGACGTGATGGCCACGGTTGTGCTCGATGTAGAAGTGTCCGTAGAAGCTCTGCGCGAGCGCGACCTTCGAGAGCCACCGCTCGTGGCTCTCCTTCTTGTGGCCGAGCTCGTGGGCTGTGTTGATGCCGATCCCGCCCACCGTGCCGATCGTGGTCGCCAGACCGATCTTGTCGGCGAGCGTCAGGTCACCGTTGGCGATCATCCAGAGCGCGACCACGAAGCCGGCGTACTGGATCGGGAGGAACAGGTAGGTGATTCGCCGGTAGTACCTGTCGTTCTCGAGCGCCTCGAGCACGTCGTCGGGTGGGTTGGAGCGGTCCAGGCCGACCGCCAGGTCGAGGAGCGGGACGACGACGAGGACCACGATCGGACCCAGCCAGAACCACACGTTCCAGCCGGTGAGGCCGTGCAGACCGATCGCCGCGAAGACCAGGCACGGGACCACGAGGCCGATCAGCCACAGGTACCGCTTCTGGTCCTTCCACTGGCCGACCGACCCCTCGGCGACCGTGCCCGTGCTGGTGAGACTCGCCATGGCGACCTCCATCCGTCGTGGTTTTACATCACGGTAGAGGCTGTAGCCCTACTTGACAAGATATCTAGATCTGTAAACTCACCTCGCCGGGCTCCTCCACCACCGTGGACCCGGCGCGAGCCGCGACCACGGCCGCGAGCGCGTCCGGCCGGTTCGTGATGATGCCGTCCGCGCCCATGCGGATCGCGCGTCTCATCGCGGGTCTGCCGTTGACGGTCCACACGAAGCACTCCATCCCCAAGGAGTGCACGTGGTCGACGTACCCCTCGTTCACCGCGACGTGGCTCGGGTTCACCTGGTCGGCCCACGACGCGAGGGCAGGCAGGTTCACCGGCGGTGGCGCACCGAGCAGGCCGACCGGTACGGCGGGCAGCTGGGTCTTGTGGTCCTTCATCGCCGCCACGTCGAAGGACTGCACCGCGAGCCGTCGCGCCGCCACGGCGGGGTCGAGGTACCCCGGGATCCCCCGCAGCGCGGCGACCACGTCGGACACCAGCCCCGGGTACCGGCCGGGGGCCTTGAGCTCCAGCAGCAGCCCGGTGCGGCTCCGCCGGACCACCTCGACCGCCTCGGCCAGCGTGGGGATCCGCTCCCCGGCGTGATCCGGGGACTTCCACCCCCCGGCGTCCAGGCGCATCAGCTCGTCGTAGGAGAAGTCGGCGACCCGCCACGGGCCCCGCCCCGGGAACACCCGCTTCACGTTCGTCGTCCGCACCAGGGTCGTGTCGTGCATGAGCACGAGAGCGCCGTCTCGTGTGCGCTGGACGTCGACCTCGACCAGGTCCGAGTCGAGGGCGATCGCCCTGCGCATCGCGGCGAGGGTGTTCTCGGCCACCTGCGCGCTCGCGCCGCGGTGCGCGACGGTGAGTGGACGGCGGCGGTGACGTGCGGTCGTGGTCCGGCTGGTGACGGGCATGGGCAGGCGCACGGTCGATCCCCTCGTGAGAGCGTTGTGACGCTCCCGAGACTGACCGGGGAGGGTGACGGGCGTGCGAAGTCGACGTGACGTCACCCCCGCCAGTCGCCCAACACTCGAGGATGGCTCGCGGCGGGAGGCGGAAGGTCAGGACCAGGCGAGCAGCGTCTTGACGTCCTCGGCCAGCCGCATCGGGTCGAACGGCTTGGCGAGCATGCCGGCAACAGGGAGGCTGGCCCACTCCCTCTGCTCGGACCTCTGGACCTTCGCGGTGAGCAGGATGACGGGGATGTGCGCGGTCTCCGGGTTCTCGGCGATGTGCCGACAGCTCGTGGGTCCGTCCATGCCAGGCATCATCACGTCCATCAGGATCGCGTCCGGCAGCTCGGTGCGGGCCCGCTCGACCGCCTCCTCGCCGCTGCCGACGCAGGTCACGCTCCAGCCGGCCATCTCGAGGCTCAGCTGGGTGATCTCGAGGATCAGCGGGTCGTCATCGACGATCATCACGCGCTTCACCGGGCACCCTCGCAGTCCGCACGAGGCAGCGTGAACGACAAGGTGGAGCCCTGGTCGGGCTCGCTCGTCGCCCAGATCTGACCGCCGTGCTTCTCCACGAGCCCACGACAGATGGCAAGACCGAGGCCCGTTCCCCCCTTCTGGCGGGTGTCGGAGGCGTCGGCCTGCCGAAAGTGCTCGAAGATGCTCTCGAGCTGTCCGGACGGGATCCCGCTGCCGGAGTCGTGCACGTCGAAGCGGATGTGACGTGGCTCCGCCACCGTCGCGACCTCCACCACCTCCCCCGTCGGGGAGAACTTCACCGCGTTGCTCAGCAGGTTGGTCAGCGTCTGCACGACCCGGTCGGGGTCCGCGAGGACCGTGCCGTCGTCTCCGCTGATCCGGATCGAGACGTCGGAGGCGTGGGCCAGCCCGGCCATCTCCTCCACCGCCGCCTGCACCAGGTCCTGTGCCGACGTAGGTTGCGTGTGCAGGACGAGCTTGCCGACGGCCATCCGTTCCACGTCGAGGATGTCGTTGATCAGCCGGATGAGGCGATCGGTGCTCGTCGTGGCCACCTCGACCATCCTGGCGGCGCGTGGCGGCAGCTGACCCGCGGCCCCGCCTCCGAGGAGACCGAGCGCACCGCGGATGGAGGTCAGCGGCGTCCGCAGCTCGTGGCTGACCATGGAGATGAACTCGTCCTTCATCCGGTCGACCGCCCGTCGTTCGGAGACGTCGCGGAAGACCACCACCGAGCCGATCACGGCACCGTCCTCCACGATCGGCGCCGAGATCAGCTCGGAGTCGAACGTGGACCCGTCGGCACGCCGGTGCCTGCCGGTGAGGAGCCGGACGACAGAGTCGTCGGCCGAGGTGTCGAGGGGGGCCGACGAGATCGGCGAGGGTGACGGGTCGATCTGGGCGACGACGTCCACCGGGCTGCCCAGCACCTCCTCGCGGGTCAGTCCGAGCATCCGCACCGCAGCCTCGTTGACGAACGTGATGGTGCCCGCCGAGTCGACCCCGTAGATGCCGTCGGCGGCGGAGTTCAGCACGGAGTCGAGCTGCCGGCTCAGACGCTCGAGCTCTCGGGCGTGGCGGGCGAGCCTCTGCTCCGACCTGTCCCGCTCCACCACGCGCCCGACCTGGACGCCGACCTGCCGCATCACCCGCAGCACCCGGTCATCACTCGTCCGCCCCTTGCCGCTGGCGAACTCCAAGACACCGACCACCTCGTCGCGAACCAGGATCGGGAACGCGCAGATCACGTCGAACCCTAGCGCTGCCGCGGCCTCGGCGCGCACAGTCTGGGCCGCCTGCAGGAACAGCGGCTCGCCATGGTGCGACCCCGAGCGGAGGACGGCGGCCGGCACGGTGAGCTCGGCGGCCGGATGGCTCTCGGTCGCCTCCCGGAACGCGACGCAGGCCCCCGGCTGCTCCTCGTGCCACACCGAGTGGACCAGCGACCCGGGGGTGTTCTCCCGGGCCAGGTAGGCGTGACCGACGGCCCAGCCGTCGTACCGGCAGAAGGCGGCGAGCGTGGCGGACAGCGCCCCCTCGATGCTGCTGGCGGAGTTCGACGCGGTCGCGACCGAGCCGAGCAGCTCGAGCTCCTGCTGGAGCCGCCGCTTGTCGGTGACGTCGCGGAAGCTCCACACGCGGCCCACCGAACGTCCGTCGACCATCTGCGGCTGGGAGTAGCGCTCGAACACCCGGCCGTCCAGGAAGTGCCACTCGCTGAAGGAGGTCTCGGTGGGACTGTCGTAGAGCCGCATGACCTCGCGGACGAACCCGTCGGGGTCGACGAGCTGCGCGAGCACCGACCCGATCATCCGCTCGTCGTCACGCGCCTCGAGCACGTCCGCCGCGATGTTCCACATCGTGACGAACTTCTGGTTGTACCCCGCGGTCCGCCCGTGCTCGTCGACGACCAGGATCCCGTCCTCGGTCGACTCGAGCGTGGCGCGGAGCAGCGCGACACTCTCGCTCATCTCCCGGTGCTCCGCGGCCCGGACAAGAGCCACGGTCGCCAGCTGCTCGGACCGGTTGAGCAGACCCTCGCCCCTCAGGGCGCGGTGCTCGGGGTGCTGCAGGACGAGGGAGCCCAGGGTCCCGCCATCAGGTCCGATGAGCGGGGTCCGCGTCTCGGTGACTCCCGGCCCCGGCTCGGGGGCGGAGGTGAGGATCCCCTCGGTGGAGACCAACAGGGTCTGCGGGCCCCGGTCGTGCGAGCTCGACTCGACCACGCACCGGGAGGCCCCGGTCGCCTCCTCGATGACCTCCGCAACGACCGCGAGCACCTCGACGAGGTCATCGCCCCGAGCCACGCGGTCGACCATGTCGGCGTGCGCCTCGAGCAAGAGCTCGCCGCACTTGCGACGGGTGATGTCGTACAGCACGCCGTGGAGCACTGGGGAGGTGGAACCGTTCGCACGCAGCACCGCGTCGTCGTGCACCCACACCACGTCCCCACCCGGGCGCACCATGCGGTACTGCATCTGGAGCCGACCCTCCGCGCCCAGCGACTCCTCTCGTCCCAGCACCTCGTCCCGGTCGCGGGGATCGATCTGTCTGGCCCACAGCCCCGGGTCGGCGATGAGCGCGTCAGGGGTCACCCCGAGGATGGACGTGATCGCGGGACTCACATAGGTCCACCGACCCGCCGCGCCCGGGTGGGCGACGTAGACCGCGGCGTCGAGCCGGTCGACCAGACCCGCCTCCGCCATCGCCTTGAGTGCACCCGGGTCACCGCCCGCAGGCGTCGTCGGTGATCGGATCATGCTCACCCCGTTCAGGTCCCGGAAATCGAGAGGCCCGGCGTGGCCCACAGTATCCGACCAGGCCTCACCAAAGGGGTGCAAACTCCGGGAAACGGGCGAGGGCCAGGGTCGCTAGCCCCGCTGCAGCCACGGTGGCGGCGACGACCCGGTGCCACGCCCGGTGTCGGTCCCGGTCGACCGGGGAAAGCGGGTAGGCCTCGAGGAGTGCACCCAACCGGAGCCCGATCTCGTTGACCTCCGAGGTCGACAGCACGAGGCGAGAGGACCGCAGGATGTGCTCGAACGGCCCCGGGGAGGTGACCAGGATGTCCTCGACGAGGCTCACAACCTCCGCCGGGTCGGTGCGGCACAGCACAGGCTGCACTCGGTCACGGTAGCGCGGGGGAAGCAGCGTCGCCACGACGTCCGCGGCCGCCCTGGCCCGGTCCACGACCGGGGAGCCGGGGAGCGGGGTGGCGCCGTCCGCGACGAAGGTGACCACGTGGATCCCGCTGGGGCACACCCGGATCTGCTCGACCCGGAGGTCGGGGTGCGCGGGGTCGCGCACGTCGTTGAGCGTGCGGTGCACACGGTCGCTGGGGGCGGGGCGGCCCTCCGAACCCCTCGTGCTCCTGACAGTCCCCATCGACACGACCTGGCTCCCCTCGACACGTGCTCTGGGACCAGGTTAGGTACGTCGGACCGCGCGCGGAGCACCTTTGCCAAATCGCAACATGCGTCACACCAGTAACAGTCCCCGTGCCGTCCGCGTCCCTGCCCAGGCTGCCCTTCAGTCCCGGCCGCTGACCCGGTAGCTCCGGAGCAGGTCGCGCTTGATCGCCCTCGGGGTGAACGCGAAGCGGACCCACCGCTCGTTGCTGAACAGCCGCGTCTGGTCCTTCGAGTGCCGGGACCGGGCGTCGAGGGACTGCCCGTAGGTGAGGATCGTGTGTGCATTGACGCCTCGGTCGGCGAAGGCTGCCTTGAAGCTCACCTCGCGTCGCTCGAGCTCCTTGGGCCCTTCGGTGGTGAGGTAGGTCGTCCCGGTGCCCGGCACGGTGGGGGTACTCGTACGGCGTGAAGCGGTACGCCGTCGACACGGTGTGGCTCCACGCCACGTTGCGGTTGAAGCCGATGTTGATCACCGGGGACCCGATCAGCCCCGCGCCGGCGACGTCGTACTCGCCCGGGATCGTCAGGTGAGCCTGGGCGAACCGGTAGCGACCCCGCCACGGGAAGTGCGGGTTGCCGAGCACCATGCCGCGGCCGGTGGTGGTGGCCTCGGACCCGACGGCCGTGGCGTTGGAGCCGAACGGGCTGTCCGGGTCCTTTCCGAGCCCCGTGAGAAGTGCGTCCTGCGACGGAAGCTGCTCGGGCGCCTCGGGAAGCTCGGCCCGCAACGGTGCCGAGGGCAGGTTGGGGTTCTCCGGGCTCGGTGGCGCGGCATCGACGATCTGCGGCACGAACACCCCCGACGACGCGAGCAGGTTCGCCGCGTAGACGCCGTACCAGAGGTCGACCGGCGTCGCGTCCGGCCGGATCCATGCCGCACCACGGCACGACCGGTCCGCGATGCCCTTCGCGCCACCGACCGACCGGAGGTAGTCGTTGATGCCGGCGACGTACCCCCGCACGATCGCCTTCGCCTCACGGCTCGGCCCACGTACGGGATCGCGCAACAGCCTCTCGGCGACCCGCCGGTTGCGGATGTCGGTGAACAGCGTGTCGGTCTGGCGGTTGGTGGCGAACAGGGTCACCTGGTCGGAGAACCGTGCGTCGGGACCCAGGTAGCGCGAACGCTGTCCCCGGGCGGTGAGCACCGTGTCGGCAAGCGAGCAGATCGAGGTCTCGGCGGTCGCGAACCCGTGGCCGAAGCCGAGCGAGCCGTAGTCCGACGCCGTGATGTGCGGGATGCCGTAGTCCGTGCGCTTGATCGTCGCGCGGTACACGCCCCCTTCCGGGCGCAGCAGCGACGGCGCCGCGGCCGCCTCCTGCGAGGTGCCCGCGATCTGCGCGGCAGTGAGGACCGGGAGCAGGGAGAGTGCGGCGAGTACGGCGGTTGCGCGACGCGTGAGTCTCATGGACGTCTCTCGTTCGAGGAGCGGGCAAGAACCTCAACGCCGGAGAGTGGAACAAGTTATGGTTCACCGCCGATGGACCGCGGACGCAGGCGGGCCGGAGTTTGCCGAGTTCCCCCGCGGGTACGACTCCTGCGCCTACAGACAGGAGGGACCATGAACACCTCAAACATGGTGTGGATCGTGGTGGTAGCCGTCGCGGTGATCGCACTGATCGCCGTGCTCGCGATGATGGCCAACAAGAAGAAGAAGGAGCGCAACCGCGACCAGGCGGCCGAGCTGCGGGAGAAGGCCGCGGAGAAGGCCACCGACGTCCAGCGACGCGAGGCAGAGGCCAAGGAGACCGAGGCCAAGGCTGCGGCCGCCCGCGCCGAGGCCGACCGCAAGGCCGCGGAGGCGCAGCGCCTCGAGGCCGAGGCGCAGCAGCGCGCGGGCGTTGCCGCCGAGCACCGTGCCGAGCACCAGGAGCACCTGCACAAGGCCGACAAGCTCGACCCGGACGTGAAGGCGGCCGCGCCGACCACAGGTGCCGCGACCCACGAGCACACGACCGGGCACGACACCCGCCACGATGCGGGCACGTCTTCCCACGAGACCCACGGGACGACCGAGACGCAGCACACCGGATCCGGACCGGTCACCCCGGAGGGCGAGAGTCTCGGGGGCGACACCCGGCAGGTCGAGACGGAGCACCCCGACAGCGGGGGCGCCCACCGAGCCTGACCAGCGCGGAACACCCGGGCCGGGCTCTCCTCACTTACAGGTAGAGCCCGGTCTGGCTGTCCCCGAGGCGCTCGGAGGCCACCGCGTGGATATCACGCTCACGCAACACGACGTACGACCCGCCCTGGACCTCGACCTCGGCCCTGTCCTCGGGGTCGAA
>Ga0299913_10004045_pt1 | contig 12200 bp, 8 predicted proteins | sample RVTome_9_FD_201360 | JGI IMG/M metagenome (GOLD analysis project Ga0299913, IMG submission 201360) | Soil microbial communities from uranium-contaminated site in the Upper Colorado River Basin, Wyoming, United States - RVT155D38 (version 2) ... | reverse complement strand
ACGTAGTTGAACACCTGCCCGTCGAGAACCGGCGGCTGCTCGTTGGCGGCATGCCATGGGTCCGCAAGCACGACGTACTCGACGGCGACGAGCTTCAGCCGGCCGTGTCTCAATTCGTATATGAGCGCCTCGGGATGCCCCTCGTCCAGCGCGCCGTCGCCTACGAGCCCGCCGTTGACGAAATGCACGCCCATCGCTCCCTCATGAGGGCTGCTGACACAGCCGAGGAACTCGGCGTAGCCTTGCGCCGTCGCTTCGTTGACGTCGCGAAACTTCCACGTCTCCCTGCGGACGGTCCTGACCAGTGGTCCCGCTTCGTGAAATTTCTGAAGTGACTTGCCGTCCGCTTTCGCCTCCATGCCCGGCAGCAGACTGCCTGCAAGAAAGGTAACGGCGGCCGTTGCAGTAATCGCACCTGTCGTCAGGCGCCTGGCTTTTTTCTTCATCTTTCTCCTCCCGGATAAAAACTGTCGCGTGTGGAGAAAGACTAAGGTGCGCCGGCAAACACCACATCGACACTACGGATGATTTTTTAAGGCCCCAAGGCGGCCGTGCGGGTCGTCAGAAATGATGAATGGGGTGACGGGCCGGGCAGCCGGTGTTGCCGCCCGGCCCGCGGTCAGGCCGCCGGCGTCACCTGGCTGACCTCGAGAATGGCGTCGGCCGGCAGTTGCAGGCGGCTTGCGGCTTCCCGGATGAGGTCCGGACTGGACGCCTGGTAGAGGCAATACGTCTTGCGCTTGTCCGCCGTCAGGAAAGAGTAAAGCCATTTCACGTTCAGCTCGCTGTTGACGTCCTCGATCTTGCCGAGGTCGTCCGGGCTCAGTTGCAGCTCGTCCGCGAATCTTCGTTCAATTAGATATAAGGGCATGATTCGTGCTCCCCGATGTCGTATTGCTGGTTCCAATATCGGCACGGCAACGTGCCCGTGCCGGCCTATCTCAATAGTTTCTGCTCACGCGCGCAGGCGACCGCGGCCGTCCTGTTTCCCGTCCCGGTCTTGGAAAGAATGTTGCGAACGTGCGTCGCCACGGTCGCCGTGCTGATGTGCAGCGTGTCTGCAACCTGCTTGTTGCTCCGGCCGTCGGCGATCAGGCGGAGCACGTCGATCTCGCGAGACGTGAGGTCGTCGGGCCCGGCGTGCGCGCCGTTGCTCCGCAGCGCCCGCTCGAGCGTTTCCGCTTTGCGGGCGAGTCCGGCCATGCCGAACTTCGCAGCCAGGGCCAGGACGCTTTCGATGAGGGCTCGTGCCTCGACGTTCGCCGCTCTCGCGCCGCGGTGTTGCAGCGCCCAGGCATGATCGCACTGGACGCGCGCGGTCGCGGGACCGCTGCCGAGCTTGCCCGCGACGTCCGCCGCAACGGAGAAGTGACGATCGGCGTCGCGCCACTCCCGCAGCGTGGCGGCAAGCAGCCCGAGCGAGCGGTCGACGGGGCCGTAGCAGACGATCCCGGGGCCGAAAACGACGGCCTTTCCACGGTGCGGCGAGAGAAGTTCATAGATCGGTTCCGCTTGCGCCCTGGCGTCGGCGGCTGCGCAGACCTCTGCCAGGAACGTCATGCTGGTCAACCATAGCTCGTCGCCCGTTATGGCGCCGAAATCGTTCGTCGCCAGGCATTCGAGTAGCGATTTCGCTTGCTCGACGTCGCCGATCTCGGCATAGAGCAGCGCAAGGCCCGGCGACCAGACGCCGGCCTCCGGTCCGTCACCGAGCAACGACTGAAGGAATGGCGCGAACTGACTGAGCGTTCCGCGTTCCCGATGCAAGGTGAACATCTGCATCGCGTACACGCCATCGGCGTCCGAGCCCTGGAGGCGGCCGCCGACGTAAAGTGCGTGTTCCGCAAGCGCCGACACGCGCTCGAAGTCCCCTGCAAGCAATGCGCGCATCGCGTTCACGAAGGCGACCTGGTACTCGTAGTGCGGTTGCCTGAGCTTGCGCGTGAGCGCCTCGTAGCTTTCAAACGACTGTTCGAACGCGGCCAGGTCCGCCGTTTCCAGCAACTCGCTCCGGAGCGTGGAGTGCGCCGCCGCCGCCTGCTCCGTGCTGCCGCGCGCTTCGGCGATTGCGAGCTGTTCCCGACAGTAGCCGAGGCGCGTCGCGGCCCGGTCGGGTTGACGGCGCAGCGCGACGACGGCGTGATCGAGGGCCGTGCAAAGCACGTTCGGGTCGCCGAGCCGCCGGGCGATTTCGATGCTTTCGTGCGCCAGTGACACCGCCCGATCGTGTCTGTCCGAATAGCTCAGCGCGCGGGCCAGGCTGCCCACCAGTTTGCATCGCAATTCGCTGTCCCGGGTCGGCAGCTTGTCGATCGCCCGTTCCAGGAGGTCGACGGTGAGGTCGCCCGGCAGGCCGGGCCGCCACCGCGCGGCTTCGGACTCGAGGGCGGCCTCGGCATAGAGATCGACGTCATCGAGCTCGTCCGCGATCCGGGCGACCGTTGCAAATGTCCGTACGGCGGATTTGACGTCCCCCGCCTTGCGCTGGGCAATACCGAGCTGCATGCGCATCTCGCAGGTCGGCCGCTCGCGCTTCCCGCCGCCCAGATCCGCGCAGTCGATCGCCAGCGACCAGCAACGGGCAGCGTCCTCGTACGCCAGGATGCGTGTCGCGCGCGACGCGGCGCGGCTTGCGTACTCGATGACTTTGGCGGGGCCCGTCACGAGCTGTCCTTCGAAGTAGTGATGCGCAAGCCGCGACAGGACGCTGTCGGTCGTGTCCTTTCGCAGGCGCTCGATGACTTCCGCTGCGCGGGCGTGCAGTTGTATGCGGCGCGTGGCGGGAATTTCGTCATAGAGCGTCTCCCGGATCAGCGCGTGCGTGAACTGCAGGCGACTGCGGGAACCGGGCACCTCCTCCATGATGCAGGCTTCGAGCGCTTCTTCCAGGCAGGCGTATCTGACCTCATCGTCGAATTCGTCGCTTAGTGCGATGAGCTCGTCCATCTCGAAGTGCCGGCCGAGGATCGAAGCGACTTTCAATAGCGCATTGCAGCGGTCGGTAAGTCGGTTGAGCCGCTGGCCGACCGCATCGCGCACGCCCTCGGGGACGCGTACGCTCGCGGGCAACCCCGCCTTCCGCTGGCCGGCCACGAGAAAGCCGGCTTCGAGCAGGTAGCGCACGACCTGTATGACGAAGAGCGGATTGCCCTCCGTCTGGCGGTGAATTGCAGGCACGATCTCGCCCGTCGCGGGCCCTCCCGTCAGATCGGCCATCAGGGCTTCCGTCTCCTGGAGCTCGAAGCCCTGCAGGTGAATGCGGTGAAAATCCGGCTGCCCGACGAGTCGCCCCAGTGCGCCGGACATCGGATGGCCCCGCGACAATTCGACGTCGCGGTAGGTGCCGACGATCAGGATCGGCATCGAACGAAGGGCGGGAACGATGAACTCGAGGAGGCTCAGCGACGGCGCATCCGCGAGGTGCAGGTTCTCGACGATGATGACGGTCGGCTGCTCCGCGGCGATGCCGGCCAAGAGCCGGCTGATGGCGTCGAAAACCCTGAAGCGTGATCCGACGTCCGGATCGGCGATTCCCTGCTCGCGCGCCGGCGGACCCTCCGCAATCTCGGGTACGACCAGTGCGATATCGCCGAGCGCATCGCCGCAGCGTTCCGCGAGCCTGGCCTGCCCGTGGCTCGCGAGCAGGCCGCGGATGACCTGGCGCCAGGGCCAGTAGGACGGCATTCCGGGCTCTTCGTGACAAAGGCCGAAAAGCACCGGGATGCCGCGGCGCCCGGCGCGGTCCGCGAACTCCAGTACCGTACGCGTCTTCCCGACCCCGGGCTGGCCGACCAGCATCGCCACGGCGCCGTGGCCGCCAATGACGCCGTCGAGCAGCGAATCCAGCTCGGACAGCTCTCGCTGTCGGCCGACGAAGGCGGGCGAGGCGCCTCTGGCGGCATGTTGCATCGTTACGGTTGCGGCCAAGACGCCACCTCGCTCCGAACGGCACTGAAAAATCAGCTTATACCAGTACTCTGTCAAGGTGATATTGACGCATTCAGCGTGCCTGGCGGCGTTGCGACTCTTGCAAAGGGCCGGGCCATTCGCGGCGAGCCGCGCCTTGCCAGGCACCCTGACAGACCAACTGAATGCGTCAATATCACCTTGACAGAGTACTAGCCGCCGTCGTGTATCGAATCGTCAAATATGACGACCCGGTCGGTCGTGCGCCTGGCTCACGAGTTCCGCGGCGGCGACAGGGGGAACACCTCGGGGGCGTCGGGCAGCGATTCCAGGTACAGGGAGCGGCTCGGGAACGCAAATCCGGTGCCGGCGTCGGTGACGATCTTCTTGATCTCGTAGGCGAGACGCTCCTTGATCTCGAGCCATTCCCCCCACACCGTGGTTCTGGTGAAGCAGTACAGCAGTATGTCGATGGAGCTGTCCGAGAAACCGTCGATACGCACGAAGGTCGCCACCTCCGACGGAGTAGCGAACTCGTCGTTGTCGTGCACGTAACGTTCGATGCGGTCGCGGACCTCGCGCAGCTGTTCGATGGTGGTGCGGTACTCGACGCCGATGATCCAGCGGATACGGCGGTGGGTCATGCGGCTGAAGTTGGTCACCGCGTCGTCGGCGAGCCGCGAGTTCGGCACGTAGACCGGGGCGCGGTCGAAACGGCGCACGGTGGTGGTGCGAAAGCCCACCTGCAGCACGGTGCCCTCGACCACCCCGTCCACCAGAATCCAGTCGCCGACGTTGAAGCGCCGCTCGCCGATGACGAACAGCCCGGCGATGAGGTTCTTGAAAAGATCCTGGGCGCCGAGCGCAACCGCCACGCCGAACAGGCCCAGGCCGGCGATGATCGGTCCCACGGCGATTCCCCAGAGCTCGAGGATGGTGGCCGCACCCAGCAGCACGAAGACCGCCTTGGCGGCTTTCACGGTCCAGCCCACCATGGCGTCGGTGAAGAAGCGCCGGGCCCTGAGCAGGACGTCGCCGATCGGGGTGGTCAGCCGGAACAGGGACCAGAAGATGGTGAGCGCCACCAGGGAGCGGTTGACGTTGTAGAAGAAGGCGGCGGTGTCGTCGCCGACGTCCAGGGCGTTGGTGGCGAAAAATACGCCCATGACCACCGGAACGAAGCGGATCGGCGGTCGCAGCGCTTCCAGCGTGCGGTCGTCGATGTCGGTCTCGCTACGTTCGGTGGTGCGGTGCAGGGTACCCAGAACGACGCGGGTGAACAGGTTCCGCAGCAGCATGAAGAGGCCGAAGATGAGCAGCGCCAGCAGGGTGTCGGAGATCTGAATGCCGAACACGCCGTCTTGCCAGACCTCGACTACGAGATCCAAGAAGTCTCGAAACGACGAAATATCCATGCCTTAGGTTCGGGTCCCCGGAGCGACTGCGGGGCAACCTTAGCATTTCGACGCCGGTGCTCGCGAACCACGGCCGGCGGCAGTGGGTCGAGACCGCTCTCGATTTCAGTCCTCCGCCCAGAGCCTCGTTACGTTCGCCTTGATTTTCGACAACTGGTCGAACAGCGGCGATTTGCCCTCGCGCTCAAAGACCGTACGGGTGGCCGTTTCCAGGTCGAACAGGATTTCCCGGTGCGCCTGCAGCCGTATCAGGCTCCGTATCCAGCCTATGCAGACGAGTCGTGTGCCGCTACGGACCTCGCGGACCCGATGCAGGCAGGTCGTCGGGTAGAGGACAAGGTCGCCTCTGTCGAGCTTGATCGACGTTTCCCCGTCCACGGCGTCCAGCACCAGCTCGCCGCCCTCATAGGAGTCCGGCGGCGAAAGAAAGAGGGTAAACGACAGATCCGCACGGTATCCCCCGATCAACGGGTCGTCGGTATGAGTTTCGTAGGACATGCCCGGTTCGTACCGGCTGAGCATCACGCGGCAAAACGTCTTCGGCTGTGCCGCGGCCATGAACAGATCATTTCGCCGCAGCGCCGCTTCCACCGTGCGACTGACGCCTCGAGCCGCAGGGCCGCTCGCGAGTTGTTCGTTGTTTTTCACCGTGCGGGCCGATCGGCCGGCCGTCCCGGAGCCGGGCTGGAAGACGTTGGCGGCGGCGACATCCTCCACGGCATCGAGGGTGGCGAGGTCGATCGCTTTGGAGATGCGGAGAATCACGGCGCTCAGTTGTTGCAAATGATTGTCATTTGCGTTAATTGTCGGCGATTCCAGCATATCGCAGAGGAGAAGTGAATGCCGAAAGAAACCGGTGTTTCCAGGGCAGTCCGGGTCTGGTTGAGCGTCGGTACCTCGGTTTTCATCGGTGCAGGCGCGGGTTGCACGGACCGGGGGGCTGACGCGGCCCGTGATTCCGCCACTGCGGGCGATGTGGCCGCCCAGGGCGGATCCGTGCCGAGGACGTTGCCCGGGCCTCCCGCAGGCGGGGAGGGCGAGGGCGAAGGCGCTTCCGCGGCCGATCCGGTGAGCGACGACGTCGAGTACCTTCACCGCCTCGGACAGACCCGCGGACACCTTGCCGCGTTCACCGCGCTGCATCGCCTGGGAGCGCACGAAATGTCGATGACTCACGCGAAGCATCCGGAGAGCGAGCTGTACGCCGGATTGGTGCCGGCGTTTGCCGCCCGCGGCAAGTCCGGTTTCGCCGGAGAACTGAACGCACTCACCGACGCGGTCGGGAAGGGTGCGGACATCGACGTTGCCTACGCCGATCTGATGACGGCAATCAGCGAGAACGAGCCGGACGCGGATTTCGCCACGCGGCTGATGGCCATAGCGACACTGGCGCGAACGGCCGGCGACGAATTTGCGATCGGCGTTGCGGAGGACGGCACGGTAGTCAACGCCCACGAGTATCAGGACGCTTACGGATTCCTGACTGCTGCAAGGGACATGCTGGCGAGCGGGGAGGTCGCCGGGGCAGAGGAGTCGCGGGCCCAGGCTCTCGCCGAGCGACAACTCGAGATTGCACTGGGTGAGTTCGATGCGTTGACGGCAACCCGCGTCGACGGGAACGCGTCAGTGATTCACGGGGCAGCGGCGCGAATCGAGATCGAAGCCAACATGTTGCGATAGCAGGCCGTCGCTGTCGTAAAAGGCGCGTCGACCCGCGGCGGCCGTTCGAGCGCGCATCCCACGGCGTCGGCGCAGTATCGTCAAACGTCCTCCGGCAATGATTCCTCCACCCGGTTGCGGCCGTTCGCCTTTGCGCGATAGAGCGCGCCGTCTGCCGCTTCGATCAGGTTCGAGGGATCCGTGCCTGTCATCTTCGTCGACGCGAGGCCGAAGCTCGCCGTAACCGACAGCGTGAGATCTCCATAACGCGTCGGCTCTGCCTCTATCCGCTCTCGCACGCGTTCGGCGATCGTGCGCGCATTCTCCGGGTCGGGGCCCGGCATCAGCATCAGGAACTCCTCCCCGCCATAGCGTCCCACGGCGTCGTACTCGCGCAGTTGCGAGCGGATTGCCGCGGCGGCATCACGGATGACCGCGTCCCCCGCAGCGTGACCGTGCGTGTCGTTGATGGCCTTGAACCGATCGATATCGACCATGGCGACCGTCAATGAGCACTTCTCACGCCGTACGCGACTCAATTCGCGATCGAGCTGCTCCAGTATCATGCGGCGATTCCACAGCCCGGTAAGATGGTCGAGCGTGGCGTGGTGACGCAACGCTTCCTGCGCCTCGAGGAGGCCGGTCTGAAGTTCCAGCACGCGGGTTCCCGAGCGTAAGCGCGCGCGGAGTTCTCCGGCCTTGAAAGGCTTGGTGAGAAAGTCGTCAACGCCCGCGTCGAGCGCAGTGATCATGTCCTCGGCACTGTCGCGACCGGTTAGAAGTATGATGTAGACATAGGCTTCCGCCCGCTCTCTGACCACGCGGCAGACTTCCAGGCCGTCCGCTCCCGGCATCATCCAGTCGAGTATTGCGAGCCGGGGTCCGTCCGCTCCGAGCAATACTTCGATGGCGGCGCTCCCGTCGGCGACGGCGACGCACTCGTGACCCAGTTGCGCGAGTGTCCCTTGCAGCAGCTTGCGGGAGATGAGTTCATCGTCCGCAATCAGAATCTGCATCAGGCTGCCTCGTTCAGTTCGGAGAGCGCCGCGCCGAGGCGGTCGGCCTGGCGCCGCAACTCCTCGAATTCCGGCAGCGCCCCTTCCAGGACGCCCGTTCGTCCTCTGAGTTCCAGCACCGACGCGGCGTTCGCGGTCGGTCCCGCTCCCAGACTGAAACATGCGCCTTTGAGGCTGTGAGCCGCCATCTCCAGCCCCTCGGCATCGTCGTCGTCGATGCACCGCTTGACGCGCAACAGCATGCCCGGGTATTCGTCGCGGAAAAGCTGCGCCAGTTCCATCAGAAGCGCGCGGTCGCCGCCGACGCGGTCGAGCAATTCCTCGAGGTCCATTGCCGGAGCAACGTCAGGCTCCCCCGGCGATGGCGGCGCGGCCCCATCCCTGGGCGTTTCCGCGCCGGGAGTCGTCATGGTATCGATGAGCGCGATGAGCGCGGCAGCGTTGACCGGTTTGGAAAGATACGAGTCCATACCCGCGTCGAGGCAGATCTCGATGTCGCCTTTCATCGCGTTGGCGGTGACCGCAATGACAGGCAGGTGTGCTCCGCTCAGCTTCTCGGTCGCGCGAATCGCCGCAGTGGCTTCCAGCCCGTCCATTTCCGGCATTTGCACGTCCATCAGCGCGAGATCGAACGTGTCTTCGGCCGCCGCGCGGACGGCTTCGCGCCCGTTGGCTGCTACGGTCACAACGTGTCCCTTCCCTTCGAGGATGGCGACGACGACACGCCGGTTGATGACGTTGTCCTCCGCAACCAGAATCCTGAGAGACCTGGCCGCCGGTGTCGCCGCCGTTGTCTCCGCTTCCGCAACCGTTCGCGATACGTCCTCCTCGCGGTCCAGCACGGCGAGGATGGCATCGAGGAGAACGGACTGGCGCACGGGCTTGGTCAGATACGTGGCGATGCCAAGCTGTCGGGAGCGCTTCGCGTTGCTGCGGTGCCCTACGGAGGAAAGCATCAGGATCGCGGTCGAGTCGAATTCAGGGCGTTTCCGGATGAGTTCGGCGAGGCCAAAGCCATCGAGGTCCGGCATCTGGAAGTCGATCAATGCGAAGCGGAAAGATCCTCCGCTCCGCAACGAGTAGTCGAACGCGTGCATCGCGGCACTGGCTCCGTCGACCACGGTTGGCTGCAACCCCCATCTGTTCAGGGTCTCTTCGAGAATGCGCCGGTTGGTCGCGTTGTCGTCTACGATGAGTACGCGCATGCCGCGCAGATCCTTCAGCGCCCTTTGCGTCGACGTCGTCGAGGTGTCGCGGATCTCGAACGGCAGTGCGAAATGAAACACGCTGCCACGACCCAGTTCGCTCTCCAGCCAGATGCGACCGCCCATCAGCGAGACCAGGCGCGTCGAAATGGTCAGACCGAGACCGGTGCCACCGAAGTGGCGGGTAGTCGACGCGTCCTCCTGGGTGAACGCCTCGAACACGGCGGCCTGCTTTTCCGGCTTAATCCCGATACCGGTATCGGTCACGGAAAAGTGGAGGACTGCCTTGCCGTCGTCCGACGGTTCGCGCTCGACCTGTACGACGACCTCTCCCGCTTCGGTGAACTTGACCGCGTTCTGGGCGAGATTGAGAAGGATCTGCCGCAGACGCGCGGGGTCGCCTCCAAGGTGAGCGGGGACGTCCGCGGCAACGTGAACCGCGAGCTCGAGTCCCTTTTCGTGGGCACGGGGAGCGATCGCTCGCAGTGTGTCGTCGAGCGTGCGCTGCAAGTCGAAATCGACGGTTTCGATGTCGAGCTTCTGAGCCTCGATCTTCGAAAAGTCCAGGATGTCGTTGATCAGGCTCAACAGTGCATCCGCTGAGCTTTGCACCATCTCGAGGTATTCACGCTGGAGGTCGGTGAGTTCGGTGCCCAAGGTCAGCTCGGTCATGCCGATGATGCCGTTCATCGGCGTGCGAATCTCGTGACTCATGTTTGCGAGAAACTCACTCTTTGCGCGATTAGCGGCCTCCGCCGCACTCATCGCCTGGTTCAACGCTTCCTCCGAACGTTTGCGCGCGGTGATATCCAGAATGGTTCCTTCGACCACTCCCGAACCGTTCGCCGTCAACAGCGTCGCGGCCTCCAGGATCCAGACGTCGCGCCCATCCGGCGTTCGCACGCAGCTTTCGAAGTCCGTGAGCTTCCCGTCCCGGGTGAGCTCCGATGCGAATTTGGCGCGCGCCTCGCTGTCCGCGTAGATATCCGTCGTAACGTCGGCGAGGCACGCCTCGCTCGACTCGTACCCGAGAATCCGTGCGAACGCATCGTTACACTCGAGAAGGCGGCCATCGAGGGTGGCCTTGTAAACGCCGGCAAGGCTTCGTTCAAAGAAGCGCCGGTAACGCTGCTCGCTTGCCTCGAGCTCGAGCTCTTGCGCCGAAAGCCGCCGGTCCACGAGCGACGTCAGGAAGGTGAAGCCCAACACCCCGAACGTCACGAGAACGATGCCGGCGATCCCGAGCGATGTAATGTTGGTGCCCTGAAGGCCGCCCATCGGCACTTCCGCGGGTACGAACGTTGCCGCCGCCATGCCGGTGTAGTGCATTGCCACTACCGCGACGCCCATCACCGCGGCACTTGCGAACTTGAGCGGCGCGAGCTCGCGCGTTTCCGTTCTGAACCGGAAGGCGAGCCAGAGCGCGACCAGTGACACGACTATCGCGATCACCACCGAAGCGACAACGATCACTACGTCCCATTGCATGTGGGCAGCGAGCCGCATCGCGTCCATGCCGATGTAGTGCATTGCGGCAATGCCGCCACCCATGACGAGACTGCCCGCGATGGCCCCCCACCAGTTCCAGCGCTTTCGACTTACGACAAAGAGGGCAACCGCGGACGCGAAGACCGCCGCTAGCAGTGAGACGAAAACCGTGGGCAGATGGTAGAGCACGATCACCGGGAGCTCGAACGCCAGCATACCGACGTAATGCATCGACCAGATGCCGAGACCCATGCTCGCCGCTCCGCCGAGCAACCAGGCAAAGCGCATGGCCCCCCTTGCGGCGGCAGTCCGTCCGGCCAGGTCGAGCGCAGCATACGCGGCGCACATCGCAATCAGCAGCGAGAGCGCTACCATCCAGAAATCGTAGGTGCCTGTCATGAACCTATCTCGTAATTGTCCCGGGCGCACCGGATCCCGCAAGAGATACCGGTGCCTGCCCGGCAACAGCTTCCCTGATCAACGTCTGCAGCTGGCGCAGCCCGTCGGTAAGTGCGGCAGGCCCCGGTTGCAGAATGTCGCAGGACTTGATCTCGTAGACCCGGCCTTCTTGCACGGCAGGAATTTCCGACCAGCCAGGGCGCGCGGCAATTTTTTCCGGCCTGAACTTCTTGCCGCACCATGATCCGATTATGACATGCGGGGCACGGCGCACGACTTCCAGCGGATCGGTGACGATACGATTCGTTGCCGACTGGTGGAGCGACAATTCGGCGAAGCAATCCTCGCCGCCTGCGATCTCGATCAATTCCGAGACCCAGCGGATGCCCGATATCATCGGGTCGTCCCATTCCTCGAAATACACCCGGGGCCGGAAAGGCAAGCGTCGCGCCGCTTCGCGCGCAAGCTCGAGGCCTTTCTCGAATTCGGAGGCGAGGGCGCAGGCCTTGGCCGGCGTTCCGATCATGCCGCCGAGACGGCGGATGAATACCAGGATCTCCGCGACGCTGCGCTGGTTGAAGATGTGTACTTCGAGGCCCTGACGGACAAGCTCCGCGGCGATGTCGGCCTGCAGGTCCGAGAAACCCAGTACGAGGTCCGGCTTCAGAGCGAGGATGCGGTCGATCTTCGCGCTGGTGAAAGCGGAGACCCGGGGTTTCTCACGACGGGCCCGCGGCGGCCGCACGGTAAACCCGGAGATACCGACGATTCTGTCCTGCTCGTTCAGCAGATACAGCGTCTCCGTGGTTTCCTCCGTCATGCAGACGATGCGCTGAGCGCCTTCCTTCATGGGCGAACAAATACCTCATTTCCTGAACAGCCCCCGCGCGCCGGGCGCTGCCGCGCCATGCCCGCCTGCCATTGCACCGGCAAACCATCGTCGCAATGTTACACGACCCTCGCGGTATCGGCAGACGCCCCTGCCGCTCGATTGGCACGCATATTGCCTTTTTCCGCTATCTGTCCTCGTGCGGTGATCTCGCCCATGACGGTCGTCGCGCGCCAATCAAGGGAGTCACGTGATGCAAGGATCCTATCTCAGATTCGCGGCC
>Ga0299913_10004043_pt1 | contig 12204 bp, 14 predicted proteins | sample RVTome_9_FD_201360 | JGI IMG/M metagenome (GOLD analysis project Ga0299913, IMG submission 201360) | Soil microbial communities from uranium-contaminated site in the Upper Colorado River Basin, Wyoming, United States - RVT155D38 (version 2) ... | reverse complement strand
CCGAGGATGTAGTACACGGCGACGCCGTACACGCCCGGTCGGTAGTCCTCGTTCAGGAAGATCGACACGAGCGCTACCAACGCGATGACCCCGGCGATCGCCGCTCCCGGGACGCCCCACTTGCTCAGGTAGGGTCGGTCGATGTTCGGGAGTTTCTGTCGAAGCAGGATGAACGACAGGCACTGCAGCGCGTAGGAGATGACCGCTGCGAACACTGCCATGTTCAGCACAGCCGCGACCACCTGTGCACCCGCGGTGCCCGCCTCTGCGTTGCGGAAGAAGAGCCACACGGCGAGCACGACGAGGTACCCGACGATCGCGCCGGTGACGAGGGCGATGTGCGGCGTCTTCCGCTCGCCATGTGTTATCGAGAGGAACTTCGGGAAGTACCCGGCACGTGACAGGGAGTACGTGTTGCGGCCGTACGCGTAGATGATCGTGAAGAAGCTCGCCACCAGCCCGATCAGGCCGAACAGGGCCAGGATCTCGGCGGCGAAGCCATCTCCGAACACTCCCTTGAAGCCGTCGAAGAGCGGCGTTCCCGACGCGCCGATCGCCGACGCGCCGCCGCCCACCCCGGAGTTGATGAACAGGGTGAGAACGCTCGCGATCAACAGCGTGTGCATCCCAAGGATGGTGCCCTTCGGGACGTCTCGCCGTGGGTCCATCGACTCCTCCGCCGCGAGCGGCACCTCCTCGATGGCGAGGTAGAACCAGATCGCGAACGGAAGGGCTTTGAAGATGCCGCCGATGCCGAACGGCAGGAACGGACCGCCGCCGCCCGCGAGGGCTTCACCACCTCCGTCCGGGATGTTGAACCAGAGATCCATGTCGAATTCCCCGGAAACGATCGCGGAGACGTAGAAGATCGCCAGCACGCCGAGCGCCAGGACCGTGATCGTCACGGTGAACCGCATCGTCGCCTCGATGCCGATGATGTTGACCCCGACGAAGAGGACGTAGAACAGGAACCACCAGACCGGCTCACTGTTCCACCAGGGGTCACCGGTGATGTCGAAGAAGCTGATCATGAGCTCCTGCATCAACAGGCCGATCGCACCGACCACGACGGCGGGCGTGATCACGTACTCCATGTTCTCGGCGAGCCCGGTGGTGAACCCACCCCACGGACCCATCGCCGAACGAGCGAAGGAGTACGCGCCGCCTGTGTGCGGCAGGGCCGGGGACATCTCCGCGATGCTGTAGCAGAGGCCGTAATACATGACGGCGATAACCGCTGTCGCGATGAGCAGTCCGCCGAACCCGCCGACGTCGAGGCCGAAGTTCCAGCCGTAGAAGTCGCCCGAGATGACCGCGCCGACACCCAGTGCCCAGAGCGACCAGACGCCGGCATGCCGTCGGAGCCCTCGCTTGTCGAAGTAGTCCTGGCCTACTTCGCGGTAGGTGACCGAGCCGAGTTTGCGTTCAGACACGGCTGACAACCTCCCTCCCTCGACCACCCACGCGGTCGATGGCGTAATTCAGCCTCAGCTCGGTCCAGCTGTCAATCTGACGGGTTGCCTCGAAATGATCCTCGCGCGTTCCGGAGGACGGCACCCACCACAGAGCCACCTACGATCCACGCCGCGATCGTGAGCGTGTATCCCCATGTACCCGAGATCGTCGCGAACAGCGCGCCAAGCAGCACCGAGATGGCGAGTGCCACGATCCCGATGCGACGCCTCACGATCGATCGGATCAAGACGACCGTGAGGATCGAACCGACCAGGGGAGCGAGCGTGTAGGGGCCATCGCCCCCACTCCACGTGTGTCCCGTGGCGAGATCGCTCAGCATCCTGCCGATCATCTGCGACCTCGTTCAATCCTCGGGCGTCACGTACGCGGCAGTGATCCCCCCGTCGACGATCAGCGAGGTTCCCGTCATGTAACTGGAGTCATCGCTCGCGAGGAACAGAGCGGCTTTGGCGAGCTCCTCGGCCAGTCCGAGCCTGCCCATCGGGATGTGGACGAACCGGCGTTGGCGCCGGTCGGGATCGGATAGCAGCTCGGCCAACAGGGGTGTATCGATAGGACCCGGGCACAGGGCGTTGCAACGCACACCCTTCCGGGCATACTCGACCGCCATCTCGCGAGTCATCGCGAGGACCGCCCCCTTCGATGCGGTATAGGCGGTCTGCGAGGTGGCGGCACCCATCCACGCGACGAACGAGGCCACGTTGATGATCGAGCCTCCTCCCGACTCGATCATCGCGGGGATCCCGTACTTGCACCCGTGCGCGACACCTTTCACGTTGATGGCGAGCGTCTTGTCCCAGATGAACTCATCCGTGGAGTGGACAGAGCCGTCGTCGTCGAGCATCACACCGGCGTTGTTGTAGAGGACCGTGAGGCCTCCGTACGTCTCGACCGCCTTATCGACCATAGCCTTCGCGTCCGACTCACTCGACACATCGGCGTGCACGTACGTCGCCTGACCTCCGTCGGCGCGGATCCTCTCGGCCACCTGCTCGCCGGCGTCGTCGCCGACGTCGGTCAACACGATCTTCGCTCCCTCCGACGCGAACAGCTGTGATGCGACCATCCCCATGCCGCTCGCACCGCCGGTGATCAGCGCCACCTTGCCGTCAAGTCGCCCCATCGTTCCCTCTCGTCCTCCGCACTCTGACCGGATGCTGGCGAGGATAGCCCGTTCAGTAGACTCGAACGTATGCCTGAACTGCCCGACGAGATCAAGGCCCGCCCGAAACGCAAGCCGGGACAAGACCCCACCGCGTCGCTCACGCTGGAGGCCTACAGCCGGCTGAAGGCTGAGCTCGAGGAGCTCATGACCACCGGACGTGACCGGATGGCGGAGCGACTCAAGGTCGCTCGCGAGCACGGCGACATCCGCGAGAACGCCGAGTACGACGCGGCGAAGGATGCGCAAGGTCTGATGGAGTCCCAGATCCGCCGCTTGAAGGAAGCACTGCGGGATCCGGAGATCATCGAGGCCCCGATCGCCGCCGACAGGATCGTCCCGCACATGCTCGTGACGGTTCGTGCGGTGGATGACGACGACGAGGAGACCTACCTCGTGGCCGAGCACGGCGAGGAGAAGGCGCCCGGCGCTCGCACCGTCACCACGTCCTCCCCGCTGGGGCGGGCGTTGATGGGGGCGTCGAAGGATCAAGAGATCCTGGTGAAAGCCCCCGGCGGAAGCTTCAAGTACGTCGTGGTCGGATTCGAACCGTTCATGGGTTGATGAGCGAGAGCTGATGGGTCGGCGCGCGGCCACCGGGCATCGGTCGAGACCGCACGTCGAGCGCGAGGCTCCGAAGGTCCGTGATCTCCCGAAACCTCGGAAGAATCGGTCGGCCGCCGGTGGCGCGATCCAATGGATGTTCCAGTGGCCGTACCGCGCGATCCTCGCGTTCCTGATCTGGGCGAGGGTGCGGCCATGGCATCTCACGCTCCTGGCCCTCGTCCTCAACGTCGTGACCGGAGCGCTCATCATCGTCGGGGAGTGGTTCGCCGCCGGCTGGTGTCTGCTCGCGGCCGGATCCTGCGACGTCTTCGACGGGTCCGTCGCGCGACATCACGGACAGCAGAAGCGGTCCGGCGCCTTCATGGACTCCGTGCTCGATCGTGTCTCGGACGCGATCTTGTTCTCCTGCTTGTTCTGGGCGCTCGCCGACGAGGGGAGGCGGCTCGACGCCGCGCTCGCGCTCTTCACGCTCGTGGTCAGCCTCTCGGTGAGTCACATCCGAGCGGAGGCCGAGGCCGTCGGCGTGCAGCTCACCGAGGGGTTCTTCCAGCGACTCGAGAGGTTCCTGGCCCTGATGATCGGCTTGCTCATCCCGGGGGCGATGACTCCGGTCTTGCTGATCCTCGCGACGCTCGGAGCCGTGACGGCGCTGCAGCGCGGGTGGTCCGCGCTTGTACGGGCGTAGATGGTGGACTTCGTCCGGGTCGGGTCGATCGCAGAGATCCCCGAAGGGGAGGTTCGTGCGTTCGACCTGCCCACGGGGCGCGTGGCGGTCGTGCATGTGGAGGCCCGGCTGTTCGCTTTCGCGGACGAGTGCACGCACGCTGGCTGCGCGCTCTCCGAGGGGGAGGTCGACGATCGTGGGACCACGGTCGAGTGCCCGTGTCACGGCAGCGTCTTCGACATCGAGACGGGTGAGCCGCTGGAAGGACCCGCCCGGGATCCGGTCGCCGTGCACCAGGCGCGCCTGGTGGACGGCTGGGTCGAGGTCGGGGAGCAGCCGGTCCGCTAGGGCCGGTTGCTGTGAGCCGGTCGTCGGCCGGCTGTCGAGAGTTGGCTCCGGAGCCCCGCGCCGGGGTAGGCTCGCCCTCTTCCGGCGAACGAGGAGATTCCCCGATGACCGACGCCCCCACCCGGTTCGATCTGTCGCAGGACCAGTTGCCCACGGCATGGCTGAACATCATGCCGTCGATCGCGCAGGCCGGGATGCAGCCGCTTCCTCCCCTTCACCCCGGGACGCACGAACCCGTGACACCGGATCTCCTCGCCCCATTGTTCCCCGATGCGCTGATCCTCCAGGAGGTCTCGACCGACCCGTGGATCGACATCCCGGGTGGGGTGCTCGACGTCTACCGCCTCTGGCGGCCGTCCCCGCTGCACCGCGCCGTCCGCCTGGAGAAGGCGCTCCAAACGACGGCACGCATCTACTTCAAGTACGAGGGGGTCTCACCTGCGGGCAGCCACAAGCCCAACACCGCGATCGCCCAAGCGTATTACAACAAGGAAGCAGGCACGAAGCGGCTCGCCACCGAGACCGGCGCCGGCCAATGGGGGTCGGCCCTGGCGATGGCGGCCAAGTTCTTCGGCATCGACTGCCAGGTGTTCATGGTGAAGGCTTCGTACGAGCAGAAGCCCTACCGCCGGATCTTCATGGAGACGTTCGGCGCCGAGGTGGTGCCCTCCCCGTCACCGACCACGCAGGTCGGCAAGGCGATCCTCGAGGCCGATCCTGAGTCGACCGGTTCGCTCGGCATCGCGATCGGCGAGGCTATCGAGGTGGCCGCGACCTCCGGCGGAGCGATCAAGTACGCGATCGGCTCGGTGCTGAACCACGTCCTGCTCCACCAGACGGTGATCGGGCTCGAGGCCAAGGCGCAGATGGAGATCGCGGGTGACCGGCCGGACGTCGTGGTCGGATGCGTCGGCGGTGGTTCCAACTACGCCGGCCTCGCCTACCCGTTCATGGTGGATCGCCTGTCGGGCTCCACGCCGAACACCCGGTTCCTGGCCACCGAGCCGGCCGCCTGCCCGACGCTCACCAAGGGCCAGTTCGCCTACGACTTCGGCGACACCGGGCAGATGACGCCATTGCTACCGATGTACACGCTTGGCCATTCCTTCGTGCCCGCTCCCGTGCATGCAGGGGGGCTCCGTTACCACGGCGACGCGCCGTCCCTGTCCCTGCTCGTGAAACACGGTCACATGGAGGCGCAGGCCTACTCGCAGAACGCGGTGTTCGACGCCGCCGTGCAGTTCGCCCACACGGAGGGGATCGTGCCCGCCCCCGAGTCGGCCCACGCTGTTCGCGGAGCGATCGACGAGGCGATCGCCGCGCGCGACGCGGGAGAAGAGCGCGTGATCCTCTTCGGTCTATCGGGCCACGGCGCGTTCGACATGCAGGCGTACGACGACTACCTGAACGGTCGGCTCCCCGAGGTGGAGTACCGGCAGGAAGATGTCGTGGCGTCGATGGAACAGGTGCCCGACGTGCCGATCCCCGGGGACGGAGGAGCCTCTTAGAGCGCGACGTCGAAGGTTCTCGGCGAGAGACCGAACTCCTCGACCGCGAGCTTCGCGATCTCACGCGCGAGGATCGTGTAGCCGATCGCGTTGAAATGCAGACCGTCGCCCTCCCGGATGAGGATCACCTGCCTGCCTTCCCGGAAGTAGGCCGTGTATCCGCCTCGAGGTTCCCTGAAACGCTCCCACGAATCGAAGTACGCGACCTCGTTCGTGATGCTCGCGGCGAACTCGAAGATGTCGTTCTGCCGCCTGGAGTGGTCTCGGAGGCTGCGGTTGGCGGAGATGGGAAGTCCGGCCCACACGACCTTCGCTCCGTCTGAGGTGGCGATCTCCATCATCTTGAGCACTCGACCCCGGTAGCCGGCCGGCCACTGCGGCGTGCCGATCTGCGCCACGCGTTCCCCGCGGACCGACTGCAGCGACTGATGGTCGTTCTCCCCCAGCATCACGATCACGAGGTCCGGGTCGAAGCTGTCCACGATCTTGCGCATCGTGAACGGCCAATTGAAGTAATCGTACCTCGCGAGGCCGGTGGAGATCCGGCCTTGGCGCGAGACCTCGACGAGCCGGGGCAGGAAGACACGTTCGGCGAAGTAGCCGAGACCGGCGGCGAGGGAGTCTCCGACGATCACGACGCGGAGCTTGCTGCTCGGCGAGGGCGCTCGGATCGAATCCGCCTCGGCCGTGGCGCCGTCCCGGTCCCCGTTCCGGTCGCCGGGATCCTCGTCCGGCTCGTCGGGCGTGACCGGGATGTCGTCGGGGGGCGGGACGAACGCACCCCCGGGGTTGGCCGGATCCCTCCCCACGGCGCGCTCGATGATGTTCGCCAATCCGCTGATCCCGATCCAGTCGCTCAGGGCGGCGAAGGGGGCGAGGACGGCGAGGGAAACCGTGCGCCGGACGCCCAGCGGCGACGCTTCGGCAGCTCGCTTCATCGTCGGCGCGTACAGCACCGTCCAGACGAGGAGGGTCACGAGGATGACGACAAGGACGCGGCCGGCGGGCATCAGGCGGCGCCCGTAGAGCACCCTCGCGTAGCTCGTCACCGGCTCGTCCTCCTGGGCTCGTCGCTGGCTCATCCCGCTGTGCCTATCAGAACTGGAAGTAGATGAAGGGGGTCACCCCGGTCGGGCCCAGGATCACGATCACCAGGAGGATGATCGCGAGCACGATCCCGAGCGGGACGGGCTTGAGCCGTGACAGTCCGGATTGCAGCCAGAGACCCACGCCGCGGGGAAGGAACTGCAGGGAGAGCATCCCCGCGATGGTGAGGACGACGAGCGGCGTCACGAACTCGCTCGGCGTCGCCCACCCGACGATGAGTCGCCCCAGCAGGGAGAGCGCGGTGTCCACCGAGTCCGCGCGGAAGAAGACCCATCCGATGCAGACCACCGCGAACGTGGCCGCACATTGGCGCAGGACGTCCAGCCGGCCGATCTCCTCTTCCGTCCCGCCGGGTCGCGCGCGCCGCTGGTGCGCCGCGAGCAGCGTGCCGTGGTACGCGCCCCAGATCACGAAGGTCCACGCGGCGCCGTGCCACAAGCCTCCCAGCGTCATCGTGATCAGGACGTTCACGTAGGTGCGGCGCTCACCCTTCCGGTTCCCGCCGAGGGGGATGTAGAGGTAGTCGCGGAGCCAGCGGGAAAGCGTCATGTGCCAGCGACGCCAGAAGTCTTGGATCGAGCGCGCCGCGTACGGCCGATCGAAGTTCCTCGGGAACTGGAACCCCAGCAGCTTCGCGACGCCGATCGCGATGTCGGTATACCCGCTGAAGTCCGCGTAGATCACGATCGCGTAGCCGAGGATCCCGAAGAGAGCGTCGGGGGCGCTGCGTCGCGCCGGATCGCCGAACACCGGGTCCACGATCTGGGCCGCGAGGTAGCTCGAGACCACCACCTTCTTGAAGAGACCGCCGAGGATCAGCCACGCGGCACCCGCGACGTCGACGTGCCGCTCGTCCCGTCGCTCCTGCAGCTGTGGGATCAGCTCGTTCGGGCGAACGATCGGGCCGGCGACGAGGTGCGGGAAGAAGGAGAGATACAGGAACGTGTCGGTCCAGCTCGCCACCTCGAAGTCGCCTCGAAACACGTCGACCACGTAAGCGATCGCCATGAAGGTGAAGAACGAGATCCCTACAGGCAGGACCACCTGGATCAACGGGACCGACGACTCGATGCCCAGCGAGGCGAGCGTGTTCGTCACGTTCACCGCGAGGAACCCGTAGTACTTGAAGAAGGCGAGAGGCAACAGGAGGAGCGTCACCGCGATGCCGTTGACCACGAGCCTCGCGTGCGGCGAGCGGGTTCGTGCGACGGCGATCGCTCCCAGTTGTGCCAGAGCACTGATGCCGACCAGCAGCAGGACGAATCGCCAGTCCCACCACGCGTAGAAGACGTAGCTCGCCGCGATCATGAACCACTTCCACGTCTGGGAGAGGTGGTTCAGGAGCCAATGCCCGGTGAAGACGAGGACGAAGAAGATCGCGAAGTCCACCGTGGGGAAGAGCATCGGATTCGGATGCTAGCCGAGGTCCAAGACGGATCTCAGCGGGGTCGGTTGGTGTTGCCGCGTCGCCCCGATCGACGATCCGAGACGACGGGCTCGGACCGGCTGTCGGGGACGTTCGTTGGTTCCTCTGAACCGGAGAGGGCCCCGACGTACACGCCGGCGAGGACGAGCGGCGCCCCGAGCAGGAGCGAGACCGTCACCTCTTCGTTCAGGAGGACCGCACCGCCGATGACGGAGACGATCGGGAACAGGACGAACTGGTAGCTGGCACCGGTGGCGGTCCATCGCTGGATCACGTAGATGACGAGCATGAACAGGAACGGCGAGGCGATCGCGAGGTAGGTGATCGCTCCCCAGGCGCTCGGGCTCTCCGGCAGCCCCCAGGATTCGCCGGTGATCAGGGAGAGCGTGAGGAGGAGCACCGCTCCCACCGACATCCCGATCGCGTTCGTCATGACCGGATGCGCCGAGGGAAGCAGCTTCAACACGATGCCGGACTCCGCCGCGGCCGCCGCAGCGACGACGACTGCGAGCACCGACACCAACGAAACGTCTCCCGACAGGGCACCCGAGGACATCACCGCGATCCCCGCGAGCGCGACCACGGCCCCGAGCATGCCGCGGGGCCGCAGCCGTTCCAGCCGGTGCCCCGCAGCGAGCAGAACGGTCAGCAACGGAACGGCAGCCATGATCGTGCCGCCGAGGCCCGCCGGAACCTCCTGCGACCCCCAATAGAAGAACGCGTAGGCGACGAGGAAGCTGAGGATCCCGTAGACGAACGCTCCACCGAGCGCGCGGCCTCTCGGAAGCCGATGGCGACCGGCGACGACGAGTGCCCACAGGATCAGCGATGCTCCTAGGAACCGGATCCCCGCTCCCCAGAACGGATCCAGCTCACGGTTGCTGAACCGAACGGCCACGATGTTCGAGCCGGCGAGCAGCACGACCCCCGCGAACGCGAGGAGGATCTTCCGATCGATCACGCCGCCTCTCATCGGCGGATGATAGGTCTCAGCTCCGAGGCAGAGGTAGCCTGTGGCCCCACCGAGCATGGAGGACCCATGTCACGCGATATCGACTGGCACGTGTTCGACAAGGCCGCCGACGTCACCGCTTCCGCCGTCCGCGGCGCGATGGGTTCGCAGGGGAGCCAGCCCGCTTCCTACGTAGGTGAGGTGTTCCGAGAGATCTACTCGGCCTTGCGAGAAGCGACGGACGAGATGCCCTCGAAGGATTCGAACACCGGGTTCTGACCGCGTGGGTGTGGCGCAGCTCCGATCCGCGGTTCTCGAGTGGTATCAGCCCCGGCGACACGCGTACGCGTGGCGCCGCGGTCGACGGAGCGCCTACCGGACGTTGGTCTCGGAGGTGATGCTCCAGCAGACCCAGGCCGCCCGGGTGGAACCGATCTTCGAGGCGTTCGTCGGGCGGTACCCCGACGTCGGCGCGCTCGCCGAGGCCTCGCGCGCCGACGTCCTCCGCTCCTGGGCGGGCCTCGGCTACAACCGCCGCGGCGTCGCTCTCCACGAGGCCGCCCGCGCGATCGCCCGCGATCACGGAGGCCGGGTGCCGAAGGCCCCGGATGCACTCCGACGGCTGCCCGGTGTCGGTCCGTACACCGCCGCCGCCGTCGCATCGATCGGCTACGGCGAGCCCGCGGCGGCGGTCGACACCAACGTCCGGAGGATCTGCGCGCGCGCGATCCACGGAGCGGAGCCGGACGAGGTCTCCGGCGAGCGGCTCGCGCGGGATGCGCAGGACTGGCTCGATCCTTCGGCGCCGGGCGACTGGAACCAGGCGTTGATGGACCTCGGCCGCGTCTTCTGCCGGCCGGCGCCCCGGTGCGATGCATGCCCGCTTGCGGCCCACTGTTGCTTCCGGGCCGATGGCCGGACGGGCAGGCCGTCCGGTCGTCGGCAGTCTCCGTTCGAAGGGAGCGCTCGCCAGGTCCGAGGTGCCGTGGTGGACGTCCTCCGCTCGCTCCGCTCGGCGAGCGCCGAGGCGCTCGCCGATCGGACCGGTCACCGACTCCGCGCGATCGCCGCGGCCACCGAGTCTCTCGAGCACGATCGGATCCTCGAGAGGACCCGATCGGGCCGGTACCGGCTGGCTGTTCGTTGACGGCCTCGTAAGTAGCTGCTTACATCATGGTGATGGAGGCTGCCCTGAAGGCGATCGCCGAACCTCGGCGACGGCAGATCCTCCGCCTCGTGTGGGACGCGGAGCGCTCGGCGGGCGACATCGCGTCCCATTTCGAGGTCAGCAGACCCGCGATCTCGCAACACCTCACCGTTCTGCGGACGGCCGGGCTCGTGAACGAGCGACGGGACGGCGCGCGTCGTCTGTACCGAGCGAACCAACAGGCGCTCGCCGAGCTTGAGGCGTCGTTGCAAGCGTTCTGGAGCGGGAGCCTGGCGACCTTGAAGGAAGAAGTGGAAGCCGAGGAAGGGAGTCGACGTGGCCGCAGGCGCGATCACCGTCAACAGTGAGATCCGGATCGAAGCGCCTCCCGAGGCGGTGTTCCCGTTCCTGACGGACCCGCAGAAGATCGTCAAGTGGAAAGGGGTGGACGCCACGGTCGAGGCCGCGCCCGGCGGGGTGTATCGAGTGAGCGTGACAGGCAGGAACCACGCGGTCGGGGAGTTCGTCGAGGTCGACCCGCCCCGGCGCGTCGTGTTCACGTGGGGGTGGGAGGGCGACGACCAACTTCCACCAGGGACGTCAACCGTCACGATCGAGTTGATCCCCGACGGTGATGCAACGGTCGTCCAGCTGACGCACTCAGGGTTGCCCGAGGGCGCCGACGCGGCGCAGCTCGCAGGGTGGGAGCACTTCCTTCCGCGTCTCGCGAAGGTGGCGAGCGGTGGTGATCCCGGCCCCGACCCATGGGCGCAGCCCGCCGAAGAAGGCCGCGCCTCCTCCTAACCTCGATGGGCGATTGACGCCAGACCCACTGAGCCGATACCGTGCGCATATCGTGCGACTGGGAATGATTCTCACTCCCGCTTACGGGTTCGATGATGCGGGGGGCCCGGATGGGTGCTGAGCCCGTTTCGCACATCCCCGCCAGGGCGCCTGAGGACGCCGAGGTGTTGGTTCGAGCCGACGACCTCTCGTTCAGCTACGGGCACGAGCCCGTCCTCCAAGACGTCACGCTCGACGTACGGGCAGGCGAGTTCGTGGCGCTGGTCGGCCCGAACGGGTCTGGGAAATCCACCCTCCTCAAGGTCATCCTGGGTGCCCTCGAGCCTGGATCGGGTCGCGTGGAGTTGCTGGGTCGCCCGCCGCGAGACGTGCGCGATCGGTGGCGCGTTGGCTACGTTCCCCAGCGACCCTCGCTGCTCTCCGAAGTCCCGGCGACCGTGGAGGAGATCGTCGCCGCGGGAAGGCTACGCCAGCGCGGATGGTGGCGCGGGCTCACCGGATCCGATCACGCGGCGGTCCGTCACGCGATCGAGTCCGTTGGGCTCGCGGAACTCGCCCTTCGTCCCCTGAACGAGCTCTCTATCGGACAACAGCAGCGAGCCTTCATCGCGAGGGCGTTCGCCGGCGAGCCGGAGCTGCTGGTGCTGGACGAGCCGATCGCAGGCGTGGACGCCGAGTCCCAGCGTCGCTTCCGCGATTCGCTCGTCCACCTGATCCGGCAACACGGCGCCGGCGTGTTGCTCGTGTCTCACGAGCTCGCGGCCGTGGCCGACGTGATCGACAGGGTCGTAGTGCTCAAGCGGCGGGTGGTCTTCGACGGAAGTCCCTCGGAACTCGCGTCACGAGGCGTGTCGCTCGGTATCCACCGCGAGGACCTGCCGCTCTGGCTCGAGGACCTTCGATGATCGAAGCGTTGTCGCTGCCCTACCCGTTCGAAACAACCGAGGCCCAACGGGCGCTGATCGCATGCCTCGCCGTGGGGGTGTTCGCCCCGATGATCGGGGCGTTCCTGGTGCAGAAGCGGCTCTCGCTGGTAGGCGATG
>Ga0299913_10004042_pt1 | contig 12209 bp, 11 predicted proteins | sample RVTome_9_FD_201360 | JGI IMG/M metagenome (GOLD analysis project Ga0299913, IMG submission 201360) | Soil microbial communities from uranium-contaminated site in the Upper Colorado River Basin, Wyoming, United States - RVT155D38 (version 2) ... | reverse complement strand
CGCTTACGGCGGAACCCCCTGTTGATGATTGCCATGCCCTCGCCTCTCTTCTCACAGGCATTGCCCGCTTGGTGGCATATTCCTAGTCCATCCTGCACAGTCACGTACCCCGGAACAGGGCCCTTCCCGCACTAATCGGGTGGGCCTCGTCTGTTGGTGTAGGTGTGGCCGTGGGGACTGGTCTACTGGTGGTGGCCGTCGTTAGTGCCTTGTAGTTTCCAGCCGTCCTTTGATTTTTGGTTTGATGGTGGCGGCGGCATAGCGGCGCCAGACTGTGGATACAGGTGGTCCTTCCATCGCTGGCCGCGCGGAACGCCATCCCCCGTTGACCGGACCTGATGCCTCAGTCGAACGTCAGCAATTCGAGCAGCTCCTCCCCGTAGGCCTCGAGTTTGCCGGGCCCGATCCCGGGAACGTCGAGCAGGCCTTCGGAAGTCGATGGACGCACCGAAGCCAGGGCTTGCAGGGTGCGGTCGTTGAAGACCACAAAGGCAGGCACGCCTTGTGACCTGGCCTGGTCGAGTCGCCAGGCTCGCAACCGTTCCACGAGTCGTGGATCACCGGATCCGATGCCGGGGGCCAGCCGTCCCTCCAGACCACCTTTGCTGATCCGCTCCCCCCACGGGACAGCCATCGTCGCCCCAGTCTCGCTCACCTTCACCAGCACACCTGTGGCCAGGATCTCGTCGACTTTGGCCTTGTATCCGCCTGTTATCCCGACCACGTCCCCAAGGGCGACATGGATCCCGTCCCGCGGTGCATTGGCCGCTGGGCGGTCTACCCGCTCTGGCGGAGACTCGACGGGTCGTGGCGCGATCCCACTGAGCTCGCTGAGAAAGCGGGAGGGACGTTCCCGGTCGGCGAGGACCATCACCGTTCGCCGGCCCCTTGTCAGGGCAACGTGGAAGACTCGACGCTCCTCCTCTAGATCTTCGGCAAGCTGATGAGGCATCGACCCGCGATCGACGCCGAACAGGATCACCTGATCCCACTCCTGACCCTTGACGCGGTGGATCGACGAGAGGAGCACACCTTTTTTGTTGCTCGATTGGGCAAGCCGCTCCCGCAGCCAGCGCTCGAAGTCGGCAGGCTCCGGTCCCAATGCTGCGCAACGACGCAGGGCTGTGAGGTCGTCACCGTGACCGGAACGATCGGCCTGGGAGCGGTCAGAGTCGAGAGCCGCCGCCGCCCTATCGAGCCCGATCTCCGTGGAGAGCACGGAAAGTAGTCGGGATGTCGAATCGCATGCTTCCGAAGCCAGGCCGATGTCGTCGCAGAACTCGAACCAACGATCCTGACGGCGGCCATCGAGACGCTCTCCCATGGCGATCAGCTCATCGAGGGGCATTGGACCACGACGCCGGCCGATCATCTCACCGAGTAGGCGGGTCAGCCCGCGGCCCGGGCGGCGGACCGCCTCAAACAGGTCATCACGACGCATCTCGTGTGGTTTCAAGGCGATTCGTATCCAGGCGAGCGCCGCTCTGAGAACGGTGCGTTCCAGGATTGCCGGGCTGAGTAGGGAGTCGTGAGGGATTCCCCGTTCTGATAAAGCGACGTGAACCGGGAGAAGACTGGAGTTGACTCTGGCAAGAATCGCCGTCGAACCGGCCTCGACTCCTCCGTCGATGAACTCCTCGACCCGGTTGACTGCGGCCGCGGCTAGCTCGTCACCGGGAGCCGTGGCCACCTCCAGCCCCTCATGCGCAGCGTTACTGAGGATCTTCTTGTATACGCGTCTCCGGTTGTAACTGACGAGATTGATCGCAGCGCCGACAACGTCGCCTGGGCAGCGGTAGTTCACCTCGAGGGCGTAGGCGGCGGCGCCGGGGAAGAGATCCTCGAAGTCGATCAAATATCCGGGGTCGGCTCCGGCATAGCCATAGATCACCTGATCATCGTCACCAACCCCAAACACGCTCATCCCCGGCCCGGCTAGTAACCGGATGAGGAGCAAATACGCAGGCGTCAGGTCCTGGAACTCGTCGACGAGGAGGTGGCGGCACCGGGCTTGCCAAAATGCGCGCAAGTCAGGGAGTCGGCAAAGCGCCTCGATGGCACCGTAGATCTGTTCCGCATGGTCGGCCTCGCCGTCGCGGTTCAGGTGGTCGCGATACAGCTGAAAGGTTTTTGCGAACTCGGGTACGTCGTCACGGCCGGCCTCCACGTCTTCGGGGTGGCGCAGCCCGATGCGCACCTCGTCGAGCGCCTCCAGATAAGGTCCGATCACGTCCGTGTTGGGCCGGGGCAGGGCCTTGGCTATGGGAGCCAGCCGTCGTCGCTGCTCTGCCTCCCCGATCAGGCGTAGGTGCGGCCTGGCCATGCGGAGGATCTCCCACCCGATCGAGTGGATGGTCCGCACGTTGAGGGAGTCGCCTGCTGGGAGACGCTCCACCATCTCAGCGGCCGCACGACGGTTGTATGCCAGAGCAGTCAAAAGGTCGGGCTCGATCCCACGATCTTCGAGCAGATGTCGCACTCTCGCGGTGAGGACGCGAGTCTTTCCCGAGCCAGCAGGAGCGATGACTCGTGCCGGTCCGACCAGATGGGATACGGCTTCGAGCTGGTCGGGGGCGAGGTCTGCCTTGGGTACCTTCAGCGGTGGGATCTGACTGAACCGACCCAGCTCCACCGACTCGTGGTGTACGACCGCCCCGTCGAGATCCAGCGGCTGTCGAGGTCCGCCGTCGACCCACGCGGGCTCCCCGCTCTCCAACAACACGTCGGCCGGCCCGCCAGCCGTGGCATTGAAACGGACAGCGGCCTTCTGTGCCCACCACCACATGAGCTGGTCAGAGCGAGCGTCGTAGGAGTTGTGCCAAATCAGCTTCGTCAACCGCTCTCGCAGGAAGCTGAAAGTGGCGCCCAACTCGTATGGTGCCGCATCCGTGTGCTCAGCCACGCGGAGGGCATCGGGTCTCACCGTCAACTCGTAGACGCCGGGGATTCGCTTCATGTATCGGACTTGCACAGTGTTGACCACGTCGAGGAGGGCGTCCGGATCGCCGAGGAGGTCGACATCGATGACAAACCGTTCCGCGTCGCTCCAAGCCGGGGGCGGGTTTGCTCCGGCCGCGACCACCACCGAACGGCCTAGTTGCGGCGGGCCAGATGCTGTCACCTGCCGAGGTTAAGCCAGCCGGCGCTCAGTATCGAGGGGGTCGATCGAGGAATCCCAGAACCGTATGGATGGGTCTCGCGCTGATAGCCTCGCCCACCATGGCTGACTCTGCGTCGGTGATCGAGTGGCTTCTCGACTCGGACCCGTCGATACGGTGGCAGGTGATGCGCGACCTTGTCGACGCTCCGGCGTCGGAGTGGATGGCGGAGCGGGCGAATGTGGAAAAGGAGGGCTGGGGAGCCAGGCTTCTCTCCTTCGAGGACGAGGACGGGCAATGGGCGGGCGGCGCTTTCTTACCGAGTGATTTCGAGCCGCGCGAGTGGTCGGAGATCGGCCAGCCCTGGACTGCCACCACATTCGCGTTGTCTCAGCTCCGGGAGTTTGGCCTCGATCCCACCTCGCATCGTGCCCAACGAGCCGTCGATTTGATCGGCGCCAACTCACGTTGGGATCACGACGGCCAGCCGTTCTGGGAGGGTGAAGTCGAGGAGTGCATCAATGGCCGGACCGTCGCCGACGGCGCTTACTTCGGGGTCGACGTGTCGGCCATAGTGGACAGGCTCGTCGGCGAGCGTCTCGGCGACGGGGGTTGGAACTGTGAGAGGATCAACGGCTCGATGCGCTCGTCGTTTGCCACCACGATCAACGTGTTGGAAGGACTCCTGGAGTACGAAAGATCCACTGGAGGCACACCTGAGTCCCAAGAGGCGCGCCGATCAGGAGAGGAGTACCTCCTGGAGCGCAACCTCTTCCGTCGTCTCAGCACTGGCGAACCAGCCGACGAACGACTTCTGTTGCTCTCACATCCGAACCGATGGCGCTACGACATTCTCCGGGCCCTGGACTACTTCCGCTCCTCCGCGGCCCTGACCGGATCGTCACCGGACCCGAGGCTCGGCGACGCGACCGACCACCTACGTTCCAGACGAATGGATGACGGCAAGTGGGCCCTCGACTGGGCGCCGGCGGGGCGGGTGTGGTTCGAAGTGAACGATGGAGAGGGCAAGCCGTCACGGTGGTTGACGCTGCGAGCGATGCGTGTTCTCAGGTGGTGGGAGAGCTAGGCGGATAGGGAATCCGGTCGGGGGAAGGCCGCCGGAGATCGGCGGCCTTCCCTCGACACGTACAGAGCTGAACGCCCCAACAGCTCAGGGGGTTGGATCGTTGTACACGCCGGCGAAATGCGACGTGTTCCCGAAGGTTGCCGCACAGTCCGCCTGGGGCGCGGGGCGGGTGCCCGGAGCGCCGTCGACTATAGACTGTCTGAACTCGTCGATCGCGAGACAGTCGGTCGCTTCGCGGGAGTCGTTCCAGATGGCCGCCCCGAAGTCCCTCGTGGCGACCGCGTAGTTGTAGTCGCCGAGGAACTCCGACGTCAGTCCGTTTGCGCTCGACGCCCTTGCGTCGCCTGCCGCCCCTCGATGTAGCGTGGTCCAGGATCCCAAACCGGCGGCGACGTCAGTATGACGTACCACACCCAGCATGGGGCGGGGCTCAGCCGTTGTCGCCTGCCATGGCTCGAGGTAGGCGTTGTAGACGAGGTAAACGTCGTCGCCCTCCGGTGAGATGGCGAGGGCGGGCTGATTGGCGCGGTCGTCGGGCTCGGAGGCAGCGACCTTGTCGGTGTAGGTGTCCCCTCCGTCGGTCGAGGTGATGATCCACGCCGTCTCCAAGTTCTCGCCCAAGCTGTCATCGGACCAGGTCAAGACGATCCGGTCGGTGGCATCTGCGCCGCTGGGCGCACCGTTGGCGATGCTCACGCTCGGGAACGTGTTGGTCCGGGCGCCGGCCACACCATCGATGGTGAATCGCCCCTGTACCTCGTCGAACTGCCCGATCCCGCCCTGGGTGACGATCGGGCGAGGGCGCTCGAACGTCGCCCCGCCGTCGAACGACCGGGCCTGGAAAATCACATCGTTGCGAGTCACGATGTCGGTCCCCACCCACAAGACGTACACGTTGCCCTCGCTGTCGGTCTGGATCTGACAGCCCTGCCGCCCGCCGGTCTGAGCGTTGTTTGTGGCGGCGGAGAGTTGGCGAACCCTCCACGTGTCACCGCCGTCAGTCGAACGTGCCAGAAGCACTGGCTCCGACCCAGCAGCACCGCGGAAACCGACATAGCACACATAGACGTTGCCGAAGTGCGGGCTGGACTCGGCATTGTCGGCCCATAACTGCTCCTTGTCACTGAACAGTGACATGTTCTGACGGCTGACGATCACAGGGTCCCTCCAGGCGTCGTTCTCGCCAGCTGCCGCGGCTTGGATGTCGTCGGTGCGGGAAACTCCGATTGCGCCGGCACCCCGGAACCCCGGATTCCCGGGGAAGTTGGTTGCGATGTTGGCGTAGTACAGCCGAGAACCGTTGGCCCAGGAGAAATCGCCGGCCTCATCGGGTTGAGGCCCGAACGCCACGATCGGATCGCCGTTCGACACCAGCCCGTTCTCGAAGTAGCCGGGCAGAGTACCGATCGCGCCCTCAGGGTCCGGGACACATTCGTCGGGGCCGAGGCACGCACGCGCCGAGAACCCCGTATAGGTTGGCTGCTCCCAGGTGGTGCCGCCGTCGAGCGAGAACTGGACCCCCGACAAGCCGACACCAGCGGTAAACGGACATGTGGTCGGGTCGCCGGCGTCACACGCCTCGAGGTCGATGTTGTCATTGGCGCCGGCCACCAGCACATCCGGGTTCGTCGGGTCGACCGCCAATCCCGGTTCATTCTGCTTGTTCTGACTAAAAATGGTGTCGTCGCTTCCGACCGTCACCTCGGTCTCGGCTATAGCCGCCTGAGCTACTCCCGAGCCGACCAACAACCCGAAGATCGTGACTGTGATAAGGGTGCGCCTGCTCATCTCCGTTCGTCTCCTCCAGTTTGTGGATTCCGCGACACAGTGCAGCGAGATAACCGAAGGCCGTACCCGAGACGGGCGAGGAGCAAACGTGGAATTTTTCGCGAGCGAGGACGGACTCGCCGCGGGCGGCGACCAAGGGGACAGTGGCGCGGAACGCGCCAGCGGCCAATTCATCAATCTCCCTCCCGGTCGCGGGGTTCCGACGAGATGACCGCGCACAGGTTCAGGACCGGCACCTATTTCGCACCCGGTCAGGTCCAGCCAGCAGCGACGCTCGATTTGGTCGAACCCCACCTTCTCCCGCGCGGTTCAACTCGCCAGGTGTACCAGGTCGAAGACGAGAGCTTCCCCTTTTGATAGTCACCGTCGCCGGATAGCGACCCGTACCATCGAAGGTGACGCTAGCCGTGCGTCCCGCGAACATCAGTCACCTGCCGTTCGGGCGACCCGGGTGGCACCGGGAGACCTGGCAACACCGACGTCGAACGTGACCCCAGGGCAGGCCAAGGAGGTTTCGACATCTGCTGCGACTGATGCGGGTGGTCATGGCGCCCACTTGGGGACAAACCGGCCCGTGCCTCAGGTCAGACGGCAAGTCGACTCAGACGTGATCCTTGTTGGGTCGACGCTGTGCGGCCTCGGCGATCGATCGTGCCATGCGATCGAAGATCAGGCTGTGGAAGGGAAGCATGACAAACCAGTACAAGCGACCGGCGAGTCCCCGGGGCCGGAAGTAGGCAGACTGGGTGAGGATCGTCCCAGCGGCGGAGGGCTCGACATTCCATTCCAGCCAGGCGTCACCTGGGAGCTTCATCTCCGCTGCAAGTTGAAGGTGTCGTCCTGGGGTCACCGCCACCACCCGCCAGAAGTCGATGGTGTCTCCCAGCCGAACTTCTTCTGGGAGTCGCCGGCCTCGCCGGAGCCCCACCCCACCGACGAGGATGTCGATGAGACCGCGTAGCCGCCACGCCCAGTCCTGGGTGTAGTACCCAGCTGTGCCACCGATCCGGGAGAATGCCCAGAAGACGTCATCGCTGGTCGCCGACGTCGCCACCTCCTTGCGGTCTACCAAAAGCGTTCCTCCCGCCCACTCCGGATCCGACGAGAAAGCTGCAGCAGCCCCGGTCGAGGCATCAGACCAACGGCTCGGCACGTCCACGTGGGCGTCCCGATCGAGTGCCTGCTCAATCGCAACGTCGAGGTTCATCGTCTCGATTCCGAACCGATCTGCGCCGTGGTCACGTAGCGTCACGTCGTTCCGCAGAGAGTCCACCAAGGGTCGTGCAACCGCGACCGGGAGCGGCGTCACCAGTCCGATCCAGAGCGACGAGAGACGAGGAGTCAACAGCGGGACCGGGACGATGAGACGCTTGGGAAGGCCGGCCACCCGGGCGTAGGCCTGCATCATCTCGCGGTAGGACACGATATCGGGTCCGCCGATCTCGTAGGTGTGATTCCCGGTGTCGTCGTCCAACACCGCGGTGAGGTAGGCCAGGACGTCTTCGATCGCGATCGGCTGTGTCAGGGTTTCCACCCAGCGTGGCGTAATCATGACAGGAAGGAGTTCGGTCAGGTATCGGAGCATTTCGAAGGAAACCGAACCAGACCCGATGACGACCCCGGCTCGGAGTTCGGTCACCGGGGTTGAGCCGGCGGCCAGCGTTTGCCCCACTTCCTGCCTGCTGGCGAGATGATCGGACAGGTCGTCATCATGGACGATCCCACCCAAGTACACGACACGAGCGAGCTGATTCGCCTCGGCCGCCTGGGCGAAGTTCTCGGCGGCCGTGCGATCAGCGTCCGAGAAATCGGCCAGATCACCCATCGAATGGATCAGGTAGTAGGCCACGGCACACCCGGCGAGGGCGGAACGCACCTGACCTGCATCTAGCACGTCGCACTCCCGCACTTCGACAGCTGCACGCCAAGGACGGTTCGAAAGCCTGTCAGGACTACGTGCCAGGCATACCACCTGGTGGCCGGCCTCGACCAACTCCGGAACGAGACGCCCACCAACGTATCCGGTGGCACCGGTGACTGCGATCCTCATCCACGAAGGCTATGGATGGCATCTCCGCTAACCCAAGACCAACTCTGCTTTGTACGTCGAACGAAGCGATTTCTCCGCCAGCGTGGGACCTTCTGACGGCAAGCGTCGGCCCCACTCCCCTGTCGCGACTGACCACATCCGTTGTGCCGGCGCCACCGCTGTTCGGAGGACGGAGCGCACACTCCTGTCGTTATAGGTCAGGCGACATCGGTGGGTCGCGAGACCCTGAATGTGTAGGTTTCTAGGATCCTCGGAGGGATGAAGAGTGGAAATCGAGGTCGCCACGGTGATCAACCGTCCTGTTTCGACAGTATGGGACTGGTATGCGGTTCACCATGTCGAAAACCATCCACGTTGGGACCCCAGCCTGGAACTGGAAGCCACCTCGGACGAGCCCATCGGAGTGGGAGCCGTCATCAAGAGGCGAGCTACCCGCTTCGGGAATACCACCGAAGGAACCATGGAAGTGATCGAGTTCGAACCCGAAAAGACGATGCGGGTCAGAACTCAGGACGGACCCATGACGATAAATGGGTGGGTGTTGTTCGAAACCCTGGGAGCCGACGAGACGAAGGTCATCCTCGGCGGCGAGTTCCCGGGAATAGACGATTCGATGGAGGAGAGCATCCGGCCGATGATGGAACGGAGCGTCTCCAACATTAAGTCTCTGATCGAATCAGAAACCTGACCGCTACGGAGACCAGGCCGAAGGCGCGGTCATCGCCTATGTAGCGCTGTTCGCAGACGAGACAGGGAATCCGACTTCGGGGACTCTTGCGACTCGGGCCCGGGGCAAATTCGACGTACCGCAGAATGGGGCATGTCGGCGAGTCTCATGCATCAACAATGCGATGGGGAACCGGATCGAGCATCGGCGAACTCACCTATTCATGGCGAAATCGCCTACCGGCCCCACCTGATGGCATGAGCGGCCCTATCGTGAGAGATAGGTCTCTACGGCTTTGACGACAATGGACGCGTCCTCGCCAACCCCGGAGAACAACGCCGACTTGCGTTTGCGGAGGAAGTGGACACCAACGAAATGGAGTCCGGGTAGGACCCCGCCCCCGCTCATGTCCTGTATCGGAAAGCCAAGGATGTCGAAGGCCTGCGGTGCGTCGATCCAGGGTCGATAGTTCGGGCGAAATCCGGCGGCATAGATGATCACTCCGAAATCGGCCAGGTCGATGGCGTCGGGCCCACTGACCTCCCATGGCGGTGGCTCGGCCATATCATCTACGGACATTCCCCTCTCCAGGGCCACCGCCCTTATGAGCTGACTGAATTGCGAATAAGCCTGATCACCGGCGGCAACACTGGCGGCGAGATCGGGGGCGAAGTATGCCACCTGCCCGTCCGAGCCTTTGAAGTGACCCACCACGGTGACACCCATCCCGACCAGGGTGCGGAGGTTGAGATCATGGCCACCGTCGCGTCCGCTCAGCTGTGGATTGGGGGCGAGCCGTTCGGTCGGATCGCTGAGGGCAGTCACCGGGGTGTCCATGAACCCGGACTCAGTAGCCCACCAGAAAATGTCTCGGTCCCCGACTCGTCTCGGGAGCCACGGAGAACGACCGCATGCCAGAAACACCTCCCGGCCCCGTCGTACCAAGTCCTCCGCCACCTGGCAGCCAGACTGACCGCTTCCCACCACGAGAACTTTCCCTGGGGGCAGAGCGTCGGGGTTGCGGTAGCGACCGACCTCGAGCTGGAGCACTGAATCCGGTAATGACTCCCAGCCGACGGGACGGACCGCGGTCTGGAAGGCGCCGGTGGCGGCGATCACGACCGCCGTTCGCAAGTCGCCGTTGGACGTTTCAACGGTCCATCCCGGCTGTGAAGGACGGATACCGACGACCTCGACCCCCTCCCGGACGGGCGCTTTCGAGTCGGTGGCGTAGCTCTCGAGGTAGGCGACGATGTCATCGCGGGGCATGAATCCATCCGGGTCGTCGCCCGCGTAGGCGTGACCTGGAAGCTGCAGAGTCCAGTTCGGTAGGACTAGACAGAAGCTGTCCCAACGATCCCTCCAGCTCTGGGCAATCCGGGAACGTTCGAGGACGACATGGTCGATCCCTGTCATGGTCAGTTCGCGGCTGGTGGCCAGGCCCGCCTGGCCACCCCCGACCACAACCACGTCGACGGAGTCAGCCATGGATCCCCTTGTCCGCCCGGAAAGCGAGGGGTGGCCGATTGTCGATCACGTCGGTCGTGATGGTCGCCAGAGATGCGCCAATACCCACCAGCACCCGAACCCGGGATCCGATGATTTCAATGTCGTAGCCAACTGTGAAGCCTTTCTGTTCCGTGCGGTCATTCAAGCCGTGACTCCCTGTTCGCCTCATCAGGAGAACCCAAACCTGACGAGGTTCCAGCCCGTAGCCATCAACCAGACGATCCACACGCGCCAACCAGCCGTTCGAAGCGGCGAAGTTGTCGAAGTTGGCGCGGTAATCGACGCAGAGGCGCACCGCGGTGAGGGCAACCTGCACAACGTCGCCTCGACCGCGGACTCGGCACAAGACCGCTCCCGATATGCCACCACCTCGCCAATCTCACCGAGCCACCACAGGGCTGAGACTAACCCGCTGATGGCCTCCAACGACTCCTCCTCATCGAGGGCAGCACGGAAGGACTCACGAGCGATGATCCACGCTTCCGCCGTCACGCTTCGTGAGGGGCGGCAAGTTGCTGCTCGATTTCGGCCATGACGCTCAGGATCCTAGGGAGGAACTCCGGCGTCGACACGATACGCACAGAGCTGCGCGGATTGTTTCCACGAGTAGAAATGTCCCACGCCTCCAACACCTCAGGCCTTTGTGATTTGAGATGCGGCTGGGCCACTGCACGACGAGCGACATCGAGCAGGCGCTCCCCCCTGATCACGAGGTAATCGAACCTCTCAGACGAACCGAGTCATTCCTGACACTCGTGTAACCGCCGTCCCGCGGAGTCTCGACGTTGAGAGGATCAAGGGCGAGGAGAGCCACAGAGGGACTTTTTTGGGTGGAGCTGAGGGGATTTGAACCCGCGGACTCTCAGAGTGTGCCGGATGAAAGCATCGTGTGGGCGGACAGCGCAATCTGCCCGGGGGCTGGCAACGTCCCGACGGAACCTGCGTCAGTGGTGGCCCTGGCGGCCGAGGGTCTCCACGGGGATCGCGCCGGGGCGGGTCCACTGTGGCACGGGCCGGCTGGTCGGGCCCCAGGTGGCGTTCCCGTCGGCGTCCGAGCGCCAGGACCAGCCGATCGGCGAGCCATGCCCACCGACCGGCGAACCCTCGGCATGAGGGGCCTCGGGCCAGCCCTCGGGGTTGTCCTCCCACGCCTCTCCGCGGCCGTAGGGCGTCATATCGAGCAAACCCAAGGACCCGTTGATCCGCTCGTTCCCACGTCCCGTCGTGGAGTAGGTGAGGAACACGCGTTCGCCGTCGCGCAGGAAACATACGATGCGCCCCATTTCTCCGCCGACCGGGGCCTTCACGCCCCGCACCGAGTACCAGGGCTGGGTGTAACCCATGAACTCGACGTAGGGAGCCACCTCGTCCCACGGACCCGAGGTCAGGACGGCGAACGAGACGCCGCGGGCGTTGAGGTAGACAGCGTCGTTCACGTGCCAGACCGTGGTCGTGCAACCCTCGCACTGCCCCTGGTGTGGCGCACCGTCGTACCACATGTGCTTGTAGACCACGAGCTCGTCGCGATCCTGGAATAGGTCGACGAACGGGACCGGCCCGTCAACGCCGGTGACCTCGACCGCGCCGTCGAGCTCGACCATCGGCAGCCGCCGCCGGGCCGCGGCGATCGCGTCGCCCTCACGGGTGTGCCCCTTCTCGCGGACTAGCAGCTCCTGGCGCGCCGCCTGCCAGGTGGCCAGGTCGACGACTGGCGGCTTGCCGGGGAGGTTGCTGCTCGCGTTGCCAGGCGTGGGCGTCATGGTGTGATTCCTTTCTCGTTGGTTTGGTCGTCGTGTCGGAGTGGGCGGCACCGCCGTAGTTGGCGGGCGCGTTCCTCCCTCGGGCGTGGGCGTCAACGGTGACGAACAGATCTGCGGTCAGCGTGGTCATTGGCCGTGCTGGTAAGCTTACAACCATATGGTTGTAAGTGGAGCGATCGGTGAAGATCACGCTGACCGCATCTTCCGGGCGCTGGCCGACCGCACCCGGCGCGACATCGTCCGCCGTGCC